>Ga0066652_100001505_pt1 | contig 12160 bp, 10 predicted proteins | sample GraSoiAngelo_101_FD_71413 | JGI IMG/M metagenome (GOLD analysis project Ga0066652, IMG submission 71413) | Grasslands soil microbial communities from the Angelo Coastal Reserve, California, USA - 14_0903_02_30cm | ecosystem: Environmental > Terrestrial > Soil > Grasslands | place: USA...
CTTCACGTCAACGGACGCGTGATGAACGTCGATACGCGTGGATTGCTGTCGTTCGACTACACCGTTCGACCGGGTGAATTCGTGCGGCCCGCCGGAGGGGACGGCGGCGTGCCGGCGTTTCACATCTCCCCGCTGGGATCGCAGACGATCGATCGCGTCTACGACAGGCTCCGTCGGGTCAGCGGCGCAGGCGACGTCGCCGGGATCTCGTATCCGCCGGTCAACAGCGTCATCCTGCCGACGCTGGCGGTACGAGCCGAGGGCGCGCGGACCGGCGTGTCGGCCGATCCGGTAGCGGCGTACTTCGTCGTGACCCCCAATCTCTTCGCCACGCTGCGCACGCCGATCGTCCGCGGACGCGAGTTCGACGCGCGCGACACGGCCACGACGCCGTGGACCATCGTCGTCAACGAGACGCTGGCGCGTCTCTGCTGGCCCGGCCAGGATCCAATCGGACGCCGGGTGCGGCTCGACGCCGGGCCCGACGAACAGCCGCGCGAAGTCGTCGGCGTCGTCGCGGACGTGCCCCCCCGCCGCGATCGGCCCGCGCCGCAGCCGGTGGTGTATACGCCGTACTTGCAGCACCCTGCCAGGTACCGCGGGCGCGCGCCCGGCATGTTCGGGGGGATGACGTTCGTGATGCGGCCCACGGGTGAGAAGGCGGCGGTGCTCGCTGCCGCGCGCGAGGGCGTCGGGAAGCTGACTCCGGAGCGACCGATCGTCAACGTCGGCACGCTCGAGCGCCATTTCCGGGCGCTCATGCCGGAACGCCGCAACTACGTTGCGGCGCTCGTCGCCTTCGCCCTCGCGGCGTCGGCGCTGGCGGCGATGGGCCTCTACGGCACCATGGCCTACGAGATCCACGGCCGCACGGGTGAGCTCGCCGTTCGCAAAGCGCTCGGGGCGCGCCGGCGGGATCTCGTCGCGACGATGGGACGGCCGGCGTGGACCATCGTCGGCGCCGGCATCCTGACCGGACTCGCGATCGCGGCCGCGCTCACACCCCTGCTCGCGCCGCAGCTGTGGGGCATCACGGCCACCGACCCCGCGACGTTCGCGTCGATGTCGCTGCTGCTGCTCGGCGGCGCCGTGCTGGGATGCGTCGTCCCGCTGCGACGCGGGCTGGCGGTCGATCCGGCAGCGCGGCTAAGGGCCGAGTGAACGGGGCGGCCCCTCCTTAATTCCCAACTCCACAACTCCGCAACGCCCAATCAACGCCCAACTCCCAACGCCCAAAATCTCCAAGTTAAGAACCCAACGGCCTCTTTTGGCTTCTTCCCTTGGGCGTTTTGGAAGTGGCGCGTTGGACGTTCATTGTGGAGTTGCGGCGTTGTGAAGTTGGGAAGTGGTACTCCTGGCCTGCCCCCTGCATAGAATGGAGAAGCAACCGCCGTTCAACTTCACGAAACCCTACGACCTCCGGGACCGACTCTTCGAGTACGCCTGCGCCATCGTCCGGGTCGCGCAGTATCTGCACACGAGGGACTCGATCGGCCGATCGCTGGCCGATCAGATTCTGCGCGCTGGAAATTCTGCGGGGGCAAATTACGAAGAGGCCGACGACGGCTCGAGTCCTGCGGACACACGCGGGAAGAGACGACTCAGTCTGCGGGAGCTCAAGGAGGCTTTGTTCCGCCTCCGCGTCGTCCGCGCAACCGGCTACCTGGGTCCCGAGTTCGACCCCGTCATCCAGGAAACACTCGAACTGAAGAAGATCATGGCGTCTCTCGTTCGCAAATCCGAAACGAAAAGGAAATCCGGCTAGCGTTTGGGAGTTTTGGGAGTTGGAGATTGGAAGTTAATTGGGAGTTGCGGAGTTGCGGAGTTGGCTGTTAACTCCCCTCACCTCTTCCTCGGCAGTCCCAGATCGTCCAACACCCGCTCGTCATCCCGCCAGTCCGACTTCACCTTCACCCGCAGGTCGAGGTAGACCTTGCACTCGAGCGACGCTTCGAGCTCCTTCCGCGCTTCGGTACCGATCTGCTTGATCATCGATCCGGCGCGGCCGATGATGATCGGCTTCTGCGATTCGGTCTCGACCAGGATCGTGCAGTAGACCTTGAGCAGGCCGCCCGGGCGATCGGGCTCGTCGTACTGATCGACGACCACCGCCGTCGAGAACGGCAGCTCGTCGCGGGTGTGATGCAGGACCTTCTCGCGCACGGTCTCCGACACCAGGCGCCGCTGCGGCTGATCGGTCAGATAGTCCTCGGGGTAGAGGGGCGGCCCCTCGGGCATCTTCTCGAGGAGCAGGCGCTCCAGGTCCTCGACGCCGTCGCCCGTGGCCGCCGAGACGGGCACGATGTCCGAGAAATCGCGCCACTGCCGCAGCTGCTCGATGACCGGCAACAAACGCGACTTCTGCACGAGGTCGATCTTGTTCAGCACCAGCACGACGGGAATCGTGACGTCCTTCAACAGCTTCGACACGAACTGGTCGCCGTGCCCCGGCCGCGTCGAGGCGTCGTGCACCAGCATCACCGCGTCGACTTCGCGCAGCGTCTCGACCGCGGCATCGACCATGCGCACGTTCATCCGGTGCAGCGGCCGATGGATGCCGGGCGTGTCGACGAACATGATCTGCCCCTCGGAATAATTCTTGGCGCCGAGGATGCGCGTCCGCGTCGTCTGCGGCTTGTCGGAGACGATGGCGATCTTCTCGCCGATGATCCGGTTGAGCAAGGTCGACTTGCCGGCGTTGGGGCGGCCGATGATCGAGACGTAGCCGGCGCGCAATTTACGTGGCCCTCGCGGCGGTGGGCTTTTTGACGCGGATCTTGTGGATGCGCCGGCGCTCCGCCTCGAGCACTTCGACGAACAGGCCGTCCAGCTCGAAGGTCTCCCCCACCGCCGGCACGCGCCCCAGCCGGGTGAGCACGTAGCCGCCCACGGTCTCGAATCCCTCGGGCTCGACCTCGATGCCGATCCGCTCGCGGAACTCGTCGAAGCTGACCTTGGCGCTGAACACGTACGAGCCGTTGCCCTCGTCGACGATCGGGTCGCTCTCGACATCGTCCTCGTCGCGGATCTCGCCGACGATCTCCTCGAGCAGATCCTCGATGGTGACGAGGCCTGCCGTGCCGCCGTACTCGTCGACCACGATCGCCATCTGCACCTGCTTCCGCTGGAATTCCTTGAGCAGCTCAGGCACGCGCTTGGTTTCGGGGACGAAGGTGGTCGGCCGGATGAGCGTGGTGATCGGGCGGTCCTCGGACGCCGAGCCCTCGACCTTGAGCAGGTCCTTCACGCGGATGATGCCGAGGATGTTGTCGAGGTTCTCCTGGTAGACCGGAAAGCGCGAATACTCCTGCTCGCGGAAAAGCGCGCGCAGCTGCGACACCGTCGTGTCGGCCTGGATGGCGACGATGTCGGGACGCGGCGTCATCACCTCGCGCGCGAGCGTGTCGCCGAAATCGACGATCGACTGCAGCAGGCGGCGCTCGTCGCGCTCGATCAGCCCCTGGTCCTCGCCGGCTTCGAGATAGGCGTGCGCCACTTCACCGGGATCCTCTTCGTTCTGCTCCTGGGCGGTGATCAGGCGCTCGGGGCGGCCGCTCGTCAGCAGGCGGACGAGCCCGCCCGAGATCGGCGACATGGCGCGCGCGATGACCCCGAACGGCGGCAACAGCGCGGCGAGGACCGCCTCGGGATTGCGCCGGACGATCAGCGACGGCACCAGGTGCTCGCAGATGACGATGTAGACGGCGACGCACGCGAGCAGCGTCGCGAGCGACGCGAACGTGAGCCCGGAGCGTCCGGTGACGACGGCGAGGAGGACCGTCGCGAGCGAGAAGATGAGGCCGAGCAGCAGGCGCGCCGGCACGAAAAGCTGAACCGGATCGTCGAGGTAGTAGCCGAGCCGATCGTCGCGGCCCCGCTCCGCCATGAGGCGCAGCGACAGCTTCATGAGGGCGCTGAACGCCGTCTCGATGGTCCCCACGTAGACCGCCGCCATGGCGAGCAGGAACAGAGCAAGGGGAATCATCGGGCGCGCTCGATCAGGCCGGCCGGCAGGCCGCCTCGGACGCGCAGCCGGCGTTCGAGCCGGGCCATCCGCCCGCGGTCGGCGGGATCGTGGTGATCGTAACCCAGGAGGTGCAGCAGGCCGTGGAGCGCGAGGACCTTCAACTCGGTCGCGTAGGAGTGCCCGGCGTCCTTCGCCTGGCGGCGCGCGGTGTGGGAGGAGATGACGATGTCTCCAAGCGAGGCGCGAGGGGCGAGGGGCGAGGTGCGGGGCGCGTCACCGGGAAAGCTCAGGACGTCAGTGGCCTGATCGCGGCGCCGGAAGCGCGCATTGAACGCGCGGATCCTGGCGTCGGACACGAGCGCGATGCCCACCTCGCCGCGGGCGCGCGCCGGGGCGATGCGGGTCAGCCAGGCGGCGAGCCCGGGGGCGCGGACCGCGCGTCCCCGGCCGTCGGTGACGGTCACGCCGATCCGTGGAGTCCGCTGAGTCCGCGGCTGTGCCGTCCGCGTATTCCGCGTACTCCGCGGCCTACCGGGATCCACCGAACGCTTCGTACGCCTTCACGATCTGCTGGACAAGCGTGTGGCGCACCACGTCCTTGTCGTCGAAGTGCACGAACGAGATGCCTTCGACATTGCCCACCACCTTCATCGCCTCGACCAGCCCCGAGGTGCGGCCGACCGGCAGGTCAATCTGGGTGACGTCGCCGGTGACGACCGCCTTCGACCCGAAGCCGAGGCGGGTCAGGAACATCTTCATCTGCTCGGAGGTCGTGTTCTGCGCCTCGTCGAGGATGACGAACGCGTCGTTCAGCGTGCGGCCGCGCATGAACGCGATCGGCGCGACCTCGATCGTGCCGCGCTCGAGCAGCCGCTCGGCGCGCTCGGTCTCGATCATGTCGTAGAGCGCGTCGTAGAGCGGGCGCAGGTACGGGTTCACCTTCTCCTGCAGATCGCCGGGCAGGAAGCCGAGCTTCTCTCCCGCTTCGACCGCCGGCCGCGCCAGGATGATGCGGCTGACCCGCTTCGCGAGCAGGAACGACACCGCCTGCGCCATCGCGAGATACGTCTTGCCGGTGCCGGCCGGGCCGATCCCGAAGACGATGTCGTGCTGCTCGATGGCATCGAGGTAGCGCTTCTGCGTGACGCTCTTCGGCACCACCTGCCGCTTGCCCGCCGACTTGGTGGCGGAGCGCAGGAAGTAATCGGAGAGCTCGACGTGCTCGTCCTGGGAGACGAGCTGCGCCGCGGTCTTGACGTCCCCTTTGGCGAGGCGGTAGCCGCCGCGCATCAGGGTGGCCAGCTGCTCGACCACGCGCTCGGCGCGCGCGACATCGCCAGGCTCCCCCTCCACGATCAGCTCCTTGCCGGCCGTGCGGATGCGGACGCCAAACTGCGATTCCAGCTGTTTGAGGTTCTCGTCGTAGGTGCCGAAGAGGGACTCAGCCCCCTCGTCGGGGATCTGAATCTTGCGCATCACGGAAGTTGGAATGGAGATAACTCCTTGAATGGCAGCGAATTACTTCTGGGAAAAGTTTAACATGGCCGGCCCCCGCCGTAGCCTGGCGAAGGCGCGCCGGGTCAATTCGTGCGGATGTGCAGTTCCCTGAGCTGTTTGGGGTCGACCGTCGAGGGCGCGCCCGACATCAGATCGACGGCCTGGGCCGTTTTCGGGAAGGCAATCACCTCGCGGATGGACTGCTCCCCGGCCAGGATCGCGACGATCCGGTCGAGCCCGAGCGCGATGCCGCCATGCGGCGGCGTGCCGAACTCGAGCGCGTCGACGAAGAAGCCGAACCGCGCCTTCGCCTCCTCGTCCGACATCCCGAGCAGCTTGAACACCAGCTTCTGCAGCCGCTGGTCGTGGATCCGGATGCTGCCGCCGCCGATCTCGCTGCCATTGAGCACCATGTCGTAGGCGCGGGCGCGGACGCTGCCCGGGTCGGACTCCAGCCGATCGGCGTCCGACTCGAGCGGCGCGGTGAAGGGATGGTGCATGAACTCCCAGCGCTTCTCCTCCTCGAGCCAGTCGAACATCGGGAAGTCGACGACCCAGAGGAACTCGAAGCGATTGGGATCGAGCAGGTTCTCCCGTTTCGCGATGTTCAGACGCAGCTGCCCGAGCATGCGCGCGGTCGCGCCGTGCGGTCCGGCGGCCATCAGCAGGAGATCGGCCGGACCGGCGCCCGCGGCCTCGAGCGCGCGGCGAATCGCGTCCTCCCCCGCCGCCTTCAAGGCGGGACTTTGCACCGCGCCCTCGGACACGCGCGCCCATACCAGCCCGGCGGCGCCCAGCTGTTTCGCTTCCTCGATCAGGTTGTCGAGATCCTTGCGCGAATAGCGGGCGCCATTCGGCACGACAAAACCCCGCACCTCTCCGCCGCCGTCGATCGCCGACCGGAACACCGAGAACGAGGACTCGGTGAACGGGGCCGACAGCGCCTTGAGCTCCATGCCGGGCCGCAGGTCCGGCTTGTCCGAGCCGAACCGCGCGATCGCGTCGGAGTACGGCATCCGCAGGAACGTCTTCGGCGCCTCGCGCCCGACGAGCGCCATCAATCGCCCCATCAGCGGCTCGAGCGTCGCGAACACGAGGTTTTCGGTGGCGAAGCAGATCTCGAGGTCGACCTGCGTGAACTCGGGCTGCCGATCGGCGCGCAGGTCTTCGTCGCGGAAGCACTTGGCGATCTGGAAGTAGCGGTCCATGCCGGAGATCATCAGGATCTGCTTGAAGATCTGCGGCGACTGCGGCAGCGCGAAGAACTCCCCCGGGTGCACGCGGCTCGGCACGAGATAGTCGCGCGCCCCTTCGGGCGTCGACTTGGTGAGGATCGGCGTCTCGATCTCGAGGAAGTTCTGCTCGTCGAAATACCGCCGCACCGCGAAGGTCGCCTTGTGCCGCAGGATCATGTTCTGCTGCAGCCGCTGGCGGCGCAGGTCGAGGTAGCGATAGCGCAGCCGCATCTCTTCCGAGACCGGCGTGTCCTCGTTGATCGGGAACGGCGGCGTCTTCGCGTCGTTGAGCAGGCGGATGTCGGTCGCCGCGACCTCGATCTCGCCGGTCTTGATCTTCGGGTTGATCGCCTGCTTGTCGCGCCGGTCGACGCGGCCGGTGATGCCGACGACGAATTCCGGCCGCAGCCGCTTGGCGGCGTCCGACAGGGCCTCGTCGCGGACGACGACCTGCGTAATCCCGTAGCGATCGCGCAGGTCGAAGAACATCACGCCGCCGAGATCGCGGACGCGGTGGACCCAGGCGAGCAGGACGACGGTCTGGCCGGCGTCGGCGGCGGTCAGTTCGCCGCAGGTGTGAGTACGCGCGAGAGTGCCGAGCGGTTGTACGGTCATGGTTGGTGGCCGGAGGCCGGAAGTTGGAGGTTGGCGCGAATGGCGTCGGCGACGGTGCCGCGGGCCACCGTCTGCTGCTCGCCGGTTCTCAGGTTCTTGATTTTCACGTCGGCGTTCTTCACTTCATCCTGACCGACGACCGCCACGAAGCGCGCCTGCCGTGTGTCAGCGTACTTGAAAGCCTTGCCCAGGTTCTTGCCGCCCTTGAGCGGCTCGGGATAGACCTCGACGCGCAGGCCGGCCGAGCGCAGCTCTCCCGCCAGCGTCAGCGACTCCGCGGCCAGGTCGTCGTCGAAGATCGTGACCAGGACGTCGGGCCCCGAGGCCTCGACGTCGGCCGGAAACATGCCGCGCTCGGTCATCACCACGAGGATGCGCTCGAGACCGAGCGAGAAGCCGCAGGCCGGAATCTGCTCGCCGCAGAACATGCCGATCAGCCCGTCGTAGCGCCCGCCGCCGCCGAGGCTGCCGGCCAGATCCGGGACGGCGATTTCCATGATCGCGCCGGTGTAGTACGACAGGCCGCGGGCCAGCCGCGGCGTGAACTGCACGTGCCCCTTGGCCGGGCCGCTCTCGGTCAGCGTCGTGATGGCGGCCAGGTTGGCGGCCGCGGACGTGCCGCGCTCCGAGCGGCTGACGAGCGCGTCGAACGCGCTCACGTTCTCGAAGGCGCCGAGGCAGACGTCCGCGGCCGTCCGATCGATGCCGCGCGCGACCAGGTCGTCGCCGACTTTGTCGCGGCCGATCTTGTCGAGCTTGTCGATGGCGATGAGCGCGTCGCCGTGCCGGGCGGGCGGCACGCCCGACGCGTCGAGCATCGCGGTCAGGAGCTCGCGATGATTCAGCTGCACGACGAAATCGCGAAAGCCGAGCGTCTGCAGGACCTCGCTGACCGCGGCGATCATTTCCGCTTCGACCACCGGGGACGTCGATCCGATCGCGTCGACGTCGCACTGGTAGAACTCGCGGAACCGGCCGCGCGCGGGACGATCGGCGCGCCACACCGGCTGGATCTGGTAGCGCTTGAAGAATCGCGGCAGCTTGCCGCGGTGCTCGGCGACGACGCGCGCGAGCGGGACCGTGAGGTCGTAGCGGAGCGCGAGATCGGTCTCGCCGGTGGACTCCCCTTCGCCGCGGCGCAGCACCTTGTATATGAGCTTGTTGCCCTCTTCGCCGTACTTGCCGGTCAGCGTCTCGATGTTCTCGAGTGCCGGCGTCTCGAGCGGTTCGAAGCCGTAGCGCTCGTAGACGCGGCGCACGACGTCGATCACATACTGACGCCGCCGCACGTCGCCGGGCAGGAAGTCGCGCATCCCGCGCGCAGGTTGGGTGTGTTGCGGCACTACTGCGAACTGCCGGATCTGACCGTCGGATACTTGATCCCGAGCTGCTCCAGGTAGGTGGCGTAGCGCGACGGGTCGTAATAGTACTTCTTCATCTCGGGCCGGTACTTGTCCATGGTGCCCTTGTTCAGCCAGATCGCCGGTTGATCCTGCGGGCGCAGCAGCGGCTCGTATTTCGTGTCCTTCGTCTGCACCTCGCGGAAGTACTGCCACGCCTGCTCGACGAGCTCGGGACGCGAGACCAGGTCGAGGATGGTCATCGCCTGCGCCTTGGCGCCGGCGGTCACCCCCTTGTGCGCGATCGGCGTCGCCATCGCGATCGCGTTGGCCCAGTTGTGACCGGGCAGGTTCGGAATGTTCGACGGATACCGCATCGTCACTGTCGGCACGTTCCACGAGATGTCGCCGATGTCATCGGAGCCGCCGCCCGTGTTCTCGCGCACCGGGCCCGGCAGGGTGTCGGCGAGCTTGGTGCGAAGTCCGTCGGTGCGCGGATTCTTCAGTTCCTTCTGGAGCGCCGTGGCCAGCTGCTGGTCCTCGGCCGACCACTGCGGCATCCCGACCTTCTGGATGTTGGCCCACGCCGTTTCCGCCACGATCTTGTTGAAATGTTGCGGCCAGGCCGACCCCAGCACCTTCGTCGGCTGGAGCTCGACTCCCGCCATCATCGCCGCCGCCCTGGCGATCGTGTCGCCGGTCTCCCACATCTCCTTGATGTGCAGGAAATCGATCTCGCGGAAGTAGTACCAGACCGACGCGCTGCGCGGCACGACGTTCGGCTGATCGCCGCCGTCGACGATGACGCTGTGCGAGCGCTGGCTCAGGCGCAGGTGCTCGCGTCGGAAGTTCCAGCCGATGTCCATCAGCTCCACCGCGTCGAGCGCGCTCTTGCCGCGCCACGGGCTCGCCGCCGCATGCGCGGTTTCGCCGAGGAAGGAATACTGCACCGACACGAGGCCGGTGCCGGCGCGGTCGCCCCACGACACGTCGAAGCTGTCGTCCACGTGCGTGAAGAGCGCGACGTCGACGTCCTTGAAGAGGCCGGCGCGGATGTAGTACGCCTTGGTGCCGACGAGCTCCTCGGCCGTCCCCGGCCAGATGCGGATCGTCCCGGGCAGGTGCTCCCGCTCCATGATCTTCTTCACCGCAATCGCCGCGGTGATGTTCACGGCCTGGCCGGAGTTGTGCCCCTCGCCGTGCCCCGGCGCCCCTTCGATGATCGGGTCGTGCCAGGCGACGCCCGGTTTCTGCGACGCCTGGGGGATGCAGTCGATGTCGGAGCCGAGGGCGAGCACGGGCTTGCCGGATCCCCACGTCGCCATGAACGCCGTCGGCACGCCGGCGATGCCTTCCTGCACGGCGAAGCCGTTCTCCTTGAGGATCGCGATCAGGTAGCGGTTGGTCTCGATTTCCTGGAAGCCCAGCTCGCCATAACTGAACAACTGGTCGACCATGCGCTGGGAGAACTGGCCGCGGCGCTCCACGTCGGCGGCGGCTTCCTGCTTCAGCGCCTCGAGCCTGGCCGCGGCGGCCGGCGGCTGTGCCGCGGGCTTCGCCGGCCCCTGGGCGAGCGGGACGGCAATCACCGCGGCGGCGATCAGCAGGCCGATCGGTCCGGTTCGGGGCATCCGGCGATTATAAGGGACGCACCCGTGGGGACCGCGACTGCGCCGGCAAAAGGGTGACTTGTGGGTATCCGCCGCGCGGCTGGGGTAGTCATGATTTTGACCACAGGGGTCAAAAGTTACTCGATCGACGCCGCCTGGCTCCCCGTGGTTTGTAGCGTTTCCAGCCTTTGTGGCAGCTAGAGTCGTCAACTGAATCAGAGTCGAAACATTGATGGGCTCGGCCCCCCGTTTGCATGAGTTAATCCCCGGAGGCCCATCTGACTAGTACTGTTCTCGTCGTCGACACAAGCGATCTCGTGGTCAATACCATTGCCCAGGCGCTGTCGAGTGCCGGTTATGACCCGTCAGGTGCCAACTCCTATCAGGCTGCCGGCCGACGGCTCGAGTCGTTCGCGCCGGATGTTCTCGTCGTGAGCGTCGAGCTCGAGGCGCACAACGGAATCCAGCTGGCGATGCGCTGTTCGCGCTCCCACCCGGCGACCCAGGTGATCGTCATGGGTCCCAAGAGCGCGGCCCTTGAACGCGAGGCCTGTGCGCTCGGCGCCTCGGCCTACATGGCGCGACCGCTCACGCCCGGTGCCCTGATCAAGCAGTTGAAGAGCATCGCGGACGGCGGTCAGCGTGGTCTTACGAGACCGCCGGGCGACGCGCACGCCTCCTCCGGGTTGGCTGCGACCGCCTGAACCCGCCAGACCTGCGATAATAGCGGCGTGCCTCCGCCGACGCTGGACCGGTTCGACCGGCCGCTGCGCAGTCTGCGCGTTTCGGTCACCGATCGCTGCAACCTGCGGTGCCAGTACTGCATGCCGGAAGCGGACTACGCCTGGCTTCCGCGCGAGAGCATCCTCGACTTCGAAGAGATCGCACTCCTCGCCGACGCCTTCTCGTCGCTTGGCGTCGACCGTGTGAGGATCACCGGCGGCGAGCCGCTCCTCCGCCGCGACCTGCCGAGCCTGGTCGAACTCCTTGCCGCGCGTCCCGCCATCGAGGACCTCGCCCTCACCACCAATGGCGTGCTCCTCGCCGGCCAGGCCGCGGCGCTGCGCGCCGCCGGCCTGCACCGCCTCACCATCAGCCTCGACACGTTGCAGCGCGAACGCTTCCAGGCGCTGGCGCGATTCGACGAACTGCCGGCAGTCCTCGCCGGCATCGACGCCGCGTCGCGAGCGGGCTTCGCGGCGCTGAAGATCGACACCGTCGTGCTCCGCGGCCGCAACGACGACGAGCTGGTGCCGCTGATCGAATTCGGCAAGTCGGTCGGCGCCGAGGTGCGCTTCATCGAGTACATGGACGTCGGCGGCGCCACGCACTGGTCCATGGACTCGGTGGTGTCGGGCCGCGACATCCTGCAGCAGCTGTCCGAAACGTACGGCACGATCGAGCCGCTGCCCGGCCGCGACTCTGCCCCCGCGGAACGGTTCCGCCTGCCCGACGGGACGACATTCGGGATCATTGCGTCGACGACGGAGCCGTTCTGCGCCGCGTGCGATCGCAGCCGCCTGACCGCCGACGGCCTGTGGCTGCTCTGCCTGTATGCGCGCGGCGGCCTCAATCTGCGCCATCCGCTGCGCGAAGGGGCGACGCGTGAGGAACTGGCCCATCTCATCTCGACGGTCTGGTCGATGCGGGCCGACCGCGGCGCGGAAGAGCGGCTGGGATCGCCGGCGCGCGAAATCCTGATTCCCGTGGCCGCACTCAAGCGCGACGCGCATCTCGAGATGCACACGCGCGGCGGCTAGTGTCCACGGTCAAGCCGATCCTGCAATCGGCGGCTCACACCGACTGGTCGCAGTTCGAAGGCGTCGCGGCGCTGCGCTGCACGGCCGGCGTCGCCATTCCCCTCTTCGTCGGGCTCTTGCTGCGCGAGCCGTCGGT
>Ga0066652_100001506_pt1 | contig 12159 bp, 11 predicted proteins | sample GraSoiAngelo_101_FD_71413 | JGI IMG/M metagenome (GOLD analysis project Ga0066652, IMG submission 71413) | Grasslands soil microbial communities from the Angelo Coastal Reserve, California, USA - 14_0903_02_30cm | ecosystem: Environmental > Terrestrial > Soil > Grasslands | place: USA...
ACTTTTATTTTTGCAGTAATATTTTTTGTTTCTTTTCCGTCATAAGCAAAATAATTTTTTGCTTTACGATCATACCACATAATGTATTTGCCGGTTGGAGAAATGTACTGCGAGGAAATAAATCCATTCAGATCTTTGATCACTAATTTCTTTGTACCATCAGCCACATTGATCGCATAAATATCTTTCAGTGTATTTCCCGTCCATTGGCTTTCTACTCTTTTTCCGAAATCAGTTACGCCAACAAATGTTTCACCGTCTCCCTCATTGGTTTGAATTACCGTTGGCAATTCTTTTGAACCAAGTTGTTTAATCGTATTTTCATTAATATCATAAACTGCTAAAAAATTTTCCTGGAGGTCACGCTGCAAACGATTCAACTGGACAGTTTGCAAATAATCATCTTTATAATTCCAGATATCGAGTTTGGCCGTTTCAAAATCAACCAGGGTTGTATCTCTTGGCGGTTGTATCGGGGCAGTACCAAAAAATAAACGCTTGCCGCTTTTACTAAAACTTGTTGTTCCAAATTCGCTTACTGTCATTCCAATTTTCATTCCCACTGAATTTTTATCAGCGATCATTGAGGCCGTATCCATCCCGTCTTTATAATACCAAAGTTTGTAAAACTTCTGAAGCTCTTTTGGTTTTGCATTTCGTTCAGCTACAAATGCGAGTTGTGAACCATCTTCAGAAAAAGAAAAATTCTTAAAATCATTGCCGCCGGTGCTGATCGTTTTCTTTTGCATGTTTCCAAGATCGATCAATAAGACAGAGGCCTTACTCAATGAATCTTTTGAATTTTTCGTTGTCTCCAGCAATAATTTTTTACCATACTTATCAAAATAATATTCACTCACTAAGGGAAAAGTTTTTTCTTCACCAGTGATAAGATTTCTTAGTACAAGATCAGTACCATCGGAAGTGGCAGGTGTCGCGGGATCATCACCCTCCGCATCTAAATTATTTTCATTAGTTAATCCTTCGATTTCCTCGTCTCCAATATTTTTCTTTTTTCCCATTTTTGCCGGTGGCAGGTTAACTATAACCAGTAAAGAGTCAATTGTCCTTTTTAAACTGTCAATAGTTTTTTTGCTTGCATCATTCGCTGGTTGTTTTGGCTTGTCAGGTTCCGGTTTTTTTTCCAAATGATAGGCTGCCCATCCAAAACCTTTTTCAGGCGTTTTAAATGTTTTTACTTTAGGAACTTTATAAACACTATCCTTTCCTAACTCAACAACCGCAAAAGAATCTTTCGGCATATCATCCGGCTTTTTCTTTTTTATTCTTGCTTCACGGGTTTCTTTATAAAATGGTTTGATTTTAAAAATTGCAAACCGGCTGTCCTCAGATATCACGGCACTATAACCTCTTGGCACCGTCTTTTTGTATTTTGCATCAGAAGACTGGATCACCAGTTGATTATCACCTTCCTGTACATTAATAGTGTAAACGACCCATTTCCCATCATTACTGATCATTCTTTCGCCGATGCTTTGCCAGTTATCGTAAACTGTATGATCAAGCGGCTTTTTCTGGGAAAATGAAAAGTAAAAAGTGAAAAGTAAAAAAAAGGCGATCAGAGACCTACTCATATAAAAAGTTTTGAAGGCGTTAAAGATAAGAGTAAACAAGAAAATTATCAGGGCTTTGTTCCCACAGTCAAACCATATTGCCATAATCTCTTTTTCATTCCATCGTATTGGTGTTTACAGGCGGCAATATTTTTCTTTTGTTTTTCAGTAGCCCGGTTGGAAAATGTGATCGTTTTCCATGCTAAATAAAGATTAGCAAGAAAATAAAATTTATATAAACGTTTTGATGAATGAATTGTGAATTTCGAAATATCGCTGAAAGAAATATTTTTAAATCCGGCATACTCCATGAAACCAAGAAATCTTTCCGGCGATTCAAGATAATTTACCTGCCAGCCACCGAGCCAACTTCTTATTGTAGGGTGATCATTATTTTTAAAGTCTGTGACAAATCCATCTGCAACTACTAATCGTCCGCCAGGTTTTAATAAACGCCATGCTTCTTTAATGAATTGATCTTTATCATCTGCATAACAAATACTTTCACATCCCCAGACAATATCAAAACTTTCATCGTGAAAACTGGTGGCACAATAATTCATCACTTTAAAATCAACTTTCGTTTCAACATTTTTTTTAACGGCTAACTCTTTTGCTTTATTGACCTGTTTTTCACTTAAGCTAATGCCAGTAACATTGCAACCAATTTTTTCAGCTAAAAAAATACTGCTTCCTCCTATACCGCATCCAGCATCAAGCATAACATCTGAAGACTTGATCTTAGCAACTTCAGCCATCACCTCATTCATTCTTAACAATGATTGCGGAAAGCTTTTCACTTTGTCATCCCAATACCCATAATGGATGGCAAGGCTATTGTTAAGATCCCAACTGTCCTTGTAGGAGTTTTCGGATTCGGCGTAGTAATCAACTATATTTTTATGATAGTTCGTTAACTGCATTTTCCAAAACAATTTTTCGTTCTTTTCTTAATAACATAACAATATGTATGAGCAATGATGCAGCGATCAGTGAAAGGCCAGCAAAAAATGACCAGTCAAAATCGCGGCTTTCACCAAATAAAATTATAGCGAGGAAAATCCCATACACAGGTTCCAGGTTAAATGAAAGATTTACTGTAAATGCAGTTAATCTTTTTAATGCATACGTAGAAAATTGAAAAGCCAATACAGAACAAAGCCAGGCAAGTACCAATAACCACATCCAGTCTTTTAAATTCGGAAAAATATAATCCGTTGGAAATTGCTGCATATAAAAAGGCATCAGTACTGATAAAGTTATTAGGCCTCCGCTCATTTGATACGTAAGTACTGTTTGAGGGTTGATCCGCTGCAAAAATTCACGAATAAATATCATTACAAATGCCATAAGCACTGCACAGGTGATGCCTAAAATGATCCCGGTTTTATATTTTGGATTAAAATGAAAGATTAGGTAAATGCCTGCGATCACCATCAGGCCAAGAAATACTTCTATCCATTTTATTCTTACCCGTAACAATATCGGTTCGATCAATGCAGTAAAAAAACCAACAGCGGAAAAACAAACCAGCGCCACCGATACATTGGCATATTTAATAGAACCATAGAAAGTAAGCCAGTGAATTGCGGCTAAAAAACCAATGCCGGTAAGTTTCACCATGTCTTTTACTGAAATACGTTGCAGCTTGCCCATTAATGAAAACACGATCCACATGGTAACAGCTGTAATTAACATCCGCCACCAAACCAATAAGCCCTCATTCAGATCAATAAGTTTTCCTAACGGACCTGTAAAGCCAGCAAGAAAAACTGAGATATGTAAATAGAGGAAGGCTTTTTTCATTTGGGCTGCAAACTAAGGAAGTCGGAGGAAAAATTCTATTTTCGATTTTTAGAACCTGACTTAAATTTTGTTTTAATATGAAATCACTACTCCTTTTTATATTATTTGTTATTTTCAGTTTAAGTATAACCGCTCAACTGAAAAACAAACATGTATTGATCTTTACAAAAAACGGGAAAGGTTATGTACATGAAAACATCCCCGCTTCTATAGCCGCATTGCAAAAGTTGGGTATTGAAAATGGCTTTACAATAGATACCACTACTAACTCTGCATTATTTACAGAGAACAATCTGAAGAAGTATGATGCGATCATTTTTTCAAATACTAACAATGATGTATTTGATACGGAAGAACAAAGAGTTGCTTTTATGCGCTATATACAGGCTGGCGGCGGATTCATGGGCATTCATTCCGCATCAGGTACCGAAAGAAATTGGAAATGGTTTAAATTAATGCTGGGCGCAAGTTTTCTAAGACACCCTCCTTTTCAGAAATTCACCGTGCATGTACTGGATAAAAATCATCCGGCTGTAAAAAACTTGTCGTCACAATGGGAAACAAATGATGAATGTTATTTTTTTAAAGAGATTAACCCTTCAATTAAGGTGTTACTGGTTTCCGATATATCAACTGTTAAAGAAGCAGATAGTTCTAAGAACATTATACCTGATGTATTCGGTAATCGTTACCCGGCTGCATGGTGCCATGAATTTGATGGTGGAAGAATATTGTACACGGCATTAGGTCATAACAAAGAAGATTATTCTAATGCCACTTACCTGGCTCATATAATTGAAGCATTAAAATGGGTAATGGATAAACCAAAGCCTGATTATAAAAAAGCAAAAGCCAAAAGCTCGTTGATCGATGAAATGAAAACCTTTTGAGCATTTATTGACTTTCCCATAGAAGTATTTTTTTTACCTTCAATATGTAGTAATGAATTTAGTTAATGGGAAAACAACAATATCCATATTCTTTGGTAACTGTTCTAAGATGTTCCAATTGTAACAGATCATATCCTGTCTCAGAAGTTATCAATGTTTCTCCCTGTTGCAATCAACCTTTACTTGTTGAATACGACCTTCAAAAAACATTTTCAAAAGAAGAACTTGCCGGAAGAGAAAATGATCTCTGGCGTTATTTTGAAATGCTGCCGGTAAAAGAGCGGGTCAATATTTTTTCTCTTGGCGAAGGGTTTACTCCCATCCTTTCTTTAAAAAAACTTTCTAATAAATATGGATATTCTTCTTTGCTTATGAAAGATGAATCTCATAATCCTACCGGTTCATTTAAAGCAAGAGGGATCAGTGTTGCTGTCTCAAAAGCAAAAGAGTTAGGTATTAAAAAAATTATTATTCCTACTGCTGGCAACGCAGGTGGTGCGTTAGCAGCTTATTGTGCCAAAGCAGATATGGAATGTATAGTCATCATGCCGGCTCATACACCGGATGTTTTTAAAAATGAATGTGAAATGTATGGAGCAAAGCTTATCACTGTGAAAGGGTTGATCAACGATTGTGCTAAGAAAGCAAATGAGATCAATGAAAAAAATGAATACTTTAATATATCTACTTTAAAAGAGCCCTATCGTTTGGAAGGGAAAAAAACAATGGGTTATGAAATTGCGGAACAACTGAACTGGCATTTACCGGATGTAATTGTTTATCCTGCAGGTGGAGGAACAGGATTGATCGGCATTTGGAAAGCTTTCGATGAGATGCTGAAATTAGGATGGATCAAAAAGCCTTTGCCCAAAATGATAGCAGTTCAACCTGAAAATTGTGCGCCGATCAAAGCTGCATTGAAAGATCCGGATAATTGGGAAAAGAATTTTGTTCCTGCACCAACGATTGCACATGGATTGGCTGTGCCTTTTCCTTTTGGCATGAACCTCATAAAGAAAGTACTTGCCGAATCAAATGGAGAAGTAATAACCGTCACTGAAAAAGAAATTACGGATGGCATTTATGAAATTGCTAGAACAGAAGGAATATTTGTTTCGCCGGAAGGCAGTGCAGCATGGAAAGCTTTACCTTACTTAAAACAAAAAGGAACGATAAAAGATAGAGACAATATCCTTCTTCTGAATACGGCAAGTGGTTATAAGTATATGGAAGATCTTCATAAAAGGTAAATAGCTAAATAGAATTACAGAACGATGAACGGATTGCGACGCAACGAAAGTCAAATCGGAGTTACAAAAGTTGGTATCAAAAAGAAAATCCTGCTGCCTTTCGACAACAGGAATTTTCATGACTATACACATAAACATGAAAAAACTACGATCTTACTTTTTTCTTTTCTTTCATATCAGCTTTTGTGCCTTCACCGATCATGATATTGCCGAAGCTTGATTTGATATCGATCTTAATAGTACCTGTGCCGGATTTGCCTTCGTAATGTTTATTAAAATCACCATATTTATCGGGTGAATCGGTACGGTTGATGCCTATATTGGTTTTATCGATGACCGAACCGTAGCTGGTTGAAATATTATAAGTAGCAGAAAGATTAGCAGCGGGCACGAGATGTACTGAACTATAAGAATCATTAACGGTCAATCGTGTAAGCCCATTATCTAAATTTATCTTGCTGTAACCGCAGAATTCAAATTTTAGTTTAGAGTTTCCCGTCAGGCTTCCGATAGTGACTGATGAATATTTAAATGTCAGGTCAATATTGCCGATACTTTTGAGATCAGCGCTTCCAAACTCTACCCAAACTTTTTCAGGTTTGGAAAGCTTGCCTGCTGTTAATGAACCGTATTTATTGGTCAGCGATACCGGCCCGGTATAGTCCGGTATCACAATGCTACCAAAAGAGTTCTCAATGTTAAGTGCATTGTTTGCGGGTATATGGATATCATAATCGATACTCATGGTGTTGCTGCAATTATTGCAACTTGTATTCTCGTCTTTACCATTCTTATTCATTATTGTTTTAAAATTAATCTCCTTTCCTTCCTGTTTGTCCGTCACATCGATTCGGTCAAAAGTTTTATCAGCGAGTTCTTTTTTGGTAGAACTTGTTTCAATATGAATGTCAACTTTTATTTCATTTTTATCCCAGGTGGTAACTTTTACTTCGCCAAACTGGTTATCAATATTCAATGTGTTGCCTGAAGCTGAATACGTTTTTGAGATATTTCTTTCTCTGAAAAATTCATATCTCTTCTTTTCTTTTTTCTCTGTATCTCCATCCTGTGCAAACAATCGGGCAGTTGCAACCAGTAGTACAATTGGTAAGATCTTTTTAAATGTTCTTTTCATTTGTTGAAGTTTTTGTTGTTTTATATTCATGGATGATCATCAGCTGCCTGCCCAGCAATTCTGATTGCAGTTGCAGGTTTTGAATCATGGCTTTAATAATTACATCTCCGTTAATACTATGGCTGGCTTGTTCTCTTAACATTCGATATGAACTGTCGAGTGTAACCAGGTCTTGCTGAAACTTGTGATAAAGCATAGGATCGTTAGCAATAGCAGCTCTTAATTGTTTCTGCCGGTCTTCCACTGCTTGTTCCGCCTGCTTAAATTGCGTAGCATATTCTATCGATATACTGTTGAAATTATCCAGACGTGATGAGTTCTCCTCTGTTCCGGTTTTCACAGTTGAAATTTTTTCCTGGACGTTACCTGGTGTCGTTCTTATAAATAAAAAATAAGCGGAGGTCAGTGCGATAAAAAATACAGCGGCAGCCGCACTCCATTTATAAATATCTCTTATTGTAAAATGCTTTACCTCCTTTTTCACAGGAATAGAACGTTCAATATTCTTCCAAACCTTGTTTGAAGGATCGGCTTCATCAAAATCACCACGATTTTTGCGGATGAACTTTTCAAGATCACTGCTCATATACTTCTCCTTTTTTTATAAGCTTTAATAATTTTTGTTTGGCCCTTATATATTGTGTTCTCACGGTTGATTGTGCCACTCCCAATATTTCCGAAATTTCTTCATGATCATACCCCTCAAACAAATACAAGGATAAAACTGTTCTGTAACCATCTGGTAGTTGCTGCAACGTTTGCCTGATCATTTCAACAGTATACAATGTATCTGTTTCATCTAACTCTTTTTCTTCGGGCAGATCTTCCACTTTTTCCATATCAACAAAACTCATTCGTTGTTTTTTCAAAAGCGTTATGCTTTTAAATACAACGATCTGTTTTAGCCAGGCGCCGAAGGTCGATTTGTTTTCAAAAGAACTAAGCTGCATAAATGCATCGGTAAACGAATCTTGTAATACATCTTCCGCATCTGCTGTTTTGTTTACGATCCTCAATGCCGTGTTGAACATTGCTTTTGAGTAACGTTCATACAATACCCGATAGGCAGATGTTTGTCCATCTATGCATTGACGTACCAAAACGTCAGCAGTTGGTATAAAAGTTTCAATTGCCAGACAACCGGTTTTATATAAAGTAATCTCTTTTGCCGGAATGTTGCATGCCGCTCAAAAAAAAATCTGAAAAGTCTAACAGTGGCGTTTGTTATAAATAAACTATGAGCCGGGGATTTATGGCTAAATGGGCATATTAAAAATACAAGTGAAGAAATAATAACCTATTTGATCGCAACGGCCGAAAACTCATTATTACTCCTGAGCTTCTTCCGATAGCTTTTAAAAAAACTATCCCACCGAAGTTTGAGAACTCCAAGAATGCCTTCTTTTACAATTCCTTTATTCATTTTTGAGGTACCATGTGTACGATCCTGGAAAATGATGGGCACTTCAACAATTTTAAAACCGAGTTTCCATGCAGCAAATTTCATTTCTATCTGGAATGCATATCCAACAAAAGCAATGGCATCAAGATTCATTGCTTCGAGCACTTCCTTTCTATAACATACAAAACCTGCGGTAGGATCTTTTACGGGCATCCATGTTATCATTCTTGTATAAAGTGATGCGCCTTTTGATAATGCGATCCTGTCCCAGGGCCAATTAACAACGCCGCCTTCGCTTACATAACGGGAACCAACTGCAACATCAGCACCGTCTTTCTTGCAAGCGTCATAAAGTCTGATCAGATCTTTTGGATTGTGAGAAAAATCAGCATCGATCTCGAAAATAAATTCGTATCCTTTTGACAATGCCCACTTGAAACCATGAATGTAAGCCGTACCTAAACCAAGCTTGCCGGTTCTTTCTTCTAAAAATAATTGCCCAACATATTTTGGTTGAAGATCCTTTACGATCTGTGCAGTGCCATCCGGCGAACCATCATCGATGACCAATACATGAAAGTTTTGTTGCAAGCCAAAAACCACAGTAAGAATATTTCCAATATTCTCCCGCTCATTGTAAGTAGGTATTATGACAAGTTTCTCCAAAAAGTGTCGGTTCAGGAAAAACGAATTTACAATTTTTGAGTTTGCTTCAACTAAAAAAATGAAGGATGAATGTTAATTCTTCTTCAGAAGGCTGCGGGTCCTTATTTCAGTGAGTTTTTGTTTTGTGTATTGGGGAAAGTCGCCCTTCATCATCCAGTCATAATATTGCGGTTCGTTTCTTAGCACATCGGCTACAGCCTTGCCTTTGTATTTACCAAAGTTGAATATCTCTATCCCGTTTTCCAATATAAAACGTCGTGCAAAGTCAACGATGGACTCTTCGCCGATCAATTTTAAAACAGAATCAATGGAAGTTCCAAGGTCGGGATAACGTTGCAGCTGGGCGATCAATATTTCATGGGTAGCACTTGCATCCACTTCGGCACTATGTGCTCCATCAAGATTTTTATTGCAATAGAATCTATAAGCTGCGCTTAATGTACGTTGTTCCATCTTATGAAAAATGTTTTGTACATCAAGCAATCTTCTTCCTTTCATATCAAAGTCAACATCGGCACGCAAAAATTCTTCGACCAGCATTGGTATATCAAAACGGTTACTATTATACCCGGCTATATCACATCCATCCAGCATTTGCTTTAGTTCATGAGCCACCTCTTTAAAAGCAGGCGCATCCTTTACCATCTCATCAGTAATGCCATGTACATCGCTGGATTGTTTTGGAATTGGTATTTGGGGATGGATGAGTTTGCGTTTTACGCTGCGCTTGCCGTCAGGAAGTACTTTTACAATTGCAATTTCAATAATTCGGTCCGTGGCCAGATTAACACCAGTCGTTTCTAAGTCAATAAAAGCCAGGGGTTTTGTGAGTTGAAGCATGTTATTTTAGTTCAGGTTTTTCAGGGCGGTAAAGTTAGGAGATTGTTGGCTTCCAAATGTCTGAACTTAAAAAAACTGGCCTATCTTTGTAAAATAATTAATACGTTTAGCCGTTAATAAAAAAAATCCTTTTATGAAAAATAAGTTACTCGCCGGTTTTGCACTTCTTATCATGGCAATTAGCGTTTGTTCGTGTGCCACATCCCGCAAATATGGCTGCCCAACTGTATCCGTACAAACAAAAACAATCAAGGTATAATCATTTCCCCCTATTTTTGCTACGCAATGATCAATCGTTCACATAACCATCATCATATCTTACCAGACGGTAGGCCATGATGGTATTATGTACAACATAAACTTCTTAAGGGCTTACATCTGTAGGCCCTTTTTTCTTTTATAAACTTTAAATAATGAATGAGAACTTAAAAATTGCGGTGCAGAAAAAAGGGAGGCTTTATGATGGCTCAATGGCTTTGCTGAAAGAATGCGGTATTGATGTAAGCAATGGTAATAACCAGCTAAGAGTACAAGCCGCTAATTTCCCTTTAGAAGTTTTTTTTCTTAGAGATGACGACATTCCCGAATATGTGCAGGATGCTGTTGCCGATATAGGATTTGTAGGAGAGAATGTGATCGCTGAAAAAAACAAACACGTTAGTTCAGTTGAAAAACTGGGTTTTGGTAAATGCCGCTTATCGATCGCTATTCCAAAAACCGGAGCTATTAAAACCGTTGCTGATCTGAATGGAAAAAAAATCGCTACCAGCTATCCATTGGTCCTTTCAAATTATCTGAAAGAAAAGAAAATAAACGCCACTATCCAGGAGATCAGCGGCTCTGTAGAAATAGCGCCAAAAATTGGGTTAGCTGAAGCTATTTGTGACCTAGTAAGTTCAGGAAGTACCTTATTTAGTAATGAACTTAAAGAACTGGAAACAGTTCTACAGTCTGAAGCACTATTGATCAGTAACAAAAATCTATCTGCTGAAAAACAAAGCCTGCTTGAAAAGTTATTATTCAGAATAAAAGCAGTAAAAAAAGCAAAGAACAATAAATATGTTTTGCTGAATGCGCCGAATAATAAGTTGGATGCTATAGTTAAGATCTTGCCGGGAATGAAAAGTCCTACCATTTTGCCCCTGGCAGAATCAGGATGGAGTTCTGTACATTCAGTTATAAGCGAAAATGATTTTTGGGAAGTGATCGAAAGTTTGAAAGCAAATGGTGCGCAGGGAATTTTGATCGTACCTATTGAGAAGATGATAGTTTAAATCAGAACCCCGATTATTAGATTTAAAAAGATTATGATGATAAAGGTGATAAAACAACCAAGTAAAGAAGATTGGCAGGAGATTGTTAAAAGGCCGGTGTTTGAAAATTCTTCATTGGAAAAAACTGTGAAAAAGATCCTGGATAAAGTAAAAGACAAAGGAGATAAAGCTGTCCGTAAATACACAAAGGAATTTGATGGAGTAAAATTGAAAAAACTTATAGTAAGTGAAAAAGAAATTAAATCAGCTGAAAATTTACTATCACAAGAATTGAAAGATGCAATTCAACAAGCAAGATCAAATATTGAAAAATTTCATCGTTCTCAAATTGAAGAAATAAAAGTGGTTGAAACGATGCCGGGCATAAATTGCTGGAGAAGATCAATAGGCATTGAAAAAGTTGGCATTTACATTCCCGGAGGTTCTGCCCCACTCTTCTCAACTGTTTTAATGTTGGCTATTCCTGCTGTAATTGCAGGTTGCAAAGAAATTATTCTTTGTTCACCTCCATCAAAAGAAGGATCGATCGATCCTGCTATTTTATATACAGCAAATCTATGTGGAGTTAAAAGAATCTATAAAGCAGGCGGTGTGCAGGCAATTGCGGCAATGGCTTATGGAACAGAAACAATTCCAAAAGTGTTTAAAATATTCGGGCCGGGTAATCAATATGTAACTGCTGCAAAGCAATTGATACAAAAAGAAGGAGTAGCGATCGATATGCCGGCAGGCCCATCAGAAGTCTTAGTGATAGCTGATGAAAATGCAGTCCCAGAATTTGTTGCAGCAGATCTTTTATCACAAGCTGAACATGGAGCAGACTCACAAGTGATCTTATTAACTATAAGCGAAGAGATTGTCGAAAAAACACAGCTATGTATAAAAGAACAATTGAAAGAATTGCCAAGAAAAGAAATCGCCGAAAAAGCTTTAGCAAATAGTAAAATTATTTTATTGAATTCGATCGATGAAGCAATTGATCTATCAAATCTATACGCACCGGAGCATTTAATTCTTTCATGTAACAATGCTGAAGAGTTAACCGGCAAAATTATTTCGGCAGGATCTGTTTTTATAGGCAATTATTCTCCTGAATCAGTTGGCGATTATGCAAGCGGTACCAATCATACATTACCAACTAATGGTTACGCGGCAATGTATAGCGGCGTCTCAGTTGATAGTTTTGCAAAAAGGGTAACATTCCAGCAACTAACAAAAGATGGTTTGACAAATATTGGAAATACAGTGATGCAAATGGCAGAAGCAGAAGGATTGGATGCACATAAAAATGCAGTAGCAATAAGACTTAAAGAACAATAACA
>Ga0066652_100001507_pt1 | contig 12155 bp, 10 predicted proteins | sample GraSoiAngelo_101_FD_71413 | JGI IMG/M metagenome (GOLD analysis project Ga0066652, IMG submission 71413) | Grasslands soil microbial communities from the Angelo Coastal Reserve, California, USA - 14_0903_02_30cm | ecosystem: Environmental > Terrestrial > Soil > Grasslands | place: USA...
TCGTGTGGCTCTACTGGTCCGACCGCACCGGCGCGGCGGTACTGCTCGCAGTCATCGCGGTCGTCGCCGGCGCGATCGACAACGTCGTCCGGCCGCTCCTGATCAAACGCGGCGTCGACCTGCCGCTCGTGCTGATCTTTGCCGGCGTCATCGGCGGCCTCGTCGCGTTCGGCATCATCGGCCTCTTCGTCGGACCGGTGGTACTCGCCGTCGCGCGCACGCTACTCCAAGCATGGATGTCGGAAGGCGACGTGCCGTCTGCCGGGGACGCGGCCGTCTAAGACAGGAACCGCACGCGGGCGGTTTCGAACTCGAATACCGCGCCGACCAGCTTCATCACCCCTTCAGCGGCACGGACCCTGGCCTCCGGAGTCTCGAGCAACTGGTGCATCGACCAGCGCACGTTCGCTTCGACGGCGGCGCGCAACAGCTGCTCGTGCGGGACGCCCGTCGGCAGATCGTCGAGGGACGGATGAATGTTCTCGAGCAGCGCGCCGATTCGCGCGGGCACTTCCGCGTCGTGCAAGTGCACGTGCAGCGCGGCGTCGACGGCGCCGCATCCCTCGTGTCCCAGCACGACGAACAGCGGCGTGTGCAGATGCATGGCGGCGTACTGCAGCGTGCCCATCACCTCCGGTGACACCACGTTGCCGGCAACACGGACGATGAAGAGCTCGCCGAAGCCGGCGTCGAAGATCAGCTCGGGAGGCACCCGCGAGTCGCTGCAACCGAGAATCGTCGCGTACGGGCTCTGGCCTTTCGCGAGCGCCGCCAGCACCTCCTTCCGGACGGTCGGAAACTTCGCCTGGCCGGCCGTGAAGCGCTCGTTGCCGGCTTTCAGCCGGACCAGCGCGTCGTCGGCAGTCAACGTGGTCGTCGTGTGCGCCATCTGGACCCTCCATCCGACATTCCGTAGGTGCCTCCGTCCGGACGAAGCCTGACTCCGACGGCTCCGCTCGCTTCGACCGCGTTACAGGCCCGTTCCGCAAGCTTTTGGCGGTCGCGATCGGGTACGCTCAGTGCTCCGTCTGTTACAAACCGCGCGCCCAAGTTCTTCCGGGAATCATCTATGCGCCAGACCTGTGCCATCAGCATGCTCATCGTCCTCGCCGGCGGCATCGCCGCCTGCGGGGGGAGCGACAAACCCGCGGCCGCGACGACCGCCACGACCGCTACCGCGGTCGTGAAGCCTGCGGCGGCGCCCGAAGAAGAGTTGCCGCCGTCCGAGCTCGAGACAAAGCTGCCTCCGGCCGTGCGCGAGGCGGTTCTCTCCAAATTCACCGGCGACTTCGACGAGATGATCGAGCGCCGCGTCCTTCGCATCGGCCTCACGCCGAGCCGCACGTTCTACTTCGTCGACAAAGGCGTCCAGCGCGGCGTCGCGTACGACTACGGCATATTGATGGAGGACCGCGTCAACGCGAAGCTGGGCAACAAGAACATCAAGGTGCACGTCCTGTTCGTTCCGCTGCCGAGGACGAAGCTGATTCCGGCGCTTCTCGACGGAACGGTCGACATGGTCGCGGCGCACATGACCATTACTGCGGAGCGCCAGGCGATGGTCGACTTCACCGATCCGACCCGCACGAACGTGGACGAGATCATCGTGACCGGCCCCGATTCACCGAAGATGAATGCCGTCGAGGACCTCTCGGGCCGCACGGTCTTCGCGCGCAAGTCGAGCAATTACTACGACAGCCTCGTGACACTGAACGAGAAGCTCAAGGCGGCCGGCAAGGCTCCCGTAACGATCGAGGCCGCGCCTGAAGATCTCGAAGACGATGACATGCTGGAGATGGTCAACGCCGGACTGATCCCTGCGGTCGTTGTCGACAGCTACCTTGCAACATTCTGGAAGAAGGTCTTCCCCAACATCGTGCTGCACGAAAACGCCGCCCTGCACGCCGGCGGCAACCTCGGCGTCGCCGTGCGCAAGAACAACCCGAAGCTGCGCGGCGCGCTCAACGGGTTCATGGGCAAGTACGGACTCGGAACGGCCTTTGGCAACCAGGTCGAGCGGAAGTATCTGGTCGACACGACCTATGTGAAGCGCGCGGCGTCGGAGGCCGAGCGTAAGAAGTTCATGGCGGTCGTTCAGCTGTTCCGGAAGTACGGCGATCGATACAGCATGGATTTCCTGCTCATGGCGGCGCAGGGGTATCAGGAGTCGAGACTGGACCAGTCGGCGAAGAGCCACGTCGGCGCGATCGGCATCATGCAGTTGATGCCGGCGACCGGAGCCGAGATGAAGGTCGGCGACATCACGCAAATCGAGCCCAACGTCCACGCCGGCGTCAAATACATGCACAGCGTGATGGACGACAACTTCAAGGACGAGCCGATGGACGACCTGAACAAGGGCTTGTTCACCTTCGCCGCGTACAACGCCGGACCCGGACGGGTCCGCTCGCTTCGCCGTGAGGCCGCGAAGCGCGGGCTCGATCCGAACGTGTGGTTCGGCAACGTGGAGACGATCGCATCCGAACGCATCGGGCGCGAGACCGTGACTTACGTCAGCAACATCTATAAGTACTACGTCGCCTATCGTCTGGTCGTCGAGGAGAACGAGCGCCGGAACGCGGCGAAGGAATCGCTGAAGGCCGCCAGCGGCAGGAAATAGAACCGTCAGCTCGACGGACTTAAAACGCTTTTCGCGTCATCGCGCCCCACCCTTTCTTTCCGGCCGCCGCCTGCGCGGTCCCGACGCAGCCCCACCAGGCATTCAGTTGCCGGTACCCGACATTCTCGAGCACCGCGGCCGTCAGCAGGATCGCGAGGTCGCGGCCTCGCAGGTACCGCCCCGTTCCGACGTCGCTGAGAAACACGGCAATCAGTGTCGTCGAGGCGCCGAAGAGGAGCGACACGGCAAGCAGGACTCGAAAGTGGCTCCAGTTCAGCACGCCCAGGATGGCGGCCGCCGTGCTGATGACATAGCCGGACAGCTCCAGCAGCGGTCCGATCCCTTCGAAGAACGTCGTGTACGGCAGGACGCCCATGCCGACGATGCCGAGGCGCGGGTTGGCGATGGCGCGGCGATGCCGCCAGAGCGACTGCAGCAGCCCGCGGCGCCAGCGGTAGCGCTGCCCGCGCAGCGAGTTCCAGTCCTCGGGCGCCTGCGTCCAGCAGACGGGAAGCGGGACGAATCCGATCCGCGCCGGCTGCCGACGCGCTCGAAACGCGCGGTGCAAGCGAAGCGTCAGGTCCATGTCCTCGCCGATCGCCGTATGGTCGTAGCCTCCCACTTCGATGACCGCATCGCGGCGGAACAGTCCGAACGCGCCCGAAATGATCGTGACCGCGTTGCGCGAGGCGCAGGCGACGCGGAACAGGAGAAAACTCCGCATGTACTCGACGATCTGAAAGCGCGCGAGCCAGCTGCGCGGCATCCGGACGTCGGTCACGCGGCCGGCTTCGATGCGGGAGCCGTTGGCGATCGCCACGTACCCGCCGACTGCGACCGTCGTCGTATCTTCGAGAAACGGCAGCACTGCCCGGCTCAGCGCGTCCGGTTCGAGCACGGTATCGGCGTCGATCACGAGCACGAGGCCGCCCGACGCCGCATTGATTCCGGCGTTGCTTGCATCCGCCTTGCACCCGGCGCTGTCCTTCTCGAGCACGACCAGCGCAGGTTCGGCCACGGAGCGGTACACGCCACGGACCGGGGCCGTCTTCAGCGGCTGCTCGAACGCCACCGGCGCGGACACGAGCTGAAATGCCTGCTCGAGGCGCTTCAAGGTGTCGTCGGACGACCCGTCGTTGACGATGACGATCTCCCGCGCTTCGTAATCGAGCGTCAGCAGCGCGCGCACGGTCTCGACAATCGTCAGCGCCTCGTTGTGCGCCGGCACGACGATGGACACGAGCGGCGGCGACGCCAGACGGGCGACGAGCGCGCGGTTGCGCGGAGTACGGCGATGCTCGTACCGCCAGAGCTGCAGCGCCGCCACACCGGCCATCAGAAACTGCGAAACGTTCCACAGCACGAAATAGGCAATCACGAGGACCGAAAAGCCGGTGGCGATCGCGCTGGCCGTCACCGGCGGATCTCCGCTTCCCAGAGCATCTGACGCGCGAGCGTGCCGGCCAGATCCGGATGCCCCGCGCGCACGCGCAACTGCTCCAGGCCGGACCCCGGCATCGACTGAAGCGATCGTGCCGCCCGCACGGCGACCACCCACGCATCGTCAAGATGCCGACCGAGATGCCGTGCCGCATCGGCGTCGGTCCAGCCCCGGAGCGCCGTCGCGGCCATCGCGCGGACGTCGACGTCGGCGCTGTCGAGCGCGGCGACCGCCAGCGACGCCGACGCCGCATCGAGTCCGACGTGCGCCAGCGCTTCGAACGCAGCCACGCGGACCTCTCGCTGCGAATCGCGAGTCCATTCACAGAGTGTCGATCGCGACCGTGCGGTCCCGCAGATGGCCAGCGCGCGCGCGTAGTTGAGGCGGTGTTCGTCGTCGACAAGCGACAGGTCGAGCAGGAACGCTTCGCACTGCGACCCGAACGATCCGATCGCGGCAGCGCGCCGTCCACGACGCAGCGACGCGTTGTGCAGGTGCACCACAATCGCGGGAAGCGCGGCGGGATCGTGCATGTCGGCGAGCGAATCCAGGGCGGCGTCCCGCACCTCGGGATGCGGATCCTCGAGCGCGGCGACGACCGACCGCGTGCGGTTCGTCGCCTGGAGCAGGCCCACCGATCGCAGCGCCAGCGCGCGGCGCCACCACAGACGGCTGCCCAGCAGACGGTCGACCGTCGACGCCAGCGACAGCGAACCGACGACGGCCCCGGTCGCCGCGATGCGACGGGGATCGCGGTCAGCGATCAGCCGATCGATCAGGAGTTTCGCGACGCTCAGTCGATCCCGGAGCGGGCTCGAGGCGAGCTCGTCGATGGCGGCCTTGTCGCCGCTCAGACCACGCGTCATCAGCGGTCCGTACTTCCGCTCGGTCCGCCGAAGCCGCGCCTTGCGCGCCGCGAGCGCGATCCGTTCGAGGACAACGGCGAGCGTCAGCGCGACCGCGAGCGCGGTGCCGAGGCCCACCGCCCAGAGCGCGAACCGCTCGAAACCGAGCACCAGATCGATCATCGGATGGTCTGCACGAGAGACGCCGTGAAGCGATCGATCCGGCTGTCGTTCGATCGCCACTGATGCTCCCAGGTGGCGGTGATCCGCGTGAGCGACCGCAGGTCGACGCGCACGCCCGCTGCCGCCGTCGTCGCGCCGAGCGAGGCGACGCGATCGCTCGTAAGGTCTTCGAAACTCTCGATGCCGTACGCATACGTGGCCTGCAGCGCCGTCCGGCGCCCGGCTTGCCACGTCTGCCGCAGCGCGATCGAGTGGTCGCCCTCACGCTGCCCTGTCGCCTCGAATGAGGATCGCGAATAGGTGTAGCGGACGTCCAGGCGCCAGGCGTCACTCGGAACCCATGCGGCGACCGGTGATAGCGCCAGCAGATCCATCCCGGCGAACGTCAGCCGGCGGAGGCCCGCGCCGGTTTCGAAGACGGCGCCATAGTGCCGCACATCGCCGGAGATGTCGCTCGCCGGCAGCGCGACGTTGTGCGAGCCGCCTGCGGCTCGAAAGGCGACGGTGGTCGCGTGTCCGGCATGGACCAGGGCGCCGACGCCGCCGATCGCATCCGAGTAATCGGGGCCGCGCTGTGCGCGGCCATCGCCCCGGAGGTGCAGGCGCGGATGCGCGCGCACATCGATCGCGATCGAGCCCGAACCGACGTTGCCGGCTGCTCCCGTTTGTCCCAGGCCTTCGACCGCGATCCAGTGACCGTACGAGCGCGCGACCGCTTCATAGCCCAGCGCGACATCGGGATCGTCCGGCGCGAGCGCCTTCGCGCGCGCGAAGTAGTCGAGCGCCCGTTCATCGTCGCCGCCGCGGCGGTAGGCCCGGGCGAGAGCGCCGAACAGGTCCGCGTTGTTGCCGGCGGCCTGTTCGGTGGGTTGCAGGATCTCGAGCGCTTCCCGCCAGGCGCCCTTCCGCGTCAGCGCCATGCCAAGCCCGATGCGGGCGTCGACGTCCTCCATGTGCTCTTTCAGGACCGAGCGGAAGCCGGCCTCGGCTTCTTCGGTGCGTCCCAGGCGCAGCGCGAGCCGCGCCACCCACAACCGCGCCTCGACGTCGGCGGGATTCGCCGCGGCGATCCGCTTGAACAGATCGATGGCCTCGACCGACCGGCCCTGCCGGGCCAGGGTTTCAGCGTGAGCTCGGTCGGGCCCCGGCGCCTGCAGCGCCGCCGTCAGGAGCACCATGGCTGCGAACATCGTCATGTCGCGAGTTTGTAGCGTGCCCTGTTCGGTTCAACGCGCGCAAGATCCCTGTCGGGCAGTCGGCAACGCTTCACGGCCGCCCGTCTGGCCTGTCGATCGGCCTTCAGCCCGCGTCCTCACGGGTTCACGACGATGGTCAGGCCGGCCAGAGGCACCATGATGAAGCCCGTTATCGTCGCCGCGACGACCGTCGAGCCGACGCCCAGTGGATCGAAGTCGAGTCCTCCAGGCGCGTTGAGCGGCGTGCTCGACTGCCCCGCCGCAATCGAGGCGGTCTGCATCTGCGCTCCGTTGACGCCGCCGTTCTGATCGATTTCGGCGACCGCTGCGTTGCTGTTCGAACGGTAACCACGAGCGGCGAGGCCCCGGGCCGCCGCCACTGCAGGAACCGCAGCGCGGTGTTCGTGGCGTTGGGCGTGCCGACGCGGACGTCGAAGTGGACGTTTCCGGACGCCGCCGAGACCGTCGACACCAGTCCCGCGATGTCCAGTGCCGGCCGTACGTAGGTGATCGGCGCGCTGTTGCTCGAGAAGCCGCTCGCCGTCCCGGTTACCGTCACGGACGCCGTCGAGCTCACGCCGTCGACCCAGTCCGTGCCGACGACATAGAAGAGGAAGGTCGTCTGCCCGTTGACGACCGGTACGTCGATCTCCGCCGCGCCGGTGGACGTCGTGGTCGTGCCAAGCAGCACGCGCGACGGATCGCTCGACACCAGGTGCACCTGCACGCCCCCGTGATCCGACCCGCCGAGCGTGCCTTGATACGCACCGAACATCAATCCGCCGCCCATGTCCTGCAGAACCGGCATGTTGACGGCCGGCGTCGAGACGGTGACGGTCACCCCCCCGGCCGGCAGGGTCAGGAAGTTGGGGATCGATGCGGTCACGACGGTCGTACCCGTTCCGAACGGATCGAATTCGATTCCACCGGCGACGTTGTTCGGCGTCTGGAACTGCGTCGCCGCGATCGTCGCCGTCTGGAGTTGGGCGCCGTTCAGCCCGCCATTCTGGTCGAGCTCCGCGATTCCGGCGTTACTGTTCGTCGCCGTGACGACGAGCGGCGGCGCGCCGAAACGGCGCGGCTCCAGTGACTGCATCGTGTTCTGGACGGTAGGCACGCCGACGCGGACCACGAAGTCGATATTGGAAGAGAGCGCGGTGGTCGCCGACGGCAGATTGACAATATCCAATACCGGCCGGACGTAGTTCGCAGTGGTGGCGCCTGCGCTGAAACCCGTGGCGGTCGCCGTGATCGTGACTCCTTGTGCGCTGCTCACGCCGTCGACCCAATCGGTCCCTTGCAGGAAGAACAGAAACGCTGTCGCGCCGGTGATGCGAACGTTGCGCGCGCCGAATCCGATGCCCGTAATCGTGACGACCCGTCCGGGATCGGCGTGGGTGGGATTGACGGTATCGATGCGAGCGGCCTGCTGCGCGTGCGCAACGCGAGCAGAACCAGCGATCGCCAGAGAGACAGCGCATGCGACGGCAAGCGTAAGGTCGAGCGTGCGGCGCATGTGTGTCTCTAATGTCTCTATTGGGGCGGGCGCATCTGGCTGCACACGAGCGCCATCATCGCGCTCGCCACTTGCGCGGCTTCTTTCGGACCGCCGACGACACCGTCGGGCAACGGCACGTCGCATCGCAGGTACTCGAACAGTTCGGGCGTCCGTCTGACGATGGCGGCGATCGGATCGACGCGTGGCTGATCCTTCGCGGGCTCGGGCTGAGCAGGCGGCGGTTCCACCCACTGCCGGCCGACGATCGCCGGACCCTGCGGGCTGTCGACGAAATCGACGAGCACGACGTTCGATTCGTTAAGTGAGATCTCCTGGCCGAGGATCTTCGCCACGCTCTTGTCGTAATCGAACTCAATCGAGAACGTCAAACCGCCCTCGGTGAACGACTGATAGCCGCCCGATCCGCCCTGACGGCCGGAACTCGACGACCCGCCGCCGCTTCCCGCGCGCTTCAGCGGCCACCCCGGCGTGCCTCTCCACAGCACCAGCAGCGACGTCGACGCGCCGTTCGCCCAGTTGTCGTGCTGCGACCAGGACGCGACGACGCCCGGTGATGCGATGCGGAACGTGCTCGATCCGCCGCCGCCGCTGTACGTGCCGCGGCCCTGCGCCGAGACCCCCGCGGTGGCGATCAGAACGATCGCCGCCAGCAGTGAACCAATTGGCATGCGCAGCAGTCTAAGCCACCCATGGATGCCTTTTTCAAGGACTTGAAACATTCTCTGCGCATGTTCCGCCGGAGCCCCGGCTTCACGATTGCCGCCGTCGCCGCGCTGACGCTCGGCATCGGCACCAATACGGCGATTTTCACGGTCGTCAATGCCGTGCTCCTCAAGCCGATCCCCTTTCCTGAGCCCGACCGGCTCGTCATCTTTCAAACCACGTCGCCCCAGGGTTCGGGGAACGCCGCCTCGCCCGCGAAGTTCGCCGCTTGGAGCCGCCAGGACAGCGTCGTCGAGGACGCGGCCGCGTTCCGATCCGGAGTCGTCAATTACACCGGAAGCGATTTCGTCGAGCAGCTCAAGCTGGAGCAGGCGACCGTCAACTATTTCAGGCTCTTCGGCGCGCCGATCATCCGCGGGCGCGGATTCTCGCCGGAAGAGGATCGTCCCGGTGCCGAGAAGGTCGCGCTGATCAGCGAAGGACTGTGGACACGGCGTTTCGGCGGCGATCCAACGATCGTCGGACGCGCCATTCCTCTGGGCGGCGATCCCCACGTCGTCATCGGCATCGTCGGCCGCTCCTTTAATCTGGCGGAATTCGGTGCGCAGCCCGAAGTCTTCACGGCGTTCCAGCTCGATCCGGACAGCAAGGACCAGGGACACTTCTTCCAGGCGGCCGCGCGGCTCAAACGCGGCGTTTCGCTCGAGCAGGCGAAGGCGCGCCTGCAGCTCCTCGCGACCGAGTACAAGACGATGTTTCCGAATGCGCTCGGCCCGAATCAGAGCTTCGGCGCGATGCCGTTCCAGGAAGCCTTCGTGCGCGGCGTGCGGCCGCTGCTGTTCGTCATGCTCGGCGCTGTCGGCTTCGTGCTGCTGATCGCGTGCGCCAACGTGGCAAACCTTCTCCTCGTCCGCGCGACCGTACGCAAACGCGAGATCGCGATTCGATCGGCGATCGGCGCGGGACGCGGACGACTGCTCCGCCAGCTGCTCGCCGAAAGCGTCGTCCTGTCGCTTGCGGGCGGCGCGTTGGGCCTCGCGTTCGGCAGCCTGGCGATTCGGGCGCTGCTCTCCATCAACACCGCCGGTTTGCCGCGCCTCGGCGAAAACGGTTCCGCGGTCGGCGTCGACTGGCGGGTGCTGCTCTTCACGATGGGCGTCGCGATTGCGACCGGGATCGTCTTCGGGCTGATTCCCGCGCTGCAAGGCTCGCGCGCGGATCTGAACGTGACGCTGAAGGAAAGCGGCGGACCGTCGGGCACCGGCTTCCGCCAGAACAAGATGCGTTCGGTGCTCGTCGTCGCCGAGGTGGCACTCGCGTTGATCCTCCTCGTGGGATCGGCGCTGTTGATCCGTACATCGATCGCGCTGCGCTATGTCGATCCCGGATTCGACGCCCACAACGTCCTGACGATGGCGATGTCGCTCGCCGGTCCGAAGTACCAGACGACGGCGGTCGTCGATCAGCTGATTCGCGACGGCGTCGAGCGGCTGAACGCGCTGCCCGGCGTCGAGCTCGCGACCGCGACGTGCTGCGTACCGCTGCAGGGCGGCTACGGACTGCCGTTCATGATCGTCGGCCGGCCGCTGCAGCAGGGTCCATTTCACGGAGGCGGCGGCTGGGTGACGGTGTCGCCGAACTATTTCGAGGTCTTCAAGATTCCGATTCGCCGCGGACGCACGTTCACGACGCGAGACGACGCGTCCGGACAACCGGTCGTCATCATCAACGAGTCGATGGCGAAGCAGTACTGGAAGGACGCGGATCCGCTGAACGATCGCCTGGTGATCGGCAAGGGCGTCATGCGTGAGTTCGCCGCCGAGCAGCCGCGGCAGATCATCGGCATCGTCGCCGACAGCCGCGACGGCGGGTTGAACAGCGAGCCCGGACCCAAGATGTTCATCCCGCAGGCGCAGGAGACCGACGGCGCCAACGCGCTCAATCTGCGCATTGCGCCCATGTCGTGGGTCGTGCGCACGCGCAGCGAGCCGCATCCGCTCGCGCCGCACATCGTCGAGCAGCTGCGTCAGGTCACGGGCCTGCCGGTCTCCGACATTCAGAGCATGGACGAAGTGGTGAAGCTGTCGACGTCGCGCCAGCGCTTCAACATGCTGCTGATGACCGTGTTCGGTTCGGCCGCGCTGCTGCTCGCGGCGATCGGTATCTACGGCCTGATGGCGTACGCCGTCGAGCAGCGGACGCAGGAGATCGGCATCCGTCTCGCACTCGGCGCGGAGCGATCGGCGGTGCGGCGCATGGTCGTCGCGCAGGGCATGAAGCTGGCCGTCGTCGGCGTCGTCATCGGCATCGCATCCGCGTACGGGTTGTCGCGCTTCATCGCGAGCCTGCTGTTCGGCGTGAAGGCGCTCGATCCGTGGACGTTCGCGGGCATTCCGATTCTGCTGACGACGATCGCGCTCCTTGCGACGTGGATTCCGGCGCTGCGCGCGAGCCGCGTGAATCCAGTCACCGCGCTGCGCAGATCGTGACGCGCTTCGCCGCCTCGACACAGAGGCACATGGGCTCTTCTTCAGACCCGCCACCGATCGGGCATGACGAACGTGCTGCGAGCGCGGTCCGACCGCAACGTGTCCGGTGTGTAGCATCGATCGAGAATCGAAGGCTTCCATGCCAGGAGATCCGCGTTCTCCGCCGCGAACGTCTCCCAGCTCCCATCCGCCGAACGATCGATGCGCTCGTTGATCAGCAGCACGTACGCGATCGTGATCGTCTCGTGATACAGATTGGGCTTGCCCTGGGCGAGGGCGAAGCGCTTCAGCCCGGCACAGAATCGGTCCAGCGCTTCCGGCAGCGGACCTCGCGTGACGTAGTTCCACGCTACGCGGACGTGCTGCTCGTGATGGAATCCGCAGGCCGGCACCTCACCCGCTTCGAAACATCTGATCAGTTCCGCATTCGTCATATCATTTCTCGTGATCGTGAACGGGCTCGAGACGCTCGGTCGCACGCTTGGTTTCTCGTTCGCGGCTGGCATCAATCTCTACGCGACCGTGGCGATTCTCGGTCTCGCCGCCCGGTTCCGGTGGCTCGACGGCCTCCCCGAGCAATTCCGGATCTTCGACAACGACTGGATCATCGGCGCCGCACTCGTCTTGTATCTGATCGAATTCGTCGCCGACAAGATTCCGTGGTTTGACTCGTTGTGGGATGCCGTGCACACCGCCGTTCGTCCGATCGGTGGCGCGCTGATTGCGGTCGCGTCGCTCGGTCACGCCTCGCCGGCGCTCCAGGGAGCCGCGGCGCTGGCCGGCGCATTCCTGGCCTCGAGCAGCCACCTCGCGAAATCCGGCACGCGCGTCGTTGCCAACACGAGTCCCGAACCGTTTTCCAACTGGATCTTGAGCCTTGCCGAGGACAGCTTCGTCGTCGCGCTCGGTATCCTCGCCATCAAGTTTCCCGTCGCGGCGGCCGTCGTCGTGATCATCAGCGTCGCCATCATCATGGTGTCGGCGCGCTGGCTGTTCCGCGCCGTCCGCCGCCGTTTCCGCCGCTCGGAATCGCCGATGTAGCGCAGCCCCCGAGGGCTGCTCGCACGAATTCGCCGGTACACAAAAGAGGCCAGCCTCGGAAGGCTGGCCTCGGATCACCGCAGGGGGAATGTGCGGTTAACGCGGGGACGGCGAGTCGCGCTTCACGTTCACCGCGATCACCTTCACGTACTTCACTG
>Ga0066652_100001511_pt1 | contig 12144 bp, 12 predicted proteins | sample GraSoiAngelo_101_FD_71413 | JGI IMG/M metagenome (GOLD analysis project Ga0066652, IMG submission 71413) | Grasslands soil microbial communities from the Angelo Coastal Reserve, California, USA - 14_0903_02_30cm | ecosystem: Environmental > Terrestrial > Soil > Grasslands | place: USA...
AGGCTCGCCACTCGGCTCGCACCGAAAGATGGAGATCATCATGAAAACCCCTGCGCTTTGGATTTCGGCGTTGCTGGTCGGCGTATCGCTTGCCGCGACCGGCGCGCTCGCCGTCGACAACGTCACCTCCCGCGACGCGCCGGACCTCACCTCGGTTCGCGCCAAGATCAAGGCCAAGGATTACAAATCCGCGCTCGCGGAGTTGACACCCATGCTCGAGACGCATCAGCACGCCGACGTGTACAACTTGATGGGCTTTGCCCTGCGCAAGACCGGCGACTCCAAGCAGGCCTACACCTTCTATCGTAAGGCGCTCGATTTCGATCCGGAGCACAAGGGCGCGCTCGAATACTTGGGCGAGCTTTACGTCGAGACCGGACAAGTCGAGAAAGCGCGCGAGAACGTCGTCTTGCTGAAGAAGCTCTGCCCGGGCGGATGCGAGGAGCTCGCCGACCTCGAACACGCAATCGCCTCGGCCAAGGTCAATTGAGGCTTGGCGATGGGGTCATCCGTGACGGCGGCGGCCGCGCTTGCCGGCCGCCTCTTGCTCGCGGCGATATTTTTGCACGAGGCCTGGAGCAAGCTTGCCGGATATTCGGCCGCGCTCGCCTACATGCAGGCTTTCGGCGTGCCCGGTCAGCTCTTGCCGCTCGCGATTGGGGTCGAACTGGGCTGTGGGCTTCTGATCCTATGCGGTTACCACACCCGAGCCGCCGCGCTGATCCTGGCGGGCTTCTGCCTTGCCACGGCCGTCCTCTTTCACGGTAAATTCGGTGATCGCAACCAGCTCCTGCACTTCGAGAAGGATCTGGCGATCGCCGGGGGGCTCCTCGTGCTGTTTGCCCATGGCGCCGGCGCATGGACCCTCGACGTGCTGCGCTCGGCGGGGAAGACGGCCTCCCCGCAGGTATCAGGGCACGGTAGCGGCGCTGATCTGGCCGCTCATTAACTGAGCCCGTCCTCGTCTGTCGAAATTCACCCACCGCGGCTCTCGAACCTTTCGGCCTCCCGCGCGACTAATTCTCTGAGCCCAGTCGGGCCTTACAGGAGTTCCGCGCCGCAACGGCACCAGAAGGGGGGCCTTCGTGCACAAAATTCAGTGGCCCGGGTCGGGCAAGTCGACCTATTTCCGCAATCGGCAGACGCTACTGGTGATGACGGCGAGCGCCGCGTTGCTCGCGGGCATCGCGTCCGCCGAGGCGCTTCCGTTCGATCAGCAGTGGCCAACGCAGCAGCCGCAGCGATTGCGGCCGGCGGCCAAGCCCAACGGCCTGGTCGTGGTGCCGCGGGAGAAGCACCCGGCAAAAGCAAAGCCCGGCGCCGAGGACGTCGCCGCCAAGGCCAAGGGCGTGCTCAGCGTCATCATCGCCATCGACCGGCAGCAACTGACGCTCTATTCGGACGGCCATCCGATCGCCCGTTCGCGCGTTTCAACTGGCGTCCCTGGCCACCCGACGCCCACCGGCGTGTTCAGCGTCATTCAGAAGGATCGCTGGCACCGCTCCAATATCTATTACAACGCGCCGATGTATTACATGCAGCGGATCACGTGGTCGGGCGTGGCCATGCATGAGGGCGTGGTCCCGAACTCGCCGGCGTCGCATGGCTGCATCCGTCTGCCTGGATCGTTCGCGCGACAGATGTGGGGCATTACCAAGCTCGGCGTACGCGTCATCGTTGCCCGCAGCGAGGTTACGCCTGCCGAGATCTCGAACGAGCGCTTGTTCACGGTCAAGCGCGAGCAAGGCGAGCCGAATGGCGAGCCGCAAGCGACTTCCCCGGAAACGATCGGCGGGACTTTCCGTGCTCTGGAATTGGCGCAGCTCAATGCCGCACAACGCGTGCCGACGGTGACCGATGCCGTCAAGCCGCTCGACGCCATGGCCTATGCGGTCGCTACGCCGCGCGACGGCACGAACACCGGACCGGAGCTGAACATGGCGGAGCCGCGGCCGCTCAAGCCCGGCCCGATCGCCGTGTTCATCAGCCGCAAGGAAGGCAAGCTGTTCGTGCGCAAGGGCTTCGAGCCGGTGTTCTATGTGCCGATCACGGTGAGTGAGCCCGAGCGGCCGCTCGGGACGCATGTGTTCACCGCCTTGGCGCTCAACGACGACAACACGACCTTGCGCTGGAGCGTCGTATCGATGCCCGGCTCGCGCCCGGCGCCGGCGAAGAAGTCGGCGAAGGGGAAGCACGTCGAGCCGGCGGTCGCACCGACGCAGCCGTCCTCGAATGCCGCGGAAGCGCTCGAGCGCGTCACTATCCCGCCCGAGGCCATCGCGCGTATTTCCGAGTTGATGTCGCCCGGCGCCTCGCTGGTCATCTCGGATCAGGGGCTTGGGCCTGAGACCGGCAAGGGCACGGACTTCATCGTGCTGACGCGCTGACGCTCGGCGCGACCTCTTTGCCATGCCCGGCGCGCAGTCGTCTGCGCTGCCGGGCATGTGTGTTTGGGGATCAGCTTTGCGCCAAGGCCGCGAGCGCCTGCGCCGTGGTGACCGGCGGCTTCCAGCCCAGCTTGAGCAGCGCGGTGGGCTCCGCGACCAGCGAGCCGGCGAGGCGCTGGTAAGTTTCCGTGCGGCCCGCGGCGTGCAGCGCCGCCTTGAGCAAGGCCGGCGGCACGGGAAAGAGGCCGGGGGAGCGTCCCAAGCCGCGGCGGAGGGCCGCGATCATCTCGGGGATGCTGAGGGCGCCCGGATCGGCGGCAATGAGCGGCTGCCGCAGCCGGCCGGGCGCGGCGAGCACGGTGTCGATCGCCGCCACCAGATTGTCGAGCGCAAGCAGCGAGCGGCGGCCATGCAGGGCTCCGAGCGGCAGCGGATAGGGCGTACGCGCGAACCGCAGCAGCTCCGCCATATTGCCTTTCACGCCGGCTCCGTAGACGAGGACGAGCCGCAGCGCGACCCAATCCAGATCGAGTTGCGCCAGGCCTTGCTCCGCCGCCAGCTTGGAGCGGCCATAGGCGTCGGTCGGCTGCGGGGGCAAATCTTCGGTCAGGACCTGATCCGCGGTCGGCCCCGATTGCGCGCGGATCGAGGACAAGAAGATAAAGCGCTTGGCGCCTGCTCGTTGCGCCGCGCGGGCAAGCCCGATCGTGGCCTCGGTATTGAGCACGCGATAATCATCCTCGGGCAGTCCGGACATCGCGTGGGCGACGCCGGCCGAATGGATGACCGCATCGGCGTCGGCGAGGCCGGCCGCCATGTTTTGCGGCCGCGCCAGGTCACCGACGACGGCACTCGCGGCCTCCATCGGCACGGCGCTCGGCCGCCGCAGCAGCACGCGCAGCCGGTAGCCGCGCTTGGGCAGCTCGCGCAACAGCCACTGACCGATGAAACCGGTCGCCCCGGTGAGCGCGATCAAAGGTTTGACGCCGACAGGATTCACCGCTGGTCTGGGCCGTTCGATGGATGCGTATCGTTACCGCGCCAGTATATCGCATTCGGCTGGAATGGTTGGCGTCACAGCTGCCCGTATCAGCGATTGCGTCCTAGCCCGCAACGGCGGCTCGGTCGTGACAACGCCGCCAGGAACTTGGCGGACTTGAAGAGATCACGGGGTGGCCACTACTTAGCGCTTCAGCCCGGCCGCGCCGGCCACGCGCTCCCATTTGGCCAAGTCATCGCGGATGAAGGCGGCAAACTCCTCGGGGCTGCCGCCGATCATATCGAAGCCTTGGCGGGCCATGGTGGCGACCACGTCGGGGGACTTAGCCGCCTCGCTCGAGGCCGCCGCGAGGCGCTCGATAATGTCGCGATCCGTCCCCGCCGGCGCCAGCAGCCCGAACCAGCCCGCGGTATCGAATCCGGTCAGTCCCGCCTCCGACATGGTCGGCAGCTCGGGCGCCGCGCTGGCGCGCCGCAGCGTCGTCGAGGCGAGCGCGATGAGCTTGCCCTCAGCGACAAACTGCAACACGGTCGATACCGGCGAGAACATCACTTGCACGCGCCCGCCCAACAGGTCGGTCGCGGCCTGCGCCGTCCCAGGATACGGCACGTGGACGAGCTTCGTGCCTGCCATCACGTTGAACAGTTCGCCGGTGAAATGCGACGTGCCGCCGACGCCGGCGGAGCCGTAGGACAATTCGCCCGGTTTCTCGCGCGCGAGCTTGATGAACTCGTCCAGCCTGCGCACGCCGAGCGAGGGATGCACGACGAGAATGTTAGGCAGCGTGGCAAAGAGCGAGATCGGCGCGAAGTCCTTGACGAAGTCGAAGCCGAGATGGGGCGTGATGACGGGGTTGATGGTGTTGGCGACGGTGCCTTGCAGCAGCGTGTAGCCGTCATTCGGCGCGTGCGCCACGAAGCCGGTGGCGATCATGCTCCCGGCGCCGCTGCGGTTCTCGACGATGAACTGCTGCGCGAGCAGCCGAGTAAGCGCTTGCGCGAGCACGCGCGCCGCGATGTCGCCTGAGGCGCCGGGACCGAACCCGATGATGATGCGCACCGGCCGGTTCGGATACGCTTGCGCTTTGGCGAGGCGCGCTTGCGCGACCAGCGCGGCGGCGCTCGGCGTCAGCTGGAGAAAGCGGCGGCGGGAGAACGGCATGGCCTTCGCTCGCTGCTCGGCGACGGCGTCAGCTTACGCTAGGCGCACAGTGTGGCAAGTATGCTCGATCGCGGTGAGAGTCGAGCTTAGCATTGCTGCGGAGCGCTCACGGTCACGCTCAAATCGTTAATCAGCCCATTTCCGAGCGAATACACCCAGCCATGAACCGAGAGATTCTGCCCGCGTGCCCACGCGTCGAGCACGAAGATATCGGAAGCCACATTCTTGACTTGCTGCATCACATTGAGTTCGCATAGGCGGTCGAGCCGACGACGCTCGTCCTGCAGCGCTTCGAGCTCCTGGCTATGCGTTCTGGACAGCTCGCGAATGGGATGCAGCCAGTGGTCGACGAGTCCCCGACGTCTGCCATCGACGGCGGCGCTGACGCCACCGCAGCCGTAATGTCCGACAATCATAATGTGCTGCACTTTGAGGACGTCGACGGCAAACTGGAGCACGCTTAAATAATTTGCATCCTGCGGCGAAGCGAGATTGGCGACGTTGCGGTGGACGAACAACTCGCCGGGGTCGAGCCCGACAATGGTATTCGCCGGCACCCGGCTATCGGAGCAGCCGATCCAGAGATAATGGGGCGCCTGCTGGCGTTCGAGTCGCCGGAAGAAGTCTGGATCCTCCGAGATCATCCGCGCGGCCCAGGCGCGGTTTCTTTCCTTCAGGTCGTCAAGCAGATTGTTCACGTGCTGCCGGAAAGAACATCTAATCTAATTGGTGGAGCCAAGGGGAGTCGAACCCCTGACCTCTTGAATGCCATTCAAGCGCTCTCCCAACTGAGCTATGGCCCCACACAGGACGCGATGTCGGGACGATCGCGTCCGAACCTGAAATGAATTGTAACGCGCCGGCGCTGTCGTGACCAGAAGAAGGCCCGCGCCGCGCCGATCTCAGGTTTCCTCCTCGTCGTCGCGGTCGCCGATAATGTCGGTGACGTCCTCGTCCCCCTCCTCCTGCTCCTCGATGAAGGCGGCGTCGTCCATGCCCTCGTCTTCGAGCTCCACATCCTCTTCGCCACCCTCCGCCGCCTCGCCTTCCGGCGTCTTCTTGCCTTGCGACTCGGCATCCGCCTCTTCGAGCGAGACGAATTCAGCCTCAGCGGTCTCCGGCGCCATCACCTCTTCTTCAGCCGCGGGGGCGGCAGCGGCCGCGGCCGCGGTTTCGGGCCGCGCGCGCGTGGCGACCGCCGTGAGCTCCATGACCGTGTGGCACTTCGGGCAGACGATCGGATCCTTGTTGAGGTCGTAAAATTTCGCGGCGCAGTTGGCGCAGAGGCGCTTGGTGCCGAGCTCGGGTTTCGCCACGGTTCCGGTTCCTTGGGGTCTAAATTGAGGTGCTTCACTTGGCGAGTTGCACTGGCGGTGTCAATAGCCGCCCGACGGAGTTGGGAGGGCCGCGCCGGCGCCTATGGACGGTCTGGATGACGCCCTCTCGGCTGCGTGCTAGAGAGCGTCAAAGGCAGGCTCGCACGTGGACCACGCCGCTTCATCTCCGCTCACTGCGCGCCGCGCGGGCGCCCTGAAAGGTCGCACGCGCGTGCCTGGCGACAAGTCGATCTCGCACCGCGCCCTCATCCTCGGTGCGCTCACCGTGGGCGAGACCGACGTAGTCGGGCTGCTCGAAGGCGAGGACGTGATCAATACCGCCAACGCGATGCGCGCGCTCGGCGCCAAGGTCGAGCGCATGGGCGAGGGCGCCTGGCGCGTCCACGGCGTCGGCGTCGGCGGCTTCAGCGCGCCGGACGGCGTGCTGGACTTTGGCAACTCCGGCACCGGCTGCCGTCTGGTGATGGGGGCAGTGGGCGGCTGTCCAATCAGCGCAAGCTTCGACGGTGACGCCAGCCTGCGTCGACGGCCGATGAAACGCATTCTCGATCCCCTCGAATTGATCGGCGCGCGCGCCGCGAGCATGAGCGACGGCGGGCGGCTCCCCCTTACGCTCACCGGCGCGCGCGACCCTATCCCGATCGTCTATCGCACGCCGGTCCCCTCGGCGCAGATCAAGTCGGCGGTGCTGCTCGCTGGACTTGCCGCGCCGGGCGAAACGACGGTCATCGAGACTGAAGCGAGTCGCGATCACACCGAGCGCCTGCTCAAGCATTTCAGCGCCGAGGTCAGGGTCGAAGCGGAGGGCGCACAGGGCCGCAAGATCACCGTGCGGGGCGAGCCCGAACTGGCGGCCGCCCCCGTCGCCGTTCCGGCCGACCCGTCCTCGGCCGCTTTTCCCATGGTGGCGGCATCGATCGTGCCTGGCTCGGAGCTGATACTCACCGACGTGATGACCAATCCCCTGCGCACCGGACTGATCGTCACGCTGCGCGAGATGGGGGCGGATATCGAGGCGCTGGAGCCACGCAGCGCCGGCGGGGAAGAGGTGGCCGATTTTCGGGTGCGGGCATCTGCGCTGCGCGGAGTCGAGGTGCCCCCCGCGCGCGCGCCGTCCATGATCGATGAATATCCGGTGCTGGCGGTCGCGGCGAGCTTCGCGCAGGGCGTGACGGTGATGCGCGGGCTCAAGGAATTGCGCGTAAAGGAATCCGATCGGCTGAGCGCCGTCGCCGATGGGCTTAGGGCCAATGGCGTCGAGGTTGAAATCCAGGGAGATGACCTGATCGTACACGGCAAAGGTCGCGTGCCCGGTGGCGGCCTCGTTGCGACGCGCATGGATCACCGCATCGCGATGGCGTTCGTGGTCATGGGGCTGGCCACCGAAAAGCCGGTGCGGGTCGACGATGCCGCCATCATCGCGACGAGCTTCCCCGGCTTCACCCCGTTGCTGCGCAGCATCGGGGCCGAGCTTTCATGATCATCGCCATCGACGGGCCGGCGGCCTCGGGCAAGGGGACGTTGGGCAAGCGGCTCGCTGGGCATTACGGATTGCGGCACCTCGACACCGGCCTGATCTACCGCGCCGTTGCGAAGGCGCTGCTCGATGCCGGCCACTCTCCCGAGGACCGTACGCGGGCGCGCGCGGCTGCCCAAGCGCTCGATCCCAGCCGTTTCGACGAAGCGGCGCTCAAGGCCCAGGCTGTCGGCGCGGCGGCATCGCTTGTTTCCGCAATCCCCGAGGTGCGCAGCGTAGTGCTGGCCTTCCAACGCGATTTTGGGCGCACGGCGCCCGGTGCTGTGCTCGACGGCCGGGACATCGGCACCGTCATCTTTCCTGACGCCGACGTGAAAATCTTCGTTACCGCCACCCCGGAGGTGCGCGCGCGCCGACGCGCGGTCGAGCTTGAGCATGGCGGCGACCGCATCGCCGAGGCCGAGGTCTTGGCCGACATCCGCCGCCGCGACGAGCGCGACAGCACGCGGACGATAGCCCCCTTGAAAGCGGCGCCGGATGCATACTTGCTCGACACGACGCATTTGGATATAGACGCCGCATTCCGGGCCGCCATCGACATTGTCGAAGCCGTTCGAGCAGGCCGGAAGCGCGGCTGACCGTGTTTCCGCCACTGGAGGATGAGCCTGCTCCGCCCTGCTTCTTTCGTGGCGCACGGGACGTGAATCATCGTCTTGATCGCTGGGTCATCGGCCCGGACCGTCGCACGTGGGCAAGCTTTCAGGCCCGCGCAACCGTAATTGCGGCGGCTGTCGAAGGTGCATTGGACTTTCGGCCCCTGCGAGCACGACGCCAGCAACGACAATCCGGCGCCAACCGCTAGCTTTTAAGGAGTGTTCATGGCCACCGCCGCCAGTTCCGCCACGCCGTCCCGCGAAGATTTCGCGAAATTGCTGGAAGAATCCTTCACCCACGGTAGTCCGCAGGAAGGCGCCGTGGTCAAGGGAACGGTCGTCGCGATCGAGAAGGACCTCGCCGTCATCGACGTCGGGGCCAAGACCGAAGGGCGGGTGGCGCTGCGCGAGTTCGCGGGGCCGGGCCGGCAGGCAGACATCAAGGTCGGCGATACGGTCGAAGTTTACCTCGAGCGGGTGGAGAACGCGCTCGGGGAAGCCGTGCTCTCGCGCGACAAGGCGCGCCGCGAGGAGAGCTGGGGCAAGCTGGAAAAGGCGTTCAACAGCAACGAAAAGGTCCAGGGCGTCATCTTCAATCAGGTCAAGGGCGGCTTCACCGTCGATCTCGATGGCGCGGTGGCGTTTCTGCCCCGCAGCCAGGTCGATATCCGGCCGATCCGCGACGTCTCGCCCCTAATGAATCAGCCGCAGCCGTTCCAAATCCTGAAAATGGATCGCCGCCGCGGCAACATCGTGGTGTCGCGCCGCACCGTCTTGGAAGAGACGCGCGCCGAACAGCGCCAGGAATTGGTGCAGAACCTTGAAGAAGGACAGGTCATCGACGGGGTGGTCAAGAACATCACCGATTACGGCGCATTCGTCGATCTCGGCGGCATCGACGGGCTCCTGCACGTCACTGACATCGCGTGGCGGCGCGTCAACCATCCGACCGAAGTGCTCAACATCGGCCAGCAGGTGAAGGTCAAGATCATCAAGATCAACCACGAGACCCATCGCATTTCGCTCGGAATGAAGCAGCTGCAGGACGATCCCTGGCAGGGCATCGAGGCCAAATACCCGGTGGGCGCGCGGTTCAAGGGTCGCGTGACCAACATTACCGACTACGGCGCGTTCGTGGAGTTGGAGCCGGGGATCGAAGGCCTTATCCACGTCTCCGAGATGTCGTGGACCAAGAAGAACGTGCATCCCGGCAAGATCGTTTCGACCTCGCAGGAGGTGGACGTGCAGATCCTCGAGGTCGATCCGGTCAAGCGACGCATATCACTCGGGCTGAAGCAGACCATGCGCAATCCGTGGGAGGCCTTTGTCGAGAAGTATCCTCCCGGCGCTGAGATCGAAGGGGAAGTGAAGAACAAGACCGAGTTCGGCCTCTTCCTCGGTCTCGACGGGGACGTCGATGGCATGGTCCATCTCTCCGATCTCGATTGGAAGCGCCCCGGCGAGCAGGTGATCGAGGAATACAAGAAGGGCGACAAGGTCAACGCCAAGGTGCTCGACGTCGACGTCGAGAAGGAGCGTATCTCGCTCGGCATCAAGCAGCTTGCGGGCGATCCGATGGAGACCGCCGGCGATCTCAAGAAAGGTTCGGTGGTCACTTGCGAGGTGACGGAGGTGAAAGAGGGCGGCATCGACGTGAAGATCGTCGGCGGCGACCTCACGACGTTCATCAAACGCTCCGAGCTGGCACGCGACCGCGGGGAGCAGCGGCCGGAGCGTTTCTCCGTCGGGCAGAAGGTCGACGCGCGCGTCACCCAGTTCGACCGCCGTACCCACAAGGTGCAGGTCTCGATCAAGGCACTCGAAGTGGCGGAGGAGAAGGAAGCCATCGCCCAATACGGCTCCACCGACTCGGGAGCGACGCTTGGCGACATCCTCGGCACCGCGCTCAAGCGCGCCACGGAAAAACCGTCCGAGAAGAAAGAATAGCGCCGACGAGTCATCGCGGGGGAATGAGGCACCATGTCGCTCGATGCCGACACCATCGTCGATCGCCGCCGAATGCGGCGCAAGCTTACCTTCTGGCGCGTCTGCGCGGTCATCCTTGCCATCGGGGCGGTAGTCGCGGCAGGCGCCGCCTTGCGCGCCCCCGGCACCGAGGCATGGATCGGCTCGCCAGCAGGATCCATTGCACGCGTCACCATCAGCGGTCTCATCCGCAACGACATGCAGCGGGTCGAGGCGCTGGAGCGGCTGGGGAAATCGCGCGCCCGGGCGGTCATCGTGCACATCAACAGCCCCGGCGGCACCACCGCCGGCTCGGAGCAGCTGCACGACTCCTTGATGCGCCTGAAGGAGCAAAAGCCGCTGGTGGTGGTTGTCGACGGCCTCGCGGCCTCGGGCGGCTACATCACGGCGCTGGCAGCCGATCACATCATCGCGCTCGAGACGTCGCTGGTCGGCTCGATCGGCGTGTTGTTCCAATATCCGAACGTCAGCGATCTCCTCAAGACGCTCGGCATCAAGGTTGAGGAGATCAAATCTTCGCCGCTCAAGGCCGCACCGAACGGGTTCGAGCCCACCTCGCCCGAGGCGCGCGCCGCGATCGAGGCGATCGTCTCCGATTCCTATGCCTGGTTCCGCAGCATGGTGAAGGAGCGCCGCCATCTCGACGATGCGGCCTTGGAGCGCGTGGCCGACGGCCGTGTCTTTACCGGGCGGCAGGGAATCGCGCTCAAGCTCGTCGACGAGATCGGCGACGAGAGGGCCGCGCTGGCGTGGCTCGCGAAGGAGAAGAACATCGATCCGAAGACGCCGGTCCGCGATTATCGCCTGCGCGAGCGTTTCAGCGACTTGCCGTTCCTGCATACCGCAATGGTCGCCAGCCTCGACGTGCTCGGGCTGAGCTCGCTGGCCCGGCGGCTAGAAGACTGGGGCGCGGTGCAGGCGGTGGAGCGCCTCAATCTTGACGGTCTCTTGGCCCTTTGGCACCCTCCAATTGCAAATTAAAGCCAGCGATTCGTTCCATAGGCCCAGGGATGGCAGCAGCGATGATCAAGTCCGAGCTCGTGCAGCGCATCTCTGCGCAGAACCCGCATCTTTATCAGCGCGACGTGGAGAACATCGTCAACGCGATTCTCGGCGAGATTGTCGCGGCGATGGCGCGTGGCGACCGAGTCGAACTACGCGGGTTCGGCGCCTTCTCGGTCAAGAACCGCCCGGCGCGCACCGGGCGCAACCCGCGTACCGGCGCGCATGTCTCCGTGGAGAAGAAATCGGTGCCGTTCTTCAAGACCGGCAAGGAAATGCGCGAGCGACTCAATCGCACGAGCGGCTAACCTCATGATCCGCAGGATTGCCGCCGCGTTGATCCTGGTGCCGCTTGCGATCATCCTCGTCAGTTTGGCGGTAGCCAATCGTCAGAGCGTCGTTATCTCCTTCGATCCCTTCGATCCGGCTCATCCCGCGCTCACACGGGCGCTGCCGCTCTATCTCTTGATGTTGGTGATTCTGATCGGCGGGGTCCTCCTCGGCGGCAGCGCGGCCTGGATCAGGCAAGGCAAGTGGCGGCGCGCGGCGCGCCTTGCCGATGCGCAAAGGCGCGAGATGCGCGCCGAGGTAGACCGCCTCAGGCGCCGCTTGGGATCGCCCGCCGTCGCCGCGCAGCCGGCGCCGGTCGACGCTGGCCCCCGGCTCACCATCCCCCCGCCGGCCGCGTAGCCGAACGAGTTCTCCTGGTTTATCAATAAGATGTAGAGGCGAGACAAAACGTCATTGCCGCGGTAGAACCGCGCGGTAGCGGAATGTGCGGCGATGTCCGTTTTGATCAAGATCTGCGGGCTTAAGAGCTTCGAGGCGCTCGATGTGGCGCTCGAGGCCGGGGCCGATCTCGTCGGCTTTGTCTTCTTTTCGCCTTCGCCCCGTCACGTCGGCGCCGACACCGCGCGCGCGCTGTGCGAGCGTGTGCGGGGAAGGGCGCAAAAGGTGGCTCTTTCCGTCGACGCCAGTGACGATGAGCTGGCAGCGAGCATCGACGCGCTCACGCCCGACCTGCTGCAACTGCACGGCCGCGAGACGCCGGAGCGCGTGGCCGCAGTGCGTGCCCGCTTCGGCCTGCCGGTCATGAAGGCGCTGCCGATCGCTGAGCACGCGGATCTCGCGGCGATCCGGC
>Ga0066652_100001513_pt1 | contig 12131 bp, 13 predicted proteins | sample GraSoiAngelo_101_FD_71413 | JGI IMG/M metagenome (GOLD analysis project Ga0066652, IMG submission 71413) | Grasslands soil microbial communities from the Angelo Coastal Reserve, California, USA - 14_0903_02_30cm | ecosystem: Environmental > Terrestrial > Soil > Grasslands | place: USA...
CAGCGTGTCGTGTGTCTCGACCTCCAGCAGGAAATCCATCAAGCCGGCGACGTCACCCTGGGCGGTGAGCCGCACCGTCACTCGCGCGAGGCCGGCGTGCACGACGGTATCGGGATTGAGCGTCAGCGTGAGCACATCGAGTCCCTGCGCCTGGGCGAGCGTCTGTACGAGGGACGCCAGGGCGCCGGCGGCGGCATCCGCACTCTGCGCACTCAGGAGATGGACGCTCACCGAATCGAGCCGGGCCGCTCGCACTCGCGCGCTGTCGCGCAGAACCCGCAACTCCGTCGCGCCACCATAGGCATCGTCGAGCTGCAGTCGCACCTCTGCCGCGGCGCTCAGGCGCGCGGTCTCCCATGCTCTGAATGCCGGTACGCCTTTTCCCGTACCGACGATGGCCATGACGAGCGCTGAACCCGTGACGAGCGTCCGCAAATCTTTGGGCGACATGGAGCGACCCCTCATCGCGGATGCCTCTGAGACGATGCGACGGAGAATCGCACCGTCATGCGCTGCAGCGGCGTCGCACCGGCATACTCCCGCGTGACTGCACCCATCACTCGCGGCGACGCGACGACGCCGTTGTCCGAGAGACGCGGAATGACCGTGCCCGCCGCTGTCGACAGCAACGTGGCTGATCCGCCCGCGCTGTCCACACGCAGCATCACGATCGCCGTCGAATCGGGCAGTGCATGTGTGAGCACGGCGAGCACCTCGACGGGCGACCTGCGTCCACTCGAGAAGCGTGCGACTTCATCCAGAGATGCCGTTGCCGACTTGAGCTGGCGTGCGAGCGGCGCCCACGTCGCAGCGGTTCGACGCAGCGTCTCGAGGCGCTCGGTGTCACCGGCGAGCTGACGCGAGGCGCGCACGCCGCGCGCCGATACAGCTGCCGCGAGGGCGAGGAGGCCGACGGCGGCGGTGGCGACGCGACTGACCGCATGCGCCCGCACAACGTGCGGGTTCGGGATGGCAACGAAGAGAGGCAATCGCGTGCCGCCGACCACGGCCGCGAACGCGTCTGCGAAGCGTTCGTCAGCGCCCAGGCCCGTGAGGGACGTCGCGATGGTCACGTCGTCGTCTGCACGGTAGCGGCCTGTACTGATCCAGGCGGCTCCTTTCGCGACGAGTCGCGCAATTATGTCTCCGTCGCGCCACGCAACGGTCTCGCCGGACATGGTCGCCAGCGCCGACACCGCCGGCACGTAACCGACGCAGCGTGAATGCGTGCGAGCGCACGCCGCCTGGAGGAGCGCGGGTATATGTCCGTTCACTGCTGTCGCCCACCACCCGCTGATGCGCGCGACGGCGATGTCATCGCTGCCGTTGCCCTCGACGAAGAATTTGCGGGCATTCGCACGTACGAGGCGTTCGACGATCAGCGCGTCGTGGACGTCTGGAATGCCGCGCAGTTGCTTGACGTGCGCCATGCTGGGCCCGATGGCCGCCCAGACGCGGCGCCTGCCGAAGCGCGGACGCGGCGCCGCATGCAGGAGGTGCGCTATCGCGTCGAGCAACGCGCCCGGCTCATCGACCACGCGGGCATCGCGCCATCCGATCCTGCCGTCACGAACGGCAACGGCCCGCACCTCGCGTGAACTGATCCCAAGGCCGATGCGCACGGTCATCGGCGTAGCTCTCGCACGATGGCAGCGTATCCGTTTGCCAGTACGATCCTTGCTTCGATCGTGGCCGTCAGCGCTGGCGTACCAGCACGACCATACGCTATGAGGATCCAGGCGTCCGGGTCCACCGTCGTCAGGCGCGCGATCTCGGGATAGTGCGCCATCACTGAATCCCGGGTTGCGGGGGACGCGCGTGCCGCCAGCGCCAGCATGTCTGTCACATCGGCGCCGCTCGAGCGCGCGATGGCGATGTGCGACACGAGTTCCGGCGTGAATCCCGGAACGGTCGCCAGTAGAGAATCCGGCGCGTTGTTGATGGGGATGCGCTCCGGCTCCGAGTCACGGCCGCGGCGGACGCCGACAGCCTCGAATGCAACAGCACAGTCCTCGACCTCTGCGGTCTCGAGATCGCGATCGAGGTGCCGCCAGAGACGGAGCGTCGATGCGGGGCCATCCCGGCTCGCGAGCGCGGTGTCGATGATCCAGCGCGTTCTTGCAAGACAATCCACGGCGCGCCAGTGCGCCGCGTCGTCCGACACGCGGTTTCCGGCCGCGAGCAGGACGTCTCGCGCGACCATCGTGCCGGCGAGTGCGGCCACCGACGCCGCGACGAGCACCCAGAGCACGGTCATGAGGGCGAATCCACGACGCATCATCGGTCGGCCCTTACGGCGATCGCGAAGAGCGTCGTGTCGGCGCGCGTCGTTATCGCGATGGCCGCCGGCAGCAGAATCGATCGATCCCATGCTCGCATCCACGCGAGCTCGGCGCCGTCACCGTCCACGTACCGAAGCGCGGCGTCGGCTGCTCCACGCCAGACAGTCCACGCGGCGCCATCGATTGTGGCCTGTAGTGAGCTGGTCCTCGTATCGGAATCGAGAGCGAGCGTGACGTGACAGCGCCGAAGCGCGCCCGCGGGCGTGTCGCACCATGAAAGGAAGGAGACCGCGCTGGCGTCGCCGGTGAGCTGGTCCGCGGAGTCCGGCGCAGCCTGCACGCGACTGATGAGATCGCGTGCGAGACGAAGTCCGTTTCGACGAAGGCTCTCCGAGTGGCGGTATCGAGCGATGACGTCATGGCTGGTCGACAGCTGCGACAGCAGCCGGCCGCTCGTCACCAACAGGATGCCGGTCAGCGCTAATGCGGCGGTGAGCTCGATGAGCGTGAACCCCGCAGAGCTAGCGCGACTCGGTCGCATCGCGCCCCCTTCTATAGAATGCCGTCTTGAGACGCCAATTCGCCTCACCCGCCCGGCGGACCCTGACTACGAAGAGGCCGGAGGCCACCTCGGCGATCTCGGTGTCGACTCCGGCCAGCGTCGACGTGCCGAGTCGCTGGCGCAGTTGCCGCGCGCTCGCAATGACGGTGCGCTGGAGCGCCTGATCCAGCTGCTGCATCTGATCTTCGTCACGTTGCGCCGCACCGAGACTGTGCATTCCCTGTCCCGACAGTCGTGTCCACGCGGCCGCGGAGATCCCGAGGATCGCCATGGCCACGAGCACCTCGAGCAGCGTGAGCCCGCGCCGGTCAACGTCAGTGCGCACGCGCGATCTCCCCGCTCAGACGGTCGACACCCAACGCGCTGTCCCCGATTACCGTACCGTCGGGAAATGCCGTCAGTGCTCCGCGCCCGTTTGCGGTGGCAATCTCGGCGGTGACTCGAGCACGTGTCCGCAGGGCCTGCTCGCGAGCCGCGGCCACCTGCGCGCGCCAGTCGTCGACAGGCGTTTGCCGGCGCGACAACGCCAGGGCGACCACGCCGAATACGATCGACATGATCGCGAGCGTCACGATGAGCTCGAGCAGCGTGCTGCCTCGTTCGCGCTTCATGGGGTGGGTCGCACGGCGTACACGGCCTGCAGTAACGCGCCCGCCAGGAAAGCCACGACGCCGGCGAAACACAGGATCAGCGCCGGCTCGAGGAGCCGGACGAACGTTCTCACGATGCGGTCGCTACGCTGGCGCTCCAACTGCGCGGCGTGCTTGAGCAGCGGCACCAGTCGTCCACTTTCCTCGCCTGCGTGCGCCAGCCGCACCGCCAGCGGCGTGATCGCTTGCGTATCGCCAAGCGCCGCGGCGATACGCTGCCCCGTCTCGATTCGCGCGCCGGCATCGAGCACACGCTCGCCAATGGCGGCGTCTCCGCTTGCGCGTGCCGCGAGTCGAATTGTCTGACGCAGCGGCACGCCTGTCTCGAGCAGCGACGCGAGCGTGAGAGCCGTTCGCGAGCTCGATGCCGCCGCGCGCACTGTCCCGACGATCGGAACTCGCAGCAGGAATGCGTGCCAGTTGCGGCGTCCATCCACCGTGGACGTCCATGCACGCCAGGCGGCGATGGCAGCGACACCGAAGAGCGCTGCCGGGAGCGCCGCGGCCCGCACGAGTGAGGCGATGGCCATCACGAGTTGCGTGGACCGCGGGAGCGACTGGCCGAGGTCGGCGAGCACCGCTGAGAAGCGCGGGATGACGACGCCAACCATCATCGCGATCGTCCCCGTTCCCACAACCGCCAGAATTGCCGGATACGCGAGCGCGGAGCGGATCGCTGCGTGCGTCTCGCTCGCACTTTCCATCACGTCGGCGGCGCGTCGCACTGCCAATCCCGCCTCTCCCGACATCTCTCCGGCCAGCGTCATCCCGACGACGAGCGCCGGGATCTCCGCGGGTGCGTCCCGGAGCGCTGCGCCGAGACTCTTCCCTTCCCGGATCGACCGCTGCAGGTCCGGCAGCACAGTCGACCAGCTTCGCGGGACCAGGTCGGTGAGCGCCGAGAGCGCCTTGTTCACGGACAGCCCGGCCTCCAGCAGCTCGGCGAGCATGCGCAGACCAAGCGCGAGATCACTGGCCGGTATCGCAGGTCGCGCCCTGGCGGCAGCGGATATGGCAGTCAGGTCGACCGCGAGCAGGCCACGCCGCTCGAGTGCGGCGAGCGCTTCGGCGCGGCTCTCCACCGCGAGCGTGCCGGATGCGATCCGGCCGTCCGCGCCGAGCGCTCGATATGAGAAGGCTGTGGAGGTAGCGGGCGTCGTCATTGCACCGCTCCGCCGGGGCTGCTCCATGACGTGACGTCCGCATCCTCACCGGTCCCGCCGGGTCTCCCGTCGCGGCCGAACGTGTACAAATCGTACCCGGTTGGGTTCGCGACTCCCGGGAATACGTACTGATACGGCCGCTGCCAGGGATCGAGTGGTACTCCCTGGCGCAGGTAGGGGCCCTTCCAGCTTCGCGGGGGCAGCCCGCCGACGGGCAACGCGCGCAACGACTGCAGTCCCTGGTCGGTGGTCGGATACTCGTCGTTGTCGAGCCGATATGAATCGAGGGCGAGCTCGAAGATCTTCAGCTGGCTGCGTGCGGCGCTGATCCTTGCTTCGCCCACATTGCCGAAGATGGACGGACCCACCACGGACGCGAGCGCCGCGATGATCGCGATGACGACCAGAAGCTCGATGAGCGTGAAGGCGCGGCGGGTTCGCCGCAATGAGGTGACTCGGTGCACGCTATTCATGCACGACACGGAGTACCTCTTCGACGGTGGTCAGACCTGCCTGCACCTTCTGCCAGCCGTCGGTGCGGAGCGACACGAGTCCCGCAGCCGCGGCGACAGTTCGGAGCTTTGCGCGCGCCGCCTGCTGGGTGATGGCGTCCTTCACGTCGTCCGTGACCACGAGGAGCTCGAACACCCCGACGCGTCCGTGGAATCCTGTGCCACGGCACGATGCGCAGCCGGCGCCGCGTGCGAGCGTCATGCCGAGCACCGGCTTTCCCGCGAGCGTTGCCACCGCTTCCGGCGACGGCGAATACGTGGTCCGACAGTCTTCACAGATGCGGCGCACCAGGCGCTGCGCGAGCACTCCCTCCAGGGTTGCGGCGAGCAGGTAGTCCGGTACGCCGAGATCGACAAGGCGAGGAACCGCGCCGACCGCGTCGTTGGTGTGCAGGGTGCTGAACACCAGATGACCGGTCATCGCGGCCTGCACGGCGATCTCCGCCGTCTCACGGTCGCGCATCTCGCCCACCATGATGACGTCGGGATCCTGGCGCAGGATGGAGCGCAACACCGAAGCGAACGTCACTCCGGCCTGGCGATGCACGGGGACCTGCGCGATCCCGGTGAGCTGATACTCGATGGGATCCTCGACCGTGATGATCTTCTCCGCCATGGCATCGCGCAGCTGGAGCGCGGCGTAGAGCGTGGTGGTCTTGCCGCTCCCGGTCGGGCCGGTGACGAGGACAATGCCGTGTGGTCGCCGGGCGAGACGCTCGACCGTGGTGAGCACGGACGGCGACATTCCGAGCTCGCTCAGCGTGACCGGGCGTCCGCCGTGATCCAGGAGGCGCAGCACCACGCTCTCCCCATACATCGTCGGTACGGTCGAGACACGAAGATCCAGCTCGCGCGTCTCGAGACGCACGCGAATGCGGCCGTCCTGTGGGCGCCGCCGCTCAGCGATGTCCAGCTCCGCAAGCAGCTTGATGCGCGACACGACCGCCTGGTGCATACGGCTCGGCGGTTCGGCGGCTGGCACGAGCACGCCATCGAGGCGGTATCGCGCGGCCAGGCCGGCTCGTGTGGCCTCGAGATGGATATCGGACGCGCGAGCGTCGAACGCGTCGCGCACGAGAAGATTCACGTACCGCACGACCGGAGCCTGGTTGGCGAGGTCGCGAACGTCCGCGGTGAGATCGTCGTCGGCATCGGTGCCTGCGCGCGCAAGCTCGATCGACCGCTCGGTGCGGGTCGTGATGCGCTCGATCAGCCGTTCCAGCTCACCGCCATCGACGCGCTCGACGCGCACCTCCTTGCCGTATGCGAATGCCAGGTCGTCGAGTCCATCGAGGAGCGCGTCTGGTGCCGCCGCGACGACGAGCGCACCGTCCGCCGCCCACTCGCGCGGGCACAGGCGATGGTGTGTGAGGTACTCGCGCGTCAGTCCGTCGGCGAGTGAGAGATGTGGTGTGTGCTGCTGTGGCATCGCTCGTCGACAAAAGCAACGAGCGGTCCAGCGTGCCTCACGCCGCTAAGCGACGACCGCCGAGCGAGTTATTGATTTCGCTCGAATTGCTGGCGGTGTGGCGCAGCAGTGGATGGCAGGTGAATGGCGTGTGGCGCCACAGCGAGAGCGGCTGCGTCGTTCCTGCGCTGGAAGCGATACACGGTCGTGCGATCGACTCCGAGCAGACGCGCCGCCCCGGACACCGATCCCGCACGCGACAGCGCGTCATCCACGCGCTCGCGGGTGAGCGGAGTCGCTGCTTCCTCACGAAGATACGCGAGCTCTTCGACGCAGTAGTCGAAAGTGATGGTCATGGCGCCCTCGGCTTCGAGGAGCAATCGATGCACCGTCGCGTCGAGTTGCCGCAGATTGTTGGGCCACTCGGCGCGCTGGAACGCCGCGAGCACTGATTCCGCGAGCGAAGGAATCGCGCCACTATATCCCGCCGCGGCTGCGTGACGTCGAAGGGATTCGTCGACGAGCAGAGGAATGTCCGCGCGACGCTCGCGCAGCGGCGGCAGCACGATACGGAACGTCTCGAGGCGGGCATGCAGGTCCGGCAGGAATACGTCCTCATCGACGAGCACGGCGAGATCGACGTTGGTAGCCGCGATCACTCGCGCGCTGATGCGCATATCGCGGTCGGATCCCACGGGCCGAATCTCACCGTACTCCAGCGCGTGCAGAAGCTTGCCCTGCAACGCGCGCGACGTCTTGCCGATCTCGTCGAGAAACAGCGTTCCTCCGCTGGCGGAGGCGAAATGGCCGGCCCGCGGCCGGCGTGCGTCCGTGAAGGCACCCACCACGTGGCCGAAGAGCTCGGAGCTCGCGAGCCCGTCGTCCAGCGTGCTCAGGACAACGTGCTGGAACGGTCCTGCGGCTCGTGTCGACAGGGCGTGCGCGTGCCGCGCCAGCGTGGTCTTGCCGGTGCCGGACTCGCCCTGCAGAAGGATCGGCGCCGTATCATCGCGCGCAAAACGCGCGACGCGCTGCAACGTTGCCTTAAACGCTGCGCTCCGATACTTGGAGGAAACCTCACTGATGAACTGCTCCCTCTGCGCGGCAGCGACGTGCATGAGCGGTGGGTCGGTCTCAGCCAGCTGGCACCGGCGACATCGCCGAACATCCATACGCCCCGAATACGCCGGCACGGCGTCATCAGAGCGTCATCGCAGCCGGAACAGGCGGCGGGGACTCAACTTGGCACGTGCGGCTGGCGCGCTGCAAGCCGGCCAGTACATTCCGGCCCTTGCGGAAGCCGCCGGTGGCGTGCACGTCACCGAGAACGATTCTTAACGCTTATTAAGAATTGCGATGCCGGGACGCCTGTTGACACCTGCTCACGGGTGCTTGTACGCGCTGAGGAAGGTGTCGCCCGCCCTGGCACCGGCCGGCATGAGCCAAGGACGTCCGCTCTCCGTCACCTCCCAGCTACTCGGCGTACTCACCTGGAGATCGGAGAAGCCCGGTACCGATGACAGATCCGGGACGGTGAAGCTCCACGTGGCCGGCGCGGCGCCGAAATACTCGCGCGTCCCCCGGATGACCGTCACGGATTGTGGATCCGGGTCGTATGCGATGATCACCACCTGGCGGTCGTACTCGGCGTGCGCAGCGAGATCCACGCGCCAGAGCGTCGTGCTCGTCTTTCCGATCGCGAAAACGGGCGCGTGCGCCGGCGGTCCCATGTCGATGACCTGATCGATGGGCGCCGTATAGAACCGGTCCGCGAAACGGAGGTCCCCGTTCACGCCCGCGACGGCGTAGATGTGGTGGCGATCGCCATCCTCCAGCCGCGCCGCCGGCACGGAATACACGCGCGTCCCGCAGCAATGCTGGAAGCTGTACACGAGCGTGGCGGCCGTCCCGCGATGCGTGAGCAGATCGCTCCACCAGTACATCGCCGGCAGACCACCCGCGTTGATGGTGATCGAGTTACTCGCCAGGAGAAATGCCTCGCTCGATGCGAAGTCGAGGACGGGCACTTCGCTGCCGTCGGGATAATCCTGGGCGCGACGGATGATCGCCAGGCTGTCATGGGTGGAGACGAGATCCTGCGGTCCCACGGGGACCGCAACGAGCGAGTAACTCCCGCTGGTGCCTGTCGATTGCCGACCGAGCGCGATCAACGCGGTCGCGGTATCCGGACGCCCGATGTTGGTGATCAACCCGTGCAGCTCTTTGCCGACACCGCAGACGAACGTGGACTCGGCCTGCGACCGGCTGAGGTAGAAGAACTCGAGCGTCGTCGCGAGACTGCTTCCCTGCGCGGTGACGCGGCCGATGACGACGCGATCCGTGAGCCGTACCCCGACTGGCCCGCTGGTCTGACTCATCGTACGCCAACCCTGTCCGTCGTTCTGGATTCCGACCCAGAGGGGCGCGCCGGAAAAACAGAGTGTCGCGCTCCGCGTCGGCGCGGTCGGGTCGCCGCACGCACCGACGAGCGCCGCTGCCACCACGAGCGTGGCGCGAACCGCGCCCGTCAGGAAGTCACCCACGTGCGGAGGCTGCATTGCACAAGGTTAACCCCAGCGGGGCACGTCGGGTCAGTCCGCTGGGATCTATCGCGTCACGTCCAGGGCGTCTGCGGCGCTGACGCCGGCGAGTCCACGGCCTCCAGCCCGGACAAAGCCTCCACACACCGTTTTCCCCAGTGATTGAACTTGTTCGCGGCATGACCGGCCTCCCACGCCCGCCGTGCCTCGGCTTCTTCGCCGCACAGCGCGTGCGCGCAGCCAAGCTGGTAGTACGCTTCGATGAAGCTGGGTGCCAGCTCGATCGTGGTCCGCAGGAATGCCTGCGCGTCATGAAACATCTCGCGCTGGAGATAGACGAGCCCGAGATAGAAGTGGGCGTACAGGGTTGCCTTCCGGTCCGAGCCGAGCTTGATGGTGCGCGACAGGTGCTCGATGGCCTCGCCGAAGATCTCCTTCTTCATGCAGATGTACCCGACGTTGACGCGCGCGAGCGCGTTCTGCGGCTCGCGCACGAGCACCATCTGGAACCACATCAACGCGTCGTCGTATTTCTCCTGGAGCATGAGAGACCAGCCCAGGAGCGCCTCGGACCGTGGATCGTTCGGCGACAGGTCGATGGCGCGCTGGAGCGCCTGTTCGGCCTCAGCGTACTGGCCGGCGGACAGCAGCGTCCACCCCTTCTCGATGAAGGTGGACGCGCCGATGTGATCGGCGCGGATCGTCGCCGACGGCGTGGGGACGCTCATGACACGGCCACGGCGCGCGTCTGCGCGACCGCCTCGAGATTCTTGCGGGCGATCGCATTGTGCGGATCCATCTCGAGCGCCCGCCCCCAGCATGCGATCGCGTCGTCCGTGCGGCGCTGTCGCAGGTGGATGTTGCCGAGCTTGAGGTACACGTCACCGCCCAGGTCGGGGCGCGCGCCCACGGCGCGCTCGAATGCGGTGCGGGCGTCGTCATAGCGGCCGCTCCGGTAATACAGGTCGCCGACGTTCTTGTGCAGCTGTGGGAGGTGGGCGTCCTCGGCGGCTCCGCGCTGCGCCGCCTGCAACGCGTGGCTTGCGTCCCCGGAACGTTCCAGCAGTACGGAGAGATTGTTGTGCAGTGCCGCCGAGTGCGGGTGACGGGCGATCCCGTCCTCGAGGATCGAGCGCGCGTGCGTCAGGTCGCTCTGCCACGCGGCCGAGAGCGCCGCATAGTGATACCACGCGGCGGCGGGATGCGGCTGCGACAACGCGTCCGCCTCGACCAGCGCCGCGTCGGCCGCACCGACGTCGCCGAGCAGGAGGTGCACCGCGCCCAGGGACGTGTGAATCCGGGGATCGTCGCTTCCGCCGCGCTCGAGCGCGTTCTCCAGTGCCACCCGCGCGCCCTCGAGATCACCCATGTGCTCCAGGGCCAGCGCGAGATTATGAAACGCCGCGGGCGGGGCGTCGGCGTGCGCGGTGATACGGCGATACCCATCGGCGGCTTCGTCCCACGCACCGCTGCGAAGCAGGATGAGCGCGCACAGACTCTCGGCTTTGACGTCCGTCGCGTCCAGCTCGAGCACACGGCGAAACTCACGCAGTGCCTCGTCGAGCATGTTCGTGCGGAAAAACGCGATGCCGAGGTTGCGATGCTCTTCGATACGGTTGCGTGGCACTGCGCGCAGGTCCGCCTGCGTCGTGCGCTCCACACGACCGATGATGCCGGCGCCGAGCAGCTCGTGCAGCACCTTGCCGACATCGAACTCACTCAGGCCGGCCGCCTCACCGAGGTGTGTCACGTCCCGTCTGCCGTCGATGTAGCGCAGGAGAAACTCCTGCTCGGCTGTCAGCGCGTCCGTCGGAGTCCGGCGCTGGACCGCGAACACGACATCGAACGCCGGTATCGAGGGCGAGATGAGGCTCCACTCGTCCACACGCCGTGCACCCTCCAGCATCAGCGACTCGGGATTGATGGACACGAGGAGCTCGTGCGGGGCTCGCGCGCCGGGGTCGAAGGTGAAGACGCCTTCGTTCCACGTGTACAGCAGGAAGACCGTCTCCTCGACCTGCACGCGGAGATAATCATTGAGCACGTCGCGCGCGACGACGCCATGCTCGACGAGGACGTCGCCGATGCGAGCGTCAGGCTGCGTTCCCTGCTCCTCAATGGCGCCGCGAAGCGCCTCCGCGCTGATCACGCCCGCCTGGACGAGGCGCTCGCCGATCCGGTCCCTGCGGTTGACGATCGACGCGTACGAGATACGCCCGGCGTCGAACCAGATCGAGCCGAAGTTGCTGCGATGCGTCAGCGCAAGGCGGCCGGTCTTGCGACCCATGGCGAGCAGCTGCAGCACGTCGGGAAGCGATGCCTCGCGCAGCGATCCATTGATGGCCATCAGCGCGGCTCCTCGATGATGCGCGAGGCGGTGTCCGGGAAGTGCCACACCACCTTCTCATGATCGAGCAGGAAGGATTCGGCCGCGTGAGCCGGAACGCCGGGCGCGACGGACTCCGCCTGACTGCCGGCATGTGCTTCGCGCGGAAGGTGCGCCGCGATGGTATTGGCGACGTCCTTCACGAAATCATCGAAGTCGAACGACGGAGCACTCATCGCGCGGCTCCGGCGGCCTGGCCGCCGCTCAACCGCGCGAACATCCGGGCCGACACACCGCGCAGCGTTTCGAAGACGCCGTGCCCGTGCAGCGCATCGGCGCTGAACTCGGGCAGGTCGCGGAAGTTGATGGCCTCGGAGAGCTGGTCGCGCGCGAGAATCAGGTCGCCCGGCAGGTCCTGCTTGTTGTACTGGATGACCAGCGGCAGCGAACGCGCATCGACGCCCTGCTCCGCGAGATTCTCGTGGAGATCCTGGAAGCTTTCGATGTTCTCCTGCAGCTGGCGTGACTGGCTGTCGGCCACGAACACGACGCCATCCGCGCCCTGGAGCACGAGCTTTCGCGTGGTCCGGTAGTACGACTGTCCCGGCACGGTGTAGAGCTGGAGTCGCGTGGTGAAGCCGGAGATGGTGCCCAGGTCCAGCGGCAGGAAGTCGAAGAAGAGCGTGCG
>Ga0066652_100001518_pt1 | contig 12111 bp, 6 predicted proteins | sample GraSoiAngelo_101_FD_71413 | JGI IMG/M metagenome (GOLD analysis project Ga0066652, IMG submission 71413) | Grasslands soil microbial communities from the Angelo Coastal Reserve, California, USA - 14_0903_02_30cm | ecosystem: Environmental > Terrestrial > Soil > Grasslands | place: USA...
GCGGACACCGGCATCGGGGGTGGCGCGAGATGAGCCCGCGCTTCTTCATCGATCGCCCGGTGTTCTCCTGGGTGATCGCGCTGGCCATCCTGTTCGCGGGGTTCCTCGCGATGCGGTCGCTGCCGATCGAGCAGTATCCGACGATCGCGCCGCCGTCGCTCACGATCAGCGCGTTCTATCCCGGCGCGGACGCGAGCGTGCTCGCGAACAACGTGACGCAGCCCATCGAGCAGGAGCTCAACGGCGTCGAGGGGTTCCAGTACATGTCGTCGTCCAGCCAGTCGAACGGCACGGCGTCGATCGCGGTCACGTTCCGCACGGGCACGGACATCAACGTCGCGCTGGTGGACGTGCAGAACCGGCTGCGCCGCGTCGAGGCGCGGTTGCCCGAGGAGGTGCGCCGACAGGGCGTGCAGGTGCTCAAGGCGAACGCGGGCTTCCTGATGATCGTCGCGCTCACCTCGAAGAGTCGAAAGATGCAGACGCTCGAGCTGGGGAACTTCGCCGTCGCGCGCGTCGTCGACGAGCTGCGGCGCATTCCCGGCGTGGGCGACGTGCGCTCGTTCTCCTCCGAGTATGCGATGCGGATCTGGCTCGATCCGGCGAAGCTCGCGGCGTACAACCTCTCGCCCTCCGACGCCCTGCTCGCGGTGCAGGAGCAGAACAGCCAGTCGAGCGGCGGCTCGCTTGGCGATCGTCCGCTCGCCGAGGGCAGTGAGCTCAACGCCGCCATCCTGACGCAGAGCCGGTTCACCACCCCCGAGCAGTTCGCCAACGTCATCCTCCGCGCCGATCCGGACGGGTCGGTGATCCGGCTCGGCGACGTCGCGCGCGTGGAGCTCGGCGCGCAGACGTACGGCTTCGACATCGAGATGAACGGCCAGCCCGCCGCGGGCATGGCGATCCAGCTCACCCCGGGCGCGAACGCGCTGGCGGCGGCGGAAGCGGTGAAGGCCCGCATGGCGCAGCTCCAGGTCGGCTTTCCGCCGGACATCCAGTGGAGCGTGCCGTACGACTCGACACCGTTCGTCAGCGCGTCGGTAAAGTCGGTGGTGGAGACGCTGCTCGAGGCGATGGTGCTGGTGTTCCTCGTGATGTTCGTCTTCCTCCAGAACTGGCGCGCCACGCTCATCCCGACGATCGTCGTGCCGATCGCGCTCGCCGGTGCGTGCCTCGGCCTGTGGCTGCTGGGGTTCTCGATCAACGTGCTGACGCTGTTCGCGATGGTCATGGCGATCGGGATCCTCGTGGACGACGCGATCGTCGTGATCGAGAACGTCGAGCGCATCATGTCGGAGGAGCGGCTGTCGCCGTACGATGCGACGGTCAAGGCGATGAGCCAGATCACCTCGGCGGTCATCGGCATCACGCTCGTGCTCGTGTCCGTGTTCGTGCCGATGGCGTTCTTCCCCGGCACGACGGGAGCGATCTACCGCCAATTCGCCGTCACGCTGGCGATCTCCATCGCGTTCTCGGCGCTGATGGCGCTCACGCTGACGCCAGCGCTGTGCGCCACGCTGCTCAAGCCGGTGGCGGAGCATGGCCAGCAGCCGGGCAATCGGGTGAGCGCGGGCGTGATGCGCGCGTTCGGGTGGTTCAACGGCTGGTTCGCGCGCACCAGCGGCCGCTATCAGAACGTCGTCCGCCGCATTCTCGTTCGCCCGCTCCGCTTCCTCGCCGTCTTCGCGTGTCTGATCCTCATCACGCTGCTTCTGTTCAGGCGCCTGCCCGGCAGCTTCCTCCCGATCGAGGATCAGGGCGCCGTGCTCACCGTGGTACAGGCTCCCCCGGGCGCCACGACCGAGCGCACGAACCTGGCGATCGAGCAGGTGAAGCAGTTCTATCGCGCCCAGCCCGAGGTGGCGACGACGATCTTCGTGCGCGGATTCAGCTTCTTCGGTCAGGGCCAGGCGAACGCGATGGCGTTCGTGCGCCTGAAGCCGTGGGACGAGCGGCCGGGTCAGGAGCACAATGCGGTCACGCTCGTGAACAAGGCGCTCGGCGCGCTGATGGGGATCAAGGAGGCGATGGTGTTCACGCTCAACCCGCCGTCGATCCAGGGACTCGGTGTGGCGAGCGGCTTCAGCTTCGTGCTCGAGGATCGCGCCGGCCACTCGCTCGACGAGCTGCGCGCGGCGCGCAATCAGCTCCTCGGTGCGGCGAGCAGCAGCCCCATCCTCCTGGGCGTGCGCCCGGAAGGCCAGGAGGACGCGCCGCAGCTCCGCGTGATGATCGATCGCATCAAGGCGCGCGCGCTCGGTCTCTCGGTGGCGAGCATCAACGCCACGCTCGCCATCTCGTTCGGCAGCGCCTACGCGAACGACTTCAGTCGCGGGGGACGCATCCTGCGCGTGCTGCTCGCCGCCGACGCGCCGTTCCGCATGACACCACAGGACGTGCTCGATCTCAAGGTGCGGAACGCACAGGGCGAGATGGTGCCGTTCGGCGCGTTCACCACCGTCTCGTGGACGGCGGGGCCGCCGCAGATCCAGCGCTACAACGGCTATCCGTCGATGAACATCTCCGGCACGGCGGCGCCGGGCCGCTCCACCGGCGAAGCGATGGCGGAGATGGAGCGGCTCGCGCGCGATCTGCCCGACGGCTTCGCCTACGACTGGACGGGGCTGTCGTTCGAGGAGCAGCAGTCGTCGGGCCAGATCGTCTCGCTGATGGGCGTCTCGCTGGTCGTCGTGTTCCTCCTGCTCGCCGCGCTGTACGAGAGCTGGGCGGTGCCGCTCTCGGTGCTGCTCGTCGTGCCGCTCGGCGTGCTGGGCTCCATTCTCTTCACGATGGTGCGCGGGCTGTCGGCAGACGTCTACTTCAACGTCGGGCTCGTGACGATCATCGGGCTCGCGGCGAAGAACGCGATCCTCATCGTCGAGTTTGCGATCGAGGAGGAGGCGCACGGCAAGAGCACGGTGGACGCGACGCTCAGTGCGGTGAAGCTGCGCCTTCGCCCAATCATCATGACGTCGCTCGCGTTCGTGCTCGGCATGGTGCCGCTGCTCGTCGCGCGCGGCGCGGGCGCGGCGAGCCGCATCGCCGTCGGGACGGGCGTCGCAGGCGGGATGCTCACCGCGACGACGTTCGGGATCTTCTTCATTCCGCTGTTCTATCTCGCGATCCGTCGCTGGGTGAGCCGCAAGCGACCGCCGAGTCCGGAGGAGATCGCGCACAAGCACGACCATGATCACGATCGGCCCCATGATCTCGATCCCGGGGTCGCGCATGCCTGAATGCAGTGGAGCGGTGGGGAGTGGGGGGTTTGGGGCGACTGCGAACCCCCCACTCCCCACCATGGGTTTACGGTTCGCGGTTCGACTGGTCGTTCTCGCCTCCCTGCCGCTCTTCGCCGCCGCCTGCCACTTCGCGCCGCCGCACGTGCAGCGCCCCTTGCCGACGCCCGCCGTGTACGACCCAATGAACGGCCCGGCGACCGGGACGCGCCCGATGAACCTCGGCTGGCGTGACTTCTTTCCGGATCCACGACTCGACGCGCTCATCGAGGCGGCGCTGGCGCACAACCGCGATCTCGCCGTCTCCGTCGCACGCATCGAGCAGGCGCGCGGCTTCTACCGAATCCAGAATGCGGACCGGTACCCTGCCCCGGTCGTGGCGGCGGGCGCGTCGCGGAGCCACAACGGCCGCATCGCGGCCGGTGCCGCAGCGGCGGGCGACGTGACGATCGACCGCGCGTCGATCAACGTCGCGGTGAATCAGTTCGAGCTCGACTTCTGGGGCCGCGTTCGCGACCTCACGGCATCGGCGCGCGCGGAGTACCTCGCCACGATTCAGGCGCAGCGCGCGTTCCGGCTGTCGTTGATCCAGGACGTCGCCTCGACGTATCTCGCGTCGATCGAGACGGCGGAGCAGATCCGGCTCGCCGAGCGAACGGCGCAGAGCCGACGAGAGGGTGTGCGGATCGCGCAGGTTCGCCAGCGTGCCGGGCTCACCTCGGCGCTCGATTTGCATCAGGCGGAATCGCTCCTCGCTCAGGCGGAAGCCTCGCTCGCGGGGCTGCAGCTGACGCAGGTGCAGGTGAACAACCAGTTGCTGCTCCTCGTGGGCGGGCCCGTCGCCGGCCCGCTTCCCGCACCGCTTCCGCTCACGCAGCAGACCGCCGCCACCGCCCTCGTCGCGGGATTACCGTCCGAGCTGCTGCTCGCACGGCCTGACGTGCTCGCGGCCGAGGAGCGGCTGCGCTCGGCGGAGGCGAGCATCGGCGCGGCGCGCGCGGCGTTCTTCCCGTCGATCTCACTCACGGGCATATTCGGGTTCGCTTCGAGCGCGCTCAACACACTCGTCGGTAACGACGGGCTCACGTGGAGCTTCGCCCCGACGCTCGTCACTCCGATCTTCAACCGGGGTCGACTTCGTGGGAATGCCACCGTCGCGCGCGCGCAGGGAGAGATCGCCGTCGCGGAATACGAGCGCACCATTCAGGTCGCGTTCCAGGAGGTCTCGAACGCGCTGGCCGGCCGCGCGTATCTGGCCGAGGAAGTGGCGGCACAGGAGCGCGGAACGATCGCGCAACGGCAGATCGCCGCGCTGGCACAGACGCGGTACCTCGAGGGGGTGGTGAGCTACCTCGAGGTGCTGGATGCCGAGCGAAACCTGTTCGCGTCCGAGCAGGAGCTGCTCCGGCTGCGCCGGGCGAACGTGGAGAACCTCGTTGCACTGTATGTGGCGCTGGGTGGCGGAACGGCGGAGCGACGCTGACGGATGCGGCAAACCGCCGTCGAATCCACGACCGCTCTTCGACCCGACGTGAGCCCGGCCCCTGGTGCGGCGGTCGAGGGCGACAGGCGGCGAACATTCCTCCGCTCGGCCGCTCCGGTCCTCCTCCTCGCGGTCGCGTACTACGCCGGCGCACAGATCGGCAAAGCGCTCAAATCGCCCGACGTGCCGCAGTCGATCCTCTGGTTGCCGAATTCGATCGTCCTCGGCGTCCTGCTCGTCATGCCCGTGCGGCGTTGGCCGGCGTACCTCCTGGCGGCGCTTCCGGCGCAGCTGCTCATCGCCATTCAGACCGGCGCGCCGATCACGCCGATGACGCTGCTGTTCGTCACGAACTGCGCCGATGCGGCGCTCGGCGCCGTATTGGTTCGACAGTGGATGGACGGCGCGGTCGACCTCGTGACCCTGCGTGCGATGCTGGTGTTCATCGGCTTTGCCGCCTTCCTCTCCCCGATCCTGCTGTCGTTCGCCGATGCGGCGATCACCGTGCTCACCGGATTCGGCGACGACTATTGGGCGTCGTTCGTGACCCGCGTGCGCTCGGACATGCTGACCCATCTGGTCGTGGTGCCGCCGCTCGCCGCGACGCTGCTCAGGCCCAAGGCGTTCTGGCGAGCCCAGTCCTGGCGCCGGTACGCAGAGGGGACCGTCGTCCTCGTACTGCTGGTGCTCGTGTCGAACGAATTGTTCGCCCGCGTACTTCAGCCGACGGCGCGTGGATTCAGTACGCCGGTGGCGCCGTTCATCCTTCCCTTCCTCTTCTGGCTGACGCTGCGGTTCGGGCCGGGGATGACCGGCCTCGGACTGCTGGCCGTCGCGGTCGTCGCGAGCTGGCGCGTCCTGTATGCAGCGCCCTACCCGTTGGACGCGGCGCTGTACGAGCAGTCGATCCGTGGTGTCCAGCTGTTCCTCACGGCGATGGCGATTCCCCTGCTGTGTCTCGCCGCGGTGATTCGCGAGCGTGCGAGCGCCACGGAGGCGCTTCGACGAAGCTACGATCGGATCGGGGAGCTGATCGGCCGCGTGAGCGCCGCACAGGAGGCGGAGCAGACGCAGGACCTGATGCTGGCGGAGGAGAAGCGGCACGTGGCGCATCTGGGCCGACTCGCCGCGACCGGCGAGCTCGCGGCGGCGCTGTCGCACGAGCTGCGACAGCCCCTCACGGCGATTCGCAGCAACGCCCAGGCGGGCATTCGCCTGCTCGCCGCGGATCCGCCACCGATGGACGAGATCGGGGAGATCCTTACGGACATCGTGGCCGACGACACCCGAGCGGCGAGCGTGATCGATCGGATCCGCACCCTGCTGCGCAACGAGCCGCTCACGATGGATTCGGTGGACCTGAACGAGGTGTGCCGAAGCGTCGAGCACGTCGCGCGCGCCAACGCGACGATCAACGACGCGCGTCTCGAGCTGCTGCTCGATCCGGCGCGGCCGATCGTGCTCGGCGATCTGGTGCAGCTGCAGCAGGTGCTGCTCAACCTCGTGCTCAACGCGTTCGAGGCGACGGCCAGTACGTGCGAGGATCGATTCGTCTCGGTGCAGACGCGGCGGATGGGCGACGTCGCGACGCTCACCGTGCGCGATTCGGGCGTGGGATTCGACAGCCACGTCGCGACGCATCTGTTCGAGCCGTTCTTCACCACGAAGGCGGGCGGCCTGGGCATGGGACTGACGATCGCGCAGTCGATCGTCAAGCGACATCTCGGGAACATTCGCGCCGAGGTCGGCCCGAACGGCGGCGCCGTCTTCGTCGTCACCCTGCCGGTGAGCGAGTCCGCCGAAATGATGGCTCCGGCGAACGGCACTTCCGGCGCGAGCTAGCCGCCGCGGCGCTAGGGCGAGAGGTGAGGATTCGAGGCGTCGGAGTCCGCCTCGCTCGTGGGCGCCATGTCGCGATACCGCAGCCCGAGTCGGTCGGCGACGCGCACCAGGTCCGGCACCGAGCTTGCCTCGAGCTTCGTCATGACGCGGGCGCGATGCACCTTGACGGTCTTCTCGCTCGTTCCGAGCACGGCGGCGATCTGCTTGTTCGGCCGGCCGCTCGCGACGAGCGCACACACTTCGCGCTCGCGAGGCGTCAGCCGGTCGGCTCGACGGCGAAGGACGTCCAGCTCGGCGACGTCGCTGCGCTCCCGCCGGTCGCGAGCGAGTGCGCGCTCCACCGCGCTGATGAGCACCGCCTCATCGATCGGCTTGGTCAGGAAATCGATCGCGCCGCCGCGCATCGCGCGGACACTGGCGGGCACGTCATCATGGCCGGTCACGAACACCGTCGCCTTGTCGACGCCGGTCGAGCGCAGGAGAGCGTGCAGATCGAGCCCGCTGAGGTCGGGCAGATGCACGTCGAGGATCAGGCATCCAGGGACGGACAGTGGATCACGGGCGAGCAGCTCGGTAGCGTTGGCGAACGTCTCGACCACGTAGCCCGCAGACGAGAGCAGGCGCCGGAGTCCGCGGCGCACTGATTCGTCGTCGTCGACCAGCAGCAGAGTCGGCGTTACGACGCGAAGGTCGTCGGTCATGTCGTGCATCTCCTCGGCGGCACCAATCGGCCCAGCCGGCTATCGGCGTTACGCAATCGTTGCCGATGAACACTTTTTGCGTTGAAAGGGATATAGACGGCGCGCTGTCGGGCAATGGGGTGCTCGAAGTCCAATGGCACTCCGCACGGATGGTTTGTTTTTTCACCGCGCCGGACACGGCGCATGCGTCGACTGAGGAGGGTTCGCGATGGACGAGTGGGTGGATGGGCAGGACGCCCGCACGTTGGGCCGCCGGGAATGGATCGCAGTCGTGGACGACGATCCGTCGATCCGATCGTCGCTCGCCCGGCTGATGCGCGCCCATGACCTCGTCGTCGAGACGTTCGCGGCTCCTCGAGATTTCCTCGACGCGCTCGCCGCCGGTCCCCCGGCGTGCCTCGTGCTCGACGTCCACCTCGGACCGACGAGTGGGTTCCAGCTTCAGGAGAATCTTGCCGTCACGCATCCTGATCTGCCCGTGATCTTCATCACGGGTCACGACGAGTTGTCTTCGGCCGAGTTGACACGGAGAGCGGGGCAGGACGGGTTTCTGCGAAAGCCGTTCGATGGCGACCTGATCATTGACATGGTGCGGCGCCGCGCTGCGCTCGACGACGCGCGAACGTAGGCGTGCGCCACCATGTTCGCACCAACACGAAACTGAAGCATTGGACTTTGGTCCAATGCTTCACGATGTGATGCTTGGCTTGCCGCCTTCAGCGCTCAGCGTCGAACCGACCGCAGGCGCGAACCGATCACGACGACAGCGACCGACGAACGGTGCCCGGGAGGAACATGGGACGTGGGGTGATAGCGGATGGCACGGCGCCCTGTGCCCCACACAACACACCGCGCGCGACTCCGACTACCGCAACTCGCGTCCTGCCCACGCCCATGTCCTCTCACCCGTGCCAGAGCCCTCCGGCGTCCGTTCCCCCGCGCCGTTGGGCACACGCAGAATGCTTCCGACGAAGCGGCCGTGCCATGCGACCAAAGGCCAATAAGCGCCACGTCGATGATCGGCGCCGATGCGTCGATGTGCCCGAGTCGTTGCGTCAGCGCCCCGCCGCGAGACGCGCCGTCTCGTACGCGATGCGCGCACGGTTTGCGGCGCCGACGGCATCCCCGCCCACGTAGAGCGCGAGGTAGTGGCGATACGCGCGCAGCGCACCGGCCCGGTCGCCGGCACGCGCCGCGATCCGGCCCTCCTCCGCGAGGATCGTCGTGAGGTTGGCGAGCAGTGTCCAGTGATAGGAGCGACGACGTAGCGCCGCGAGGGCGCGCGGAAGATCGCCCTCACGCTCCCACAATCGCGCGATGACGATGTTCGACGCATTCGCGCCGATCATGGGAAACTGTAGACGTCCCTCGCGCGAGAGCGAGTCGGCGCGCATCAGCGCCGAGCGCGCGTGCGGGCCGCGACGGGCATCCTGCAGCTGCGCATCGAGCAGCGCGACGCACAGCTCTCGATCGAGCTGGACCTGCCCCGAATCGAGCGCAATGGGCCGAGCGCGGCGCAACCGCTCGACGATCGCCTCCGTCGAGTCGATCCGGCCGTGTGCGGCGCGCCAGAGCTCGACCGTGCAGCGCGCCACGTCGCGTTCCGCCTCTGCGAGGACGCCGGTCGACGACACGTGCGCCGACACCGCCGCCAGTCGCCCGAGCATGGCCTCGACGTCGGCGCGCGGCACGTCCCGATCGGGCGCGACGAGGTCGTTCATCACCATCACGCGGTCGAACGTCGCCGACGGCACACCGGACTGACGAAGCGCCTGTCGTGCGACGAGGATGTCCGGCGGGCGCCCCCGGTTGCGCGCGAGGTCCAGGCGAAGGAGCGCCGCCTCGCTTCGCTCGGCCGGCGTCGCGGCGCGGCCGACGAGCACCGCTGCGGCGCTGTCCGCGTCCTCGAGCGCGACACCCTCCAGCTGCGCCGAGCCGACGATCCGCTCGAGGCTCGCCACGCTCATCGTCGCGAGCCCCGCGCGAAGTGCGGCGCGCGCTGGTGCGTCGTCGAGCGCGACGGCGGCTCGCCACCGCAGGAAGTCCGCGACATCGCTCGCCGCGGCCCTGGACTCCACCTCCACCGACAGTGCGCGGACGCGCGCGGTGTCCCCGTTCGAGGCCGCGAGCTCCAGCAGATGACCCAGCGGTGGCGTGAACGTCGAGTCCAGCGCGAGCGCGCGCCGGAACGACACCTCGGCGCGCGCCCACCCGTCGGCAACTCCGATGAACGGACCGCCATGGAAGTATCGATCGCCGAGCTCGTACCACACTTCGGCGCGATCCGGCGCGGCCGCGACCACGCGCTCCCAGTCCACGACGTCCTCGAGCGACGACGCGCGCCGCACGCCGGGATAGCGCGGACCGACCCATGCCGCCACGGTCGCACGGTCGCGAGCGGGCATGCGGTCCCGCGCCGCATACGCGAGACGGAGTCCGCGGTCGAGTGCACCGAAGTCGGTCGCCGCGACCCAGTTGCCCGCCGTGAACAGCCCGATCGCCGCGAGGCCGAAGCTGGAGTCGACGTCGAGCGCACGCGAGTAGTCCGCCATCGCCAACTCGTACTCGCCGCGCCGATAGGCGGACTGACCGTCGACGTAGGCGCGGAGGAGGCCGAGCGGCATGCCGGCGAGCGCATCGGACTGCGCGGGATCCCTCGTGGCCGAGCGAGCGAGCAGCCCGACGACGAGACGGTCGACGAGCGCCGCGAGGCTGTCGGCCGGTCCTGCGGCTTCGGCGCGGGCACGCGTGCGTCCGTCGGACGCTCCGAGCAGCGTCGCGCGCAACTCGACGCGCGATCCGGTGCCGACCACGCTGCCGAGCAGCACCGTCTCCGCGCCCAGCCGCCGCGCGACCACGAGTGCGGTACCGTCGTCGATCAGCGCGCCGTCGAGTGAGCCCGCGGTGCGCAGTGCGCTCAACACGGCACGAGGATCCGCCGCGCCTGCTCCCCGATCGCTCGCGAGGTCGGCGGCGAGAAGGTCCATCATTCCCTCGCGCAGATACGCGAGCGATGGGTCTGCGCCAGTCACCCGGAATGGCAGCACGGCGACGAGGCCGGTGACGGGAGACGGAGCCCGGATGGCGCGCCACGGCGCGGCCGCGGCGTACGCCGCGATCATGCCGGCGCCGACGACGAGAACCGCGAGCGGCGTCAGACGACGGCGCGATCGGCGCGGGGCGCGCGCCGGCTCGAGGATGTCGTGAGATACCGCGAGTGGCGACGTTCGAGCGACGACAGGAGTCGCCTCCGTCTCCGCCGATGGCACCGTCGAGCGTACCTCCACCTGGACGGGCGCGATGCCCTCGCCTCGGCGCAATCGCTCGGCGCGCGCCTGCACTGCCGCATCGGGCTCGGCGCCGAGCTCCTCTCGCACGAGCGACGCGTGCACGTGCGCGGCCTGGATCGCGCCGCCCGCATCACCCGAGTCCGCGAGCGCGTCCATGAGCCCGAGCACGACCCGCGCGTTGAGTGGCGTCATCGCGGCGAGCCGTCGCCACGCCGCCACCGCGGCCGAATGGTCGCCGCGCGCCGCGCGCGCGCGGGCAACCCGCTCCAACGCCGACGCGGCCAGCTGCGCGAGCGTCGCACGCTCCTCCTCGACCCAGCGCTCGAACGACGGCTCGTCGGTGAGGTAGAAGCCGTCGAGGAACGCACCGCCGTACGCGGACACCGCGCGCTCGTCGTCGCCGTCGGCGATCGCGGCGTTGAACTCGATCACGTCGGCGCCGATGCGGGCGGGATTCAGTCGAAGCTCGGCGCCGTCGAGCAGGAGATCGTCGTGACCGAGGTCGCGACGGAGCCCGTAGATCGTCTGCGCGAGGACCCCGCGTGCGCGGGACTCGTCGCTCTCCGACCACAGACGACCGGTCAGCGTCGCCCGACTGAGCCCACGCGGCCCCGCGGCGGCCAGCGTCGCGAGCAGTGCGAGTGGGCGCTTGCGCGCGCCAGCGCCGGCGACGGCTTCGCCATCTCGCGCGAGCGAGAGCCCACCCAGCGTCCGCAACGCCAGCATCCGGCACTCCTCGCGTCGGCCCCCGTACGCATTTCACGCGGTTTTGAGGGGCCTTTCATCGCCGTGTGATCGAGCGGGCCTAGCATACCCGCCACACCGAGCCGGCGCAACGACGTTCCGCCGGCGCGGCCGATGGCTCACGGCAGTCCGACCACCAACGAGGGCTCGTCACATGCGCAATGGCTATACGGTACTCACTTCATACGCGTCGCGGTGCGTGCATCGGCGTCGCGCGCTGCGGTGGATGGCACCGCTCATCATCTGTGTCTCGGTGCTCGCCTCGTGCAGCGCGGCCGACGGCGCACCGACCCCGACGGGCACACCCGCCACGCCACCGAGTGCGCTGGTGGGAAAGTGGCGCCTCACCGCCGCCGCCTCCGGCTCGGTGTGCGATCAGCTCGGGCACTGCACGGGCACCGACGGCGGCAGCGAGTCCTACGTCTTCACCGCCGACGGTCAATTCGAGTTCACGCAATATCTCGAGACCAACCTGCTCGGCTGCCGCATCGTGGCCACGCTCTACGCCAAGGGCACGCTGACCGTGAGCGGTGGGTCGATGACCCTCGCACCCAGCTACGCGCATCAATCGAAGCAGGCCAACTGCGAGAGCAGCTTCGAGCGCGACGTCGCGATCGATCCCACGCCCTACACGTGGTGGACCGCGAAGGACGACGCAGGCCGGCCACAGCTCTTCATCAAGGGCGGCAGCGGCACCGACGGACCGTTCGACCTCGTGCCCTGATCGCCGCACTCTCTTCCCGCGGCACACCCATCTCACTCACCACTCCAGACATGTCCTCCCTTCGACTTTTCCGCACGGCGCGACCCGCCGC
>Ga0066652_100001520_pt1 | contig 12092 bp, 10 predicted proteins | sample GraSoiAngelo_101_FD_71413 | JGI IMG/M metagenome (GOLD analysis project Ga0066652, IMG submission 71413) | Grasslands soil microbial communities from the Angelo Coastal Reserve, California, USA - 14_0903_02_30cm | ecosystem: Environmental > Terrestrial > Soil > Grasslands | place: USA...
CCTCGGCTGGCACACGATCGTCGCCGACGCCCGCGCCATATTTGCGACCCGCGAGCGGATCCCCAGCGCAGACGAGCTGATCGTCGCCTGGCCGGACGAGACGCTCGAGCGCGTGCGGCCCGATCACGGCACCGCAATCGTCGTCCTCTCACACGACGACAAGTTCGACCTCCCGCTCCTGACGGGTGCGCTCGCCAGCGACGCGTTCTACGTCGGTGCGCTGGGCTCGCGGCGAAACCAGAAGCGAAGGCGCGAGCTGCTGCTAGAGGCGGGCGTCGACGAGGCCGCGCTCGACCGGATCTCGGGGCCGGCAGGCCTCGATCTCGGCGCGCATACGCCCGCCGAGACGGCCGTCTCGATCCTCGCGGAGATCATGGCCGTCCGTGCCGGCCGTGACGGCGGGCCGCTCACATCCGCTCGCGGACGGATCCACGCCGAGATCGCGTAGCGCGTTCGCTCAGCCGAACTTCGCGCGCAGGTAGGCGATGTACGGCTCGGGATCGAGACCCGCACCGGTGATGCGCCGCAGGAGCTCTTGCGGCGGGTACATGCTCCCGTACCGGTAGACGTGCTCGCGGAGCCATTCCCGCACCGGTGCGAACTCGCCGTGCGCGAACTGTTCCTCGACGTCGCCGAGATCGGCACGGACACGTTCCCAGATCTGGATCGAGATCACGTTCCCGAGCTGATACGTCGGGAAGTACCCGAGCAGGCCGATCGCCCAGTGCGTGTCCTGCAGCACGCCGTGCCTATCGTCCGGAACATCGACCCCGAGGTAGTTCTTCATCGCGGCGTTCCACGCCTCGGGGAGGTCGCGCACCGCCAGCGTTCCGCCGAGCAGCTGCAGCTCGAGCTCGAAGCGAAGGATGATGTGCAGCCCGTACGTCACCTCGTCGGCGTCGCCGCGCACCGGGCCCGGCCGCACGGCGTTGACGGCCCGGACGAAGCGCTCCTCCTCGACGTCGCCGAGCACGCCGGGGAAGATCGCGCGGAGCTGCGGATAGAACCAACGCCAGAAGCCCGCGCTGCGGCCGACGAGGTTCTCCCACGTGCGGCTCTGGGACTCGTGGAGCGCTGCCGAAGCGCCCGTGCCGAGCGGCGTCCGCGCGAACGTGGGGTCGACGCCGAACTCGTAGACGCCGTGTCCGAACTCGTGCATCGTGGAGAAGAGCGCCATCAGGTCGCCCTCGTCGGTGTGCGTCGTAAGCCGAATGTCGTTGTGCCCCGGCTTCTGTGCGAACGGATGCGGCGTCTCGTCGAGCCGCCACGACTCGTCCGTGAACCCGAACGCCGTGAGCACGCGCCGCCCGGCCTCGCGTTGCGCCTCCGCCGGAAACGGCCCCCTGAGGAACGCGTCGTCTCCGGCCTCGCCCCCCCGCCGTTCGACGAGCGGGACGAGCTCCCGCTTCAACCGGTCGAACACCTGCGTGACCTGCGCCGTCGTCATGCCCTCCTCGTAGTCCTCGAGCAGGACGTCGTACGGGGACTCGGTCGGAGGGAAGCAGGCGACATAGCGCTGCTTCAGCTCAAGCATCCGTTCCAGGTGGGGGACGAACGACGGGAAGTCCGAGGCCGCCTTCGCCTCGTCCCACGCGGCGACCGCGATTCCGGCGGCATGACTGATCTCGCCGGTGAGCTCCGGCGGGACGCGCCGCGCCCGCTCCCATTCCCGCCGTGTCAGCCGGACGAGCGCACCTTCGAAGGAGTCGTGTCCGCGCTCGCGTTCCAGCGGCGCCAGCTCCTCGAGCAGCTGGCCCACCTCGTCCGAGACGAACCGCTCGTGGATGAAGCGCGTGATCGTCGCGGTTGCGTCCGCGCGCGCCGCCGCACCCTGACGCGGCATCGACACCCGCGAATCCCAGTCGAGGATGGCTTCGGCGTGACGAAGATCGTCGAGCTCCGCGAGCACGCCCTTCAGCCGCTCGAGCGGCGGCGATTCGACTTCGACGCTCAAGCGTGCTGCGGAGCGAGCTTCTCGCGCAGGTAGCGCACGTACGGGCGAGAATCGATCCGGCTGCCGGTGACCCGCTCGATCGTCTCCTGCGGAGTGAACTTGCGGCCGAGGACGTAGAGATGGGAGCGGAGCCACTCTCGGATCTCACCGAACTCGCCACGCTCCATCTGATCGTCCACGTCGCCGACGTCCTCCTTCAGCCGCTCCCAGATCTGGACGGAGATGACGTTGCCGAGCGAATACGTGGGGAAGTACCCGAGGCTTCCGCCCGCCCAGTGCATGTCCTGGAGCACACCGCGCGCGTCGTCGGGAACGTCGATGCCGAGGTACTCGTGCATGCGCTCGCCCCAAGCCTGCGGGAGATCCTTCGGCGCGAGGCGGCCCTCGATCAGCTCCTGCTCGAGCTCGAAGCGCAGGATGATGTGCATGTTGTACGTCACCTCGTCCGCCTCGATCCGGATCAGCGACGGGTGCACCTTGTTGACGGCACGATAGAACGCTTCCTCGTCGACCTCTCCGAGCTGTTCGGAGAACGTCTCCTGCAGCGACGGGTAGAAGTGCCGCCAGAACGCACGCGAACGGCCGATCAGGTTCTCCCACGACCGGCTCTGCGACTCGTGCACGCCGAGCGAGACGCCCGTGCCGAGCGGCGTCCGGTGCAGCTCCGGCGCGACGCCCCGCTCGTAGATGCCGTGGCCGAATTCGTGCATCGAGGCGAAGATCGAGTTGAGCTCCGTCGGGCGGTAGTTCGTGGTCAGGCGGATGTCACCCTCGCCCGGGCTCGACATGAACGGGTGCGGCGTCTCGTCGAGACGCCACTCGTCGTCCGTGAACCCGAATTGACGGACGACCCTGAAGGCGAACTCGCGCTGCTTCTGCACATCGAAGTCTCCGTGCAGGAACGAGGAGTCGACCTCGCCCGCGTCGGCGACCTCGCGAATGAGCGGGCGCAGCTCTTCCTTGAGCGTGTCGAAGATCGCCCGAACCTCCGCCGTCTTCATCAGCGGCTCGTAGTCGTCCAGCAGCACGTCGTAGGTCTCCGCCTGCTTCGGGAAGCATTCGACGTACCGGCGACGGAGCTCCAGGTTCCGTTCGAGGTGCGGGAGCAGCGCCTTGAAGTCGGAGTTCTGCTTGGCCGGGCCCCACGCCGAAAGGGCGATCGCGGCCGAGTGTCGCATCTCGCCCGTCAGCTCGGGGGGAACGCGCACCGCCTTCTCGTAGTCGCGCCGGGTGACGCGGATCAGGCTGGCCTCGAGCGACTCGTAGTCGTAGTCGCCTTCGTCGAGCTCGCCGAGGAGGTCGCCGATCTCCTGCGAGATGAACTTCTCGTGCGTGAGGCGGCCGACCGTCGCGAGCGCCTCGGCGCGCGCCTGCGCGCCCCCGGGCGGCATCATCACGCGCTGGTCCCAGAAGAGGATGGTGGACGCCTTGCGCAGGTCGTCGACCTCGGCCAGGAGAGTCTTCAGTCGATCGAGATTCGTATTTGTCATGGCCCGAACTCTGTCAGAAGAGACGCCGTCCGTGGCGTCGATCCGGGTGGCCCAAGTGGGACCCGTCTAGTTCGGCCAGTCGCTCGAATCCGGGTGGATGTCGAGCGCGCCGCCGTCGAAGCAGCCGGTGGCGTGGTAGTTCGGAATGAGCCCGAGGCCCACGCGGTAGTCGTCGTAGCCGGGAAGCCTCGCGTCGTAGCGCATTGCCTCATGCCCCAGCGCACGGGCGGCCTCGTCTGTCTCTCCGAGCCGAACAGCGACGTCGTGCACGAGTTGAATGGCACGGCACTCGGTGAGGGCCTCGTCGAACGCGCCCGCGTACGAGGAGAGATGAACCGCCTCGTGCGTGAGCACGAGCACAGCGAACGCCAGGCGGTAGGAGGCTGCGGAATACGCCGTAGGCTCCCCGGAGAGAGCCGCATTCACGCGCCGGCACACCCAGGGGCGAACGCCGATGACGCGACGCGCGGTAAACGCGTGCCCGAGAGCCTCGGGGCGGTCGAGGTGGCAGTCGACGCTGATCCCCCACCCGGCAATCGGCTCGAGCGCGAGGACCACACGCCGATCGAGACGCGCGGCGCTTGCCGTCGCGACGAGCGCGAGGCCTGTAAAGACGACGACGAGGATCCGCTGCATGCGACCGAGCGTCGCGCCGGACACAAAATGCGAGCCGAATGCCTGCTAAACGGGTGCTAAATCCGCGGAAAACACGGCGCAAACCCGTGCTATGTTCGCCGGAGGAAGGAGTGCGCCCGTGGAGTTCCGCATCCTCGGCCAGGTCGAAGTCCGCGACGGTGAGAGGGTGCTGGCCCTTCACGGCTCGACGGAGCGCGCTCTGCTCGCGTATCTGCTCCTGCACGCGAACGAGGTCGTCGCCAGCGATCGCCTGATCGACGAGCTCTGGGGCGCGGAGCCGCCGACGACGGTGTCGACCGCTCTGCACGTCTACGTCTCGCGGCTGCGAAAGCTGCTCGGCGCGAACGGCAGCGAGCTCCTCACGAGCAAGCCCGGTTACGTCCTTCGGGTCGACCCCGACCAGGTCGACCTGCTTCGGTTCGAGCGCCTCGTCGAGGAGGGGCGACGCTCGCACATGCAGGGCGATCCGACAACGGCTGCACGCGTATTGCGCGAGGCGCTCTCCTTGTGGCGCGGGCCGGCGCTCACCGAGCTGTCCGCCGCGGAGTGGGCGCAGGCGGAGATCGCGCGACTCGAGGAGCTCCGCGTCGCGGCGATCGAAGACAGAGTCGACGCCGACCTCGACCTGGGCCGCCACACCGAGGTCGTCGGGGAGCTGCAGAGCCTCGTGGCGAAGCATCCGTTGCGGGAGCGCCTGCGCGCGCAGCTGATCCTCGCGCTCTACCGCTGCGGACGTCACGGCGACGCGCTGCAGGCCTACGCGGAGGCGCGTCGGGTGTTCGCGGAGGAGCTCGGGCTCGAGCCGAGCGCGTCGCTCCGGCGGCTCGAGCAAGCAGTGCTCGCACAGGATCCGTCGCTCGAGCTCAAAGGCGTCGGGCCGGGCAAGCCGCCGCGACGCCGGAACGGGCGTGCGGCGCTCGGCGTCACGGCGGTGACCGTCGCGGCAGCCGTCGCCGTTGCCGTCCTCCTCAACCGGCAGGGCGGGAGCAGCGCGGCCGCGGCCGTCGCAGCCCTGCCAAACTCGGTGGCCGCTATCGACACGACGTCCAATCGCGTGGTGGCCGACGTGGCGGTCGGCGGTCAGCCGGCGGGCATCGCGGTCGGCGCCGGCGCCGTGTGGGTCGGCGACTTCGACGACGCAACGGTGGTCCGGATCGATCCGGCGGCGGCTCGCGTCGTGCGCTCGATCGGCGTTGGCATCAAGCCCTTCACGGTCGCCGCCGACGGCGGAACGGTGTGGGCCGCCAGTCCACGCAGGCTCGTTCGCATCAGCTCCACCTACAACAGCCCCAGCTCCGCGGCGAGGCTCCGCCAGAACGTTCCGGGCTTCAATCAGAACGCCTGGGGCTTCGACACGGTGGCGGTGGTCGCCGCCGGCCCGGCAGGCGTGTGGGTCGCCTACGGCGTTTCCGCTGTCTCCGAGATCGATCCACGGAACGGGGCGGTGCGCCGCACGGTCGCCCTCGACGCGCCGGTGGTCGGACTTGCGATCGGCAAGGACACGGTATGGGCGATGACGGGCGGATCGGTTCGCCTCGTGGCGATCGACGGCTCGAGCGTCTCCGTCACCGACTCGATGCCCCTGCATGCCGAGGCGTACCAGTACGAGGTTGGCAAAGAGGTGTGGCACGGCGTCGCCGTCACGGACGCGTCGGTGTGGGTTCCGGCGGCCGACGGGGTTCGTCGGATCGACCCATTGACAGGCAGCACGATTGCGAACATCCACACCGGCGCCGGCGCGATGGGCGTCGCAGCCGGTGACGGTGCGGTCTGGGTCTCGAACTACCTGGCGCACACCGTGTCGCGCATCGATCCGAAGTCGAATGCCGTCGTTGCGACGGTCAGGCTCGCCGGATACCCGAGCGGCCTGGCCATCAGCCACGGCCGCGTCTGGGTCGTCGTCAGCTAGCGGAGCCCGGCCGCTTCCTCCGCGATCTGTTGTTCGAGCGCCTCGAGGACGCTGGCGACCTGCTGATTGACGACCGGTTGTAGGACACGGCCGCCCATCGACGCGATCGGGCCGAGGATGTTCACGTCCGCCTCCCAGTGCATCCGCGTGCCGTCGCCGTTCTCGTACAGGTGGAACGCCGTGTCCATGTTCATCACGGCGCCGACGCCGTTCCCGTTCGCATGGAGCGTCGCCAGCTCCGGCGGGCGCTCCTCCGTCTTCTCGAAGTCGACGCTCATCCGTAGGCCGCCGAGCCCGAGCGGAATGCGCACGTTCGCGCGCCAGTGGCGATCATCCTGCACGTTGAACGACTCCACGCCGGGCATCGCCCGAGCCAGCCGCGCGGGATCGTTCAGCACCTCCCAGACAAGCGCCCGAGACGCAGAGAATTCACGCTCGCCCTCAAGTCTCATGACCGAATCACGCTCACGCTTTCCCTTCGAGGCGCCATCACCGGCCCCTCTCTACCATCAACCGGCGGTCCGCGAGGCCCGGATCATTCGACCAGGCCGAGCCTAGGTTGGACTTACGGCGAGCGTTGGTTCTTCTCGTCTCACGCGAGGCTTCGCCACCTTCGTGTGCGAGGAGAGAAGGAACGCTCCACCGATCACAGCGGCGAAGGCGACGATCCGCACCGCTCCGACCCAGCCGCCCGGGAACGGCTCGCGGAAGACCAGCATGCCGGCGGCGATCGGCAGTGCGTTGGTCAGCAACGTCGCGAGGCCGGCCGTCGTCAGAGCGCCTCCTCTCTGGAAGCCTGCCTGGAGCACGACCGTCCCGGCCGCGTAGAAGATGATCAAGCACGCGAGGAACGCGACGTTCGCAGCCCCGCCGCTGACGGCCATCTTCGTCGACACGTCTCCTGCGGCGAACAGGATCCCGGCAGCGAGCCCCCAGGCAGGACCGCCGCCGATCACCCCGGAGAGCTGGATCAGGATGCCGGCGGCGCCTGCCGACGCAACCAGCCACACGCTGATCCAGACGTAACCGGAAACCGATCCTTCACTGTGGCTGCCGAGCAGGCTCACGCCAAGCAGCGCGAGTCCGAGCACCGACAACAGCGCGCCGATCCGCTCGCGTCCGGTGAGCGGCACGTGCGTGGCGCGCGAGACCATGACGGCAAGGATCCCGATGCCGCCGGCTGCCGTTGCCTGCACGAGCGACAACGGGGCCAGGGCGAGGGCGGCGACATAGAAGAGCCAGCCTGCGGCCTCCGCGCCGAAGCCGAGCAGCCAGCGACGATTGCCGATGAGCGAACGCACGGACGCAACCGGGCGGCGAAGCGAGAGCGGCGGAGCTTTCGACGCAACGCTGTGCTCGAGCAGATAGCCGACGTTGAGCAGGCACGCCGAAACGACGGTGATCACCAACGCAAGCGCGATCTGCATCGACTTTCAGCCTCCCTCAAGCCTCATCGCGACATCATCGCGAGGAGCGGCGGCTAGATGCGGCGCTGCCGTTCCGGGAGCGACGTCGTCAGCAGCGGGCTGTCGAGCGGCACGCGGGAGGCAACGAACACCGCGCGGGTGAGCGATTCGATCGGCGGCGCCGTCCAGTCGACCGGGAACTGCGGATGTGCGGGCTGCACGACCGGGACGTAGACGAATTGGAAGTGCCGACGCAGCTCACCGTGCACCCACGAGCGCGTCGGCCTCGAGCCGACGCCTCCGAGGGCCTGGTCGCCGTGAGGCGGTTCAGCGACCTGCGGCAGCCCCAGTTCCTTCCCCAACGAGACGCAGGTCTCGAGGAGGAACATCTCGTTGCAGCGGTCGGCGAGATACACGATCGCCTCGGCCGGCCGCGCGAGGTGGTAGAGCGTGCCGTAGCAGAAGACGACGTCGAAGCGCTCCGCGAACGCCGGGTCAGGATGGTCGAGATCTAGCTCGAACGCCGGCAGGTGCGGGTGCAGCCGGCGGAGGACATCGACGTTTTCCCGACGGCCTTCGGTGAGCGTGACCGTGCAGCCGCGGTCGAGGAAGAACTGCGCGTGGTCGCCGATCCCGGCGCCGACCTGGAGCACGGTCCGGTCGAAGAGCGGCAGCCCGAGAGCAGCCAAGTGCTCGAGCCGCCGGGCATTCATCCGCAGATAGAAGGAGTTCCGAAACCGCCCGACGACAGCCGAGGATTCGTCGGAGCCTCGCGTCCGACGGCGAATCAGCGCCCGCCTCATCGATGTCGATCCTAGTAGCGTTTTCGGCCAGCACCAAGGCCGGGCGGCGCGAAAGGCGAGGCTGAGCCTCGCCGCATCCTGAACCACAAGAAACCGACGGAAAACAGGCGCAAAGCGCGCGTTTTCCGTCGGCCTACTCCCCAGGTTGGACTCGAACCAACAACCCTCCGGTTAACAGCCGGATGCTCTGCCAATTGAGCTACTGGGGAAGGCAGCGGGCGTCAGTGTAGCCGGTCGTCCCGGCTATTTCGGGACGGCCTGGGCCGTCGCCAGCTCTTCCACCGCCGCGCGGATCTTGGCGAGAGCGGCCTGCAGTTCGAGCGTCCGTGAGGGATCGGCTTCGGCGAGCTCCCGGCGGATCCGGCGTTCGCGCAGTCGCAGGAGGAGCTCCTCGGCCGTCCGGTCATCGATCCCGTCCGCGGCCGCGCGCGCGTCCAGCTCCGCCAGGAATCCGACGAGCTCGGGGTCGTCGCATTCCTCGCCCAGCAGGAGCGCGCGGACGCGGCGGTGGAGGTCCGAGTCGAAGTGCTCGGGCCCCAGCTCGGCGAGCACTGCGAGCAGCGATCGATGCATGGCCACGCCGGCCAGTGCGTTCCGCTCGAGGCGGGCGCCGGCGTCGAGCAGCCGCGGCGAAACCCGGCCGGTCGCGGCGGCGGAAGCGCGCGGCGCCAGTCCGGCCTGCGTCTCCTTCGGGAGGTCGAGCCGGTCGGCGACGAAACGCAACGCTTCCTGGCGTTCCGGGCTGTCCTCGAACCGCCCGAGGACCTCGCGTGCGCGCACGAATGCCTCCTGCCGGTCGGGCGCTCGGTCCACCTCCAGACGCACCCGATGCAGCAAGTAGCTCGTCGACGAGCCGAGCCGCGCCTCGAAACCGTCCGCGAGGTCGGCGGGGTCGAGCCCGGCCGGAAGCGCGACCACGCGTACGTCGAAGCTCTGCGCCGCGGCGAGCTCCATGCCGCGTAGCGTTGCGGCCTCGCCCGCCGCGTCGCCGTCGAAGCACAGGACCACCCGCTTGGTCAGCCGCCCGAGCTCGCGCAGCTGTCGTTCCGTGAGCGCGGTTCCCATCGACGCCACCACCGGCTCGATGCCGACCTGGCGCAGAGCGAGGACGTCCGGGTTCCCTTCGACAACGACCGCCCGCTCCTGCTTCGCGATCGCGGCGCGTGCGCGGTCGAGGCCGTAGAGGAGGTCGCCCTTGCGGAACAGCTCGCTCTCGGGTGAGTTGATGTATTTCGCGCGAACGGGGTCGTCCTCGCGGAGCTTCCGAGCCTGGAAACCGACGACCCGACCACGCGGGTCGGCGAGCGGAAAGAGCAGGCGTCCCGAGAAGTAGTCGTTGCCGCGCCGGTTGACCAGACCCGCCGCGAGCAGCTCCGCCCGCGTGAATCCCTTCTCGACAGCCTTCCGCGTCAGGGTCGTGCCGCCGAGGGCGAGACCGAGGCGGTACTCGCGGCAGACGTCCTCCCCCAGGCCGCGGCCGGCGAGATAGTCGCGTGCGAGGGAGCCCGCCTGCGACTCCCAGAGGTAGCGCTCGTAGAACGTCGCGGCGGCCTCGAGCAAGGACAGCAGTCGGTCGCGCTGGCGCCGTCGGGCATCCTGCTCCGGCGAGGTTTCCTCGTACTGGATCTGGACGTTGAACCGGTCGGCGAGCCACTCGATCGCCCCGGCGAAGTCGAGCTGCTCCGTCTCTCGAACGAACGTGATCAGGTCGCCTTTGGCACCGCAGCCGAAGCAGTAGTAGAGCTTGTCGACCGCGTTGACGGAGAAGCTCGGCGTCCGCTCCTCGTGAAACGGGCAGCGACCCATGTAGCGGCCGCCGGTCTTGCGCAGCTGGGTGCGCGCGGAGACGACGGCGACCATGTCGGCGGCGGCCTTGACCTCGTCGACCGAGGCGTCCTTGATGCGTGCCACTACGCGATGCCGCCTGCATACTCGAGCGCGAACCTGTCGGTCATGCCGGAGACGAACGTCACGATCGTCTCCGCGTCCTTCCCTTCGTCGGCGAGGTGGTCGACGATGCGACGGACGGTGGCGCCGGCGCGGTCGTGCTCCGTGCGCGCGTGTGGTCCGAGATAGACGCGCTCGAACATGAAGCGGCGAAGCGACAGCATCGCGGTGCCGATCTCCTCGCTCTGCGCGATGTCACCGGCGCGCTCGGAGGTCTCGACGAGGTCGTGCACAAGCCTGTCGATCCGCGATGCTCCCGTGCCGCCGAGCAGCGTCACTTCTTCGTGGGGAAGGTCGTCGGGACGTAGGATCCCGAACCGCACCGCATCGTCGATGTCGTGGTTGATGTAGGCGACGCGGTCGACGATCCGCACGATTTTTCCCTCCAGCGTCGCCGGGTCGTGTTCGCCGGTGTGCGTGAGGATCCCGTTTCGAACCTCCTCGGTGAGGTTCAGCTCCTCGGCGATGGCAAGCGACTGCTCGTTGTGGCGGAAGCGACGGTCGAAGTGCTGTTGCAGCGCCGCATCGAGCGCTTCCTCTCCGGCGTGGCCGAACGGCGGATGACCCATGTCGTGTCCGAGACCGATCGCCTCGACGAGATCCTCGTTCAGGCGGAGCGCCCTGGCGACTCCGCGAGCGATCGCGGTCGTCTCGAGCGTGTGCGTCATCCGGGTTCGGTAGTGGTCGCCTTCCGGATCGATGAACACCTGGGTCTTGCCCTTGAGCCGCCGGAACGGCTTCGAGTGCAGGATGCGGTCGCGGTCGCGCTGGAACGGCGTCCGGAGCCTGCATTCGTCCTCGCGCCGGAGCCGTCCGCGCGTCTCGTACGACCGGACGGCGAGGGGAGACAGCGTTCGTTCCTCGCGCTCCCGGATGCGTTCAGCGAAGGCGTCCGCGACTCTCCCGGCCAGTTCGGGCATTCGGTCTAGCGTAGACGGTGACCCGGCCCCCGGCACAGGTGCGGGCAAGCTGTCCGAAGAGGACACGGCTGATCCGCGTGACCCCGAGGTCCCATCCCTAACCCCCACCCACCCGGGGTTCGGGCGTGGGACCTTCACGCTACCGCAGAAAGATGCACGTGTCTGCGACGTGTCCGTGACGAATCCGCGTCGCTTCATCCACAGGTGCGTCCTCAGACGATGATCGGAACCGTGCCGCCGTCCGCGCTCCATGCTGCACCCGTGACGTAGCTGGCGCGATCGGAGCACAGGAACGCGATCACGGCGGCGATCTCCCCCGGCTCCGCGAGCCGATTGAGGGGCCTTCCCGCACCGACCGACGCGAGGACCTCCTCGCGTGTCTTCCCGGAACGCGCGGCCTGCTGGTCGGCGAGCCCACCGTCGGCCAGCCACGCGTCCGTCGCCGTCGGGCCGGGCGCTACGGCGTTGCAGCGGATCCCGTCCTTTGCGTAGACGTCGGCCACGAGACGCGACAACGACAGGACCGCGGCCTTCGTGACGGTGTAGTTCGGCATCCCCGTCGAGGGACGCTTGCCGGCCGTCGACGACACGTTCACGATCGCGCCGGCGCCTCCCGAGCGCATCGACGGCAGCACCGCTCGGATGCACCTCACGTAGCTCATGACGTTCAGCTCCCACATCTCGTGCCACTGCTGGTCCGACACGTCCTCGAACGACGCCTGGTACGCGAGGCCTACGTTGTTGACGAGACATTGAACGGGACCGAGACCTGCGGCCGTCGCGGCGACGAGCTCGTATGCGGCGTCCGGCTCCGACAGGTCCGACGCAACGCCGAGCGCCGCTCCCGCCTCTGTGCGTGCTGCCTCGACGCGCGCCTCATCACGACCGCAAATCGCCACCTGCGCGCCCTCGGCCGCGAGCAAGCGCGCCGTCTCGAGACCGATCCCAGCGGTCGACCCCGTGACGAGGCAGACACGGTCACGGAGGCCGAGATCCACGCGGCTACCCTAACCCGGGTGACGACCCT
>Ga0066652_100001521_pt1 | contig 12090 bp, 12 predicted proteins | sample GraSoiAngelo_101_FD_71413 | JGI IMG/M metagenome (GOLD analysis project Ga0066652, IMG submission 71413) | Grasslands soil microbial communities from the Angelo Coastal Reserve, California, USA - 14_0903_02_30cm | ecosystem: Environmental > Terrestrial > Soil > Grasslands | place: USA...
ACGATGAAAGCCGCCGCGGCGGCGGCGAGACTCGCCGAGTCGACGAAGCGGCTGACGAACTCGAAACTTTCGCCGGGATTCGACTGCAGGATGGCCCGATAGCCGTCGGCGCCGATCGGGAAGCCGAAGTTGTGGAAGTGGACTGCCTGGATGATCGCCGCCAGGACGAGCGCCGGCACAAGGATGGCGAGCACGGCGCGGCCCAGGGGCAGCCAGGCGCCTGCGGCCGCGCTGGCGACAAAAAAGATGACATACAGCAGCGCGAGATCGACCGTGGCCTGCGTGAAGCCGTAATCGCTGCCCATCACACCGAGCAGCGCGAGCGTGAGCGAGATCGCGGCGAATGCGCTGACCAGGCGCCGCCCATCCGGCAGCCGCGCGACGCGCCTCGCGGCAAAATCAGCGGCGATGAAGATGGCGCCGACGAGCAGCCAAAGGGCGGCATTGCGCCACGCAGAACCTTCCGGCTCGTAGCGCAGCACGTGCGCGAGCAGGAAAGGCAGCGCTAATGCGAGCCCTGCGAGCCGGCTCAGCATGGCATTCCCGGCTTTCTTGTTGTCGTTCTCGCAGCGGATATTACCGCGAGCAGGTAGTAGACGATCGCCAGCACGAGGAGCGCGTTGAAGCCGACGACGAGCGAAAGCTGCTCGGACAGGCCGCCGAGGATGATGCCGGCGACGTTCCAGCCGAAGTCGGCGTCGGGCTCGCGGCTCGCGGCGAAGCTGGTGGCGAAGATCACGCCGGCGAAGAACACCGGCAGGAAGACCAGCGCGCAGGAGGCGAGCGTGCGCACCACCGGCTCGAGCGAGAGGAACGCGCTCATTGGTACCAGCGCATTCACCGCCAGCGCGGCGATCAGCGCCGCATAGAAGGCGCCGAGGCGCTGCGGCCGCGCGCGCAGCACGAAGAGGTTGGCGGCGAGGATCATCAGCAGGATGGCGGCGAACACCACCGAGTTCACCACCCAGGTCGAGCCGAAGAGCAGCGCCATGTGCACCACGCCTTTGGTCTCGAGCAGCATGAAGCCCGCGCCGAGGAAGAACATGTGGAGATTCGGGCGCAAGCGGCCTCGCGGGGCGAACAGCCCCAGGAGGATGAGGGAAAGCACGGCCATGGTGACCATGCCCTGGCCGATGGGCGCCCAGGGGATGGCGCGATCGCGCAGATAGAGGTGCGGCCAGTCGTCGCTCGGCAGCAGCATGGCGCTCGCGACGCTCTTCGCCGGCGCGACGCGGTGCCATTCGCCGCTCGCCGGATGGGTGGCGAAGCCGTTCACCGCCGCGCTTTTCGGCGCTTCGGCGTTGAGCCAGAAGCTGCCCTTGCGCTCGAAGGCGGCGCGCACCGCCGCCAGCCGCGCCGAGTCGGCCCCGGCGAGAAGGAAGCTGATCGCGCCGCCCTGGCTCTCGTCCGCGCGGATCGCCTCCCGGTGCGGCATCGAGATGACCAGCGGTCGAGCGCCGAAGGCTTCCTCGGCCATCGCCGCCAGGCGGCCGACGATCCAGCCCTGGCGGTAGAAGTTGTACATCACGAACACGCCGCCGGGCTTGAGGCGGTTCTTCACCTCGGCGAAGGCATCGCGCGTGAAGAGGAAGTTCTCCAGGCGCAGGCTGGAGTAGCCGGAGTGCAGCACCAGCGAGTCCACCACGGCGTAGACCACGAGGTCGTACTTGCGCTCGGTGCGGCGCACGAAGCTGCGGCCATCGTCGTAGTGCACCGTGACGCGCGCGTCGGCGTAGGGGCGGTCGGGATGGTCGCGGCTGCCGATGCGCTGGATGCGCGGGTCGATCTCGACCGCGTCGACGCGCTGCGCGCCCGACTGCAGCGCCGCCGCCACGTCGTTGCCGCTGCCGGCGCCGATCACCAGCACGTCCTCGAACGGCGCGCCGCCGGCGTCGCGGTTGAGGAAGTACGGCAGGCGGTAGAGCGAGCCGGTCCGGCTCACGGCGAGCATCGTCTGGTGGCCGATGTTGTTGCTGTTGATCTCGCCGCGCTCGCGCGCGTAGGCGATCTTGTAATAAGGCGACCAGTAGATCTCGCCGCCGTAGGCGGTCAGGCTGTGCGCGCCGATCGCCGCGATGCCTAGCGTCGCCGCCGCGGCCGCGACCTGCAGCGCGTCGCGCCAGTCGCTGAAATAGAGGATGACGAGCACGATCGGCACGAACCAAATGGAGGGCGGCAGCTCGAGCGCGCTCATCGCGGCGAAGGCGGCGATTCCCGTCAGGCTGCCGGCGACGTCGACCGTGTAGGCGCGCACCCGGTCCGGGATCGCGGCGAAGGCGCGGCCCATCACTTGCCCGGGGCCGATGAAGGTCAGCGCGATGAGGATGAAGAAGGTGCCCGCCACCGCCCAGAGCGGCACCAGCCAGCGCCCCGGATCGGCCGGGCGGTATTCGGTGCCGAAATAGACGAGCTGCGGCGAGGACTGCTGGCCGCCGAGGGTGATGGTGAGCTCGTTCTCCCAGCGCACGTAGAGCACGAACGCGGCAATGGCGAGTCCCATGGTCAGCATGGCGAGCGGCAGCGTCGAGCGGATCAGCGCGCGCGGCCGGCTCGCGGCGAGCAGTCCCAGGCTCATGCCGAGGAAGCAGGCGAGCAGCACGATGTTGGTGAAGAAAGTGAGGAACACCACCGTGCCGGCGAACCAGCGGATCGCCGCCAGCTCGAAAAACAGAATCAGAAAACTCGCGAGGAAGAGGTCCGCGTACGGCTTCCTCACGCGAGCCCCGGGTTTTTCCCGACGCCCACGAGCCGCGGCTGACTGACTTTGAGCGGCGGCACGCTCTTGATCGCACGCAGGTAGCGCTCGACCACCTCCCACACCGGCTCGCCGCTCACTCCCTCGCGTACCGGCGCCCAGCCGGCCACCTTGTAGCGCTTGTCCGCGGCGAGCGGCTTGCCGGCGAGGCGCAGGTCGGAAATGCGCCGCCCGATTCTCTCCTTCGGCGCGATCGCATACGTCATGCCGCCCACGCGCACCATGTCGCCACCCTGCTGGCTATAGGGATCGGCATTGAACAGGTTGTCCGCCACGTCCTCCAGCACCGCCTTGATCTGCGCGCCCGTCAGCTCGCTGACGGTGACCTCGGGGTAGGTGATGGCGGTCTGCGCCATCAGGTCCTCGCGCGTGATGGCGTCGCCCGGCAGCAGCGTCGTGCCCCAGCGGAAGCCCGGCGATAAGGCGATCTGCGCCTCCTTCTCCGCCATCAGTGCGCGTAGGATCAGCTCGTCCATCGTGCCGTTGAAATTGCCGCGGCGATAGAGCGTGCCCTCGGTTTGCGCCAGCTTCTCGCTCAGCTTTGCCGCGTAGGGCTTACGCACCTGCTCGATATAGCGCGCCATCTGTGGGTCCGCCGGCAGGAGGTTGGCGAATACCGGCAGCAGCCGGTAGCGCGCGTCCCGCACGGCGATGCCGCGCATGTCGAGCTCCAGCACGCCGAGGAACTTGCCGTGCGAGCCGGCGTTGGTGACCAGCGTCTTTCCCACTCTGACTGGTGCGGGTACGCCGTCGTGCGTATGCCCGCCGAGGATGGCGTCGATGCCGCGCACCCGTGCCGCGAGCTTGAGATCGACGTCCATGCCGTTATGCGACAGAAGCACCACGGCCCGCGCTCCCTTGCCGCGCGCCTCGTCCACCAGCTTTTGCAGTCGGCCTTCCTGGATGCCGAAAGACCAGTCGGGGAAGCGGTGGCGCGGATGCGCGATCGGCGTGTACGGGAAGGCCTGGCCGATGATGGCGACGGCGTCGTGCATCGCATACGGCGTGAAGACCGGATCCTCGAAGTCCACGGTGCGCACGTTCTGCGCGAGGAACTGGACCGGCGCGAGGTCCTTTACCGCCTGCAGCATGCGCTGCGCGCCGTAGGTGAATTCCCAGTGCGCGGTCATGTATTGCACGCCGAGGCGCTTTTGTGCGCCGATCATGTCCGCGCCCTGCGTCCACAGCGCGGTCGCCGACCCCTGCCAGCTGTCGCCGCCGTCGAGCAGCAGCGCGTGCGGCCGGGTGGCGAGCAGGCGCCTCACCAGCGTGGCGAGATGCGCATAGCCGCCCATGCGGCCGTAGCGAAGCGCCGCGCCTTCGAAGTCCAGATGGCTGAAGGCATGCGCCTGCGCCGTGCCCGCGACCATGCCGTAGCGCTTGAGCTGCGCTTCGCCGACGAGATGCGGCGGCTTTCCTTCGGACTCCGCGAGGCCGATGTTGGCGCTCGGCTCGCGGAAATGGATCGGCAGGAGTTGCGCGTGCACATCGGTGATGTGCAGGAGCGTTACGTTGCCGAACGGCTCGAACTCGTAGAGCGCGTCGGCCGACTGCGCGTCGCTCGCTTTCGGCCGCAGCGTCGCTCCGGCAGCCGCGGCAAGCGCGAGGAGCCGGAGGAAGGCGCGGCGCTGCAAGCTATTCGTTGACCGGCGAGGCGGGATCGAGGAGCAGGCCGACGAGATCCTTGATCTGCTCCGGCGTGAGCGTGCCGGAAAGGCCCAAGCGCGGCATCTGCGAGCAGAGGTTGTACGCCTTGGCGTTATAGATCTTGCCGTAGACGTAGCGCTGGATCTCGGCGCCGTTGCCGCGGGCTTTGCCGAAGCCGCGAAGGCTCGGGCCGATGGTGCCGTGCGACAGCTCCTTCGGCGAGAGCTGATGGCAGTTGTAGCAGCTGCCGCCGGCGGGTTCGCCGGCCTTGTCGTTCCAGGTGAGGCCGCGGCCGCTCTGCGCGATCGCCTCACCGCGCTTCCAGTCGCCCATCAGGCTGCCCTGCGGAAAGACGACGGTCTTCAGCTGGTCGGCCTGCAGTGCGTTCGCCATCTCGGCGGGCGGCTTGTCGTGCGCCTCGGTGCACACGCGCTGCACGCCGTCCTGGGCGAGGCGCTCCATCGTCGCCTGGCCGCGAGGGTGGAAATCGCGCTGCATGATCTTCTGCACCTCAGCCGGCGTCGGCTCCGCCGCCGCCGGCACTGCAGCCATCAGCGCAAGCAAAGGGATAGCCGATTTCATCGCTTGTTCCCCGGCCCGGCGTAGCTCGCGCCCTTGCCCGTCGCGGTGATGAAATGGATCAGCGCCACGGTTGTCTCGGAGGCGAAGTTCGGCTCGGGCGTGCGCATCTGGCGGTAGCAGTCGTTCATGCGCCACTGCAGCGTGATGAATTGGCTGGTCGACACGCGGTAGGCAGGCCAGCTTGCGACCACCGGCCGCGCTTGCTCTGGCTTGTAGAGCACGGGCAGGTCCTGCATGCGGATGCGCTTGCCTTCGTCACCGTGGCAGCTTGCGCAGGAGAAGTCCCACGCGCCGGTGCGGTGGAAATAGAGCGCGCGACCGAGCGCCACGCTTTCCTTCTCCTTCGGATGCGTGAGCCCTGGATCCAGCTTCATGCCGCGCGACTGCGCGGCGACATAGGCCGACAGCGATTCCATCTCGGCGGGCCGGTCGGCGCTGCCGAAGACGCGCTTCGTCGCTTCCTCGCGGCTGCGGCCCTGGAGCGTCTCCATGCAGTAGAGCAGGCGCGACTCGAGGTCCATCACGCGGTCGGCGTCCTTGAAGTAGCGCGGCAGGCGCGCATAGGCGCCCTTGAGCACGCCCGCGCCGCGGCCGAGGTCACACTTCTCCAACGAGACGTTCTTCGGCCCCTGCGGCTTGTTCCACAGCGTTTCGCCCTCGAGCTCGAACAGCTCCGCCGGGCTGCCCTCGGCGATCATCTGCCGGTAGCGCTGGATTTCCTTCGAGGCGTCTTGCGCCTGCACGGCGCTCATCAGGGCGAGCGCCGCGCCCAGTGCCACGAGCTTCATGCCACTGCAGCTTCGGTGCTGTTCGACTCGCCCTGGTTGTCGAGCCAACTCACTTCGATCTTGTCGCCTTTCGCGCCGCCCTTGAGGCGGAAGGTGAACACCGGGTTGCGCGATACCGCCTGGCTGATCTGGGCGTCGACCACCGGCTTGCCATTCACCTTCACCGTGACGTTCTGGATGAAGTGCAGCGGCACCAGCTTGCCGTCGGAGTCCTTGCGCTGGCCGGTCTCCATCGGGTGGGTCATCAGCACGCGCACGTCGGTGTAGCCCTGGCCGAGCGTGGCGCGCATCTTCATGGGTCCTGGCATTTTTTCGTCTCTCTCCTAGCCGCCGCAGCCGCCGATGGTGATCTTGACTTCCTTGGTGGCGACGTAATGCTTGCCCCCCGCCTCGGCGATCACCCGAATGTCGGAGGTTTCGGCCATCTTCAGGTTGACCTTGACGAAGGGCAGCGCGCCCTCCTTGAAGTCGAAGCGCGCCACCAGCGGGAAGGGGTTCTTCTCCGCCACGACGATGAGCGCCGTGGTGCCCGGAATGGCGCTCGAGATCTCGACCGGGACGACGGCGCCGTTCTCCGCGATCTGCGGCGCGTCGATCACCACGTCCTTGCTGGGCGTGGCGTTGCCGATGCCGAGCGTCTTCAGCGCGTCGCCGGGGGTCTTCGCGCCGAACGCCTCCTTGTTCCAGGCGGCGAGCGCCGCGAACGGTCTGGCGAGGGTGAAAACCAGCGCTGCGACCAGCGCCCTGCGGATTGAATTCATAGGCGGCGTATTTTAGCGGCTCATTTTGCTAACTTGGCGCCGGAATACCCCTGAGCGGCCGCCGCTTTTTTCCTCCAGCCGCACCTCCGAGAGCGTCATGGCGCGATCGACCGCCTTCACCATGTCGTAGATCGTGAGCAGGCCCACCGCCGCGGCGGTGAGCGCCTCCATCTCGACGCCGGTCGGGCCTTTGCATTCGACGCGCACGAGAATCTTCACGGCGGGCGGCCGGCGGCTCGACTCGAAGTCCACCGCCACGCGCGAGAGGGCCAGCGGGTGGGCGAGGGGAATGAGCTCGGCGGTGCGCTTGGCCGCCTGGATCGCGGCGAGGCGCGCCACGCCGAGCACATCGCCCTTCTTCGCCGTGCCGGCGCCGATCATGCGCAAGGTCGACGCCAGCATGAGGATGCGGCCCGAGGCGACCGCGACCCGATGTGAAGCGGGTTTCGCGCCCACATCGACCATGTGGACCGCGCCACGCGCATCAAAGTGCGACAGCTTCTTAACGGAACGCGCCATGGCGAGCGATATCATAGCCGCCATGAGATTCGTGGCCTGGATCGCCGCCCTGGCCGTGGTGCTGGTGCCGCGCGCCTTCGGGCAAAGTTCGCCCCAGGTAGTGCCGCTGCCCGACCTGGGCGGCGGCGAGACCGTGCTTTCGCCACAGCTCGAGCGGCGCATCGGCGAGAGCATCATGCGCGAGATTCGTTTCCGCGATCCGACCTACCTGGACGATCCGGAGATCAACGACTACCTCACCGCGCTCGGCTCGCAGCTCGCGGGCTCGCGCCAGGACTTGGAGTTCTTCGGCATCAAGGACAACTCGATCAATGCCTTCGCCCTGCCCGGCGGTTACATCGCCGCGCACACCGGCCTCATCGCCACCGCCGAGACCGAGTCCGAGCTCGCGTCGGTGCTCGCGCACGAGGTGTCGCACGTCACCCAGCGCCACATCGCCCGCATGATCTCGCAGCAGCAGCAGATGCAGGTGCCGATGATGGTGGCGCTGGCGGCGGCGATCCTGCTGGGGCGCTCGCGTCCCGACCTCGCCATGGGCGCCGCGGCGGGCGCGCAGGCGGCCGGCATCCAGTCCCAGCTCAGCTACTCGCGCGATTTTGAGCGCGAGGCCGACCGCATCGGCATCCAGCGGCTGGACGAGGCCGGGTTCGATGCGCACGCCATGGCCGCGTTCTTCGAGCGGATGCAGCGCGGCAGCCGGGTGAGCGAGGACAGCACCATGCCCGGCTACTTCCGCACCCACCCGGTAACGAGCGAGCGGATCGCCGACGTGCAGAACAAGGCGGCGACGATGCCTTACCGGCAGCACTACGACTCGCCGGAATTCCAGCTGGTGCGCGCCAAGATCCGCGGCGAAGCCGGCGACCCACGAGACGCGGCGCGCAGCTTCGAGATGGCGCTCGGCGAGCACCGCTTCGCCACCGAGGGCTCGGCGCGCTACGGCCTGGCCATCGCGCTGCTGCGTGCCGACAAGCCGCGCGAGGCGCAGGCGCAGATCGAGCGCGTGCGCGCGCTCGGCACGGCGAGCCCGATGGTCGAGACGCTCGCCGCGCGCATCCGCACCGCGCTGCGCGACAACGCCGGGGCGGCGGCGATCCTCGCCAAGGCGCGCGACCGTTATCCCTATTCGCGCGCGGTCGACTACGCCTACATCGGCGCGCTGCAGGACGCGGGCAAGAACGACCAGGCGTTGGCGGCGCTGCGCGACTCGATCCTGAAATACCCGCGCGACGCCCGGCTCTACGGCATGCAGGCGAAGACCTATGCCACGCTCGGCAAGCGCCTGCTGCAGCACCAGGCACAGGGCGAGCTTTACGTGCTGCAGGGGAGCCTGCCGGCGGCTATCGAGCAGTTCTCGCTCGCTCGCGTCGCGGGCGACGGCGACTTCTACCAGCTGTCGGTCATCGATGCGCGGCTCAAGGAGCTGCGCGCGCAGTACTCGCAGGAGCTGAAGGAAGCCAAGCGCAACTAACGCTTGGCGGGTTCGTAATACGCCTCGTAGAGGAGGTCGAAGGTCTTCTCGACCTCCCCGAGCAGATCGTCGATGCTCGTCGAGCGTCGCTGCGCCCCCTGCAGGAGCGTCTGCACGCCGGCGGCTTCCGGCACGGCGGTGCCACCCATCTCGAGGAAGTGCACGATGCTGCCGATCTTGCCCAGCGCCGGGTTCTTCGCCAGCCCGAGCTGCGCGAGCATCTCCTCGTAGGCGACGCGCGTGCCGCTGGCGGCAAAGTGCGCGCCGTCGAAGCCGAAGCCGAGCGTGCCCGAAGGCGGCTCCTCGTTCTTCTCGAGCCAGGTGAGGGTCGCCTCCGGGTCGACGAAGCGGCGGATGAGCCAGGCGCAGGCGAGCCGGTCGGCCCACGGCGGCTTGCGCGTCGCCCAGGCGCGCCGGAGGAGCCGCTCTCCCTCCTTGAGGCCGGTCTGCGACGAGGTGAACAGCAGCTTTTTCACCGCCGCGTCGGTCTCGGCGAGCGCCTGCTCGGCGCGCGTCCTCGCCGCGGTGGGGAAAAAGTCGAGCGCGGCGATCGACTCGAACTCGCGGCGCTGCTTGTGCAGCACGCGCGAGATGGCGCTTGGATCGGTGTGGCCGAAGCCGACGCGCAGGCTCTCGACAGTCTTGATCAGGGCTTCGTAGCGTGCCGAGCGGTCGAACAGACGTCGCAGCGTCTCGTGCTGCGCCGGGGTGGTGGCATTGACCTGCAGCACCTGCGCCGATCCGGCGCTCTTGGCGATGTAGTCCGACAACGCCTCCAGCGCCTGGCGGTTGGCGGCGGTGTCGGGCAGGAGATAGGCACCGTCGCGCATCACGCCGGCGCCGAGCGCCTCGAGCGTGCGCAGCACGCGCATGCGCGCGGCCGGATCCTCGGTGGGCAACTGCGCGATGGTGATGAGCCAGCCCTCCATGGCGCCGCATCTTATACTGTGAGGGCCATGACTTTCGACAAGGAACTGGACGCGCGCGGCCTGAATTGCCCGCTGCCGATCCTGCGCACGAAGAAGGCCCTTGCGGACCTCAAATCGGGACAGATACTGAAGGTGGTGGCGACCGATCCTGGCGCGGTGAAGGATTTCGAGGCCTTCTCGCGCCAGACCGGGCATGAGCTCGTCTCGCACGCCCAAGAGCAGAAGGAATTCACCTTCTTCATGCGCAAGAAGTGAGGCTGATCCTCATCCTGCTGGCGCTCGCCGCTAGTCCCACCTTGGCCGCGGACGCCACCTTCACCGTAAAAGTGCTCACGCCCGAGACGGCTCTCAAAGCCGCGCAGGCCGCGCTGGCCAGCTGCCGCAAGAGCGGCTTCCAGGCCACCGTCGCGGTCGCCGATCGCATGGGCGTGGTGCAGGTCCTGCTGCGCGATCGGTTCGCCGGCCCGCACACCGTCGACATGGCGAGCGCCAAGGCCTACACCGCCGTCTCGTTCAGGACCAACACCACCGCGCTCGCCGAGGCGACGCAGGCCGGCAAGCCGCAGAGCGGCATCCGCAGCCGCCCCGGCGTCGCCGCGGTCGGCGGCGGCCTGATGATCGAGGCGGGCGGCGCGCTCCTCGGCGCCATCGGCGTCTCCGGTGCCCCCGGCGGGAAAGAAGACGACGCCTGCGCGGCGGCCGGCATCGCCGCCATCCGCGACGAGCTGGAGCTCAACTGATCTTTTCTTCCAGCGCTTTGCAGATCGTCTTCAGTACCTTGATGCGCGCGTAGTACTTGTTGTTCGCCTCGACCAGCGTCCACGGCGCGATCGAGGTGGAGGTGCGGTCGACCATGTCGCAGACCGCCTGCTCGTAGTCGTTCCACTTCTTGCGGTTGCGCCAGTCCTCGTCGGTGATCTTGAAGCGCTTGAACGAGACCTGCTCGCGCGCGCGGAAGCGCTTGAGCTGCTCCTCCTTGCTGATCGCCAGCCAGTATTTAACGACCACGGTGCCGTGGCGCACGAGGCTCTGCTCGAAGTCGTTGATCTCGGCGTAGGCGCGCAGCCAGTCGGCCTCGGCGGCGAAACCCTCGACGCGCTCGACCAGTACCCGGCCATACCATGAGCGGTCGAAGAAGGCGAAGCGGCCCAGGCGCGGCAGCCGGCGCCAGAAGCGCCAGAGATAAGGCTGCACGCGCTCTTCGTCGGTCGGCGCGGCGATGGCGATCGTGTCGTAGATCCGGGCGTCGAGCGCGCTCGTCACGCGGCGGATCGCGCCGCCTTTGCCCGCGGCGTCATTGCCTTCGAACAGAGCGACGACCGAAATGCCGCGCATCGCCTTCTTCTGCGACCAACGTGCGAGACGGCTCTGCCATTTGTCGAGTTCGTCCTCGTATTGCGGTTTGGTCATCGGTTGCGATAGCCGTAGCGCGCGGATCACGTTCAGGCCGTCGGCCGGCGCAACGCCTTTCGCGAGGCGCGTCGCAGCTCGCTTGGGCGGCTTGCCCGCGAGGCGGGTGTTGATGGCCGCGAGGAAGTGGCGGCCGAAGGTGAGTGCGCGGTAGCGCGCATCGATGCCGGGAACCACCGTCCAGGGCGCCTCCGGCGTAGAGGTGCGGCGCAGGAAAGCCTCGCTAACCGCGACGAACTTCTTGTACGGCGCCTCGAGCTTTTCGCGCGCCTTTTTCAGGCGCTTCTTCTGCTCGGCCTTCGGGATGTGGAACCAGTACTTGAGGAGCAGCACGCCCTCGTCGGTGAGCATCTTCTCCAGGCGCGACACCTGCGCGATCTCGTGCGCGAACTCGTCATCCGACGTTGCGCCGCGCACGCGGCGCATGATCGGCTCGGTATGCCAGGCGCCGAAGAACACGCCGATCTTGCCCTTCGGCGGCAGCGCGATCCAGTAGCGCCAGGCTTCCGGCCGCTCGCGCTCGTCCTGCGTCGGCTCGCCGAAGCCGCGCGTTTGCACATGGCGCGGATCCAGCCATTCGTTGAGAAGATTGACCGTCTGGCCGCGACCCGCGCCCTGCACGCCGGCGATGAGCACCAGCACGGCGAAGCCGCGATCGGCGAGCAGGCGCGACTGCCCCTCGAGCAGCGCTTCGCGTAGCTTGTTCTCTTCGCGCTTGTAGATGGATTTGCTAACGCGATGATCGAGATTCGCCGACTCGAACATCGGTGGATTATGGAATAATCGTCCGCATGGTGGCGCGCTGGATTCGCCTCGGGCCGCTCGCTCAATGCGAGTTCGATGCGTCGTGCGCAACGCTCGCCGCCATGCAGGCGCGCACGGCGCCACCGATTCTGCTGTGGGCGGAGGAAGCCGCCCGCTATCCCTTCGCGCTGATCGCGCCGCTCAAGTTCGCTCCCGGGCGCAAGGACCGCTGGCTCTCCTGGGGGCTCGCCGCCGCCGTGGCGACGTACCGTCAGTTCGAAATTCCCGCGTACCTCGACGGCGAGATCTATCTCCACGGCCGCGACATTGCCGCGAGCAAGGTCGCCCTGGTCGGCGACTGCGTGGTGGTGAGCTCGAGCTTCCTGATGCGCTTCCCGCAGCGCTGTGTGGCGACGCCGTCTTTCGAGCTCGAGCAGGCGTTTCGCCTGCGCCTCGAGGCGCAGCACGGCTGGAGCTTCGATTC
>Ga0066652_100001525_pt1 | contig 12071 bp, 10 predicted proteins | sample GraSoiAngelo_101_FD_71413 | JGI IMG/M metagenome (GOLD analysis project Ga0066652, IMG submission 71413) | Grasslands soil microbial communities from the Angelo Coastal Reserve, California, USA - 14_0903_02_30cm | ecosystem: Environmental > Terrestrial > Soil > Grasslands | place: USA...
GAGCGCTTGCATGGCAGCATCGTTGATCAGGCGCACCGGTGTGCCAATCGCTCTGCCAAAATTGAAACCGACCCATCCCTTACCCAAATGCTTTGGATCTCTCATGATGCGTCCCTTGCGCACCGGGGCCGGGAAACCGATTGAGACCACGTCGAATTTCCACCCGCGCGCGCTTTCTTTAAATTGCGCGATCAGTTGTTCTGGTCTCATTCGCGGCCCCGAAACAAATTCCCGCTCATCGCGGGCCGACATGAGCAGCTTTACGTGTGTGCCGCCGATATCGACGACCAGAACTTTCCTCTTCATGATCGACCGCTGCTTTCGGCGATGATGGCTATCGGCTGCGCCTGAAACGCTGCAAGACGCTCTTCCGTTCCGGTTTTATCGCGGTGCTGGCCGGCCAGCATTCCACAATTTCAAGCGCGAGGAACCGGAACAGGGTCAGGTGGGCGGATTTTAAGTCGAGCCGCAGATTTTTTGCAATTTGCTGGACGGATCGGACGCCATTGAATTGCGACGCGAATTGCGCCTCGTCTGACGTCAGCTTCAGTTTCTGAACACGCTCGAAACCATCTTTCGTGTAAGCCGGAATCGATGTTGGGTCGAAGTTTACGTGCTCATGAAGATTTTGAACGAAGCGCAAGGTTTCCAATGTCCAATCGTCCACATTTGGTTCTCGGGACACATCGGCAGCATCACTCAACAGATCAGCATTTTTCTCAAACATGATCCACACGCGCGGTGCCGTCCAAAGTTGGGAGAAGAGTCTTTGCCCATAATGCTGCATCAGCTCCATCGCAGGCTGGCGGGCAATCGATTCTTGTCGGGCGAGAGTAAGGAAAAACGAAGTTCCTGTCTCACGCTGTTGGGAGCGGGCCTTGGCAACAATCTCCGCATCGACATTGGCGAGAACGGCCGGCGTCTCCGGACAATAAAGGTCTGAGTCTCGAGTTGTGACAAAAATAATCTCGCCGTTCCCCGCCAGAAGGTCGATTGGCTCCTTATCCCAAAATGAACGCAGCGTGCCTGTCAGTTTCTCTTTTGCGATCGCTTGAAGCGCGCGGTTCAAAGGAAAAAAGCTCGTCTGACCGCAAAAATAAACATCGGCCGTGTCCGACTCCTTTGGAGGATCGATCTGTGCGGCCGAAGCGGAGCTGCCGGGCTTGGCCCAGTCGGTGGCGCCTGGCTCCGGCGTGGTCCACCAGTCTTCGGATTCAGCGGCGCCTTCCGCTACCGTGCTGCTTTCCTCGGAAGCAGTTTTCGCCTCCTGTAAAACGTGCCGACTGTTGGCCTGATCGAACTCTTCGCTATCCGTAGGTTCGACTCGAGCTTCTGTTGGGTCCGGTTCGCCAGGTGATTGCGGCATAATAGTCCTCTCGGGTTTTGCTAAGCAAATCCGCTCTAAAGGCTTTACTCAAGAACCCAATCACCGCAACGGCGATCTCTGGTGACGCGCCGCGAAACGGTGTGCGAGCTCGCGCCGGCTGGATTTGCCGCGCTCATTCACCGGAATTGCATCCACGATAAAAACCCGCTTGGGCACCTGCCAGGTGCTCAATTCGCGTCTGCAGAATTCCAATAGCTCGGCCTCGCTCACGCCGGGCGATGCCACCACACATGCCGCCACTTCTTCATTCCGCAGGATCGACGCGCGTCCAAACACAACCGCCTGGCGCACACCACTAAAGCGCATCAAATGTGCTTCCACTTCTGCCGGACTTACCTTTTTCCCGGCGACATTTATCAGATCCGACGTCCGGCCTACGATTCGGAATCCGTTCGCCGTTTTATTCAACAGATCGTCGGGCACAAAAAATCCGTCGCCAAGTTTTGCTTGGTCTGATTCGGGAAAATAACCGTCGCCTACGGCGGGGCTGCGTATGCAAACCTGGCTCGTGGGCGCCCTTGGATCGTCCATCTCAATATCGACGCCTTTCATCGGTTGCCCGACAAAACCTTCCACGTCGTTTTTCACGTCGTGCTCGTAACAGATCCCGCCGCATTCCGACGCCCCGTAAAAAGAATGGATCGGCAGATTGAATTTTTGCCGAAACTGGCGTGCAACGGCTATAGCCAGCGGTGCGCCGGCGGAAATGCAAAGTCGCAGCTTCGGCAGCGCTGGGACATTCTCTATTTCACAGAATGTTTGATAGAAAACCGGCATTCCTGGGAAAACGGTCGCGTCGGTACACGCAAGGTCGGCAAGTACGCCCCGCGGCATCCGGTCTTGGCTCAGCACCATCGGCACGCCACGCGCAATCAGCGGCGTGATCAAGTTGCTGAACCCATAAGAGTGCGAAATTGGAATGACGCCGAAGTTCAGATCGGCGTCGCTGATTCCCATCGTATCGCAAATCTGAGTGCAATCGGCGAGGAGTTGCTCACTCCGAAATCGGATCGCGCGGGGCGCAGCCGTTGTGCCGGAGGTTAGTTTCAAAAGGGTCGGCGGATTTTCGCCCCAGTTCGGTTTAGAGGCGGCCGTCCTCAGCGGCACAATTTCTGGCGGTCTACCGCCGGAGAGAGCGGCCTTTACAACAGCAGAAGCCCGACAAATTCTCAGCGCTGCAGCCCGCTGTTGATCGCTGATCGATTGTTCCAGCGGCAGAACAGCCAGCCGCTTGCGCAAACACGCAATTAAAATCGACGGCCAATCGTCGTGGTTTCCGATCTGGATCGCGATAACGCTTTCGGCGTTGAACATTTCGATCTTCGTCTCGAAATCGCGTGCGCGTTCTTCGATCTCGGAAAATTTTCGCACGACTTGGCCGCGCGTGTTGAAGATGGCAGGCGCATCTTTAGCGCGGCCGACGGTTTGTCTCCAGGCAGCAATCAATGCGTCAGTCGATTTCATGCCTTGCGCGAGCAGCTCCGCGCGGCTACATTTCGCGCTTCTTTTTGAAGATGAAAGCAGCCATTCATCCAGAGTATTACGATACCGATATCGTCTGCGCGTGCGGCGCAGTCTATCACACCCGCTCGACGGGCCGTGATATTAAGATCGGCATTTGTGCCGCTTGTCATCCGTTTTTCACGGGCGAACAGAAGTTCGTCGATACCGCCGGGCGCGTCGAAAAATTCGCCCGCCGCTACGGTAGCACCAAAGCCGCGCGGGCTGAAAAGAAAGCTTAGCTGATCTGTCGCCGCCTCGCTCCGTCGAGGCGTTGCCCGTGCTCACGCAGCACCCAAGCGGCACGAACGACCAATGGACTTTAATTCCCTCATTGAACACAAACGCGAACGCTTCGAACAACTCGAACGCGAGATCGCGGACCCACATTTGTTCGATAACCACAAACGAGCCGGCGAGATCATGCGCGAACATTCCGGCATCAAGGAACTGTTTGCGCGCTGGAATGAACTCGAAACGGCTCGGCGCCAGTTGGACGATAATCGCGAGCTGGCTACTTCCCGTGACGTCGAGATCGCGGCGATGGCCGATGACGAAATCCCTGATTTGGAAAAACGAGTTCTCGATATCGAGCGCGAAATTCAAATCGCCCTGCTTCCGCCGGACGAGAATGAAGACCGCGATGCCATCGTGGAAATCCGAGCCGGGACGGGTGGTAGCGAAGCCGCGATTTTCGCCGCCGATCTTTACCGCATGTACAATCGCTATGCGGAAGCCGCGGGCTTGAAAACCGAGGACCTTGAATCAAGTCCGTCCGAACTTGGCGGATTAAAGGAAGCGATCTTTCGCGTTTCTGGCGCATCCGTTTTCCGCAAACTGCGTTACGAAAGCGGCGTTCATCGTGTGCAGCGCGTGCCGGCAACCGAGGCGCAAGGTCGCATTCATACATCGACAGCTACGGTGGCAGTTTTGCCAGAAGCCGAAGATGTCGATGTTGAGTTGAAGCCGGACGATTTGCGGATTGAAGTTTCGCGTGCTGGCGGTCCCGGCGGTCAAGGTGTGAATACGACCGACTCGGCCGTGCAGGTTTTGCATATTCCGACCGGCACAATCGTTCGTTGCCAGGATGGCCGCAGCCAGATCAAGAACAAAGAAAGAGCATTGTCGATCTTGCGTGCGCGTTTGCTCGAGCGAAAGCAGCGTGAAGAAGCGGAGAAATATAGTGCACAGCGGCGGGGCCAGATTGGCACCGGCGGCCGCGAAGAAAAAATTCGCACGTACAATTTTCCACAGAACCGCGTAACCGATCATCGCATCGGTTTGACGCTTTATGATTTGGACCGCGTGATGGAGGGTGATCTCGGCGAATTGATTCGGGCGTTGCAAGCTGCAGACGTAGCCGAACGATTGGAAGAATCGTCGCTCGTGTGACTCGCCATCGAGAAAGGTATGAACGCACGTCTGGGCCGTCCGTGGAATTCGGAAAAAAGTCGGATGCTTTCAGAGAGCGGTCCTATCAGAAAATTTTGAAATGAACGTGCTCGACGTGCTGCAGTCGACGGCCGCGTATTTCAAGAAACGAGGGATAGAGAATCCGCGGCTGAATGCAGAACAGCTCCTCTCGCACGCGCTCGGCCGCACGCGGATGGAACTTTATCTCGAGTTCGAGCGAACTCTTGGCGAAGCAGAGCTCGCGCCGTTGCGCGAACTTGTTCGACGCCGAGGCGAAGGCGAGCCACTCCAGCATTTGCTCGGCACAGTGGAATTTTGCGGGCACACTTTTCTCTGCGACAAACGCGCGCTCGTGCCGCGACCCGAAACGGAGCAACTGGTCGAGCTGTTGATTGCGGATTTGGGACCGCGGATTGCGCATTCGCGGATTGTCGATATTGGGACCGGCAGCGGAGTGATCGCGCTCAGTCTGGCAAAAGAATTTCCCGAGGCGGAGATTTTCGCAACCGATGCTTCGGAAGATGCGCTGGCAATCGCGCGAGAGAACTCGGCGCGCCTCGGTTTAAGCGGGCACGTTCAATTTAGAAAGAGCGATCTTCTTGAAAATTTGGACGAAAGATTCGACCTGATCGTTGCGAATCTTCCCTATATCGCCACGCAAGATCGACATACTCTTTCACGTGAGGTTTTGCACGATCCGGAGGTCGCGCTCTTCGCCGGCGCGCACGGGGACGAATTCATGCGCGAATTGATTGAACAAGCCCCTCCGCGACTTCACCCGGGCGGCATGCTGGCCTTGGAAATTGGATTCGACCACAGCGAAGCGCTTCTTTCGGCCTTGGCGGAAAAAAATTACCGCGACATTTGTTCGAAAAACGATTATTCAGGTGTCACGCGATTCCTTTTTGCCAGGTATGGACAAGATTCTCATCCACGGCGGCCACCCGCTCTCCGGGTCGATTAAGGTCAGCGGTTCGAAGAATTCCTCGCTGCCGATCCTGGCCGCGACATTGCTCACTCGGGAACCATGCGTCGTTCATGGTGTGCCCGACCTGAGCGACACGCATTACATGTTGCAAATTCTAATCCATCTGGGTGCGCAAGTGGAGCGCGCCAGCGGCACGGTGAGCGTATCGGCTGACAACATCGGATCGGTAGCGCCTTACGACGTCGTTCGCAAAATGCGCGCTTCTATTTGTGTGCTCGGGCCGCTGTTGGGCCGTTGCAAAGAAGCGACCGTGTCGTTGCCCGGAGGCTGCGTGATCGGTGATCGACCGATTGATCTGCATTTGAAAGGCTTTGAGGGGCTCGGGGCCGCGGTGCGTGTAGAAGGCGGCAACGTCAAAGTTTTCGCGCCGAAGTTGACCGGTGCGGTAATCAACCTGCGCGGCAAATTCGGTCCGACGGTCCTTGGCACGGATAACGTGATGATGGCCGCTGTGCTCGCTGATGGTGTGACGGTGATCGAAGGTGCGGCGCAAGAACCGGAAGTTGTCGATCTCGCCAATTTCCTGAACAAGATGGGCGCGAAGATCGAAGGCGCCGGAACGCGCCGCATCATCATTGAAGGCGTGGCGGCGCTACACGGAACGGAACATGACGTTATTCCGGACCGAATTGAAGCGGGGACATTTCTCGTGGCTGGTGCAATTTGCGGCCAGGGAGTCACCGTTAAGCGAGCGGAGCCGGAGCATGTTCGCTCGATCACGGACGCACTGGCCAGTTGCGGTTTTCCAGTCAACATCGCCGACCACGCGATTTCGATTTCACCCAATGGGGAGGCGAAGGCGCTCGAACTAACTACCGATCCATATCCTGGTTTTCCAAGTGATATGCAGGCGCAGATGTGCGCATTACTCTCTACAACCGACGGCATCAGTGTCGTGACGGAAAATATTTTTCCGCAACGCTACATGCACGTGGCGGAGCTAAAACGCATGGGAGCGCAGATGCAGTTGGAGGGCGCAACTGCGGTGATCCAGGGAGTGGATCGTCTTTTTGGCGCGCCGGTGATGGCGAGCGATCTGCGCGCGTCCGCCGCACTGGTGCTTGCGGGATTGAAGGCGGACGGGATTACCGAAGTGAGTCGCGTGTATCACATCGATCGCGGCTATGAGCGGCTCGATGAAAAACTGAGCGAACTCGGCGCGCACATCGAGCGTGTAAAAGCGGCGTAGCTGGATTCTTTTTTCTTGCTCTCTTCGCAGCAAGCGGGCAGTCGTTGTATCACGCAAACGAAAAGTTAAAACATGGAAACATCGACATCCGGCTCCAACGTTCGGACTTGGACTGTGCTTTGCCATGCCACCGCATTAGCCGGATTTTTCGTGCCGTGGGCCGGTCACATTCTCGGGCCGTTGATTGTTTGGCTGGCCAAACGGGGCGATTCCGCGGAAATCGATGCCCACGGGAAAGAGTCGCTCAACTTTCAGATATCAATGCTGATCTACAATTTGGTCGCGGGTATTCTCTGCCTGGTGCTGATTGGGTTTGTAATCCTGGGGATACTGCACCTCTTGAACCTGGTGTTAGTGATTGTCGCCTCCATTCAGGCAAGCGAAGGGAAGTTGTATCGCTATCCGCTTGCAATTCGGCTGATCAAATAGCGGGATATAGACTTGCAGTCTGTCGCGGCCGAAAAGCATCTTGCTTGTTGGAATTAGATGGGGTCAGGTTACGAATCGACAGGCTGAAAGCCTGTCTGCTGAGTTAGGCAAGGATGCCTAACTTCCGATCAATCCGCGCAACGTCTTCAGATTCTCCACGTCTTCGCGCAGATCTTTGCCTTTCGGCGTTTCGAGCACTTTGGGAATTTTGCGGAAACGGTGATCGCGCATGATAATACGGAACGCCTCGAGACCGATTTTGCCTCTGCCGATATGCTCGTGCCGATCCACCCGTGAGCCGCGGGTGCTTTTCGAATCGTTGACATGAATTGCAACGAGACGATCGCGCCAGATAACGCGATCAAATTCGCGGAATGTCTTTCGGACCGCTGGTTCGCTGCCGATGTCGTAACCGGCTGCAAAAATATGCGCCGTGTCGAGGCAAACGCACAATCGCTCCGGCTCGCGTACGCGGCTGATGATGTATGCGAGGTGCTCGAATTTGCTGCCCAGGCATGAACCCTGACCGGCGGTCGTTTCCAGCGCGATCCGCGTCTTTATTTTCGGGATTCTAGAAAACACGTGGTCAATCGATTCAATAATTTTTTCGAGCCCGGCTTCTTCGCCTGCGCCGAGGTGCGCGCCCGGATGCAACACCAAAAATGGCAGCTTGAGTTGATCGGCGCGAACCAATTCTTCAGACAGAGACCGCAGTGAGTTTGCGTGGAACTGCGGATCTGTGGCGGCCAGATTAATCAGATAATTCGCATGGGCGAAGATCGACAATAATTCGTGGCGCTGGCTATGGTTGAGAAACGCGCTGATCTCTTGGCGCGTCAGAGGCCGGGCGAACCACCGCATATTGTTCTTTACGAAAATTTGCATGGCGGTGCACTCAATGGAACAAGCCCGCTGAATCGCCATGTGCACACCGCCGCCGATCGACATGTGCGCGCCAAGGAGAATTTTCGATTTTGGATCCGTTCGACCTTCGCTCAGGACAGGTTTTTGGATTTTCGATTGGCAGACGGCGCGAGACTGCAATGAGCGCGTCGCTGGTTTCATCAATCGAAAATCTAAAATCGTTTGGGGTGCCAGTCCGGTTTCTTTAAACTCCCCTCGGCTTTGTATTCGAAAAGTTTGTAAACCGGCGCGAGCACGATCCCGGGGCCTTTGGCACTGATGCGCACGTCGAGATTGAGTTTGTCGTCGAGAAAATAAACGTCACCATGTCCGAGAACGCTGAAAAGTTGTCCGGACACTTTGAAATCGTCACTACGAATGATTCCGTCCCGGATCGTAAATTTCGCGCCGGCGTCGCGGGCAATGCTATAGCCGGCACCGGGCACGATGTGATTCAGGATCTCCGAAATCGGCCCGAAAACAGGAATGGCGAATACATCGCCATTGGTGACTCCGACAGTTCCGGTGCCATGCATCTTTCGTGTCTCGGTGCCGAAGCCGTCGAAATTATATGCGCCGCTCAACTGACCGCGCACAGTCCGGGAATGATAGTAATTGAAATAAAGATTCGTCAGATGAGGAAAGTCGACGTCCGCCACAGCGAGCGTGGCATGATAACGTGGATTGTTTTTCGCAAGGGAGATATCGGCGCTGCCGCGCACGTTTCCAGAAAAAAGCGTGCCGTGAAGATCGACAATTTGCAATCGGTCGTTAGTGAAGAGCAGCCGTCCAGAGATGCGGTCGAACGGCAGCGTTTTTCCAAGAAAGACGTAATCCATTCCATTGGCGCCATCGACCGTGATCTCGAGATGTGTGTTCGTGCCACCGCGAAATTGATATAAACCATTGGCCGTGATGGTGGGCGGGCGCCGAAACTTGTAGGGCAGAACGGTTTTCCAAATCTTCGGGTCAATCCAAAGAATCGCTTGAGCGGGATGCAACAAGCTTTTGATCTTGGAGATACGCACCTCGTGCTTTTTAAAATCGTACGTGAAATTACCAGTGCCGGTTCCTTCATCGCGCACTATGCGAAAATCCTCGCAAGTGATGGCGCCATCGGCGAAATGGATTTTGGTGCTCCCGCTATTCATCCACTCGCCGCGGAACCGGGTCCGCCCCAAGGCGATGGTGCCATCGCCTCGCCAATTCTCTGGATTGTGATCCTGACCCCGGATGGTGAGATGGATTGTAGGCGAACGCTGCCATTCCCATTCCCGGAGAAATTCATCCAACCCCGGAGAGGCGAGCACACGCATTGCGCTGGGAGCAATTGTGCTCTCGACGTTTAAACGAAAATCGTTCGGTGCATCGAAGAGATCGGCCCTGAGCTGGCCGGTTTGGTGTTGGATGCGCAGGTCCCGTATCAATGTGCGCTCCCCGTCCCAGGAAAAATCAGCGGTGAAATCAGAGAACGGCACCGTTTTGTAGGTAACCTGGCCAAAAGCGGCGTGACCGATGATGTCTGGTCGAAGCCGATTCGCTCCGAAATTTACGGAGCCGGAGATTTCGACCAGAGGCGGCGAGTGAAGTGTCACGTCCGCGAGCGGGCCGCCGAGACCCAAAGCATCAAGAAAAGCTTTCAAATCCAGGCTGCTGCGCACCTGAAAGTCTGCGCTGTTGCTTTGCCGACCCCACTCGGCACGGCCCGCAAAACTGCCCATGCCGTCACTCCATTCGCAGTGTGTGACCTCGAGGCGTTGGTCGTTCCATTCAGCCACCGCAGACAGGTTCCTAATTTCGTAATTGCCGCGTTGTAACCGATCGCCGCGCAGCGTCGCCTCCACTCGCGCATTCTCGATATCTGCAATATCACCGCTAAACTTTACCTGCAGCGAAGGAGAGGTGGCCGGAAAGCTAAACTTTTGCAGTTCATTAACCACGCGTTGTGCAATCGACAATCGCTTCCGCCATTCATCTTCCGGAATCGGCGGCGATGGCTTGTAATTCTCGCGCTTGATTAGCTGTCCAATCGCGGAAATCCGGATTCCGCAAAAAATTCCCTCGGCCTGACTGACGTAGATTTGTTCTGGCGGAAAATAGACGTGAGCGCGGAGGTTGTTGAGTTGCGCCTTATCGGTTTTCCCATTGGCCGCTCTAAGTGGAAGCGTGATTTGCGCGTTACGAACATCGAGCGCGTTGAGAAAAGGCTCATGATGGATGAGCGCAGCGTAATTGATATCGAGCGAGATTTCGCTAATCACGGCCAGCGTGTTTTCGCGGTTTTTGTAATCGAAGATGCGCACATTCTGTGCGACGAGGCCGCGGAACGGATCCAGTGTCAATCGGCCAACAGAGGCTTCGACGCCGCGCCTGTGCAGTTCCTCGACCACGCGGTATCGCCACTCCCGGCCGAACCCTCTTTTCGCAAGATACCAGCCGCCGCCGAAAATACCCGCAATTGCGACGAGCATCGCTAAACGCATTACGTTTACAGCAATGCGATGCACCAAAGTCGATCGTCGATCTTGCGCGAGAGGTGGAATCTGCGGCGGTTCCAGGACGGACGGCATGAGTATTCGTTAAATGGTTTAGGCCTTTCCTGATGTAACGTTTTATCGTTTTAAAGATTTAACAATGACGTTTTCAATATCTGATCTCCCCGCGATCAATGCGTCACTTAATTTGGTGAGCACTGTTTTTATATCAACGGGCTGGTACTTCATCCGGCATGGCGCGTGGCGGCGTCATATGGCGTGCATGATCACGGCCGTGATATCATCGACATTTTTTTTGGCAGGCTATCTCGTTTACCACGCGCACGTGGGCGAAAAATCTACGCATTTTGCTGCGCAGGGAATAGTACGCCCGGTTTATTTCGCGATGTTGAGTTCCCACATCCTGCTTGCGTTTGTGACTCTGCCTTTGGTGATTTTGACACTCATCCCGGTTTTTCGTCGCCGGTGGGAGCGCCATAAGCGGATCGCGCGTTGGACCATACCGATCTGGCTCTATGTTTCCGTCACAGGAGTGTTGGTCTATTTGATGCTCTACAAATGGTTTCCGCCGCCAAATCTTGCACTTGGCCAGTAGTTGATGTTTGATCAGAGAACGCGCCGCCGCGCAGATTAAAAGAATTTATGGTGACGATCGCGACGTTTAACGAACCAGTCAAAGCCAGGCAATTGAAACGCCGCTTCCATGATGCTGGGCTAAACGCCGATGTTCATAATGAAGCGCCTTTGCAGCAGGTTGGCTTCATGTCTCGCCCGCAAGCCAATGCGAAAGTAATGGTGGAAGACGACGATTTTGAGAAGGCCCAAAGCCTCATGGTCGAGTGGGAGGCGACTGATCCGGATATTTCCGCTGCCCTGATTCGTTGCCCGCAATGCGGCTCTTCCAATATCGAGTATCCGCAGATGACCCGAAAATTTATGACTCCAGCGGCCGTTGCGGTGCTTTGCGCACTCAAGATTATTCCAAAGGAGTTCTACTGCCAGGATTGCCACTTCACCTGGAGCAACGAGGAAGAGCCTACGATCGGACGGCTCTGGCATCGGTTCTTTCCTGGACTCGAGTCAGGCAAAGAGAGTTCGTAGCGCAGCCCCTCTGGTCAACCGGCGCGATTGACTTTAGCGCGCGATTCCTCTTGTGACGGATCTTTGATTGCTTAGAACAATGAAAGCTTTTTATTCGAACCGGCTTTCGACCGCTCAAAGCAGCACCCCAGCCACGCTCGGATTCGCAATCCTGCTCTGCCATCCATGAAGTGGCTCCTCGTATTGCTGCTGGCGCTGATCATCTTCGGCGGCGCCGCCTGGTTCGGTTACAACAGTTTCTACAAAGAAGAAATCGCAGTGAAAAAAGAGCAACGTGGAGAAGTCACTCCGGCGCCTGCTCCCGACATCAGTCTCCCCGAATTTCAGGCAGCGGCGCAATTGCGACAGGAAGGGAAACTCGCTGAAGCTCGAGACGCGCTGGTTGTTTTTATCCAAAAATATCCCGCCGGAATGCATGTCGAAGAAGCCAAAGATTTGCTCGGCGAAATCAACGTCGACATTTTACTTTCGCGTTATCCTTCGCCAGAAAAAACAGAATACGTCGTGAAGTCTGGAGATGTGCTGGCAAAGATCTCACGAAAGCTGAAAACGACGCCCGAGCTCATTATGCGCATGAATAATATGAGCGGCACCATGCTGCATATCGGCGAGCATCTGCTTATTTCGCACCCGGATTTTTCAATCGTTATTCAACGAAAGGCGAAC
>Ga0066652_100001526_pt1 | contig 12066 bp, 14 predicted proteins | sample GraSoiAngelo_101_FD_71413 | JGI IMG/M metagenome (GOLD analysis project Ga0066652, IMG submission 71413) | Grasslands soil microbial communities from the Angelo Coastal Reserve, California, USA - 14_0903_02_30cm | ecosystem: Environmental > Terrestrial > Soil > Grasslands | place: USA...
CACGACCTCGCCGACGCTCGTCCCGTCAGCGCTCGCGACGACGGCGCTGCGTGGCGCGGGCGGTGCGGCCACGTCGCTCGCGTAGCGGCGCAGGCGGCGCTTGACGCCGCCCAGGTGACGCACGCGCGCGATCACTTCTTGGCCCGGGTAGCAACCCTTGTCGAACGATACCGCGTCGAGCAGATCGAGGTTCAGCATCTGCGCGACGAACAGCTCGACGAGCGGCGCGCCGACGGCCGGCAGCCCGAGCCGGATCTCCTCGAGCAGCGCGACGTCCTCGCTCGCGCGCGGCAGCCCGGGCGCGAAGCCGTCGACCGCGGCGCGAGGGCCGACCACGTGCCAAAGGCGCGCGCCGAGGCGCACGCACGCGAGCTCGCCGCGCGCGACGACGCCGTTCGCGCGAGTCGAGCTCGGCAGCCCGTGTGCGTCGAGCCACGCGTCCTCTGCGACGAGCGCCGCGACTCGAACGCCGCCGGCGGGCTCGATCTTCACCGCCGCGCGCAGCACGAACATCGCGAGCCGCTTCGCGGTCGCGGCGACGACGTCGGACTGCGTGACGAGCCACCAGCGATCCGCACGCTTGAAGACGCGCACGAGCGCTCGCACGCGGCCGCGCGGGTCGTGCCAGCCCGCGAGCGGCGCGAGCGCGCCGTCGAGCGCGTCGAGCGCGCGGCTGAGCTGGCCTTGCAGGAAGCTCGCGGCGTCGGCGCCGCGAACTTCGATGCAGCCGAGGCTCGGGCTCGGACAGTAGCGAGGCGTCATCGGTTCGATTTCGCGGCCCTCGCGGACGCCGGTTTTGCCAATGGGGCCGAAGGATTACGACGAGCCGTCGTAGTGCGCGCCCGGGTCGATTCTGGCAGACTTTACCCATGCCTGGTGAGCGCGAACAAGAGCGGGACACACGCGGCGAGCCGCCGCCAACCGCCGGACCGCACGTCGTCGAGCGCAGCGCGAACATGGGTTCGCCTTCCGACGAGGGTCGCGCGAGCGCTGAGCACCGACGCGAGATCGGGGGGCCGAAGGGGCCGGAGCCGACGCGCTTCGGCGACTGGGAGCGAGCGGGTCGATGCATTGATTTCTAGCCGCGGGCCCACTGCGGCCGCGCTTATCGGGCAGATCCATTCGAGGAGAGCCACTCACATGCAAGGCGTTCAGCGGCCCTTGTCGCCGCACCTGCAGGTCTACCGCTGGCAGATCACGATGTGGCTGTCGAGCCTGCACAGGATCACGGGCCTGCTGCTCTCGGCCGGCGCCATCGCGCTTGCCGTCTGGCTGCTCGCGCTCGCGGGCGGGCCGCAGAGCTACGCGGCCGTGCAGCCCCTGTTCGCCGCGCCGTGGTTCAAGCTGCCGCTGATCGGCTGGACGTTCTGCTTCTTCCTGCACTTCGCAAACGGCGTGCGCCATCTCGCCTGGGACGTCGGCGCGGGCTTCGAGCCCAAGCAGATCAGCGCGAGCGGCTGGACGGTCATCATCGTCGCGACGCTCGCGACGGCCGCGTTCTCGTGGCTCGCCATCGTCTAGAGGTGCGGCCATGAGTCTCGTGACACCGCTGAATCGCGTCCTCGGGCTCGGCACCGCGAGCGGGGCGGCGGAGCACTGGTGGATGCAGCGGCTCACGGCCGTCGCGCTCATCGTGCTCGGGCTCTGGGCCGCGGTCGAGCTCACGCTCTTGCCGGACTTCTCGTACCGCACGGTGTTCGCGTGGGTGCACCGGCCGTACTCCGCGGTGATGCTGATCCTGTTCGTGCTCGCGGTGGGCTATCACTCCTACCTCGGCGTGCAGGTTGTCGTCGAGGACTACGTCGCGTCGAAGGCGCTCAAGGTCGCGTTCTTGATGGGCTCCTCCCTCGCGCACGTCGGTCTCACGATCGCGGCGATTTTCGCGATCCTGAAAGTCGCGTTCGGACCCTCGGCATGACGAGCAAAGACTACGAGTTCGTCGAGCACAGCTACGACGTCGTCGTCGTCGGCGCGGGCGGCGCGGGCTTGCGCGCGACGCTCGGTCTCGCGGAGCAGGGCCTCTCGACCGCGTGCCTCACGAAGGTGTTCCCGACGCGCAGCCACACCGTCGCCGCGCAGGGCGGGATCAGCGCGGCGCTCGGCAACATGGGCCCGGACGACTGGCGCTGGCACATGTACGACACGGTCAAGGGCTCCGACTGGCTCGGCGACCAGGACGCGATCGAGTACATGTGCAAGGAGGCGGTCGCGTCCGTGATCGAGCTCGAGCATTACGGCGTGCCGTTCTCGCGCACCGACGACGGCCGGATCTATCAGCGTCCGTTCGGCGGCATGACGACGGAGTACGGGAAGGGTACCGCGCAGCGCACGTGCGCCGCGGCGGATCGCACGGGCCACGCGATGCTGCACACCTTGTATCAGCAGTCGCTGCGCCACGCGGCGGAGTTCTTCGTCGAGTTCTTCGCGCTCGATCTGATCATGGAGAACGGTGCAGCCCACGGCGTCGTCGCACTCGAGCTCGCGACGGGCCGTCTGCACCGCTTCCGCTCGCGGATGGTGATCCTCGCGACCGGCGGCTACGGCCGCGCGTATTTCTCGTGCACGTCCGCGCACATCTGCACCGGCGACGGCAACGCGATGGTGCTGCGTGCGGGGCTGCCGCTCGAGGACCTCGAGTTCGTGCAGTTCCATCCCACCGGCGTCTACGGCGCGGGCATGCTGATCACCGAGGGCGTGCGCGGCGAGGGCGGCTACCTCACGAACTCCGAGGGCGAGCGCTTCATGGAGCGCTACGCGCCCAACGCGAAGGACTTGGCCTCGCGCGACGTCGTGAGCCGCGCGAGCACGATCGAGATCCGCGAGGGGCGCGGCGTCGGCGCGCACAAGGACCATGTGCTGCTGCACCTCGAGCACCTCGGCAAGGACGTGATCGAGGAGCGCCTGCCCGGCATCGCGGAGACCGCGAAGGTCTTTGCGGGCGTCGACGTGCTGAAGGCGCCGATCCCGGTGCTGCCGACCGTGCACTACAACATGGGCGGAATACCGACGAACTACCACGGCGAGGTGCTCACCAAGAATTCGCGCGGCGAGGAGCACGTCGTCGAAGGGCTCATGGCCGTCGGCGAGGCCGCGTGCGTGTCCGTGCACGGTGCGAACCGGCTCGGCTCCAACTCGCTGATCGATCTCGTCGTGTTCGGCCGCGCGGCGGCGCAGCGCTGCGGCGTGCTTCTTACGCGCGGCGCGCGGCCGCGCGCGTTCGCGCCGGGCGCCGGCGAGGAGTCCGTCGCGCGGCTCGACAAGCTCCGCAACGCGAAGGGCAAGAGCCCGACCGCGCAGATCCGGCTTCAGATGCAGCGCGTGATGCAGAACCACGCGGCGGTGTTCCGCACCGGCGAGTCGCTGCAGGAGGGCACAACCAAGCTCGAGCACGTGTTCGCGTCGTTCGCCGACGTCGGCGTGTCGGATCGCACGTTGATCTGGAACACCGATCTCGTCGAGACGCTCGAGCTCGAGAATCTGCTGCTCCAGGCGATGGGCACGATCAAGTCGGCGCTCAATCGCGAGGAGACCCGCGGCGCGCAGGCGCGCGAGGATTTTCCCGAGCGCGACGACGCGAACTGGCTGAAGCACACGCTCTGCTGGGTCGACGCGCGCGGCCAGGTCCGCTTCGACTACCGTCCGGTCACGCTGACGACGCTCACGGACGAGGCGAAGCCGATTCCGCCGAAGGCGCGCACGTACTGAGCGACGGCGACGATTTTTCGAGCTAGGAGCCACGATGGCGCATTTCACTCTCCCCGCGAATTCCAAGATCAAGCCGGGCAAGCGCCACGGCGGCGCCGACGGCGCGAAGAACGTGAAGGAGTTCGCGATCTACCGCTACGACCCGACGAGCGGCGAGAACCCGCGCGTCGACACCTATTCGGTCGATATGGACCACTGCGCGCCGATGGTTCTCGACGCGCTGATCAAGATCAAGAACGAGATCGACCCGACTCTCACGTTCCGCCGCTCGTGCCGCGAGGGCATCTGCGGCTCGTGTGCGATGAACATCGACGGCAAGAACGCGCTCGCGTGCCTGAAGCCGATCGAGGACGTGAAGGGGACGGTCGACATCTATCCTCTGCCGAGCCTGCCGGTCGTGAAGGACCTCGTGCCCGATCTCACGAACTTCTACGCGCAATACGCGGCCGTGAAGCCGTGGCTTCAGTCGCAGACGCCCGCGCCGCCGGACCGCGAGCGCCTACAGTCGAAGGAGGACCAGGAGAAGATCAACACGCCGTCGGCGTGCATCCTGTGCGCGTGCTGCTCGACGTCGTGCCCGAGCTATTGGTGGAGCTCGGACCGGTTCTTGGGTCCCGCCGCGCTGCTCCAGGCGTACCGCTGGATCGTCGACAGCCGCGACGAGATGACGGGCGAGCGGCTCGACGCGCTCGAGGACGCGTTTAGGCTCTACCGCTGTCACACGATCCTGAACTGCACGCAGGCGTGCCCGAAGGATCTGAACCCCGGCAGGGCGATCGCCGAGATCAAGAAGATGATCGCCGAGCGGCGGCTTTGACGAACGCGGACGTCGCGCGTTTGAGGTGGCGGTGCCGGCGCGGGATGCGCGAGCTCGATGCGGTGCTCCAGTCGTTCGCCGAGTCGTCGCTCGCGACGCTCGACGGCGCCGATTTGGCCCGCTTCGAGAGGATTCTCGAGCTGCCGGATCCCGAGCTGTTCGCCTACCTTACGGGGCGCAATGCGCCGGCCGACCTCGACATCGCACGGCTCATCGAGCGAGTCCGCTCGAGCCATCGACCTCGATCCTGAGGCGTCGTTGATCTTGTGGGCCTGGTGGCTCGCGCTGCACGCCGTCGTGCTCGCCGCGCTCGTCGAGCTCGGCGCGCCGTGGCCGGCAAAATGTCTCGCGCTGCTCGCCGCGCTCGCGCACGCGGCCGTGTTCCGGCCGAGGCGCACACCGCGGCTCCTCTGGCGCGCCGACGGCCGCGTCGCGCTGCCCGAGCTCGGCCTCGCGGACTTGGGGCTCGGCCCGCGCTCGCGTCACTGCGGGCTCTGGATCCGGCTCGAGCTGCGCGGGGCCGGGCGAGCGCTTGACATACTCTTATTCGCCGATCAGCTCGACCCGGTGCTCTGGCGGACGCTCAGGGCGGACCTGAATCGTCTGCGCGCCGGCGGCCCGCTTGCGAACCCGTCCCGCGATCCGCCGACGGATCTGCGTTAGAATCGTTCTCGCCGGTACTGCCTCACGGAAACTGACCGCCCCGAGAGAATCCGAGCGCAGACCCGAACTTTTTGGTGTCGCATGGGGTCTACCGAAAAGCGTTTGACAGAGCCCGTCGCAAGGCACCCTCCGGGGAGCGGCGCGGCGGATCTCGCTCTGATCAAGCGCGTGCAGCAGGGCGACAAGTCGGCGTTCGACTTGTTGGTGGTGAAATACCAGCACAAGATCCTGAAGCTCATCATGCGGTACGTGCGCGATTCATCCGAGGCCCTGGACGTAGCTCAAGAAGCGTTTCTCAAAGCGTATCGCGCCGCGCCGTCGTTTCGGGGTGACAGCGCGTTTTACACGTGGCTCTATCGCATCGCGATCAACACCGCGAAGAACCACCTCGTCGCGGCCAGCCGGAGACCGACTCATTACAACCTCGACACGCAAGACCCCGAGCAAGCGGAGATCCTCACGGACCTCAAGGATCTCGACACGCCCGAGGGCATCGCGCAATCGGACGAGATCCGCGACGCCGTGAACCGCGCGATCAGCGACTTGCCAGAGGAGCTGCGGACCGCCATCCTGCTGCGCGAGATCGAAGGCATGAGCTACGAGGAGATCGCGCAGACGATGGAGTGCCCGGTCGGCACCGTCCGGTCGCGAATCTTCCGGGCGCGCGAGGCGATCGATCGCGAGATCGCGCCGTTACTCTGATCGTCAACCTGATCGTCAACGAAGAGCACTCGGCACCATAATGACAGAGCAGATCAACGACCAGATTTCCGCGTTCATCGACGACGAGCTCCCCGACGAGGAGAGCGCTTTCCTGCTGCGGCGCTTCGAGCGCGACCCGGATGCCCGCGGCCGTGCTCTGCGCTACACGGTGATCGGCGCCGCCCTGCGCAACGAGCTGCTCGGGCCCGAACCCGCGATCTTGCGCCGGCGCATCGCGGTCGCGTTGACCGGCGCGCCGCCGCTGCCGGCGCAGCGCGTCCCGGCTCCGTGGCACTCACGCTATCTCAGGCCGCTCGTCGGCGTGGGGATTGCGGCGAGCGTGGCCTTTGGCGCGATCATCGGTCTGCGCGCGCTGACCGACGCGCGGCTCGGCACGGTCGCTCCGGCCGGAACGCTGAGCGCCGCACCCCTGCAAACGCGCGCGGTGGACGCGCCGCCGAGCTACGTCGTGCCGCAGGAGGTCGTCGACGCCCCGGCCGTCACGCCCGCCGTGCGGCTCACCAACTACGTCGTCCACCACAGCGAATACGCGTCGCGGTTGAGCCGGACGTTCGTCCGCTCGAACGTGGTCGGCGCCGCCGAGATCGTGCCCGCGGCCGAGCCGCCGCCCCCGCAGCCTCCGCCTCAGTTCAGACAAGGGACCACGCCGGAGTGAGGTTCGTGGCGCGCTCGCTGCTCGGCCGTCCGCTCGTCTTCATGACGCTCGCGTTGAGCGTCGACGCGTCGGCGGACGAAGCCCGGCAGTGGCTCGACAAGATGAATCGCGCCGTCGAGGAGTTGAACTATCAGGGCACGTTCGTGCACGTGCTCGAGGGCACGGTCGAGACGCTGCGGATCACTCATCGCAACGAGGGCGGGCGTAGCGCCGAGCGGATCGAGTCGCTCGACGGCGTCGGCCGCGAGATCATCCGCCAAGACAACCAAGTGCAATGCATCCTGCCGGACCGGCGGGTCGTGCTGCTCGAGGCGCGCAAGGACTTGAACCCGCTCGTGTCCTCGCTGCCGAGCTATTCCGACGAGCTCGAGCCGCACTACGCGCTCAAGCTGCGCTCGACGACGCGCGTCGCGAACCGCGCGGCGCAGATCCTCGAAATCAAGCCGCGCGACGATTTCCGCTACGGCTACATGCTCTGGCTCGACCAGGCAACCGCGATGCCGCTGCGGTCGCAGCTCATCGACGACAAAGGCGCGATCGTCGAGCAGATCTCGTTCACGGCCATCGAGCTGCGCGCGGAGATCCCGCCCGAGGCGATCGCGCCGACGATCGACACGACGGGCTTCACGATGTTGCGGCCGCCCGAGTCGTCGACGCTCACGGCCGAGCTCTCGTGGCGCGCGTCGACCCTGCCGGGCGGCTTCAAGCTGTCGGGCGCGACGCAGAGTCCGATCGCGGGCTCTGAATACCCCGTCGAGCACCTCGTCTACTCCGACGGGCTCGCGACCGTGTCGGTCTTCATCGAGGATCCGCACACGAAATCCGAGGTCACGGAAGGGTTCTCGAAGATGGGCAGCACGAACGCGTACTCGCTCACGCTGCGCGGCCGCAAAGTCACGGCGGTCGGCGAGGTCCCGCGTCAGACCGTGCGCACGATCGCGTCCTCTCTCGTCACCGAGTAGCCCGCCATCTCCTACCAAAGCTGTGCGACGGCGGTCGGCACGGTCACGCGCGCCGACTCCGACGGCATCGAGGTCGAGCTCACCGCGCCGCGCTGCGAGGGTTGCGAGGGTCTGTGCATCTGGCGGCGGCTCCCGCGCGTCGAGCGCCTGACGTTCGCGAGCCGGCTGCGGCTGCGCGTCGGCGAGCGCGTCGTCGTCGCGCTGCCCGATCGCTACCTGCTGCTCGCGTCGCTGCTCGTCCACGGCTTGCCGCTCGCGGGCCTGCTCGCGGGCGCGCTCTGCGGCGTTGCGGCGTCCGGCTCGGACCTCGGCGCCGCGGCCGGCGCGGCCGGCGGCGCCGTCCTCGCGGTGCTCGCCGCCCCCGCGCTGCGCTCGCGTCTCGAGCACGGCACATTGCGCCGCGTCGAGCTCCGCACAGCCGACGATGCGCACACTCATTCTCTATAGCCGGCCCGGCTGCCACCTCTGCGAGGATCTCGCGGCGGAGCTCGCGCCGCTCTTGCGCGGCCGCGCGACGCTCGAGATCGTCGACGTCGACGGCAGCGTAGCGCTCGCGCGCCGCTACGGGCTCCGGATTCCCGTTCTCGTCGACGGCGAGGTGGAGCTCTCGACGTATCCGCTCGATACGGAGCGCGTCGACCGGCACCTCGCATCGTTGTAGCGCGGCGGGGCAGGCCGCGCCGGGGCGTAGGCTATAATCCCGCGCCGCCAGCCGGGCCACGGAAGACCATGGATCGGATCCGCAACTTCTCGATCATCGCTCACGTCGATCACGGCAAGTCCACCCTCGCCGATCGACTGATCCAGCTTTGCGGCGGCTTGAGCGAACGCGAGATGGAGGATCAGGTTCTCGACTCGATGGACCTCGAGCGCGAGCGCGGGATCACGATCAAGGCGCAGAGCGTCGCGTTGATCTACAAGGCCCGCGACGGCCTCGAGTACAACCTCAACCTGATCGACACGCCCGGGCACGTCGACTTCTCGTACGAGGTATCGCGCTCGCTCGCGGCCTGCGAGGGCGCGTTGCTCGTCGTCGATGCGGGGCAAGGCGTGGAAGCGCAGAGCGTCGCGAACTGCTACACGGCGATCGAGCAGGGGCTCGAGGTCGTGCCCGTGATCAACAAGATCGACCTCCCGACGGCGGATCCCGACAGCGTGATCAAGGAAATCGAGGACATCATCGGCATCGAGGCCAAGGATGCGCTGCGGATCAGCGCGAAGACGGGCTTCGGCGTCGACGAGCTGCTCGAGCGCCTCGTCGAACGCATCCCGGCGCCGAAGGGCAGCGATCAGGCGCCGCTCCAGGCCCTGATCGTCGACTCGTGGTTCGACAGCTACGCCGGCGTCGTGTCCCTCGTGCGCGTCGTGAACGGCGTCGTCGCCAAGGGCCAGAAGATCCTCATGCACTCGACGGACCGCAAGTACGAGGTCGAGCGGCTCGGCGTGTTCACGCCGCGGCCCGCGGCGCGCGAGGAGTTGCGTGCCGGCGAGGTCGGATTTCTGATCGCGGCGATCCGGGAGATCGACGGCGCGCCGGTCGGCGACACGATCGTCGACGCGAAAGCGGAAAACGTGTCCGCGCTGCCGGGCTTCAAGAAGATCCAGCCGCGCGTGTTCGCGGGGCTGTTCCCGCTCGACTCCGCGGATTACGAGAACTTCCGCGAGGCGCTGCGCAAGCTCGCGCTGAACGACTCCTCGCTCGCGTTCGAGCCCGAGGTCAGCGGCGCGCTCGGCTTCGGGATGCGCTGCGGTTTCTTGGGCTTGCTGCACATGGAGATCATCCAAGAGCGGCTCGAGCGCGAGTTCGACCTGTCGTTGATCTCCACCGCGCCGACCGTCGTCTACCAGGTCGAGAAGCTCGACGGCGAGACGATCAAGGTCGAGAACCCGGCCAATCTTCCCGAGCCGAACAAGATCAAGGAAATTCGCGAGCCGATCATCCTCGCGAGCATCCTCGTTCCGCAGGAATACCTCGGCGCGGTGATCCAGCTCTGCATCGAGAAGCGCGGCGTGCAGAAGAAGATGCTGTACTCGGGGCGGCATGTGCAGGTCGAGTTCGAGCTGCCGCTCGCGGAGGTCGTGCTCGACTTCTTCGATCGGTTGAAGTCGGTGAGCCGCGGCTATGCGTCGTTCGACTATCATTTCCTGCGCTTCGAGGCCGGCCCGCTCGTGAAGCTCGACATCTTGATCAACAAGGAGAAAGTCGACGCGATGGCGCTGATCGCGCATCGCGACGGCATCGAGCGCAAGGGCCGCAAGATGGTCGAGACGCTAAAAGAGGTGATTCCGAGACAACAGTTCGAGGTCGCGGTCCAAGCTGCGATCGGCGGACAGGTCATCGCGCGCAGCACCGTGAAGGCGTACCGCAAGGACGTGACCGCGAAGCTCTACGGCGGCGACGTGACGCGCAAGCGCAAGCTGCTCGAAAAGCAGAAGGCGGGCAAGCGCAGAATGAAGCAGCTCGGTTCCGTCGAAATTCCGCAGGAAGCCTTCCTCGCCGTGTTGCAGGTCGATAAGAAATGACCAATACTCCGCCGCCTTTGCCGGCCCGCGAGGAGTGAGCGTGGATTTCGCGCTGATTCTGGTGCTGCTGACCGCCACCGCGGGCGCAGTCTGGTTGCTCGATGTGTTGTTGCTCCGGCGCGAGCGAACTGCGGCGGCCGCCCGCGGCGAGCCAGCTCGAGAGCCGATCGTCGTCGAGTACGCGAAGTCGTTCTTCCCGATCCTGCTGCTCGTGCTCGCGGTCCGCTCGTTCTTGTTCGAGCCCTTCCGGATCCCTTCGGAGTCGATGATGCCGACTCTGTTCAAGGGAGACTTCATTTTTGTGAACAAGTTCGCGTACGGCCTCCGGCTCCCGGTACTAAATACCAAGATCTTGAAAATTGGTGAGCCAAAGCACGGCGACGTCGTGGTGTTCCGTCTACCGTCGGACCCCAAGATCGACTACATCAAGCGAGTGGTCGGCCTGCCAGGCGACGTCGTGGAATATGACAACGGCAGCAAGCGTCTCACGATCAACGGCCAGCCGGTCGAGATGCAGCTGCTCGGGTCGTACGACGGCGGCGAGCCGCTCGCGACGCTCGGCCGCGAGAAGCTCGGCGAGCACGTGCACGAGATCTTGGTGAAACGCGGTTTCCAAAATCTCGACGGGCGCTACGTCGTGCCTCCCGGGAGCTATTTCATGATGGGCGACAACCGCGACAACAGCCAAGACAGTCGCTACGCGAAGGTCGATTACGTTCCCGAGGGCAACCTCGTGGGCCGCGCCGTCGGAATCTGGTTGAACTGGCGCTGGCCGAGCGAAGGAGGACCGCAATGGAGTCGCATCGGCAAGGGCGTCGAGTAATTCCGGTCGCGCGCGATCGGCAGCGCGGCATCACCTTCATCGGCCTCGTGATTCTCGCGATGCTCGTCGGCGTCATCGGGCTCGCCGCGCTGAAGCTCACGCCGATGTACATCACGAACATGAAACTCTCGAAGACGCTCGAGGCGACGGCCGAAGAGTTCAATAGAGAGGGCGGCACGACTATCCCGGGCATCCTGAATTCACTAACCAGGCGCTTCAACGTCGACGACGTCGAGCTCCCCAAGGACGCGATCAAGATCGCGCCGAGCAAGAACGGCTTCCTGGTAAAGATCCAATATGAAAACCGCGCGCCGTACATCGCGAACATCTGGCTGCTCGTGACGTTCGACCAGCAGGTCGAGATCAGGAAGTGAGCTCTCGCACCGACTGGGCCCAAAAACACCTCCGCTACACCTTCAAAGATCCGGCGCTGCTCGAGCAAGCGCTCACGCACCGCAGCGCCTCGCGCGACAACAACGAGCGCCTCGAATATCTCGGCGACTCGTTCCTGAGCTTCGCGACCGCGCGGCGGCTCTACGACCTGCGTCCTCACGACGACGAGGGGGACTTGAGCCGTGCGCGCGCGGCGCTCGTCAGGCAAGCGACGCTCGCGAGCATCGGCCAACGCCTGCAGCTCGACGAGCAGGTGATACTCGGCGCCGGCGAGCTGCGCTCCGGCGGCGCGCAGCGCGTCGCGGTGCTCGCCGACGCGGTCGAGGCGCTGATCGGCGCCGTGCTTCTTGACGGCGGCACGGCGGCGGCAGAAGCTGTGATCGATCTGTTGTTCGCGGCGGAGCTCGCGAATCTGCCGGACGCGGCGGCGCTCAAAGATCCGAAGACCCGCCTCCAGGAATGGCTCCAGGGCAACGGCTTCAAGCTGCCGATCTACGGCGTGCAATCCGTGAGCGGCCGCGATCACGAGCAAACGTTCATCGTCACCTGCACGGTCGAAGAGAAAGATGCGCACACCACCGGTCGGGGACCGAGCCGACGCCACGCCGAGCAGGAAGCGGCGGCGGCGATGCTGTCGGTGCTGACCGGTGAGCCCTAGCGACGGCGAGACGGGCCGCTGCGGCTTCGTCGCGATCATCGGCCGGCCGAACGTCGGCAAGTCCACGCTGCTGAACGCGCTGATCGGCGAGAAGATCAGCATCGTGACGGACAAGCCGCACACGACGCGGCAGCGCGTGCTCGG
>Ga0066652_100001527_pt1 | contig 12064 bp, 11 predicted proteins | sample GraSoiAngelo_101_FD_71413 | JGI IMG/M metagenome (GOLD analysis project Ga0066652, IMG submission 71413) | Grasslands soil microbial communities from the Angelo Coastal Reserve, California, USA - 14_0903_02_30cm | ecosystem: Environmental > Terrestrial > Soil > Grasslands | place: USA...
CTAACAATTCTCCAGAATTATCATCAATAATAACTTTAATAAATCCATCTGTACTATCATTTATTTTTGCTTTACCTAAAGCAGTAAATGGAAATTTACCTATTTTTAATTTATATCCTTTATTGATAGCTTCTTTTTCAGAAAGACCTACAAATGAAATTTCAGGATTAGAATAAATACACATAGGAACATTATTATAATCTAATGGAGGGGGGTTTAATCCAGTAATTTTTTCTACACAAATTATTCCTTCATAAGAAGCCACATGAGCTAAAGATATACTAGGTATTACATCTCCTATAGCATAATATCCTTTTACATTTGTTGAATAATATTTATCTACACAAATATGTTTAGTACTATTTAAAGTAATTCCTATTTCTTCTAACCCTAAATTTTCAGTATTTGGACAAATCCCAATAGCAGAAATAATAATATCTACATATAGTATTTTATTAATATTTTTGTTATTTTTTATAATAACTTTTGTGCATTTAATGTAATATAAATATTCAATACTTTGAATTATTGAATATTTTAATATTATTATTCCATATTTTTTAAACGAATTTTCTAATTGTATAGAAATATCTATATCTGAAAATGGTAAAACATAAGGCATTTTTTCTATTATAAATATTTTAGATTCTATACTAGAATAAAAATAAGCAAATTCTAAACCAATAGCTCCAGATCCTATAATTAATATATTTTTAGGTATATATTTTAATAACATTGCTTCACGATAACCAATGATGGTTGATAATTTATTTTTTTTTACTGTATTAAAAATTTTATATTTAGCTCCTGTGGCAATAATTATATTTAAAGCATTATATTTTTTTTTATTCCCATATTTATCTATAACATAAACTATTTTGTTTTTACAAATTTTAGCTTCACCATATAATATTTTTATATTATTTTTTTTCATTAAAAATAAAACTCCTTTATTCATACTATCTGATATATAACGACTACGTAAAATTATTTTTTTAAAATCTAATTTTAGATTATTAGTAATCATTCCATATTTTGAAGCTTTTTTTAAGCTATTAAAAATAGTTGCACTTTTTAATAATGATTTTGTAGGTATACACCCCCAATTAAGACATACACCTCCAAGATTTTCTTTTTCTACAATAGCAGTTTTTAATCCTAATTGTGCCGCACGTATTGCAGCTACATAACCTCCAGGACCACTTCCAATTATAATTAAGTCAAAATACATAAAGAATTATTAGTTAAATAACTTAGTACTCACGACTGGATTTGAACCAGCAAATCTTAATAAAAGATACTACCACCTCAAGGTAGCGTGTATACCAATTTCACCACGTGAGTATTTAAAAATCTAAACTTTTGTTATATTTTTTAATTTTTTTATTCTATTTTTCCACCACATTTTATATTTTTTTATTTCAGTTTTTATAGCAAAATCTGTTATTTTAAGATAAACATTTTTTGTTAGATTATTTTTTTTAAAAAAAAATTCAAAATAATATTTGTTATCAACATCTTGTTCCCATTTGTATCTTACATATTGATATGGTTTTTTTTTTATTAAAAAACATGTTTCATCATAATTATACCAAGTAAAAATATATCTATTTCCAATAGAAATAACATTGTCAGCAAACCATTCAGACAATTTTACAGGTGCAGTTATATAATAATATAATAATTCGGTTGAAGAATTCATTAAAAATGAAATTTTGTTTTTTTTTCGCATGTTAAATTATATTTTATATTTTATATTTTATATTTTATATTTTATATTTTATATTTATAATATATGGGCGTGATAGCTCATTTGGTTAGAGCGTCGGATTCATAACCCGAAGGTCGGAGGTTCAATACCTCCTCACGCTACGTGGATTAAAGAATTCTTTCCTAAACACAATAAAATATTTTTTCTCTTTCAAAGAATTTATTTTTTATTGATTTACGTTTATCATAATTTTTTTTACTTTTAGCTAAAAAAAAAATTAATTTGATATATCCTCTATCATTTAGAAAAATCTTAGTAGGAATTATATTTAATTTTAATTCATTTATTTTATTATAAATCAAATTAATTTCTTTTCTTTTAAGAAGAAGTTTTTTCACCCTTTTAGGATTAAAATTTATTCCAAGTAAATAATTTGATATATACATATCAAAAACATAAATATTATTTTTTATTAGTTTACAATAACTATTGTTTAAATAAACGTTATTATTTTTTATTGATTTTACCTCACTTCCTAATAATTCTATACCAGCTATAAATTTATATTTATTGATTAATTCATAATCAAAATATGCTCTTCTATTATTAAGATTTAATTTCTTTACCAAAACAAAAAATTTTTTTTAGTTACAAATTAATATGACTTTTTTTAAAAAAAAATATATTGATGAAATAATATCTGGATTAAAATCTATACATGATCCAGAAATATCAGTAGATATATATGAATTAGGTCTTATATATGATATAAGAATATCAAATAATTTTTTTATAAAAATAATAATGACTCTTACTACCCCTAATTGTCCTGTAGCTGAAATTTTACCTTTAAAAGTAAAAAATAAAATTTTTAATGTTAAAAATGTAGAAATAATACTTACATTTTCTCCTAATTGGACGTATGATATGATAAGTGAAGTAGCTTGTTTATAATAAATTTTTTTTTTATAAAAAATTATATTATATTATATATATAATTTATTTTAATTTAAACTTTAAAAAAGATGATACCTAAGTCTAAATCTAAGTCTCTAGAAATAAAGGGATTAGTTAAAAAACTATTTGATGTTCAATATTTAAAAAATGGATTTAAAAAAAGAGAAATACTTCTATTAACAGAAGAGCAATATCCACAAAAATTAATAATTGAATTTATTCAAGAAAAAGTTAAATTATTAGATTCTATAGGAGTAGGAGATAGAATAAAAGTTTTTATAAATTTAAAAGGTAGAAAATGGATTTCCTCTAATGGAATAGAAAAATATTTTAATTCTATTCAAGGGTGGAAAATAGAAAAAAAAAGAAAACTTAAATCTTCAAATATAAGTGAATATGAATTTGAAGAAAAACCACAAAAAAAAGGGCTAAATGATTTAAATAATGAATTAGAAGATTTTCCTTTTTAAGTAAAACAAAGCAAAGTAAAGGAAAATCAAACAAATAAAAGCTACTTTAAACATAGAAAAATTTACATCATTCCTCCCATACCACTATTAGGCATTTGTGGCATAGCTGGTTCTTCTTTTTTTATTTCTGTAATTACGCACTCAGTAGTTAATAACATTCCAGAAACTGATGCTGCATTTTCTAATGCAACACGTGTTACTTTTGTTGGATCAATTATTCCTTCAGAAATCATATTTTTATATTCACCTAATTTAGCATCGTAACCAAATTCATTTTTTCCTTCAGCAACTTTAGCAACTATTACTGAACCTTCTTCACCAGCATTAGCAACTATTTGACGTAAAGGTTCTTGTAAAGAACGTTTAACAATTTTTATACCTGTATCTTGATCTACATTATCTACTTTAAGACCATTTAAAGATTTTATTGCACGAACTAATGCTACTCCTCCTCCAGCAACTATACCTTCTTCAACGGCTGCTCTTGTAGCGTGTAAAGCATCATCTACACGATCTTTTTTTTCTTTCATTTCTACTTCAGATGCTGCACCTACATATAGAACAGCAACTCCTCCAGCTAATTTAGCTAATCTTTCTTGAAGTTTTTCTTTATCATAGTCAGATGTAGTTTTTTCTATTTGAGCTTTTATTTGATTTACACGTGATTCTATATCTGATTTATTTCCATTTCCATTTACAATAGTGGTATTATCTTTATCTATAGTTACTCTTTCTGCTTTTCCTAAAAAGCTTAATTTAGTATCTTCTAATTTACTTCCTGTTTCTTCAGAAATAACAGTTCCTCCAGTAAGAATAGCTATATCTTCTAGCATAGCTTTTCTTCTATCTCCAAAACCTGGAGCTTTTACTGCCGCTACTTTTAAAGCACCTCTAATTTTATTTACAACAAGAGTTGCTAATGCTTCTCCTTCAACTTCTTCAGATATAATTAATAAAGGTTTTCCAGATTGAGCAACGGGTTCAAGGATAGGAAGTAGATCTTTCATAGAGGAAATTTTTTTATCGTAAAGTAAAATATATGGAGAATCAAATTCTGTAATCATTTTATCAGAATTAGTTACAAAATATGGAGATTGATATCCACGATCAAATTGCATCCCTTCAACAACATCTACAGTAGTTTCTATTCCTTTAGCTTCTTCAACAGTAATTACACCTTCTTTTCCTACTTTTTCAAACGCAACTGATATTAATTCCCCTATTGCTTCATCATTATTAGCAGATATTGAAGCTACTTGCTTAATTTTTTCATTACTTCCTCCTACTTCTCTAGATTGTTTTTTTAAATCATTTACAACAGCTTCTACTGCTTTATCTATTCCTCTTTTTAAATCCATAGGATTAGCTCCAGCAGCTACATTTTTTAATCCTTCACGAACTATAGCTTGTGCTAATACTGTAGCAGTAGTAGTTCCATCTCCTGCTATATCATTAGTTTTAGAAGCTACTTCTTTTACCATTTGAGCTCCAAGATTTTCTATAGGATCTTCTAATTCTATTTCTTTAGCTACTGAAACACCATCTTTAGTAACTTGTGGGCCTCCAAAAGATTTTTGTAAAACTACATTTCTTCCTTTTGGTCCTAAAGTTACTTTAACAGCATTAGCTAATGCATCTACTCCTTTTTTTAATTTATCTCTAGCTTCAATATCAAATTGAATATTTTTTGCCATACAATTCTTATATTATTGCAAGAATATCAGATTCACGCATTATCAAATAATCTTTTCCATTTAATCTAAGTTCTGTTCCAGAATATTTACCATATAATACTTTATTACCTGTTTTTACAGTTAAAGGTTCATTTTTTTTTCCTAATCCTACTGCTACTACTATTCCCTCTTGAGGTTTTTCTTTTGCTGTATCAGGGATAATTATACCTGAAGAAGTTTTAGTTTCTGCTGGAGAGGGTTCTATTACTACACGATCTGATAAAGGTTTAATTTTTAAATTTGCCATATTTTATTTGATATAATAATTAATATTATCAATATTAATGATAATATAAATATCAGTTTTTCTAACAAAAATTGTATTTTATTATTTACCAACTTATATAAGTTTTTATAAAAAAACTAAATTCTATAATTAGACGTTTGTATAAAAATAAAAAATATTAATAATAAACATATTATTATAATTGATAATTCTATAAAAAAAGATATTATAATGATTTTATAATCAATCATAATTATCTCCCGCTAAAGTAGCCGATGTACAATTATTAATTTTTACTTTTATAAAATCTCCTATTTTATAATTTTTTTTAGTAAAAATTACTATATCATTTACAGAATTTCTTCCATAAAAAAAATTAATATTTTTTGTTGAAATTCCCTCGATTAAAATCTCTTGAATACTACCAATATATTTTCTATTCCTATAATAGGAATGTGTTTTTTGTAAATTTATAATTTCTGTTAGTCGACGTTTTTTTGTGGATAATGAAACATTGTCAATTAATTTTTTATAAGCATAAGTACCTATTCTATGTGAATATAGAAACATATACGAAAAGTTATATTTTACATAATTAATTAAATTAAGGGTTTCATTATGATCATTTGAATTTTCATTACAAAATCCAGTGATTATATCACAAGATATAGAACAATTAGGTATAATATTTTTAATTTTATTTATAAGTAAAATGTAATCTTCATATTTATGTTTTCTATTCATTAATAATAATATTCTATTACTTCCTGATTGAACTGGTAAATGAATATGTTTACATATATTTATATATTTTTTAATTACATTTAAAACATGATCTGACATGTCATTAGGATTAGAAGTACAAAAACGTATTCTCATAAGAGGAACGGAAATAGCAACTAATTCTAATAATTTAGAAAAATTTATTATTTCTTCATTTATTATTTCTTTTCTTTTAAAATTTTTTTTTAATCCTCCTCCATACCATAAATATGAATCTACATTTTGACCTAAAAGGATTATTTCTTTATATCCTTTTTTAAATAAAAATTTACATTCTTTTATAATACTATATGGATCACGACTTTTTTCACGACCTCTTGTAAAAGGAACTACACAAAAAGTACACATATTATCACATCCCCGCATTATAGTAACAAATGCAGTTATTTTTTTTTCTTCCCTTTTAGGAAGAATATCTGCATAAGTTTCAGTTTTAGAAAATGAAGTACTTATATATCCCCCTTTTTTTTTAAAAAAATTATTTATTAAATTTGGAATTTCTCTATAAGAGTCAGGCCCTACAACTAAATTAATTAGTTTTTTTTCTTTTATATTTTTAAATTTGTAAGCCATACACCCTAATATACCTATTAAAATATCATTATTTTTTTTTATAATAAATTTTATTCGTAAAATAATTTTCTTATCAGATTTATCTCGAATAGAACATGTATTAATTAATATAATATTAGCTTCTTTTAAATTTTCAGTTTTAATGAATCCTTTATTATTTAAAATAGAAGATACAATTTCACTATCAGAGATATTCATTTGACAACCATAATTTTCTATATAAAATTTTTTATTGATCATAAAAAAATGATTTACATATTATATATATGCACATGTTATTGTAATAATTTTTTTCTTAAAAATGATTAAAAAAAAAAATATAATATATAATTTTAATAATTATGATTATAAATATGGATTTTATACTAAGATAGAATCAGAAAAAATTCCAAAAGGAATTAATGAAGATATTATAACTAAAATATCTAAAAAAAAAAATGAACCTTATTGGATGTTAAAAATAAGATTAAAATCATATAAAATATGGAAAAACATGATTCCCCCTAAATGGAGTAATATAGAATATAAAATTCCTTATTTTAATAACATTAGTTATTATTCTGCTATTAAAAAAAATAAATTTCTAAAAAAAGAAATCGATAATAAATTATTAGATACTTTTAAGAAATTAAATTTAAAATTTAAATTTAAAAAAAAAAAATCAAATATTGCATTAGACATAATTATGGATTCTGTTTCTGTTACTACAACTTTTAAAAAAATTTTATCAGAAAAAGGAATAATATTTTGTCCTATTAGTAAAGCAATAAAGAAATATCCTAATATTGTAAAGAAATACATAGGTAAAATAGTTCCAATAAAAGATAATTTTTATTCAGCATTAAATTCAGCTGTTTTTTCTGATGGATCTTTTTGTTATATACCCAAAAATGTACGTTGTCCTGTAGAATTATCTACATATTTTCGTATAAATGAATCAGGAATAGGTCAATTTGAAAGAACACTTTTAATTGCTGATAAAAATTCATATGTTAGTTATCTAGAAGGATGCACTGCGCCTCAGCGTAAAGAAAATCAATTACATGCTGCGGTTGTTGAATTAATAGCTTTAGAAGGTGCGGAAATTAAATATTCTACTGTACAAAATTGGTTTCCTGGAGATAAAAATGGAATAGGAGGAGTTTTAAATTTTGTAACTAAAAGAGGATTATGTGAAAATAAATCTAAAATATCATGGACTCAAATAGAAACTGGATCAGCTATAACTTGGAAATATCCATCTTGTATTTTAAAAGGTAATAGTTCAATAGGAGAATTTTATTCAGTAGCTTTTACAAAAAATTTTCAACAATCAGATACTGGGACAAAAATGATTCATTTAGGAAAAAATACTAAAAGTACTATTATTTCAAAAGGTATATCAGCTGGATATTCTAAAAATAGTTATAGAGGATTAGTAAATCTTTCTTATAAAGCTACTAATTCGCGTAACTTTTCACAGTGTGATTCTTTATTAATAGGTAATACCTGTAGTGCTCATACTTTTCCTTTTTTAAAAGGAAAAAATAATTCATCTAAAGTTGAACATGAAGCAACAACCTCTAAAATAGGAGAAGATCAAATCTTTTATTGTAATCAACGTGGAATTAATTTAGAAAAAGCTATTTCACTTATAGTAACTGGATTTAGTAAAGAAATTTTAGATAGATTACCTATGGAATTTGCAATAGAAGCAAGAAAATTATTAGAAATAAAATTAGAAGGTTCAGTAGGATAATAATAAAAATTAAAATTTAATGTTAAAAATTAAGAATTTATATGTTTCAGTAAAACAAAAACAAATCTTAAAAGGTGTTAATCTAACAATTAATAAAGGAGAGATTCATGTAATAATGGGACCTAATGGATCTGGTAAAAGTACATTAGCTTCTATAATAGCTGGTAAAAAGGATTATAAAATCAATAAAGGTAATATTATATTTGAAAATATAAATTTAAATTTTTTTCCTCCAGAAGAAAGAGCGCATTTAGGGATTTTTCTATCTTTTCAAGATCCAATAGAAATACCCGGTATATCAATTTTTAATTTTATAAGAATTTCTATAAATTCGATAAGGAAAGCGAATGGAAAAAAAGAAATATCTTATAATGAATTTTTTCAAAAAGTAAAAATGGTATCTGATTTATTGAAAATAAATAGAACTTTTCTTTCAAGATCTTTAAATGAAGGATTTTCAGGGGGTGAAAAAAAACGTAATGAAATATTTCAAATGTGTATGATTAATCCCAAATTATCTATATTAGATGAAATGGATTCTGGCTTGGATATAGATGCTATTCGTACTATATCTATAGGAATTAATAAATTTAAAAAAAAGAATAATTCTATATTAATTATTACTCATTATCAAAGATTGTTAAATTATATAATTCCCGATTATGTACATATTTTATATAAAGGTAAATTAGTTAAATCTGGAAATAAAGAATTAGCAAGAAAAATTGAATCAGAAGGTTATGATTGGATCAAAAATTTAAAATGAAATGAATTTTAAAAAAAAATTTTATTCTAATTCTAGAATAGAAATTAATAATAATATTAATTATTATATAAATATTATTCGGAATAAATCAATAAAACTTTTTAATAAAAAGTTTTCATTAAAATCTGAAAAGATTAAATCATCAATAATTGATTATGAATATTTTTTTCCTGTAAAAGAAGCAGAATATTATGATATAATAAATCAATATATTTTAGATAAAAATGGAATGTATTTATTTTTTATAAATGGTTTTTATGTTTTTAAAAAATTTAAAAAATATTTATTATCAATAAATGATATTATCATAAATAATAAAAATTATTGTAATTCAAATATTGAAAAATTTTATGGTAAATCCATATCAAATAATGATATTTTAAATTTATTTAATTTTTTCTTTTCAAAAGATGGCGCATACATCTTTATACCAGATAATATTTGTTTTAAACAAAATATATATATTATATATATATATAATATTAATTATGATTATTCAATCATCAATCCTAGAAATTTAATAATTATAGGAAATAATTCTAAAGCTAAAATTGTAGAAATACATGAATCATTAACAAATAAAATTTGTTTTAGTAATTCAGTTACTGAAATTTATACTAGAAAAAATAGTAGTATAGATTATATGAAAATTCATAATAATTTATCTTTTTTCTATTTAAGAGATAAAACTTTTTTGACACAAAAAAAAAATAGTACTTGTAGTATAAGTACTTTTTCATTTGAAGGAAGATTATTAATTAATAATATTAAATTAATTAATTTAGGAAATTATTCAAAATTTAATGTAAATGGACTTACAATCATAAAAAAAAAATCATTAAATAAATTAATTTATAATAAAACATTAATAGACCATTTATATCCTAATTGTGAAAGTTATCAAACTTATAAATCTATTTTATACGGAAGATCAAAAGTATTTTTTTGGGGTAAAATGAAAATTCATAAAAAAGCAAATCATATAAATGCTTTACAAAAAGCTAATAATATTTTAATTAATAAAAATGCATTTGTTTATTCAAAACCTGAATTAGAAATTTATACAGATAATGTTAAATGTTCGCATGGAAGTACTATAGGTAAAATAGATAAAAATAAGATTTTTTATATCTGCTCTAGAGGAGTTATAAAAACTGTAGCAAAATCAATACTTATATTTCTTTTTTCTAAAGAAATACTAAAAAAAATAAATATAAAATATTTAATAAAAAAAATTATAATTAATTATTTGGATAATAATTATATTAATTTAATGTAAAAAATGTTATCTAAAATAGATATAAAAAATCTAAGAAAGGAATTTGCTATTTTTAATTCTAATCTTAATAGTAAAAAATTAATTTATTTAGATAATGCAGCCACTACTCAAAAACCTAATAAAGTAATAAACTCAATAAAAGAATATTATTCAAATATAAATTCTAATGTCCATAGAGGAGATTATTATTTAAGTAATAAAGCTACTGAAAAATTGGAATATAGTAGGATAAAAATAAAAAATTTTATAAACGCTAAATATTCACATGAAATTATTTTTACAAGTGGGGCAACAGAAAGTATTAATTTAATAGCTAATAGTATTTCTTCTTTAATAAAAGAAAAAGATGAAATAATAATTCCATATTCTGAACATCATTCTAATATAATACCATGGCAAATTCTTTGTAATAAAAAAAAAGCATTATTAAAAATAATACCCATAGATTATGATGGAAATCTAAAATTAGATTATTTTAAATCTATTATTTCAAATAAAACTAAATTAATCTCTTTAAGTCATGTATCTAATGCATTAGGAGTTATTAACCCAATTAATGATATTATTTATGAAGCTAAAAAATATAATACGTTAGTATTAATAGATGGTTCACAAGCTATATCTCATATTCCTATAAATATACAAAATATTAATCCTGATTTTTATGTATTTTCAATACATAAAATGTATGGCTCTACTGGAATAGGAGTTCTTTATGGAAAAGAGGAGATTTTAAATCTAATCCCACCATATAAATATGGTGGTGAAATGATAGATAAAGTTTCATTTGAAGAAACAACATATGCAAATTTACCATTTAAATTTGAAGCCGGAACTCCAAATATAGGAGGAATTATATCTACAATAGATGCAATAGCATTTATAGAAAAATATAATATTAAAAATATTAAAAATCATGAAGAGAAAATTATTAATTATGCAATAAAATTATTGACTTCTATAGAAGGAATTAAAATCTATGGAGAAGAGAAAAACAGTTCTAGTATTATATCATTTAATATAAACAAAATACATCCATTTGATGTAGGTAAAATCTTAGATAATTTTGGTGTAGCAGTAAGAACTGGAAATCATTGTGCACAACCTATAATGGATTTTTTTTCTATTCCTGGAACTATAAGAATAAGTTTTGCTATATATAATACATTTGAGGAAATAGATTATTTATATAAAATAATAATAAAAATTATCAATTCGTTTAATTTTTAAAAAAAAATATTTTATATACATATTTATATATGTAAATTTAAACATTATGAATAAAAAAAAAAAAAATAATTAAAGTTTTAGAATTTACTACTGTTAATGAATTAGCATCAATAATGAATATTGATTCAATAAAAATTATAAAAAGTTGTATTTCATTAGGAATAATGGTAACTCGTAATCAACGATTAGATGCAGAAACTTTAACTTTAGTGGCATATGAATTTGGTTATTCTGTAGAATTTGTTGATACAGATTTAGAAAAAGATTTTGAAAAAGATCTTAAACCAAGATCTCCTGTTGTTACTATAATGGGGCACGTAGATCATGGAAAAACCTCTTTATTAGATTATATAAGAAAAACTAATATTATAGCTGGAGAATGTGGAGGGATTACACAACATGTTGGAGCATATAATGTTAAATTAAAAAAAGGTAATAGTATTACTTTTTTAGATACCCCAGGTCATGAAGCATTTACCGCTATGATAGTTAGAGGAACTAAAATAACAGATATAGTAGTTATAGTAATAGCTACAGATGATGATGTAATGCCTCAAACTAAAGAAGCTATTAGCCATGCACAATTAGCTGGTGTACC
>Ga0066652_100001528_pt1 | contig 12061 bp, 8 predicted proteins | sample GraSoiAngelo_101_FD_71413 | JGI IMG/M metagenome (GOLD analysis project Ga0066652, IMG submission 71413) | Grasslands soil microbial communities from the Angelo Coastal Reserve, California, USA - 14_0903_02_30cm | ecosystem: Environmental > Terrestrial > Soil > Grasslands | place: USA...
GTGCTGTCGTACACGGTGGCTGGCACGAACATCAGCGAGGAGTTGGGCAGCGTCGCCGAGGGAGCCCAGGTCGGCGTCACGCGTACCTTCCGCACCGGGCCCATCGCGCAGCCGTTGACGCTCGTCGTCGCCGAGGTCGGGGGCAGTGCCGGCGTCGACTCGACGGGATCGACGACGGTCGTGTATCAGGGCGCGGCGCGCGACACGGCGACGGTGGCCGGGGTCGTGGGCGCACCCGCCGGCGCGCGCCTGCAGGTGGATTCCAACCGGTTCGTGACGCTGCGCCTCCCCGCCGGCGCCGCGTCGACCTTCCGCGTCGTGACGTGGCGCGGGCCGGCGGGCGAGCGTGCCGTCGTGACCGCGATGCTGCAGCGCCCCGTCGCCTTCGCCCCGTTCGAGACGGGCGGACCGCGTCGATGGGACAGCACGGTGACGACGCGCGGCGTCGTCTCACCCGACACCGCGGACTACGTCGTCGATCGCGTCACGCTGCCGATCCCGAATCCGTGGCGGCGCAACGTGCGCGTGAGCGACGTCGACTTCTTCCGCGACGGACGCGCCGCCGCCGTCACCTTCGATGGCGACGTGTGGATCGCCTCGGGAATCGACCGCGCGCTCGACCGCGTACAGTGGCGACGTTTCGCGTCGGGGCTGTACGAGCCGCTCAATCTCCAGATCGTGAACGACACGATCTACGTGCTCGATCGCCAGGGGATCGTGCGGCTGCTCGACGTGAACGGCGACGGCGAGGCGGATCGCTACGAGAACTTCAGCAACCTCGTGATCCAGTCGGGCGAGTCGCGCGAGTATCCACTCGGCTTCGCGAAGAAGCCCGGTGGCGGATTCTACGTCTCGATCGGCGGAGCACTCGACAACGGGCCCAAGACGTCACCGGCGATCATGCCGGGCTTTCGCGCCGGATCGCCGCACAGCGGCACCGTGCAGGAAGTCTCGCCCGACGGGCGCAGCATCCGCACGTACGCCTCAGGCCTGCGCGAGCCGAACATCGGCGTGCACCCGAGCACTGGAGTGATCGCCTCGTCCGACCAGCAGGGGAACTTCGTGCCGGCCACGCCCGTGTATCTGCTTCGCGAGGGCGGATACTACAACGTCACGCCGACGGCGCATGGCGCCGACACGGCAGCGGGGCTGCCGCCCCTCGTGTGGATCCCGCACGAGGTGGACGCATCCGGCGCCGGCGAGGTGTGGATTACCGGCAATCGGATGGGCTTCGCGGGCGATGCGCTCGTGCACCTGTCGTACGCTCGTCCCGGACCATTCCGCGTCTATGTGGACAGCGCGCGGAGCGCGGTGCAGGGCGCGATCGTGACGCTTCCCGGTTTCTTCTCGACACCGACGCTGAAGGGTCGCATGCACCCGAGCGACGGACAGCTCTATCTCGCCGGATTCCAGATCTGGCAGTCGAACGCGAAAGACGTCTCGAGCCTCACGCGGCTCCGCTACACGAATCGTCCCAGCACGCTCCCGGTCGCGGTGCACGCGGGTCAGCAGGGGATCGTCGTGCGCTTCGCCTCGCGGCTCGACGCGGCCGCGGCGCGCGACGCGGCGCACTACGAGCTGCAGTCGTGGAGCTATCGACGAACGTCGGCGTATGGGTCAGGGCACTTCAAGCATGACGGCAGCGCGGGGCACGACCGCGCGAACGTCGCGGCGCATCTCTCGGCGGACGGCCGCAGCGTACTGCTCGTCGTGCCCGAGATGCGGCCGGTGATGCAGATGCAGCTCGACTACGATCTGCGCAGCGCCGCGGGTGTGGCGCTCAAGAACTCGCTCTATCTCACGGTGCACTCGGTCGACCCGCTCGACCTTCACGCCGCGGGCTTCGGTGCACTCGACTGGCGCGCGAGCGCGCGCCGCGCCGCGTCGGCCGCGACGAGCACCGCGGTGGCGGCATCAGCCGAGCAGGGCGCGCGCGTCGTGCAGCGCTCGGGCTGTCTCGCCTGTCATTCCGTCGATGGCACGACCGCGGGGAAGACGGGACCGACGCTCAAGGGCGTTTACGGGTCGCAGGTGCGCCTGGTCGGCAAGCCGCCGGTCCGCGCGGACGACGCTTATCTCATCCGCTCGATCCTGGAGCCCGCCGCCGACATCGTGCAGGGCCACGAGCCGGGAATGCCGTCGTTCCGCGGAGTGTTGAGCGACGCAGAGGTGCGGTCGGTGGTGATGTACATCCGGTCGCTGGGAGCACGATAGGTCGGTCTGACGGTTAAATCGTCGAACGGCGCGTGCAGCGCGCCTCTAGAAGCTCAGCCTCAAGCCCGCCGAGAACGCAAAGTTGTTCGCCGTCTTGCCCTCCAGGTCCACGAACGTCGCGTCGTTGAAGTCGAACTTGCCGATGTAGTCCTTGGCCATCAGTCGGAGGCCGATGTCCTTGGCGAGGGCGACGTCGGCACCGACGCCGACGTTGGCGGCGAAGTTCGTCGACGTGGTCGACAGGAACGACTCCGAGATCTCGTAGCGCATCGCGCCGGCGCCCGCCTGGATGAATGGCGCGAGCGACATGCCCGAGATCGACGTCACGGGCACGTCGAGCTGCAGGCCGCCGTCGTACATCAGCATGTTGCTGTGCGCGACGGAGAGGCCACCGAGGATCGGGACGCCCGCCTTGATGTCGCTGCTCGAGGCGCCGACGTTGCCGACGAGCGAGATGTTGGGAGCGAGCCGCATCCCGAGCTGCACGCCATACACCGGCGCCGGGGCGTTGCCGATCGCCGTGCCGAACGGGCCGGAGACGAGGTCGCCGAACACCATGTATCCGACGTAGGGCGTGAAATCGAACACCTTGCCCGATGGCAACGTGCTCGTGCGCGACTGGGCGTGCGCGCCGGTGGTGAGCGCGGCGAGAGCGACGGCGGACTGCAGTGTGATGCGGCGATACGAGTGAGGGCGCATGGGGGTCTCCGGGAAGTGGGCGACCCGGATGAGGGAAGCCGTACCCCATGCCAAGGCACGGCAAGTGCCCGGCGGGCCCAGCGCGGATGCACTCTGGTAAGCGTCGGAGGCACAACGAGTTCCGACGAACGGTCGCTGCGGACGATGCGCGTCATTGTCCTAGTCGTTGGACGAATCGGCGTCCACTTCCAGCCGCACCCGCGCCGTGTTGCCGTCGCCGAGTTCGTGTCGTCCCACTGGCACCACCCCCCATCGCCGGCAGCGCCCTTCCGTGCCGACGTATTCCCCACCCATCGTCGTGGAGCGTCGCATGGACAACTCAGCGGACGAGCTTCGAGCCATCCTTTCGGCATTTCAACAGGTCGCGGCCGCATCGTGGCCCGATCTCAATCCGGACATGAAGTCGCGCACATCGCGCTGGTCGTCGGCCAGCGCGGCCGAGCTCCGCGCGGAGCTCGACGGCTACCTGCGCGAGGTCGCGCCGCCGAAGAGCAACGTGCGCGTCATGTGGAAGACGGGCCCCAAGTACGTCTTCGGGGGTTGCAACGAGCTGTTCGCGAAGGATGCCGGTCTCGCGCGGTCGGAGCTGATCGGCACCGATGACTTCGACAAACGACTTCCGTGGCGACATCAGGCGGCGAAGTACCGGCGCGACGATGAGACCGTCGTGAAGACTGGCAAGGCGAACCTCGACATCATCGAGCGCCAGGAGTCGACGGCTGGCGAGATGACGTGGGTGCGCGCGGGGAAGGCGCCACTGAAGCTGGCCGATGGCACCGCGTTCGGAATGCTCGCGATGTACGAGATCGTCGACGCAGCGACGGGCCGTGCGCTGTTCATGAAGTCGATGAAGAACGAGACCGCCACGGCGTGAGCAACGACTCGCCGGTGGCGGGCACGACGAAAAACCAAGGGTACGTGCAGAAAAACGAGGGTTGATCGGGCACGTCGGTCGGCTGCATCTTTCCGCGACGCGAAGTCGCGTGTCGTTCGCAAGCCGTTCGTCTCTCCGTCACCCGCGGCTGACCCGGCGTCGCCGTGCCCAGGAGTTCCGACGTGATCATGCATCCGGGCTCACGGCTCCCGCTGCCGCACCTGGCCTTCCTCGAAGCGCTCGCCAACTGCGAAGAGGATACGTCGCGCTGGCATGCGCTCACGGCGGGCTACGCCGCCCTGCAGCTCTTCGACTTCTGGGCCGAGCACGACGCTGGCGCGATCCTGCCGAGCGACCTCGAGCTCCGCCGGGTTCGCAAGCGCCTCGAGCTCGTCGAGTGGGGGGATCCGGTCCGTCGCTGCCTGCTCCATCTCGTCGAGGTGATGGAGCGTCCAAAGCCGCCCCGAGGCTCGGAGGACCAGCGGCTGCGGAGCTACGAGACGGGGCGCATCCTCGCCGCCTACGGCAAGCTGCTGCAGTACGAATCGAGCTGGTCGCTCTCACGCGACGTGTACGAGACGCTGGTCACGTTCGCCTCGAGCGTGGACGACGATGAGCGCCTGCTCGACTCGATGCTGATGGTCGCATTCTGCCATCGCATGCTCGGCCAGCTGGACGAAGCGCGCGAGGCGTACTCGGTGCTGCGTGAGACGGCGACGACGCTCGAGAGCGAACAGTATCTCCTGTTGAGCGAGCTGGGGTTCTCGAAGCTGGCGGTCGCGCGCGGAAACCTGCCGGCGGCTGCCGGCATGCTCGATCGCATCCTGGAAGAAACCCGGACGGGCGACCATCACAACGTACGCGCCAAGGCGTTGATGGATCGCGCTCGCGTGGCGATGCAGCTGGGCGATCACTCCAGCGCGGCGCTGCTCGGCCATGAGGCGTTCGAGTGCTCGACCGACCCGTTCGACCGCGACCGCATCCTCCTGAACATCGGGATGACGCTGACGCACATGGGTCTCTGGACCGAGGCGCGCGATGCGTACATGGTGGCCGGCGCCACGGCGCAGGAGGTCACCGTGCGGAGAATGGCACAGATCAACCTCATGGAGCTGGCGTATCTCGACCAGAACGAGATCCTGTTCGAGCAGTATCTGCGCGCGGTCGCGGTGGATGAGCTGCCGCCGTACGTGGAGACGGTGTACCACGAGACGCGCGCCTACGGCCTTTGCACATTCGGCCGGCTCGACGAAGCCACGTTCGCGTTCCGCCGGATGCTCGACGTGGCGAGCCGGCACGGACTGAACGAGTTCGTGTTCAAGGCGGAGCATGCGCTGGAGGACGTCTCGCGCGTCACGCCGCCGCTGGTGCGTACCACGCGCGAAGAGCCGGAGCGATCGGCGGCGATCTTCGCCGTCGCCGATTCGCTGTCGCGCCTCCGCGAGCACGCCGGGCTCTGATCGTGGAGCGCCGCGTACGGCGGCGCGCCACGATCGGCGGGTCAGCGGCGCCCCGATGCGTCGAGCGTGCCGCCAGCGTTCGACGGCGCGTTCGGCTGGAGCCGCCGCTGCGCGGTCGACGTCGGCGCGGTGACGTCGGAGCACGCAGCGAGGGAGAGCGTAACGAGGGCGAGCGTCAGCACGGCCAAAGGACGACGCGACATGGGGGGACCTCCGGTGAGTGGGGCGCTCGCGGGACTCGTGACGTCTGCCGCAGCGCTCGAAGGTCGGCATGGCGCATGGTCTGCTACAACGGCAGTTTTTCGTCTCTTGTAGACGCCGTTGTTCCTCCTGCCGCCCTCCTGACCCGCTCTCGCGTTCGTGCATGTGGCCGCCCGACTGCCCCCCGCCTCGCTGGCGCGCCTCCGCGCCGTCCTCACCTCCGACGACGAGCTGATCGAAGTCGCCGACTGGGCCGAGTTGCACCACGCGCTGCGTACGCAGCCCGTCGACCTGATGGTCCTCGATCCCCGCTCCGCCAGTCACGAGCCGAGTCCACTCGACGAGTCCGAGCCCTCCCCGCTGCTCACGCTCCTCACCGAGTTCCGCTCCGTCCCGACGATCCTCTACTCGACCCACACACGCGACGGCCTGCGTGCGGTCCTGCCGCTGGCTCGCTCCGGCGCGCACCAGGTCATCTTCCGCGGCTTCGACGACACGCGCGAGCGACTCCGGGCACAGCTCGATCAGGTGGCGGCGAGCCTGCTCGCCGAGCGTCTGCTCGAGGTGATCGTGGCTCGGCTCACGGCCGTCGACGCGCCCGCCGAGGTCGTCCAGGCGATGGGGCGACTCTTCCGCGCGCCGCAGGCATTCCGGACGGTGCACCAGCTCGCGACGGTCGCCGGCCGCAAGCGCGGCCAGCTCGATCGGTGGATGTTCAAGGCGGGGCTCGCGCCGGCGAAGGTCGTGATGCTCGCCGCGCGCGTCGCCTGGACGCACCACTACCTGCGCGCACCCGGCAACCGGTTCAAGACCCTCGCCCTTCGCCTCGGCTATCCCGACACCGTGGGACTCGGCCGCCACGTGAAGTGGATGACGGGAATGACGCCGACCCAGCTACGCCGCACCGTCGGCGCGGACGAGCTGCTGGCGATGCTCGCGCGCCGGGTCGTACGGTGAGGCGGGCGAAGCCGTGCAGACGGTGAAACCGTCCCGCTCGGTGACGTCGGTAATCTCGTAGATTACCGACGCCATGTTCGTCCCAGAGATCGTCTCGACGCTCCGCGGATACACGCGACGCCAGCTCCTCGCCGACCTCCAGGCGGGCGTGATCGTCGGCATCGTCGCGCTTCCGCTGGCCATCGCGTTCGCCATTGCCAGCGGCGTCACGCCCGATCGCGGACTGTACACCGCGATCGTGGCCGGCTTCATCATCTCGGCGTTCGGCGGCTCTCGCGTCCAGATCGGCGGTCCGACGGGGGCATTCGTCGTCATCGTCTATGGCGTCGTCCAGAAGTACGGGGTCGATGGCCTCACGGTCGCGACGCTCATGGCTGGCGTCCTGCTCATCGCCCTCGGCGCGGCGAGGATGGGTGCCGCGATCAAGTTCATTCCGCACCCGGTCGTGATTGGATTCACCAGCGGGATCGCGGTCGTGATCTTCTCGAGCCAGGTGAAGGACGTGCTCGGCCTTCGCATGGGCGCCGTGCCCGCCCCCTTCTTCGAGAAGTGGCAGTCCTACGTCGCGCACCTCGGCTCGGCGAGCTGGTATGCCGTCGCCCTCGCGGCGGCGGCCATGCTCATCATTCAGCTGTGGCCGGCGGTGAGCCACCGCATCCCGGGGCCCTTCATCGCCCTCATCGGCACGACCGCTGCGGCGCGGATGCTTCGGCTTCCCGTGGAGACGATCGGCTCGCGATTCGGCGCGATCTCGGCGCACCTGCCGCACCCGGTCGTGCCGCACCTGAGCTTCACCGACGTCACCACGCTCGTGCAGCCGGCCATCGCCATCGCACTGCTCGGCGCCGTGGAGTCGCTGCTGTCGGCGGTGGTCGCTGACGGCATGATCGGCACGCGCCACAAGTCCAACCTCGAGCTCGTGGCGCAGGGCGCGGCGAACGTCGTCGCGCCGCTGTTCGGCGGCATCCCGGCAACGGGCGCCATCGCACGTACGGCGACGAACATCCGCAACGGCGGCCGCACCCCGGTGGCGGGGATCACGCACGCCGTCACGCTGCTGCTCATCACACTCTTCTTCGGCCGGCTCGCCGCGCTCATCCCGATGGCGACGCTCGGTGCGATCCTCGTGGTCGTCGCGTACAACATGAGCGAGTGGCGCACCTTCCGGAGCGAGCTACGGGGGCCGAAGAGTGACGTCATCGTGCTCCTCGCCACCTTCTTCCTCACCGTCGTGGTCGACCTCACCGTGGCGATCGAGGTCGGGATGGTACTCTCGGCCTTCCTCTTCATGCGACGCATGGCCGAGGTGACGAGCGTGACGATGATCACGCGCGAGCTCGCCGACGGCACGAGCCTGGACGACGAGGATGCCGCCACGCTCGCGCGCCAGCTTCCAAAGGGCGTCGTCGTGTACGAGATCAACGGCCCGCTCTTCTTCGGCGCGGCGGAGCGGTTCCGCAACGTGCTGGGAGAGATCCGCGAGCGTCCGCGGGCGCTCGTCGTGCGCATGCGTCACGTGCCGGCCATGGACTCGACGGGGATCCATGCCCTGCGCGAACTGGTGCGCCGGAGCCTGCGCGACCGCACGGTGGTGATCCTCGCCGAAGTGTCGGATCAGCCGCGCACGGTGCTCCAGAGCTCGGGGCTGCTGGACGAAGTCGGACCGCACAACGTGTTCGATACGCTCGACGCGGCCATGGTGCATGCCGGCGAGGTGGCGAGCCACGCCAGGGGGAACACGGGCGCGCACAAGGCTGCCGCCACGGGCGCGAGTCACTGACCCTCCCCGCCCTGTTCAAACCCATCGCGCGGGGATGGCCCTGTGGGGCACCGGACTTGCCATTCAGTCCCGCATGCCCCCCACACATCGAACACGACTCTGGGTCTCGTCGGCGGTGCTCGGCGCCTCGTTCCTGGCGGCGTGCATCGAGGTCGAGGACGCATCGGACAAGAAGAAGGCGACCGCGGACGGCGCAGTGGTCGTCGCCGCGAACGCGCCGCCGCCGGCCACACCCGCGCCGCCCTCCACGGCGCGCTTCGGGCCGGACAGCGCGACGCGTATCCGCGGCGGCCCCGCGTGGACGCCGGAGCAGGCCTCAGCGCTGCAGAGCGACTCCGCGCACGACTTCACCGGGATCGACACGACGATGGCGCCGGAGAGCGCGGCGGGCGCACCGACCACACCAGCCCCGGCCACGCCGACGCCGCTGCTCGCTCCGGGAGCGCTACTCATCCCGGTTCAGGGGATCGAGCCATCGGCGCTGCACGACACCTACTCCGAGCAACGCGGGGGCGGCACGCGCACGCACGAAGCGCTCGACATTCCGGCGCCGCGCGGCACGCCCGTGCTCTCGGCCGCCAGCGGACGCGTGCTCAAGCTCTTCAACAGCAAGGCAGGCGGGAAGATGGTGTACGCCGCGGACTCGAGCGAGCACTTCATCCTCATGTACGCGCACCTCGACTCGTACGCGCCGGGCCTGGCCGATGGGCAGCCGCTCACGCGCGGCCAGGTGATCGGCACCGTCGGCACGACGGGCAACGCACCTCCGAACGTTCCCCACCTCCACTTCGCCATCGCTCGCTCGAACGACGTGAAGGTGTGGTGGAAGGGGGAGCCGGTGAATCCGTATCCGGTGCTTGCGCGCTGAGAGACGGTGAGTTGGTGAGTTGGATCGTTGGATAGCGATCCAACTCACCAACTCACCGCTTGCCCTCCCACCTCACCTTCCTCACCCTCCTCAACAGCACGCCGACGAGGATCGCTGTCGCGACCGACCAGCCGATGAGGAACATGTTGCGCGTGCGGGTGGGGGCGTGGGCGAGGCCGGCGCCGTAGAAGATCGACATCGCCACGGCGTCGAGCAGCACGACGGCCATCACCAGCTGGAGCACGGCACGCCGCAGCGCGTTCCGCTGCGGCGCCCGTGGATCGACGGGTGGAACGGTCACCCGACGCTCAGTCGTCGCCCATCGCCGGCACGGGGTGGCCGTGCGAGCCGTGCGGGATGGGATGCTCCGCCGTCATCGGCGGGGTGAAGCCGAACTTGCCGGCGAGCCAGTGGCGCGTCTCGTCCATCACCTCGTAGAACGTCGGAATCACCAGCAGCGTCAGCATCGTGCTCGTGAGCACGCCGCCGATGATCGCGACGCCGAGGGGAGCGCGGAACTGCGCGCCCTCGCCGCCACCGAGCGCCACCGGCACCATGCCCGCGATGAGCGCGAACGTCGTCATGAGGATCGGACGCAGACGGATCGCGCCCGCCTCGATGAGCGCCTCACGTAGCGGCATCCCCTCCTTCTCGCGCGCCCACTTCGCGAAGTCGATGAGCAGGATGGCGTTCTTCGCCACGATCCCCATGAGCAGGATCACGCCGATCAACGACATGATGTTGATCGTGTTCCCCGTGATCGCCAGCGCGAGCAGCACGCCGATGAGTGAGAGGGGCAGCGACATCAGGATCGCGAGCGGATCGAGGAAGCTGCCGAACTGCACGACGAGGATCAGATACATCAGGCCGACCGCGACGAACAGCGCGGTGAAGATCTGCCCGAACACCTCGTTCTGCGCCTGCGAATCGCCGCCGAGTCCGAAGCGCACGCCCGGTGGCAGCGTGAGCTTCGACACGCGTGCCACCACATCGTTGGTCACATCGCCCGTCGCGCGGCCGGAGTTGTTCGCCTCGACAGAGACGACGAGATCGCGATCCAGGTGATCGATGATCGCCGGTCCGATGCCCGGCTTGATCGTCGCCACCTGACCGAGCGGCATCGTCGTCGGCGCGCCGTTCGAACCCATCACCACGAGCGGAAGCTGATGCAGATCGTCGGCGTTGCGGCGCGACTCGGGAACGAGCCGCACCTCGACGTCTCGCATCTCCCCGGAGGGATCTTCCCAATCGCCCGCATCGATGCCGGCGAATGCGGGCCGCAGGGCCTGCGCCACCTGCCCCACGGTCACGCCGAGCGAGCCCGCGACGCCGCGGTTGAGGTCCACCTCGAGCTCGGGCTTCTGTCCCTTCGTCGACAGGCTCACGTCGACCGCGCCCGGAGTGCTGAGCACGATCTGCTGCACCTGCTCCGCGGCCTGGTTGAGCGCGACGATGTCGTTCCCCTTGAGCTGGAATTGCAGCTGCTTGCGACCGCCGGCGAAGTCATTGGTGAACACCGACAGCTTCACTCCGGCCACGTTCTTCATCTCGTCGCGCAGCACCTGCGCCATCTGCTCGGCGCTTCGCTTGCGCTGGTCCATCGGCGTGAGCCGGACGTAGATGTTTCCCTCGTCCACCGTGCCGGACGCACCGCCACCAAGCGTGGTGTAGGTGTAGCGCACCTCGGGGTGCGCACGCGTGATGCGCGCCGCCTCCTGCGCCTTGAGTCGCGTGTAGGCCATGTTCGAGCCCGGCGGCGTCTCGAGATTCACGATGAACTCGGAGCGATCGTCCTCGGGGAAGAAGCCGACGCCGACGGTGCGTGCCGGCGGGATCATCCGCGGCAACGCGATGAACGCGAGGATTCCGACGATCCCCAGCGCGACCTTGGCGAACCTCGGCAGCCGCTTCGTCGTGAGCGCGAAGACCAGCACGGCGATGCCCACGAATGCACCGAACAGCCCGGTGAGCCCGCCGCTGAACACGGTGAATGACGCGAAGAACGTCCCGATCGCGAGCGCGGCCATCGCCGCGCGATGGTCGAGCGCCCACGCGATCACGCCACGATAGTTGTGCGCCTGACGGTTGAACCAGTGATTGAACCGGTCGAGCTGCTTCGTGATCCAGGCCTTCTTGTCCTCCGGCACGTGCGGATCCGCCCAGTACGCCGAGAGCATCGGGTCCAGCGAGAACGACACGAACAGCGACACGAGGACCGAGCAGGCGATCGTGAGCGCGAACGGCTTGAACCACTGGCCACCGACGCCGGGCATGAACCCGATCGGCACGAACACGGCAAGGATCGAGAAGGTCGTGGCCGCGACGGCGAGACCGATCTCATCGGTGCCTTCGCGCGAGGCGGTGTAATGATCTTTCCCCATCTCGACGTGTCGGACGATGTTCTCGCGCACGACGATGGCGTCGTCGATCAGGATTCCGATCGCCAGCGAGAGACCGAGCAGAGACATCGTCTCGAGCTTGAAGCCGAGGACGTACACGGCGATGAAGCTCGCGAGCACCGAGACTGGCAGCGCGAGGCCGGTGATGACGGTCGAGCGCCACGAGTTGAGGAAGACGAAGACGACGAGCACGGTGAGGATCGCGCCCTCGATCAGCGCCTCCTCCACGTTATTCACCGCCGTCGTGACGCGGGTCCCCGAGTCCTTCACCAGCTCGAGCTTCGTTCCCTTCGGCAGGGTCGTCTGCAACTCCGCCACACGCGCGCGGATCTTGTCGCTCACGTCGGTCGTGCTGAAGCCCTTGGCCTTCTTGATGTCGAGTCCGACGGCTTCACGATCGTTGAACAGCGCGAGCGTGCGCGGCTCCTCGGTGCCGTCACGCACCGTGGCGATGTCGCCCAGTCGCGTGAGCTGTCCATTGCGCTCGGCGACGACGAGCTGCGTGAACTCCTGTGGGTTCTCCAGTCGGCCCTTGAGCCGGATCGAGCGCTCGTCGAGATCGCCCGTGACGCGTCCGACGGGTGCCGCGAGGTTCTGGAGCTGGAGCGC
>Ga0066652_100001529_pt1 | contig 12060 bp, 7 predicted proteins | sample GraSoiAngelo_101_FD_71413 | JGI IMG/M metagenome (GOLD analysis project Ga0066652, IMG submission 71413) | Grasslands soil microbial communities from the Angelo Coastal Reserve, California, USA - 14_0903_02_30cm | ecosystem: Environmental > Terrestrial > Soil > Grasslands | place: USA...
GCGCCCAGCGCTTCTTCGATGCGCAGGAGCTGGTTGTACTTGGCGACGCGATCGGTGCGGCTCGCCGAACCGGTCTTGATCTGCCCGGCGCCGGTGGCGACGGCGAGATCGGCGATCGTCGTGTCCTCGGTCTCGCCCGAGCGGTGCGAGATGATGCTGGTGTAGCCGGCGGTCCGCGCCATGCCCACGGCGTCGAGCGTTTCGGTGACCGTGCCGATCTGATTGAGCTTGACCAGGATCGAGTTGGCGACCTTCTCGTCGATGCCGCGCTTCAGGATCTCGGGGTTGGTGACGAACAGGTCGTCGCCGACGATCTGCACGCGGCCGCCGAGCGCGGTGGTCAGCGTCTTCCAGCCGGCCCAGTCGCCTTCGGCGAGGCCGTCCTCGATCGACACGATCGGGTACTGGCGGACCCAGTCTTCGTACAGCGCGACCATTTCGTCGGCGCTGCGCGTCTGCTCGCCCGACTTCTTGAACTCGTAGCGCTGGCCGTCCTCGACCCAGAGCTCGCTGGCCGCGACGTCGAGCGCGAGGAAGACGTTCTCGCCCGCCTTGAACCCGGCCTGCGCCACCGCCTCGAGCACGAGATCGAGCGCTTCGCGGTTGGATTTCAGGCTCGGCGCGAAGCCGCCTTCGTCCCCGACGCCGGTGGCATAGCCCTTCTTCTTCAGGATGCCGCGCAGCGTGTGGAAGATCTCGGCGCCGGTGCGCAGCGCATCGCCGAACGACGCCGCGCCGAGCGGCATCACCATGAATTCCTGGAAGTCGACGCTGCTGTCCGCGTGCGCGCCGCCGTTCAGGATGTTCATCATCGGCGCCGGCAGGATCGTGCCGGTGGCGCCGTCGTTCTTCTCGTACAGCCGCGCGAGGTGCGTGTAGAGCGGCACGCCGGCCGCGGCGGCGCCGGCGCGCGCCAGCGCCATCGACACGCCGAGCAGCGCGTTGGCCCCCAGCCGCCCCTTCGTGGGCGTCCCGTCGAGCGCGATCATCGCGCCGTCGACCGCGCGCTGGTCGGCGTCCTTGCCCTCGAGCGCCGCGGCGAGCTCGCCGTTCACGTGCCCGACCGCCTTCGTCACGCCCTTGCCGAGATAGCGCTTCTTGTCGCCGTCGCGCAGCTCCAGCGCCTCGCGCACGCCGGTCGAGGCGCCCGACGGCACCGCCGCGCGGCCCATCACCCCGCCCTCGAGCGTCACGTCCACTTCCACCGTCGGATTCCCGCGCGAATCCAGGATCTCTCTGCCGTGTACCGTCGCGATCTTCGCCAAATCAGTAGATCTCCAAGTTGCCAAATTCCCAGATTGCCGGATTACTGTGAGCCTCGGTAATCGAATTCCGCTTCGATGCGCAGCGCGTCGTCGCCGATCGGTCCGACGTAGGGCTCGTCCGCCTTGGTGACGACGACGATGCCGCTGTCGGTGACCGTGTGGCGCCGGCGATCTTCCGCGTCGTTGTAGCCGACCTGCGCGCCGCGCGGGATGAACACGTCGCGATCGACGATCGCGCGGCGGATCCGGGCGTGGCGGCCGACGCGCACGCCGGGCATCAGGATGCTGTCCTCGACCAGGCAGAAGCTGTGCACCCGCACGTTCGGGCAGAGCACGCTGCCGCGGATCGAGCTGCCGGAGATGATGCAGCCGGCCGAGATCATCGAGTCGAGGGAGGTGCCGCAGCGCCGCCCTTCGTCGGCGAACACGAACTTCGCCGGCGGCGCCTGGACCTGGTGGGTGCGGATCGGCCACTCCGGGTCGTAGAGGTTGAACTCGGGGTTGACCCGGCAGAGGTCCATGTTCGCTTCGTAGTAGGCGTCGAGCGTGCCGATGTCGCGCCAGTACTTCGTCGTCTTCTTGTTCTCGTCGGTGAAGCGGTAGGCGTAGACCGGGACCTTCGAGATGAGCGAGGGAATGATGTCCTTGCCGAAATCGTGGCTGGTCGCCTCGCGCGCGTCCGCCTCGAGCACCGGCACCAGCACGCTCATGTCGAAGATGTAGATGCCCATCGAGGCGAGGTGCTGCCCCGGCGGGAGGTCCTTGGGCTTCTCGAGGAACCCGGTCAGCCGATCGTCGGCGTCGACCTGCATGATGCCGAAGCGGTCCGCCTCCTCGGCGCCGACCTCGAGCACGGCGAGGGTGGCGGCGGCGCCGCGCTCGAGATGGAAGCGCAGCATCCGCGCGTAGTCCATCTTGTAGACGTGGTCGCCCGACAGCACGATGAGATGCCGCGGCTCTTCGCGCTGGATCGAGTAGAGGTTCTGGTACACGGCGTCGGCGGTGCCCTGGTACCAGTGCTCGCCGACGCGCTTCTGCGGATGCAGCACCTCGATGAACTCGCCGAGCTCGTCGGCGACGACGCTCCAGCCGAAGCGCAGGTGGCGGGTCAGCGACAGCGACTTGTACTGCAGCGCGATGAAGATCTTGCGCAGCCCCGAGTTCAGGCAATTGCTCAGGGTGAAGTCGATGATCCGGTAGGGTCCGCCGAAATACACGGCCGGCTTGGCGCGGTCCTTCGTGAGCGGGTAGAGCCGCTCGCCGACGCCCCCGGCCAGCACCATGACGACAACATCATCCAGCATGTTTTGGTTGGGGAATGGAATTCATCGTTTGAGTACCACGCGAGCGGGGGCGCCGTCGGCGCCGGCGATCCGCAGCGGCAGACAGTACATCTCGTACTGCCCGGCGTCGGCGTCGGAGAGGTTCAGCCCCTCGATGATCACGACGCCGTTGCCGAGCAGCATGTGGTGCGCCGGCGCGCCGGCCTTCTTGAACTGCTCGACCGAGAGGTAGTCGACGCCGACGACCTTGACGCCCTGGTCGACGAGAAACTTCGCGCCCCCCTCCGAGAGATAAGCGTAGTCGCTGTGGAAGCCCTCGGACGAGTTCCAGAGCGCCGAGTTCGGCGTCTTCAGCAGGACGCGGAGGTCTTCCCGCAGCCCGGCGGCGGCGAGGTGGGCCTCGGTGATGCCGCCGCGGTGCGGCAGGTCGATGACGCGCGCGCGCCCGATCAGCAGCTCCAGCGCCAGCGCGTCGACGCCCGGCCGATCGTCGAAGAAATGCCGCGGCGCGTCGACGTGCGTGCCGCTGTGCGTGCCCATGACGAGCCGCGACGTGTTGGACGAGTCGCCGTTGGCGACGCGCTTGACCGGGCTGAGCTCGAACGGGGGATTGCCGGGGTAGGTGTGAGTGCCGGCCGCCAGCAGCACACTCACATCGATGAAGCGCGGGATGCGCGGCGGCATAGCCCGGCGATCTTATCAGCAGGCGCCCGGAAGCCGGAAGCTGGCCGCCGGCCGATGCTTTTGACTCCCCCCGGCGACGGGCTTATGATCGATGGGTTAAGGAGTCTGTAATGCAGCTGTCGCCCCGGGGAATCTGGTCTGCGCGTGCTTTCGTGTTCATGATGCTGCTGGGCGTCGCGCCGCCCGCGTCGGCGCAGAGGCCGGCGGGAAAAGCCGATCAGAAACCCGATCCTGCCGCGGCCGCCGCGGCGCAGGCCCGCATTCAGGCCGAGGCGCAGGAAATCCAGACGCTGGTCCGCGTCGCCGACGCGGCGATGTCCGGACAGCCCGCGCCCGCCGACTTCCCGATCCAGTTCCAGAACGATTTCCTCAAGGCGCAGGGGTCGCGCGTGTGGGTGCCGATCATCCTGACCCTCGACCCCGCGAAGACGCCGGGCGGCGCGTTCACGCTCTACTTGCGCGTGACGCCGCGCGGGATGGCCGCCCCGCCGGCCGCGCCCGTCCCCGCGGCCCCGGACAAGAACGCAAAAGACAAAGACAAGGACAAGAAGAAGGACCAGAAGGGACCGGTGGTCGCCGCCGCCGCCGCCGCGCCGAACTATCCCTTCGAAGACGCCTCGATGCTCGACCTCAAGCCGGCCGGTCCGGGCCAGCCGTTCCGCATTCAGCGCGGCATCGGCGTGCCTGCCGGCAGCTATGACGTCTATATCGTGCTGCACGAGCGCGGCGCGGCGGGGGCTCCCGGGAAGACCGCGGTGCTGAAGCAGCCGCTCGACGTGCCGAACTACGGCGCGGGAGAGTTCGCGACGAGCACCGTGATTCTGGCCGAGCGCGTCGACCAGCTGCCGTCGCCGATCACCCCCGACGCGCAGTCGGAGCATCCCTACGCCTTCGGACAGACCGAGATCGTCGTCTCGCCCGACCACAAGTTCAAGAAGTCGCAGGAGCTCATCGTCCTGCTGCAGATCTACAACCCGATGGTGACGCCCGAGAAGAAGTTCAACCTCGATGCGACCTACACGTTCTACAGGCAGGACGCCGGGACGGAAAAGAAATTCAACAACACCGATCCCCAGACGTTCAGCTCCGAGAGCATGGGGGCCGGGTTCGACCCGACCGGCAACAGCAGCATCCAGGCCGGGCAGGGGGTCCCCCTCCAGAGCTTCCCGGAGGGGTCGTACCGGCTGGAAATCAAGATTACGGATAAACTAAGCTCCAAGGTCCTTACCCAGAACGTGAACTTCACGGTGGTGCCCTGATAGGGGGAATCCCATGGCGCGCCTGAGCCGGCTCCTCGCGGTGGCCGCGATCGTCGGATTGACGGTAGGGTCGGTGTCCGCCCAGACGCTGTCCGCCGTGCCCGCCCGCCTCCCCCCCGTTCTCCAGGCCCAGCAGGCCCGGCTCAATCTCGGCAGCATCCAGGGGGTGGTCAGCGATGACCGCGGCGGCCCGCTCCCCGGCGCGATCGTCTCGGCGCTGGGGGTCACGACCGCCATGGCGACGACCGACGCGCGCGGCCGGTTCCTCATCCAGCCGCTTGCCGCGGGCGACTACGTGCTCCGCGTCCACCTGACCGGGTTCGTCGCCGGCCGCCGCGAGGGGGTCCGCGTCGGGCCGTCCCCGGTTGAAATCGCCAAGATCCAGATGCGCCGCGTCGACGGGAGCAGCGCCGCCCTGCCGGCCCGCACGATCCTGACCGCCGGCGTCTCGCTGCCGTCGGGCGAGAACGCGACCGCGGAGCCGGACAACCACACGGAAACCGCGTGGCGGCTGCGCCACATCCAGCGCAGCGTGATGAAGCAGGACGGCGGTGTCGTGTCGATCGCCGACGCGGCCGCCGACCAGCCGATGCCCCCGGCGAATCCCTCGGTCTTCGGCCGCGCCTTCGACAATGCCGCGGGCTTCGCCACCATGGCCGCGTCGTTCTTCACGGCGACGCCGTTCACCGGTGAAGTGAACTTCCTCACCACGTCCGCGCTCGGCGCCGGCCCGCTGCTCTTCAGCGACTTCGTCCCGCGCGGCGTCGCCTACATGTCGATCGGCGCGCCCGCCGCGTCCGGGCGCTGGGACGTGCGCGCCTCGATGAGCCAGTCCGATCTCTCCGCCTGGGTCGTCGCGGGTTCGTTCGCCTCGCGCGTCGCGGCGAGCCACAACTACGGCTTCGGCGTGTCGTACAGCACGCAGCAGTACCAGACCGGGACGCGCTCGCTCTCGGTCGCCGCGGTCGCCGACGACACGCGCAACGTCGGCGAGATCCACGGCAGCGATCGCTGGACGGTGTCGCCGACCTTCGCGCTCGACTACGGCGTGCGCTACGCGCACTACGACTACCTGCGCCACGGCTCGCTGCTCAGCCCGCGCGTCGGTTTCATGGTGACGCCGTTCACGAACACGCACGTGACCGCCACCATCGCGCAGCGGATGCTCGCACCCGGCGCGGAGGAGTTCCTGCCGGCCGCCACCGTCGGACCGTGGCTGCCGCCCGAGCGGACGTTCGCGCCGCTCGACGGCGAGAACTTCCGCGTCGAGCGCGCGCGGTTCTACGACGTCGGCCTCGATCACCAGTTCGAGGGCGCCTATGTGGTCGGCGTGCGCCGCTTCCAGCAGCGCGTCGACAACCAGATGGCGACGCTGTTCGGGCTCCCCGCGTCGGGCGGCCCGAGCTCGCCGGGGCATTATTCCCTCGCCACCGCCGGCGGGCTGGACGCGGAGGGCTGGGGCGTGCGCTTGAGCAGCCTGCCGTCGCAGCGCATCCGCGCCTCCTTCGACTACAGCGTCACCCGCGCGCAGTGGGTGTCGCGCGGCGACATGGCCGCGATCGCGGTCTGGGCGCCGGCGGCGATCCGCCCGCGCTCCGAGGACATTCACGACCTGACGACCTCGCTCGAGACCGACGTGCCGCAGACCGCCACGCGCGTGTTCGTTCTCTACAAGATCAACAACGCCTTCGCCCGCGGCGGCGATCCGACCCGTCCGGCCCTCGACTACCGGTTCGACGTGCAGGTGAACCAGGCGCTCCCGTTCATGCCGTTTTCGAGCACGGCGCGATGGGAGGTTCTCGTCGGCCTGAGAAACCTGTTCCGCGACCCCGCCGATGCCGGCAGTGTCTACGACGAACTGCTGGTCGTCCGGCCGCCGAAGCGCGTCATCGGCGGCGTCCTCATCCGCTTCTAAATCGCCGCCCCCGACCGCCTCTCTCCATTTGGTTGGATACTCCCTCCGGCGGATTGGAATTGTCACAAATCCACGCGCCGAGCCATGATATAAATAGCTGAAAATAAAGAGTTTGAGCCTCTCGTTAGTGTTCCGGCGAAGGTATGCGGTTTGCTAACTAGCTGGATACATCCCGTACTCTATGAACCGTCCCAGCCAGCGCAACTCGTGGGTGCGAACCCTCCCGTCGATGACGACCAGCGTCATCGTGGTGGCGCTGCTCTGCCTGGCGGCGCTGAACATCGTGCAGCGCGCCTCGTGGTCGGAGCTCGAGGACGGCGTGCTCTGGAAGGTGTCGGGCGGCGAGGTCACGGCCGCGGAAGTGGCGACGGGGACGGCCGCGGAGCGCGCCGGCATCCAGCGCGGCGACCTCCTGCTGGCGATCAACGGGCGCGAGGTCACCCGCGTCCAGGACGTGGTCGACGTGCTGCACACCAGCCGGCCGGGCGAGACGCTGCAGTACGCGATCCTGCGCGAGCGCGCGAAGCAGCAGGCGACGGTCGAGGTGGCGCCGGTGCCGTCGAGTCCGCTGGCGCTCTACTTTGCGCTGGCGGCGGTCGGCGTGTTCTCGCTGCTGGTCGGCGCGTCGGTGCGGCTGCGGCGTCCCGATCACCAGGCGACGCTGCATTTCTTCTGGCTGACCGTCGCGTTCTTCGGCGCCATGGCGTTCTCGTTCACGGGCAAGCTCGATGCGCTCGACTGGACGTTCTACTGGGGCGACCTGACCGCGCAGCTGCTGCTGCCGCCGCTGTTCCTGCACTTCGCGCTGGTCTTCCCCGACCGTCCTGACGCCTGGGTGAGGAGCGACACCGGCCGCTCGCTGGTGAACGCCATCTACCTGCCGGCGCTGCTGCTCGGCGGCGCCTCGGTGGCGGCGGTGGTCAATGCCGCGGCGCACGGCGAGGTCCTGAGCCGCGTCGCCGACTACGTGCAGGCCGCGCAGCTCCTGTATCTCGCGGTCACGCTGATCGCCGGCCTGGTGATCATGGTCCGGGCCCTGCGGATGGTGCACTCGGTCACCGCGCGCCGCCAGCTGCGGTGGATCGTCTGGGGCACGACGCTCGGATCGGTCCCGTTCGTCTTCGGCTACGCGCTGTGGTTCGCGTTCGGCCTGCAGCCGCTGCGCGGGTTCGAATACAGCGCGCTCCTGCTCGGCCTGATTCCGCTGGCGTTCGCCTCCGCGATCGTGCGCTACCGCTTGATGGACGTCGAGGTCATCATCAAGCGCGGCCTGGTCTACGCCGCCGGCATCGCCCTCCTCGCCGCGATCTACGCGACCCTGCTCCGGACGGCCGGGGCGATCTTCCTGCGCGACGACCAGAAGCAGAACCCGGTGATCGCGCTGCTCGCGACGTTCGTCGTCGTGCTGCTGTCGCGCCCGGTGAAGAACGCGATCCAGGCCGCGCTCGATCGCGTCTACTACCGCGATCGCTACGACTATCGCCGCGCGCTCGTCGGCTTCGCGCGCGACCTGAACAGCGATCTCGATCTGCAGCGGCTGAGCGAGCGCCTCGTGCACCGCATCAGCGAGACGCTGGTGGTCGATCGCATGGCGCTGATGCTGGCGCCGGTGTCGGGCGCCGGCGACTTCGTCACCATCGCGCACGCCGGCTTTCCCGACGCGCCGCCGCCGCTGTCGCCGGCGTCGGAGGTGGCGACGCGGCTGCTGTCGGGGCACACGCTCGCCCTCGACGAGATCCTCGCGCTGCGCCGGCTCGACCTGCGCGAAGTCGATTTCTGGCGCGACGCCGGGATCCATTACTTCGTGCCCTGCGTCTCGAAGGAAGGCACCATCGCGGTGATGGCGCTCGGGCGGAAGGCGAGCACCGAACCCTTGAGCAGCGAGGACATGGCGCTACTGTCGGCGGTGGCGGCGCAGGCGGCCACGGCGCTCGAGAACGGCCGTCTCTACCGCCAGCTCCGCACCAAGGCCGACGAGCTCGAGCGGATGCGGCAGTTCAGCGAGAACATCCTCGAATCGCTGAACGACGGGCTGGCGGTGCTCGATCGCAACGGCCGCGTCGTGCGCTGGAACCGGCAGCTGGAAGAGCTCTACGGGGTCCGCCACGAAGCCGCCGTCGGCCAGCCGCTCCGCGAGCTGTTCGACGCGGGCATCGTGCGGATGATCCAGGGCCCGGCCGACGGCGCCGCCGAGGGCACCGCGCACTATCGCATCCCGATGACCACGCGGCACCAGCCGGCGCGCCGGCTGCTCGTCAACCTCGGGGCGACGCCGCTCCGCGACTCGCACGCGGCCGTCGTCGGCAGCATCGTCATCGTCGAGGACATCTCGACGCGGGTGCAGCTCGAGGAACAGCTGCAGATCTCGGAGAAGATGGCGTCGATCGGCCTGCTTGCCGCCGGCGTGGCGCACGAGGTGAACACGCCGCTGACCGGCATCTCGAGCTTCACGCAGATGCTGCTGGAGTCGGCGCCGCCGGGCGATCCGACGACGCAGGTGCTCGAGAAGATCGAGCGGCAGACGTTCAGGGCGGCGAAGATCGTGAACGGCCTGCTCAACCTGGCGCGGCCGGCGCAGGTCGACAGCGGCCCCTGCGACGTCAACGCCGTGGTCAACGACGTCCTGTCGCTGCTCGAGCACCAGTTCCGCACCGGCAGCATCCAGGTGCGGAAGGAGCTGTCGGCCCGTCCGCCGCTGGTGCAGGGCATCGAGCACAAGCTCCAGCAGGTGTTCCTCAACCTGTTCCTCAACGCGCGCGACGCGATGCCGAAGGGCGGCTGGCTGACCATCGTCACGCGCGCCGAGCGCGACGGCGCGATCGTCGAGATCGCCGACACCGGGTCGGGAATCCCGGCGGAGCAGCTCTCTCGGATCTACGACCCGTTCTTCACCACCAAGGAGATCGGCAAGGGAACTGGACTTGGACTGTCCATCACCTACGGCATCGTGCAGGAGCATGGAGGGACCATCACATGCGACAGTCAGGTCGGGCAGGGCACGCGGTTCTCGATCCGCCTTCCCCTCGCGGTGGCGGAGAAAATCGAGCGGACCTCCTGAGCCGCGTGGCGCAGCCCAGGCACACGCTTATGAACACCGCCTCCATCCTGGTCATCGACGACGAGGAGATCATGCGGGAGATCCTCGAGACCCTGCTGACCCGCGAGGGCTACCAGGTGCGCCTGGCCGCGACGGCGGCCGAGGGGCTCGAGCTCGCCCGCTCGATGCCGTTCGACGCCGCGATCGTCGACGTGATGATGCCGGGCATGGACGGCGTGACCGCGCTCGACGAGATCCGCAAGATCGACGACGACCTGCCGGTGCTGATGATCACCGCCTACGCCTCGGTCGAGAACGCGATCGCGGCGATGAAGCGCGGCGCCTACGACTACATCAGCAAGCCGTTCAAGAACGACGAGGTGCTCGTCGTCCTGCGCAACGCGCTGGCGCAGCACCGCCTCGTCGCCGAGAACCGCGCGCTCCGCCAGAACCTGCAGGCGCACGCCAACCACTTCGGCGAGATCATCGGCAAGAGCTCGCGCATGCGGCAGGTCTTCGACCTGATCATCCAGGCGGCGCCGAGCCGGACCACCATCCTGATCAACGGCGAGAGCGGCACCGGCAAGGAGCTGATCGCGCGCTCGCTGCACCAGAACTCGGCGCGATCGGATCGGGCGTTCATCACCGTGAACTCGGGCAACCTGCCGCCCGACCTGCTCGAGTCGAACCTGTTCGGCCACGTCAAGGGGGCGTTCACCGGCGCGGTCTACCCCAAGAAGGGGCTGTTCGAGCTGGCGGACAAGGGCACGATCTTCTTCGACGAGATCGGCAACATCCCGCTCGAGACCCAGGCCAAGCTGCTGCGCGTGATCCAGGAGCGCGAGTTCATGCGGCTCGGCGGCATCGAGAACATCAAGGTCGACGTCCGCATCATTGCCGCGACCAACGTCGACCTGCAGAAGATGATGACCGAGGGGCGGTTCCGCGAGGACCTCTACTACCGGCTCCACGTCATCACCGTGCAGCTGCCGCCGCTGCGCGAGCGCAAGGACGACATCCCGCTGCTCGTCCAGCACTTCCTCGACAAGTACGGCGAGGAGAACAACAAGCCGGGGCTGGAGATCGCGGCCGAGGCGCTCGACCTGCTCGCCGACTACGACTGGCCGGGCAACGTGCGCGAGCTCGAGAACGTGATCGAGCGCGCCACCGTGCTCTCGTCGGGGCCCCGGATCGGCGCCGACCTCGTCCCCGACAACGTGCGCAGCAGCCGCAGCTTCCAGATGCCGCAGTTCGTGGTCCCGCCCGAGGGGATCTCGTACCGCGACGCGGAAGCGTCGTTCCAGCGCGGCCTGATCGAGTCCGCCCTCGAGGCGGCCGGCGGCGTGCAGAAGCGCGCCGCGGAGCTTCTCCACATCAAGCCGACGACGCTGAACGAGATGATCAAGCGTCACGACATCCGGCCGCGGCGCAAGAAGGCGCCGAACGGATCCGGTCCGGCCCGCCCGGGCGAGCCCGTGGCGGACAGCGAACCCGAAGCCCTCGCGGCGGACGGTGATTGAGGACGCTGGTCCTCGGGGCCACCGGCGTCGTCGGCGACGCCATCGTCCGCGAGGGGCTGGAGGACGTCAGGATCCGCTCGATCCTCGCCGTCAGCCGCCGTCCCCTCAAGCACACCCACGCCAGGCTCGAGAGCGCGCTGCTCCAGGATTTCAGCGACTTCGAGCGCCTGCGCCCGGCGCTCGCCACCGTGGACTTCGTCCTCTGCGCGCTCGGCATTTCCTGGTACCAGACCAGCGGTGAAGCCCAGTACCGGCAGATCACGCACGACTACGTGATGGCGTGCGCGCGCGTCGCGGCGGTGGCCAACCCGGCGATGCACTTCTGTTTCGTGAGCGGCCAGGGCGCGACGGCCACCGGCTCGCGGGCGTGGGCGCGGATCAAGGGGGAGACCGAGCACGACCTGCACGCGGTCTTCGGATCGCGCCTGACCGTGTTCCGGCCCGCCTACATCTTTCCGTTTTTCGGGAGAGAGACGCCGTACTGGGGCGACACGGTGATGAAGCCGCTGATGCCGTTCCGCGCGCCGCTGGCGCGCTGGATTACCGACAGCCGCGAGGTCGGCCGCGCGGTGCTCCATTGCGGCACCGGGGGCAGGGTCCCGAGCCCGGCGAACAACCACGACATCGCCGTCGCCGCCGAGGCCTATGTGAAGGCCCGCGCCGCCGCGGTGGCCTGAGCGCCGCTGTCAGTTTCCAGTTTCCAGTTTTCTGGTTTCCGGCTTCCAGTTTCCCTTCCAGCTTCCGGCTAGCGGATTCTGTAGGGCGGGCCTTCAGGCCCGCCGACCGCCGGGTCTAGAGACCCGGCCTACTCCAACTCTCGTGGCTTCCGGCTTTAGCCGGAAGCATCAGCGCTTCCTCTTCAGCGCCGCGAGAAACTCTGCCGGCGTCTCGACGCGAATGCCGTAACGCAGCGCGGTGAGGAAGTGGCGGCGGTTGTCGGTGACGATCACCGCCGCCTTCGCGGCACGTGCGACCTCGGCGATGTGCGCGTCGTAAATGCGTCCGCCGCCGATGGCGTCGTGCGAGGCGGCGCGGAGCAGCGACAGGCGCTCACCCGCCGGCAGATCGTGGACGAGCATCCGCGCGAAGATCTCCTC
>Ga0066652_100001530_pt1 | contig 12059 bp, 4 predicted proteins | sample GraSoiAngelo_101_FD_71413 | JGI IMG/M metagenome (GOLD analysis project Ga0066652, IMG submission 71413) | Grasslands soil microbial communities from the Angelo Coastal Reserve, California, USA - 14_0903_02_30cm | ecosystem: Environmental > Terrestrial > Soil > Grasslands | place: USA...
AGTGGCAGCAGTAATCTCGTACTGCATAGCAATAATAATGTGCTGACCGCTGGCACCTGGAGTTATGTCACGGTGACGTATGATGCAAGCAAGACACAGGCCAGCCGGTTTACGATCTATGTTAACGGTGTGGATGTAACTAATCGCAGTGATGTGGTCTCTACCGGAACTATTGCTGCTATCGATCCTACCAATATCCGCGTTGGTTCCAACCAGCCATATGGAGAATACCTGAACGGCGCTGTTGATGAGATAAGATATTATCGAAGGCTTTTGTCACTTTCCGAGATCCAGGCCGATATGAATGTCGCCAATTCTCCCCTGCCTGATGTTACTGCACCGGCTGTTAATATTACAGCTCCGGCAGCAGGCAATGTTTCAGGTACGATCAATGTTACCGCTAATGCAACGGATGATGTCGGAGTAACAGGCGTCCAGTTTTTACTGGATGGAAATAATTTAAGTGCGGAGGATGCGACCGCTCCTTATTCAATTTCATGGAATACCACAACGATAGCAAATGGCAACCATACACTGACAGCAAAAGCCCGGGATGCTGCGGGAAATACGACAATTTCGACTGCCGTAATAGTGAATGTCAACAACACCGATGCAACGCCACCCGTGGTAACTCTTACAGCACCTGCTGCAGGTAATGTTTCAGGTACGATCAATGTTACGGCTAGTGCGACAGATAATGTTGGTGTGAGCGGAGTTCAATTTTTGCTCGACGGAAACAACCTGGGAGTTGAAGATGTGAGTTCTCCGTATTCTGTTTCATGGAACACCACGACAATAGCCAACGGCAACCATGCATTAACCGCCAGGGCGAGGGATGCTGCAGGCAATATAACCACATCGACAGCGATAGATGTAACAATAAACAATGATTTAACACCACCCACAGTAAATATTACCGCACCAGTAGCGGGTAATGTGTCAGGCACTATCAATGTTACAGCAAATGCAACGGATAATATAGCAGTCGTAGGCGTTCAATTTCTATTGGACGGCAACAATCTTGGAACAGAAGATGTGTCTTCTCCCTATTCGGTTTCCTGGAATACCGTTAATACAACAAATGGTACTCACAACATAATTGCCAGGGCAAGAGATGCGGCGGGAAATATCACCGTATCATCCATTGTCACTGTCAACGTCAACAATGATGTTGTTGCACCAGCCGTCGCAGTTAATTCACCGTTAGCTTCGCCTGTCTCGGGAACTATCAATGTTGGTGCGATAGCCAGTGACAATGTTGGAGTAGTGGGTGTGCAATTTTTACTTGACGGGGCTAATCTTGGAACAGAAGATGTGTCTTCTCCCTATTCGGTTTCCTGGAATACTATAACCGCAACTAATGGTAATCACAACATAACTGCCAGGGCAAGAGATGCGGCTGGCAATACGACAACTTCTGTCGTAGTTGTATTCAATGTATTTAATAACGGCCTGGTTGCCGCTTACGGGTTTAATGAAAACTCCGGAACTGTCGTCAACGATAACTCAGGCAATGGAAACAATGGATCGCTGACCAATGGCCCCACATGGTCTGCATCCGGGAAGTATGGGGCTGCTATCAACTTTGATGGAATAAACGATTATATAAATGTAGCCGATGCCAACTCTCTTGATCTGACAAACCAGATGACAGTGGAAGCATGGGTGTATGCAAGTGATCTTACGGGTTATAAAACGGCAGTGTGCAAGGAAAATGGGACGACTACCCTGGCCTATGCACTTTCTCCGAACAACAACAATGTTAACGGCTCCTCCAGTCAACGGCCTAATGCACGAATACGCATCGGTTCAACCACTACTAACGTAACAGGCTCAACTAAACTATCGGTCAATACCTGGGCGCATATCGCCAGCACCTACGACGGAAGTGTACTGAGATTATATATTAATGGTACGTTGACGTCATCCACGAGCATTACCGGTAATATCACTGCAACGAGTAATCCTTTGTGCATTGGCGGCAGCACGGCACTTGCTCAATATTTTGCGGGAATGATCGATGAGGTGCGGATCTACAGCCGCGCATTGAGCCAATCGGAAATACAAACGGACATGAATACGCCGGTTGCGCCGGATGTAACCAATCCAACCGTCAGCATTATTGCTCCACCTCCAGGCGATGTTTCCGGAACGATCAGTGTTGTGGCCAGTGCTTCGGATAATATAGCCGTTGTAGGCGTTCAATTTTTGGTAGATGGAATTAATTTGGGAGCCGAGGACATAACAGCGCCTTATTCTTTATCATGGAATACGACAATGTTTCAGAACGGGCCACATACCCTTACCGCGAGGGCAAGAGATGCAGCAGGGAATATTGGAACTTCGACGGACGCGGTTGTCAATGTAAGCAATGATTTTGTTTCCCCTACAATCACTCTTACAGCACCGGTCGCTGGCACCATTGCAGGCTCGATTGATATTACTGCCAATGCTTCCGATAATACGGGTGTTGTTGGCGTACAATTCCAGTTGAATGGAAACAACCTGGGTGCCGAAGATATTACTGCGCCTTATTCGTTTACCTGGAACACAAGCGCTGTTGCTGACGGAAGTTATACTTTAACAGGAAAAGCTAGAGATGCCGCGGGCAATATAGCGATATCTTCACCGGTTGTAGTAAATGTTCTTAATCATCCACCAGATACACAGTTTCCAACTGTGGTAATTACAGCTCCTTCAGCTGGTGAGGTGCTTGGAAACGTGACTATCACCGCTGATGCCAGCGATAATGTCGGAATAATAGGTGTGCAGTTCCTGCTTAATGGAAATAATCTTGGGGCGGAAGATATTTCAGCGCCTTATTCTGTATCCTGGAATACAGGGTCACTTACAAATGGTGCGTATACTTTAACAGCACGTACTCGTGATGCGGCAGGTAATATCACCACATCGGCTGATGTTGTAGTGACAGTGAATAATCCTGGCGATACACAATTGCCCAGTGTAACGATCGCAGGTCCTACGACGGGGAATGTTTCAGGCACAATCAATGTTACAGCAAGCGCCAGCGATAACGTGAGTGTGACGGGCGTCACATTCCTGCTCGATGGTAATCCTATAGATGTTGAGGATACCGCCCCACCTTATTCAATTTCCTGGAATACGCTGACAGCAAGTAACGGGCAACATACACTAACGGCAAAGGCAAAAGATGCGGCTGGGAACATTGGAACATCGGCGGGCGTTATCGTCAATGTAAACAATGATCTCACACCGCCCACTGTAACTATTACGTCGCCTGCAGCAGGAAATGTTTCCGGGATGATCAATGTTACTACGAACGCCAGCGATAATGTTGGCGTTGTGGGCGTACAATTTTTATTGGATGGAGTGAATCTCGGGGTAGAAGATATTACTGCACCTTATTCTGTTTCCTGGAATACCCTGACTGCAGGCAATGGGCCGCATGTGCTCACAGCAAATGCAAGGGATGCGGCCGGGAACCTGGGAACATCAACAAATGTCAGCGTTACAGTAAATAATGATCTCACACCGCCCACTGTAACTGTTACGTCACCTGCAGCAGGAAATGTTTCCGGGCCGATCAATGTTACTGCGAATGCAAGCGATAATATTGGAATTGTAGGCGTACAATTTTTACTGGATGGAGTAAACCTGGGAACAGAAGACCTGGCTTCGCCTTATTCTGTCTCCTGGAATACTGTGAATGCAAGCAATGGACAACATGTACTGACGGCAAAAGCAAGAGATGCGGCTGGAAATATTACAACTTCGACTGCGATAACCGTCACTGTAAGCAACGTGACCAATCTTATAACTGCTATTCATTTCAATGAAGGTACAGGTACAACAGCTGCTGACGTTTCGGGGAAAAGCCACAATGGCACCCTTACCGGTGGCGCTACCTGGACCACGGGCAAATTTGGCCAGGCAGTAAACCTGAATGGAACCAACAACTACGTGAACATTGCGGATCACGCCGACTACACGCTCAATCCAACGCAAAGCTATACCTGGAGTGCATGGGTGAAGAATAATAACTTCAATGAGTGGAGTACTGTATGGGGCCAGGCGCTTAACGCGACTAATTTCTTTTATTTCTATGCGCACACCACATCACAAAACGATGGCGGCGCCGGGCCGGTGACAAACGGGATTTCTGTTTATTGGACGACCGGCAGTAGTAAGGTCGCGCTACACAGTAATAATAATGTACTGACCGCTGGCCAATGGAGTCATGTTACAGTGACCTATGATGCGAGCCAGTCACAGGCTAACCGCTTTTCGATTTATGTCAACGGGACCGATGTTACTAACAGGTCAGCAGTAGGTTCAACCGGGACAATAACAACAATAGATCCGACTGGTATCAGGATTGGCTCCAACTCGGCTTTTGGCGAATACCTCAACGGGGCAATTGATGAAGTTCGTTTTTACAACAGGCTCCTGACCGTTACCGAGATACAAAATGATATGAACACCCCGATCGGTATCGACAATACTGCTCCTACAGTAAATGTTTCCGGTCCGCCGAATAATTCTTTTGTTTCAGGTACAATAAACGTGACAGGCAATGCTTCGGATAATGTGAGTGTCGCTGGAGTGCAATTCTTATTAGATGGCAATAACCTGGGTGCCGAGGATTTGAGCTCACCTTATTCTGTTTCATGGAATACAGCAACAGTTTCCAACGGCACACATATTTTAACAGCCAAAGCAAGAGATGCCGCAGGTAATAACACAACCTCAACAGCAATCACAGTCACCGTGGATAACATCTTACCATCTGGGGCTATAACCTCGCCGGCAGTGGGTATTATTGCGGGTAATGTTGATATTACCATCAACGCAAGTGATAATAATAGTGTTGCGGGCGTTCAATTTTTGTTGAATGGAGCTAACCTTGGTGCGGAAGATGTTTCTGCACCTTACTTATTTACATGGAATACACCTGGTGTTGCGGATGGCAATTATACATTGACCGCAAGAGTAAGAGATGTGGCAGGCAATATAACTACCTCTGCACCGGTTGTTGTGAACGTGTTGAATCATCCGCCTGACACAGAATTCCCGACAGTAAGTATCACATCGCCGGCTGCAGGTGAAATAATTGGAACAATAAATATTACGGCCACTGCTAACGACAACACCGGGATGGTCGGGGTGCAATTCCTGCTGAATGGGGTCAACTTTGGCGCGGAAGATCTTACAGCTCCATATTCTGTTTCGTGGAATACAACAAGCCTGGCCAATGGTGACTATACATTAACGGCCAAAGCCCGGGATGCCGCCGGAAATATCACAACATCCGACGCAGTTGTTGTTACAGTTAACAATCCACCCGATAGCGAATTGCCTGCAGTAGATCTGGCATCTCCGCTGGCTGGGAATGTCTCGGGTACAATTACAGTCTCTGCAAATGCAAGTGATAATGTCGGGGTTGTTGGTATCCAATTCCTGTTAGATGGGAACAATCTTGGCGCGGAAGATCTCATTGCTCCTTATTCCATCCCGTGGAATACGAAATTGGTTGCTAACGGCACTTATACAGTAACGGCCAAAGCTCGCGACGGAGCCGGGAATATCAACATATCGACGGGTGTAGTAATAACAATCGATAATGATTATACACTACCTGCCGTTGATATTACTTCTCCTACAAGTGGAAACGTATCTGGTACGACCAACATTACCGCCAATGCAAGTGATAATGTGGGAGTAACCGGTGTCCAATTCCTGCTGGATGGAAATAATCTTGGAGCAGAAGATCTTACTGCTCCTTATTCAGTGTCATGGAATACGACATCGCTTTCTAACGGAAACCATACTTTAACAGCTAAAGCAAGAGATGCCGCAGGAAATATCACAACGTCGTCTCCGGTAATTGTTAGCGTTGCCAATATCAACCCGGTTATCTCTGCGATCTCGGTAAATTCGATTACTGAAAGTTCCGCCATCATAACATGGACGACCAGCTTTGGTGCTACTTCGCAAGTCAATCATGGCACAACCAGTTCATACGGGCTTTCGACGCTTGTAGATTCTGCATTGGTAACTACACACTCCATGATCCTGACCAGTCTTGCACCGGGAACTGTTTATCATTACCAGGTGCTTTCAGGAAATGCAGGAGGCAGCCCCACAGTATCCGGTGATAATGTTTTCACAACAGCCGGTCTTGCTGCTACATTGGGTACACTAAATACACATACCATATTTGCTTTTCCCGCAGGTAAGATCGTTCCCTGGACTCCGAATCCAACTGATGGATATAACACAGTCGTGACTCTTGCCTGGAATTATTTGTTGAATTCTGTTCCGAATGATCCTTTAACCGGGAAGCCTGCTTACTATAGCCGCAGCTATCTTGATCCGAATACGCAACAGGTTGTCAACTGGGATCACAATCCCGCCGGGATGTATAGCATGCTTATCGAATCCGGGTTGAAGTATTATGCTTACTCCGGCAATGCTAACGTGATGCAACTGGCGATTGACGTGGCTATATGGCACCTGGATCATGGCATGACCCTTCCAACGGACAGTTGGGCCAATGTGCCTTATTCAGAAGGACCTTATGGTTCATTGACGTATAACGGTGCGAATACTGCCGATGGAGTCGGGAATCTCGAACCCGATAAAATTGGGGAGCTGGGTTATGGAATGCTGCAGTTGTATAAATTTAATGGCAACACCCGCTTCAGGGATGCCGCCATACAATTCGCGAATGTGCTTGCTGCAAAGGTCAGAACAGGCAATCAAACCCAATCACCGTGGCCGCACAGAGTGAGGGCGAACAACGGTTCAAGTGTCGAAGATTATGGCGCGGATATAATCGGGCCTATTTCCCTGTTTGACGGGCTTATCGCAGCCGGGTTGGGGAATACTACCGCCTATCAAACTGCAAGAACAACCGCATGGAACTGGATGATGACTTATCCCATGCAAAACAATGTTTGGAGCCAGTATTTTGAAGATGTGGCTGTTGAGGGAAATTACAATAGCAATCTCAACCAGTATGATGCGATGATGGCGGCCCGGTATTTATTGGAGCATCCGGAATTCGATGTGAATTGGGAAACCCATGTCCGCGGGTTGATCACCTGGGTAGAAAATACATTTGGCCAGGCCAGCTTTGGCGCTACAGCGATCAAGGAGCAACAGGTATTTCCATGGATCATGGGCAGCCATACTTCACGGTATGCTTCGGTCAATGCGCTGCTGTATGAAAAAACAGGAGACCTGGTCGCGAAAGAAAAAGCGTATCGTTCATTCAACTGGGCAACCTATATGGCGAGAAGCAATGGTGTCGTGATAGATGGACCCGATGTGAACAATCAATGGTTCAGCGATGGCTATGGCGATTATATCCGTCACTTCATGACCGGTATGGGCGCTGTGCCTGAATGGTCGCCGGCCAGCCAAACACACCTGGTACAAAGCAATTCGGTTATAAAGAGTATTACTTATGGCGTAAATACGCTGAGCTATACAACTTTCAATAGTAGTTCAACCGAAGTTCTGCATATAAGCTACAATCCAGTCTCGATAACTGTCGATGGTGTCGAAATACCGCACAGATCAGACCTTAGCCAACCGGGATGGACATTGGATATTGCAACTAAAACGCTGAAGATCTATCATACAAGCGGGACAAACATCGTGATCAACCCTGGCACGGGTAGTAGGATGATAACGCAGGCTTCTTCAAACAATGATAGCGTTGTTGTAGTTACTTCCAAGACGTCAGACGTCAAACGTCAGATGTCAAACACAACTCCGGCAATTGAATCAGGACTGATGATAATGCCGAACCCGGCGAAGGGAAATTTTTCACTCGACTATTCAACTTCCAATAGTGGCAAGGTTTCTGTTCGTATAACTGATGCTGAGGGAAAGATAGTGTTCACAACAGACAGAGGAGTAAGCAAGGGTCATATTATCATTCCGGTGCAGGGACATTCATCATGGAGACCGGGAGTATATTTTATAACAGTACAGCAGGGTATAATGATTCAGCGGAAAAAATTGATATACCAGTAGCGGCAGAACAAATCGAGTAACAACCCTTGAAGCATAGATAAAAGCCCATCTGAAAGGATGGGTTTTTTTACTTTATAAATGTTAGACTTCGATCTCAAGTCTGTTTATAGTCATTGAAAAGGTATGGATTAAATTCTTCTAAAGGCCGAGGCAAAAAATATCCATTTATCAACGACCTATTTATCACACTTACTTGAATGTGATGATGAGTTGTAAAGTTTGCTCCCTCGTAAACCTTTTCTCCTTCATCAAAAGCGCTTCTGATAGTGTCGTATTCTGGTAACTTGCTATGTCTGCTTGTTTGGTGTATGAATCGGATTACAGCGCAGTCAAGTTTTCTATTGGCGCCTTTATTGACCGGCATTTCCTTATTTAGGTCACCATACACTTTTGCAAGTCCGTAGTGAGCGTCTTTTAATAAATTAAGAGATTCCGACTCTACCAGGTTTAAGCAATTTCCCAACTGAACAACTGCGCCTAAAATGAAAGGTGTCTTAATGCCGGTTTTATTGAATTGTTTTCCATTTGCCACTTCTACTGCATAATGTAGAGCTCTTTTTGGATCTTGTTCCCAAAAGTATACACCATCACCTAACCAGTCCCAATCATTATTGCTCGAGAGAAGATCTGTTTTTCCGGTTAAAACATTTAGGCCAACATCCTTGTCACAACTATGGTACCCTATTATTTCAAACGGTTGGTAGCGTGCCACGTTTATTTTTTTTCTTTTGTTTCTTTTTGGGCGGCTCCTCTTTCAAAATGCCGGCATCGATAAGAAACTTTAAGGCGAACTTTTTTGACCTGAGGGCTTTCTCAGTTGTTTTGCGGATTGCCTCCCGCATGATTTGTATTTCCTCCGGATCGGTAGCTATAAGGTATTCCATGTTGATATGATCGGGCGTTTAAAAATTTCAAGATCCCAAATATTTGCATATTTAAGGATCATCCTGATTTTCACCATGTTAATTTCAACCAAACAATTGCTTTTATCTGCTTGCTTTGATGTGTGATAAACAAATTTAGATAGCTTTTTCACCAGCTTTTTACTTTGTTTTCCACTTTTCCACCTGCTAAAACAACAAATAAATGCCTTTTTAATGCAGCCCCTCTTTGTCTTTTTTTATAAGCTCCATCACTTTATCGAGCTTAAAGTCGGAGCCTGATCGAATAGCTTCTATCGATGGCTTCGCATCGACTTCCGGCTGAACGCCGCGGCCACTCTTGGGAGCATTTTTATTTATAACGAGCCTGAACAATGGCAGGCGAAAACGAACTCCTGTCTCGGGAAGTGTTACATCCGGGATCAGCCAGGCTGTATTGCCATAAGCTCCGCCTCCCGTTTCTTCACCGACTACTATTACATTATCCTGTTCCTCGATTGCAGATATGAATAAAGTGGTCGCGGAAAATGAATTACCCCCGGTAAGAATATAGGTCTTCCCATTGAAATGATTTTTATTCTTCGGCTTAAAATAATGTCTTTCAAAATACCGGAAATGATAATATCCATCCTTCTTCTTCCTGGCAAAGAAGGTAATGAACAGGCGGTTAAGGAAATCGTTCTGTATATACTCACCATAGTGTTTTCTTTTCGTAATGGCATACAATGAGTCGCCAATCTTGAATCGATGATCGGTAAGATAGCGCGTAATATTAGTGGAATTGGTCACACTACCGCCTCCATTGCCGCGAACATCGATGATCAGGTGGGTGATATCATGTTTTCTCAGAGCCTTGAAAGACCTTTTGAAGAACCCCTTCAATCCATAACCCCGTCCAAATGAACCAAGGTCCATGAATGCAGTATGTTCGGCAGTATCGAGCTTCAAAAGCCTGACAGAGTTAAGCTGTCGTTGCTTCCTTTCTTTCCTGGACGGTTGTGGCATCCGCGTAATAGCTATGAACGCTGCGCGGGTAGCTGTGTCCAACCCGGGATAGTAAATCGGGATTGTTACCGTTTTGACCTGGTTCATGCTATCAATATATTCGATAGTATACCTGGAGGAATAACCGAAAATGGAAGAATATAAGGAACCAAAATAGCCCCTGTTACTGAGGGTCTGGAATTTATGGGTCCGGTTATAACCGTCGGTGGGGATATAATTAAATAATGTATCGACAATTTGCTTTGTGGTCTTGCCATTGATCTTCGTTATCATCGTTCCTCTCGTTAATATGGAGTCCTTTCGATTCAGGTTGGCCGCGATCACCATAGTATCATTCCAGAACTTCATGCTGAGCGGGAATATCCGCCAGATGGCGGCAGTATCCTGGTATTTCGACCAGGCTTTTGATGAGCGTACAGAAGTATGTCCGCAATCGACCTTGGCAGTGACATAAGCCAGCAGTTTCCGGAATTCGGGTTCCGTCATGGAATCCCTTAATTGTTGCTGGCCATACTGGAAATAATAGTCCATGCTATCCTTGCTGGTGTACCAGTAAAGACCGGGATGAGCTTCTTCCAGTATATTCTGGTAAATAGCGTAATCTTTTTGAACCTGGGTGAGGGAGTATTTTTTGTTCGGGGAAAAAGACGCTCTATTGGTACCGCAACCTGTTTGTAAAAATGCGGCGAATATCAGGCAACACCCAAGCACTGGTGCGGGAAGGGGAAAGGATCGTAATTTTTTCATTATGGGTAAAGGTGCTTGTCTATTGTTTTAAATGGTTCCAGCCCTGCGCGGTAATGGCATGCCTGCTTCCTCCCCTGGTGATAATGTGCGCTCCCTGCTCAGCTTCCGTCATATATCCTATCACACTAATATCCTCATTTAATACCAATTTATCATAGTCGGATTGAGGAATGGTAAATAGCAACTCATAGTCCTCGCCACCACTTAACGCACAAGCAGTAGGATCTATTTCAAATTTGAAGGCCGCTTTTTTCATTTCCTCGGCAACCGGTATCTTTTCTTCGTATAATATACAACCCAGTTCGCTTTGCTTACAGATATGCAGTATCTCGGAGCTTAAGCCGTCGCTTACGTCTATCATGGAGCTGGGAGTGACCTGGTTTTGGGCAAAAAATTCTATGATGCCCTTTCGTGCCTCCGGCTTCAGCATCCGGCCGATCACATAGGACTCACCTTCCAGGTCGGGCTGGACGCCGGGACTTTCCATAAAAATTTTCTTTTCCCTTTCCAGGAACAATAACCCTACATAAGCGGCACCCAGGTCGCCACTGACACAAAGCAGGTCCCCTTTTTTTGCAGTGCTTCTTTTTACAAATTTATCCGGCGCTACCTCCCCGATGGCAGTAACCGAGATGATAAAACCTTTTTGGGAAGAAGTGGTGTCCCCTCCTACAAGATCAACACCATATTTTTCACAGGCGGCATAAACGCCTTCGTAAAATTCATCGATGGCCTCGAGGCTAAAACGGTTGCTTAATGCAAGACTGATCACAATCTGGGTAGGAATTGCATTCATTGCGTATATATCACTCAGGTTCACCACCACGCTTTTGTAACCGAGATGCTTCAATGGTGTATACATCAGGTCGAAATGAACACCTTCAACCAACATATCCGTTGTCACAACGGTCTGCTTGCCGAAATGATCAATCACCGCGGCATCATCGCCAACACCCACCACGGAAGAAGCGTTCTGTAGTTCGATATTGCGGGTAAGATGATCGATCAAACCGAATTCTCCCAGGGATGCTATTTCTGTTCGTTCACTCATAGTATGTCAGATGTGAGATGTGATAGGTGAGCCTGCCTGCCGGTAGACAGTATGTGAAACGGTCCTGATTCGACATTCTACACCTATAATTCTTTTCTTTTATTAATTACATCCAGCATTTCATCATGGATTTTTCCATTGGTGGCCAGCAACCGGTGTTGGTAGATGGAAAACTTATCACCTTTAAGGTCTGTGACCCTGCCACCGGCCTCTTCCACCATCAGGTAACCGGCGGCGCTATCCCAGGCTTCCAGTTTATGTTCATAAAATCCATCGAACCGGCCCGCAGCCACCCAGCAAAGATCGATAGCGGCAGAACCGAGTCGCCTTACAGGTACGCCCTTGCGTAT
>Ga0066652_100001531_pt1 | contig 12059 bp, 9 predicted proteins | sample GraSoiAngelo_101_FD_71413 | JGI IMG/M metagenome (GOLD analysis project Ga0066652, IMG submission 71413) | Grasslands soil microbial communities from the Angelo Coastal Reserve, California, USA - 14_0903_02_30cm | ecosystem: Environmental > Terrestrial > Soil > Grasslands | place: USA...
ACGAGTTGCCGCCGCCACCGCGGGCCGGGCGCGACCGGCCGGTGCGGCCGCCGTTCGCGGCGCGCGGACGGTCGCCACGCCGCCGGAGTCATCTTTCCTCACATCCGCAACGAGCTGTGTGCGGTCCAGCGCGGCATCGCGCGCCGCGAGCGCGGCCTGGAGAATCGTCTTCGTCATCGGCGCAGCGGTGGCGCCCCCGTAAAAATTTCCCTTGGGGCTGGTCAGCTTCACGACGATGACGAGCTGCGGTGCGTCCGCGGGAAAGAGTCCCACGAAGTTGGGGTTGTACTGCATCGGCGCATAGCGACCCGCGACCGTGCGGCGCGGTGTCCCCGTCTTGCCCGCCAGGGCGTACGTGGCGAGGTCGGCCTGCACCGCGGTTCCTTCTTCGACGACGCCAGTCAGCAGCGATCGCATGGAGCGCGATACGTCCTCGGGCATCACTCGCCGCACGACGCGTCGTTCGCCGCGGAACGTGACGCGGCCATCCGATGAACGGACTTCGCGGACGAGAAGCGGCTCGAGCAGCTCCCCGCCGTTGGCGATCGCGGCGTACGCGAGCGCCAGCTGCAGCGGCGTCACCGCGACCTCATATCCCATCGCGATCGAGGCGGGCGTCTGTCGCGACCACGCGGCCGGCGACCGCAGCGTTCCCGCCGCCTCCGCCGAATACGCAATGCCGGTCGGTGTGCCGAGCCCGAAATCGCGCAACGCCTCGAACTCCTCCTGCGGCGCGAGACGATCGGCGAACTGCACGATCCCGACGTTGCTCGACAGCCGAATGACGTCGGCGAGCGTGAGAGATGCTGGTGTCGGGCCGGGATGGGGCTCGTCGTGGATGATCCGGCCGTGCAGTGCGTACGTGCCGCCGCGCCCGGGCACGTGGTCGCTGACGCGGGCCTTGCCCTGCGACAGCAGCGCCGAGGCGATGAGGGGCTTGAGCGTGGAGCCGGGCTCGAAGGGTTCGGTGACGGACGTGACCGACGCGGAGACGCCGCGGCGCTCGCCCGCCATCGCCAGCACTTCGCCGTTGCGCGGATCGAGGATGACAATGTCTCCACCCTCAGCGCCCAGACGGGCTACGGCGTCCGCGAGGGTACGCTCGGCGATGTCCTGCAGCTCGTGATTGATCGTCAACACGACGGAATGCCCGGGTCGCGCCGCTTGTCCGGGATTCGTCGGGGAGAGAAAGCTGCGTCCCTTGACGTCGCGAATCAGGCGCGATGACCCGTTCTCGCCGCGCAGCATCGAATCCAGCACGAGCTCGATGCCGTCGATGCCGCGCCCCTCGGCGTCCACGCGCCCAAGCAACGGGCGCAGGCCGGGCGACGTGGCGTACGCGCGATCGCTGACGGGTGTCGTGTAGACGCCGCGCATCGCCGTGATGGGCGCCACGTCTTCGGCAACGTACCTGCCGGGAAGCGTGACCCACGCGCGACCGGTATCCGTCGCGCGATCGGCCCAGCCCTGATCGACGCCGGCGGCCACCAGTGCGCGCCTCAGCGTTCGCAGCTCCCGCACCTCGCGCGGAGCGACCTCCAGCCGTACGACTTCGCGGGTCGTCGCGAGCGTGCGTCCACTCGCGTCCAGAATCAGGCCGCGCGGCGCCGGCAGCCGTGTCGCCGTGAAATGCTGTCTCCGCGCCAGATCGGACCACGCGCGACCTTGCACGAGCTGCACTTGCATGCTCTTCGCGAGCACGGCCAGCGCGAACAGCGCCAGTGCGGCATGCACGAGACCGATGCGTCGCTGGCGGGTCATTTATCGCGTTTGAGTATGATCACCTGACTATCGGCCGGGACATACATATGTAGGCGTTGCTGCGCGAGCGGTATGAGTCTCGCCCGGCTGGAGGCATCGCGGATCTCGGCGACGAGCCGCACGCGTGATGCATCCAGCGCATCCCGCTGCCGTTCCAGGTTCCGCAGCTGTCTTGCCTGGCTGATACCATACGTCCTGCGTGCAATGACGCCTGTGGCCAGCAGCACGAAACCAAGGAGTACGAGCGCGATGAGCGATCGCGCACCCACGCGCGAGCGGGACGCGCGCGCGCGGCGGGCGGTCCTCGGCGCCGATGTCGGCATCAGCCTGCGTGCTTTCGCCAGGCGCGCAGTTTCGCGCTGCGGGCCCTTGGGTTGCGCGCCACCTCGTCCGCGGTCGCGGTGAGCGCCTTTCGCGTGATCGTCGATCCGTACGCGAACCCGCGACAGGTGCATGCCGGCTGGCGCGGTGGGCAGGAGCATTCCGTGCTCCAGTCGCGAAACACGTGCTTCACCAGGCGGTCCTCTCCGGAGTGATACGCGATGACCGCGAGCACACCGTCGGGCTGGAGGTGGTCTCGCAGCCACGGCAGCGCGCGTGCGAGACCGGACAGCTCGTCGTTCACCGCGATCCGCACGGCCTGGAACAGGCGCGCAAAGTCCGCCGGTCCGGTGCGCGGCCCGAAGGCGCCGCGGATCGCGCGCACGAGGTCGTCGCTCGTTCCGAAGGCAGCGTTGCTCCGCCGCCGCACGATCTCCCTCGCCAGACGCGCGGCGCGGGGCTCGTCGGCGTACTCCCGGAACACGCGCGACAGCTCGTCCGCTTCGGCCGAGTTGAGCAGGTCGCGGGCGGTCGGCCCTTCGCTGCTCATGCGCATGTCGAGGGGTGCTCCCTCTCGAAAGCTGAAGCCGCGCTCGTCGGCATCGATCTGGTGCGACGAGATGCCGAGGTCGAGCAACGCGCCGTCGACGTGCGCGTCGCGCAGCGACGCGACGTCGTCGAGATCGGCATAGTTGCCGAGGACCGCGCGGAAAGTCCCCGCGCGCTCCTGCCGCTCGAGCCGCGCGCGCGCAGACGCGATCGCATCCGGATCCCGGTCGACGCCGGTGACGGACGGCACACCGGCATCGAGCAGCGCGGCTGAATGACCCCCGCCTCCGAGGGTTCCGTCGAGCACGCTTTTCGCGTTGCGCAACAGGTCGACGACCTCGGTGACCATCACCGGCGCGTGATACGCCGTGTCGAACCCCGCGGTCATGACCCGCTTGTCGTTCCGAACGGAGTGAGGAATCCGCACCCCAACGGTGCCGATCCATCGCCGCGTTCAGGATGACACCCACAATGAACAAGCACATCGCCTTCATCGTTCACGGCGCGCGCGCCGACCACTCCGACTTCCGTCACATGGTCGGCTGGGTGCGCGAGCGGGGACACCACGCGGAAGTGCGAGTCACCTTCGAGCGTGGTGATGCCGAAGAATTCGCGCGTGACGCGGCCGTGCGGGGCGCGGACGTGGTGGCCGCGGTGGGCGGCGACGGAACGCTCAACGAGGTCGTGAATGGTCTCGACGGCTATGATACGCCCCTCGGGGTTATTCCGGCCGGCACGGCCAACGATTTTGCGCGACAGGCGGGGATTCCCGCGGACGCGGACCACGCCATGGATGTTATCCTGCTCCGCAAGCCCGTGCGTCTCGACACCGCGTCGCTGAACGGCCGCAGGTTCCTCAACGTCTCCACCGGCGGCGTCGGCGCCGAAGCGACCGCCGAAACCCCCAGCGAGATCAAGGCGATCATCGGGCAGCTCGCGTACGCGATCGCCGGCCTGCGAAAGTTCGCGGGTCTCCAGCCCAATCACGGGGTGTTCAGCGGCGGCGGATTCGTGCTGGAGTGCGACTTCCTCATGTTCGCGGTCGGCAGCGCGCGCTCGACCGGCGGCGGCACCATGGTCACGCCGCATGCCTCCACGACGGATGGCCTGCTCGACCTCTGCGTCGTGGAGCGCATGCCGCGTTTCGGCTTCGCGCGAACGGTGCTGCAGCTCAAGCGCGGCCAGCACGTGGGAGAGGAAGGCGTGCACTACGTGCGGCTCAAGGATCTATCCATCGAGGGCGTGAAGCCGGTCAGCGTAAACGTCGACGGCGAGGTATCCAACGCTCGCCGCCTGGATTACCACGCACGGCCCAAGGATCTGTGGGTGCACGTGAACCACCGGCCGGGGGAGGCTCCGACGTAGACCACACGCCCGCTGGCTGAAAAAGAACAACCCGCAGAGATCACTCTCTGCGGGCTGTCGATGATCAAGCGTTTGGGAGGTTACTTGCAGTACTGCTTGACCATCTGATCTGCCGCCGGCGAATACTGGCCGACGTAACCGAGAATCTGGCGCGCGACGTTGGCGTCGACCGATCCGCCGGCGGGCATGTTCGTCATGGTGACGAGGAACATCTCCTGCGCCCGCTTCGCGAGGATGCAGCTCTTCGGCTTCTGCGCATTCTGCAGCGCATCGATTCCGATGGAGAACGCGGACACGCCCTTGAAGAACTTCGCCGTCGGCGACTGCGAGAGGCTGTCGGACTGTGACGCGAGCGCGAGTGCCCGCTCGTAGTCCTTCACGTCCTTCGAGTCCTGCGCCCTCTTGAACGCAGCCTGCGTTGGCGCCAGAAGGAAGGCACCCCACGTCTTCGGATCTTCGCCCATACCCACCGCACGACCCGCCACGGCGATCGCGCTGTCCGGCTGGTTGAGATCGAGGTAGATCTGCGCGAGCAGCAGGTTGCCGTTCGGCGTCTTCGGGTTGATCGAGAGTGCCTTCTTCATCGACTCGATCGCCATCTGCGACTGACCCGCTTTGCGCTCGGCGTTGGCCTTGGAGGCCCAGAACCCCGCGCTGTTCGGGAATCTCTGCACGGCGCGCGACGCGAACTCGAGACCGCGAGGCGTCGTGGCGGCGTTGCCGGCGATGATCTGGCGCTCGAAGTAGACGCTGTCGGCCATCGTCGTGTCGGCCTTCACCATCTCCTCACCAGCCGTCACAGCCTGGCCGAAGCGCGCCTTCTGCGCGTCGGCCGTATCGGCCGCGGCCGCGGCGAGCGTCAGCAGCCACTTCTGCCGCAGGAGCTGTGGATCGCCGGGGTTCTGCGCGATGAGCGAGTCGACCAGGGGCAGCGCCACGAGCGGCTTGCCGAGCTTCGCCAGCGCCTGGACGACCTGCTGCTGCAGCGTCGGGTTGCCCGGCTCGAGCGCGAGCAATCCGATGAGCGCGCGGACCGCGCTCTCCTGATCGCCCTTCTTCTCGTACGCGGAGTACGCGAAGCGCAGCGCCTGCGAGTTCTTGGGGTCGAGGCGGCGGATCTCGTCCGTCACCTTCAGCACGGAATCCGGTGGTGCACCGGCCGAATCCCTGGTCGCCTGCATCGCGAGGAAGACGTTGGCGAGGCAGAGGCGCGCGATCGTGGCGGTGGGATACTTCAGGACGCCCGCGCGCGCGGCGGCGATCGCCGCTCCCCACTTCTGGTCGCGGATGCTGTTCTCGCAGACCTTGTTGTCGGCCAGCTGCTTGCGCGCTTCGTTCACCGACTTCTCGATCTGACGCGCGGCATCATTTGCGCTCGCCGCCTCGACGACCGGGAGCGGCTGCGCGAGCGCGGGATCGCGCGCGAGCATGAGCCGCGGCTCGAAGCGATAGCCGCCCGTCGCGGAGCGCGTCACGCTGCCGGCGAGGACTTCATCCGCGCGCAGCAGCTTGGCAAGCTCCTTCAGGTCGGTGAGGCCGAGGGAGGAATCCGGCCGGTATCCCGACGACTCGAGGTACGTCACGATGTCGTTCTTCGGGATGACATAGAGCTGCTTGACGTTCGCGAGGTTGGACACGCGCGTCCGAATGGCGTCAGCGGCCTGCACGCCCGCCGTGCGGTCGTTGCTCGAGAACACGGCAACCAGAAGTCGCGGCGTATCCGGGTTCGGCGCCTGCGGCCGCATCTGCGCGGTGAGCGCGGCCGGGGCCGCCAGCCCGCACGTTAGCGCGACCACAATCGTTGTACGTCGCTGCATCAACTTCACGGTTCTAACCTCCCAAACGGTATGCACATGTACACAAGGGCTGCGGACGTTGTTCCGACGGATTACACCAGCAACGAGTGGGCGAAGAGGGACTCGAACCCCCGACTTCCTGCGTGTAAGGCAGGCGCTCTAACCAGCTGAGCTATTCGCCCAGTGCTCAGGAGCGCAGGATCGCAACAGGTACCAGCGCGCAATAGCCGACAACGAGCAGGATCGGCGCGATGGTTTCACCGCCACGCGCGAGATCCGCGTAGCCCGCCGCGATCACAAACAGGGCAATCCCCCACCACATGAGCGGACGGAGGCGAGGTTTTGCTTCAGCTTCAGCCATAGAGGTGGGATGATATCGGTCGCGGAAAAGGGTGTCAACGCGCGATGGCACCGAAGGTTAGGATTGGATTAAGGCCCTTCGTCCGAGCGTGTGTCTCCCCTTTCCTGCGTTTCACCAAGCAAGTCGCTGATCGCCGTGGCCTGCGCAGCCCGCTCGGCAGCGGCATCCGCCTCCTTCATTAGTTCCAGCCGTCGTCGGTCGCGCCGGCGCCGGATGACGTACAGCGGTGCCAGTATGAACAACAGCAGCAGGCCAGCGATGGTCACATTGCTGACCAGTGCGAGCGCGCCATACTGCCGCCGCGTCCGCGAGCGCCAGCGCGACTCGAACTCGCCGAGCGTCATGCCGTAGGCGCTCCGCATCGCGCGCTCGAGCGAGCCTGTCGACTTCCAGTATCCGAGCAGCAACGAGAGGCCGCGCGCGGGATCCATCTGAGCCAGCTCGGCTACTGCGCGATACGCTAGCGCATACGCGGACTGCGCGGCGGTGGCACCGCGTCCGAACGACGCCTCGAGCTCGTCGAGCGTCGGCATGCCGCGGACGGCAAGCGCGAGGTTCGTCATCAGCACTTCCTCCCGACCCCACTCGCCGGCGATGTAGCTGGCGTAGCCTTCGTCGAACCAGCGCGGAGGCAGATCGCCGAGGTACTCGTGCAGCGCGAGATGGGCGAGCTCGTGCCGCAGCACGTCCGGCGGATTCCCCGCGTCCGATCCGGCGCGACTGCCCTGCAGGACGATGCGTCGTGTATCCGGAAAGGCGATCGCGCTGCCCCATTCCGGCGCGCCGCCGGCCCACGCACGAAAGCGCGCGCGGTCGGGAGCGATCGCGATCACCACCTGCTGCCGCGGCCGCGGCAGTCCGGGAAACGTGTCGGTCGCAGCCGCATGCTCCGCGAGTGATCGCGCGAGCTGCCGGTCCTGGGGAAAGAAGAGAAAGACGAAGCGATCGCGGTCGAGGCGGTCCTGCGCAACGAGCCGGGAGCCGGGAGCCGCGAGCACGAACAGCGAGAAGACGGCAAGTCGCAGAAGTGCGCACGTCATCGTTCGCTGCCGCCGCGCAGCTCCGGGCTCCCGGCTCGGTTCCCGGCTCCCACCCCCTGCCTCACGGCTACGGTTCTCCCCCCTCCTCTACCGTCTTCGACGCCTCGGCGCAGCGCTTTCCCCACGGATTGAACTTGTTCGCGGCATAGCCGTCCTTCCACGTCTGCCGCGCTTCGTCCTGTTGCCCGTTGAACCAGTACGCGCGTCCCAGCTCGTAGTACGCTTCTATGAGATTCGGGCCGAGCGCCAGCGTCTTCTGGAAGAAGGTCTGGGCATCCTCGAACATGTCCCGCTCGAGGTACACGAGCCCGAGGTAGAAGTGCGCGTACAACGTCGCCTTCTTGTCGTTATCGAGACGGATGGCGCGCGACAGGTGCTCGATGGCCTCGTTCCACGTGCGCTTCTTGAGACAGATGTAGCCGACGTTGATGCGTGCGAGCGAGTTCTGCGGCTCGCGCACGAGCACCTTCTGGAACCACGTGAGGGCGTCGTCGTACTTCTCCTGCAGCATCAGCGCCCAGCCGAGCAGCGCCTCGGAGTGCGGGTCGTTCGGTGACAGCTCGACCGCACGGCGCAGCGCCTGCTCCGCCGCCTCGTAGTCGCCGAGCGACAGACGGCTCCACCCTTTCTCGATGAACGTGGAAGCGCCGATGTGGTCCGCATGCACCGGCTGCTGTCCCGTGGACGACATCAACGCGTTGAACTCCGGCGCGAGCGTCTGGCCCGCCTGCAGGGCCTTCCACTTGTCCACGAGCTTCCTGACGTCGTCCTTGACCAGGTTGAGATCCGCGATCTCCTGCTCGATGGACTTGAAGAAGGAGATGATCTCGGTCTTCAGCTCGTCGCGCTGGTCGCCCGCCTCTGGGAGGTCGAGTTTCCGGTCGAGCGCCTTCAGGAGGGAACGGTGCGCGGAGATGGCGCGCGCGACTATCTGCTCAGCCATGGAGGAAGGATACCGGAGCGCTTGCCCCAGCGGTAATGATGTGGATCGCTAGCGGCGTCCGGCCGTCTCGAGATTCTTGCGAACCGCGGCGTTGTTGGGATCCAGCTCGAGCGCGCGCTCCCAGTACTGCACCGCCTGCTCCTTCTCGCGTCGCGCCATGTGCAGGGTGCCGAGCTTGAGGTACACGTCGTCACCGAGGTGCGGGTCCGCCTGGACGGCGCGGCCGTAGGCATCGAGCGCCTCGTCGGGACGATTCGCCCGGAAGCACAGGTCGCCGATGTTCTTGTGCAGCTGCGGCAGGTGCGGGTCGTCCGCCAACCCGCGCTCCGCGGACTGGAGCGCTTCGTCGAACCGGCCCTGGCGCTCCAGCAGTGCGGCGAGATTGTTGTGCAGCGCGGCGACGTGCGGGTGGTGCCCGATGGCCTCCTGGAGCAGCTGCACGGCGCGGGGGACGTCGCCGCGCACCGCGGCGGCGAGGGCGGCGTAGTGGAACCAGGCCGCCGACGGACGCGTCCCCCACATCGGCCTCGCTTCCGCGAGGGCCTTGTCCGCTGCGTCGACGTCGCCCATGAGGAGGGCCACGACGCCGATGGACGAGTGGATGCGCGCGTCGCGGCTGCCGCCGCGCTTGATTGCGTCCTGCAGCGCGGTCAACGCCTCGGCGTATCGCCCCATGCGCTCGAGCGCGACCGCGTAATTGTAGAAGGTGGCTGCGCGCGCTCCCGGGCGCGCGACCGCATCCTCGGACGCGTCGATCGCTTCCTGCCATTTGCCCTGTCGCAGCAACACGAGGCCGAGATAGAAGCGCGCGACGGCGTCATCCTTGTTGGCGTCGAGCGCGATGGTGAACTCGCGCAGCGCGTCGTCGTACATGCTCGCGCGGTAGAAGGCGACGCCCAGGTTCCGGTGCTCGTCGGACTGCACGTCCGGTATCGCCTGCAAACCGATCTTGCTGGTGCGCCCCACGCGATGGATGAGGCCCGCGGACAGCAGGCCGTACAGCGCCTTGCCCACCTCGAACTCCACCAGCCCTGACGCCTCGACGATCTTCGTGATGTCCCGTTGCCCGTCGACGTGCTGCAGCACGGACTGTTGCTCGGGCGTGAGGGCGAGATCGGTGGTGGCGAGCTTGCGCCAGTCCGCGTCGAACACGACGTCGAAGGTCGGGATCTTCTTCTCGATCAGGCTCCACTCGTCGACACGGCGGGCGCCCTCGAGAAGCAGCGACTCGGGGTTGATCGACACGAGGAGATCCTGCCGCTCGGGACGGACGTCCACCTCGAAGTTGAATGTCCCTTCGTTCCAGGTGAACAGCAGGTAGACCGCTTCCTCGATCTGGATGCGCACGTGCTCGTGCAGCCGCTCGCGCGAGATGAAGCCGAGGTCCACGAGCAGATCGCCGATACGCTTCTCGCGCTGCTTGGACTGCGAGTCGATGGCCGACTGCAGTTGCTCCTGCGAGATCTGGCCCGCCTTGACGAGCATGTCGCCGATGCGATCCCGGCGATTCACGATCGAGGCGTACGAGATCTTCCCCTTGTCGAAGTAGATGTAGCCGAAGTTGTTCCGGTGCGTCACGCTCAGGCAGCCGGTCTTCTTTCCCATCGCGAGGAGCTGCAGGACGTCGGGGAGCGATGCCTCGCGCAGTGAGCCCTTGATCGCCATCAGATGGGCTCCTCGATGAGACGTGGACCGATGTCCGGCATGTGCCAGACGATCTTCTCGTCGTCCAGGAAGAACAGGTCGGCGCTCTCGACGTCCGGCACGTGCATCGTGGGCGCCGGCGCGTCGAGCTCGGCTTTCGCCAGCTCCACCGTGAGCGGCTTGCGCGCGATCTCCGCAGCCGCGACGAGACGATTCACGACGCCGAGCACCTCGCGCACGCTCGAAGCCGGGCGCGTGGCGAGATACTGCACCAGCGCGTCGAGCTCTCGTGTCGGCACGTCCTTCATGTAATGCGCATACAGCCGCATGCGGAGCACCGGATCCGGCTGCTGGATTTCGACGACGAGGCCGCCCTCGAATCGCGAGCGCAGCCGCTCTTCGAGTCCGTCGAGCTGCGCGGGTGGGCGATCGCTCGCGAACACCAGCTGCCGGCCCTCGCTGTACAGCGCGTTGAAGACGTGAAACAGCTCCTCCTGCGTGCGCTCCTTCCCCGCGACGAACTGCACGTCGTCGATCACGAGCGCATCCGCTGAGCGGTAGCGGTTGCGCCAGCGGTCGACGCTTCCCTCCTGCAGCGCGGCGATCAGCTCGTCCATGAACTGCTGCGCGCTCACGCAGGCCACGACGGCGGCGCCGCCGCTCAGGTTGATGATCTCGTTTCCAACGGCGTTGACGAGATGCGTCTTCCCGACGCCGCTCGGCCCGGAGATGAAGAGCGGGTTGTAGCGCTTCCCCGGCTCCTCGATCACCGAGTCTGCCGCCAGGACCGCGAGCTGATTGCTGCTTCCCACCTCGAATTGCGTCCGTGCAAACGCCGGCGACGGGCCCGGAGGCGGCGTGACACCGCTGGCCGCGCGAACGGCCAGGCCCTCGGCCTCGGCGAGCCGCGCCGGGTCGCGGAACACCTCGCTGCCGGCGAGCGCGCTGTCGACCTCGAGCACCTGATCCTCGAGGATGCGCAGGCGCTCGACCGCGGTGAAGTACTCGCGAAGCGCGCCCTCGAAATCCGTCTTCGGCCCTGCCTTTTCCAGCAGTCGCTCCAGCTGCGTCGTGCGGTATCCCTCACCGCCCCAGTACGCGACCGCTTCGGCCGCCTTGACCTTCCACGGGTCGACGTGCAGTGCCACCGCGTTCGCCACGTCACTGACGAAGCTCTCGAAGTCCACCACCGGCTTCATGGACCGGGACAACCGTTTCGGCGCCTGCGGTGCCGCCGGTGCCGGCGCCTCGAGACCGAACATCGCGCGCACCTGCTCCGATCGCACCTGCTCGCCACCGAGCGTCTGCGTGGCGATGAGCTTGTTCAGCGCGCCCTGCAGCTCGCGCACGTTGCGGAACTCGAGCCGCGACAGCTCCTCGACGACGCCTGCCTGGAATCGCACGCCGCGCTCGTCGCACTTGGCGCGCAGGATCGCGATGCGCGTCTCGTAGTCCGGCGCGCCGATGTCCACGATCAGGCCTCCCGACAGTCGCGTGATCAGCCGCTCGTCGACATCGGGGATCTCGGACGGCGGACGGTCGCTGGTCATGACCACCTGACGGCCGGTGCCCTGAAGCGCGTTCAACAGGCGCAGCAGCTCAGTCTGTGTCTCACGGCGGCCGGTGAGGAATTGCATGTCGTCGATGAGGAGCACATCGACGCGTCCGTACCGCTGCTTGAATCGCTCCACGTCGTTCCCGGCGATCGCGGCGTGCAGCTCCTCGACGAAGTCCTCGAGCGTGATGTACTCGATGACGAGCTGCGGCTGTTTCTGGTGGACGAGGTTGCCGATCGCGCCGATGAGATGCGTCTTGCCGAGGCCGGAACTGCTGTAGACGAAGAGCGGGTTGTATGTCAGGCCGGGCTGCTCGGCGACGGCATGCGCCGCCGCGACCGCGAGCCGGTTGGCGGAACCGGTGACGAAGTTCTCGAAACGGTAGCGGGCGTCGACGTACATCGGTTACCGCGCGCTTGCGGTGCTGAGCCGCTTGAGCACCAGCTCGGAGATCGAGCGGAGCGTCTCGAACACCCCCGGGCCGTGCAGGGCGTCGCCGGGGTGTTCCGGCACCGCGCGGAAGTTGATCGCGTCCGACAATTCCGGCGGCGTCAGGATCAGGTCCGTCGGCAGGTCCTGCTTGTTGTACTGGATGACCAGCGGTACCGCGCGCGGATCCACACTCTGCTCCGAGAGGTTCTCATGCAGATCCTGGAAGCTCTCGATGTTCTCCTGGAGTTGGCGCGCCTGCGAGTCGGCGACGAACACCACGCCGTCCGCGCC
>Ga0066652_100001534_pt1 | contig 12051 bp, 6 predicted proteins | sample GraSoiAngelo_101_FD_71413 | JGI IMG/M metagenome (GOLD analysis project Ga0066652, IMG submission 71413) | Grasslands soil microbial communities from the Angelo Coastal Reserve, California, USA - 14_0903_02_30cm | ecosystem: Environmental > Terrestrial > Soil > Grasslands | place: USA...
CGTGTGCGATTGCGGCATTTTCGTTGGGAACAGTCGGAAAAGTTTACAATCGCATGAGCCGAAGTCTGGCGCGTCCGTGTGCTAGAATTTGTGCAAGAGTGGCGGCATTTCTGCTTCACTAATACGAGAGCCTTTCGAATTACAAATTCGCCCGATTTACCTAGGAAAAGAATCACGATTGGATATGCGATGAAAAGCCGAGAAATCGGTAAGACCGCAATTTTAAGTCCGTAGCGTCCGTAACGTGCTCATATGAACTCAAAGAATTGCTCTGCTAACGCGCGAAAAACTGTCCCCGTCGAGTACATTCCACCGATGTCGTTGCAACGCTTTTGCGAAATCAGCGGGTTATCCAAGGTGCCAGCGTGGCGCTATGAGAAACGCGGATGGCTACGGACGCATTTAATCGCGAACAGACGATACATCTTGGCGGCAGATGTGGCCGAGTTTAAAGGAGGCTCGCCTCAGATGAATTCGCCGGAAATCTTTCCGCCCCACGCTCGATCAAGCCGAAGAAAGAAACATGACGGATACTGCGGGGAAGTTGGACGGCGGAGGCGCCGCGGGGTGGTCAGTTGCTGTTTACCGTCTGGAGGTGGACAAGACAAAGTTTTGATCCGTAGCAAATAATGTAGCAATCGCGTTTTTGCCTAGGGCAACGCAACGCTCCGTAGTCAGATGCTCTATCCAGTTGAGCTACGGGCGCCCGGAGCAGGCTAATTTGCGGAGGAAGGCGGAACCGTCAAATAAAGCGCAGAGAATGAAAAAACTCACGACCGCTTTCGAGTTCAGAATCGATTAGCTCACGCAGGGCTATGGAGCAGACCTCGCGAACACCACCCAGGCTAGACTCGAAACCGACCCAACCGGATTTCCTCCGATACAGTCACGAAATAATAAGCTCACCGCTGTTTCACTCGCGAAACAGCACAACCGAGAAAATAATATGAACAAGCAAGGCTCTAACAATCCTGACGTCGACCATAGCGTAACGCGTCGAAAATTTATCGGCACAACCGCTCTCGGGAGCGCGGCGCTGCTAAGTGGAGGGCTGACTTCGCTTTTGCGACAGTCTGCTTCAGCGATAGGTGGTTTCGATTTCATTGAAGCCACGATTCCTCAGCTCCAGGCTGCAATGGCTTCTGGGCAGCTGACGAGCAAACAATTGACGCTTGATTACATTGGTCGCGTCCAGTCGCTCAATCCACTGTTGCACTCCGTGATCGAACTAAATCCAGATGCGGCGATGATCGCCGCCGATCTCGATAACGAACGCCGCCATGGTCATGTGCGCGGACTGCTTCACGGCATTCCGCTTCTCGTAAAAGACAACATTGCAACCGCCGATCAAATGCAGACAACGGCGGGCTCGCTGGCGTTGGTCAACAGCCGCGTGCCAGATGATGCCGTGATCATTCACCGGCTGCGTGAAGCTGGCGCCGTGATTCTCGGCAAAGCGAATCTCGGTGAATGGGCAAACTTCCGCGGCACTGACATCGCATATCCTCTCGCCGTCGGCTGGAGCGCAAGGGGCGGAAACACAATCAACCCGTACGATCTGAGCTATACGTCGTGGGGATCGAGTTCTGGCTCGGCCAACGGCGTTGCCACGAACTTATGTTCGGTGGCAGTCGGGACGGAGACAGATGGATCAATCACCGGACCATCCGCCGTTGAGAACATCGTTGGTTTGAAACCGACTCTGGGGCTCGTTTCGCAAGATGGGATTATTCCCATTGCTCATCAGCAAGACACAGCTGGGCCGATGGGGCGTAGCGTCACCGATGTTGCAATTCTGCTCGGCGCGTTGCAGTCGCCGTTTGGCGAAGTAATCGGACACCATCTTCCCAGCGATTACACGCAGTTTCTCCAACGCGGTTCGCTCAACGGTGCGCGAATCGGGCGCGACGTTCGCTTTTTCGATTACAGCTACTACGGCAGCGGCATTCCGGGCGACCAAACGACGGTCGAGTTTGCGGAGCACGCGCTGGATGTAATGCAAAGCCTCGGCGCGACGATTGTGGACACAGATACAGGCGACGTGTTTGCCTACACCGATGACGAGTTCACGGCACTGCTTTATGAATTCAAAGCGCAAATCGCGGATTACCTCGCCACGCTCACGCACACAGACATGCGAACGTTGGCTGATCTGATTGCATTCAACATAGCGCATTGTCGCCAGGAGCTGGTTTACTATGGTCAGGACATCTTCGAATCATCGGAACAGACCATGGGTTATCCCCACAATCCCATTTACGTGGCGGCGCGAACACATGCTACGGATACAGCGCGTGCTGGAATCGATAATGCAATCGCCGCCGATAATCTCGATGCAATTGTGGCGCCACACCTGACGAACTCAACCGGGCCAGCGGTAGCGGGTTATCCAAATCTGTCGCTTCCCGTCGGGATTCGCGATTCCGGAAGGCCGGCTGGCATGCTGATATACAGCACTTTCCTGCGTGAACCGCAATTAATTGGCTTCGGCTACGATCTTGAGCAGGAACTGAACGTGCGGAGGCAGCCGCAATTCCTGCGTTCCGTGATCCCGGTGCCAAATGCCCATCTCTGCACCGGTGGGCCGAGCCAGCCTCAGGTGTTCACTGGCAGAGCACATCTGCCGCACGGTCGCATCTTCTAAGAACGCGACCGCTTCGTGCTTGAGCACGCGAGCAGAATGACGATTCTGCTCGCGTGACGATTTTCCTCAGGTGCGGTTTGCGTGGAAATTCCGCGAAGGCGGCAATCATTCCTAGTGGCCATAATCGCCGGAATGCCTAGCGCGATTTTGTGCTGCGTTTTACAGCGTTGGCTTCGATTTCGACTTCGGCGAGAAATTGTTGCGTTATCGGCGACAGTTTCCCGGCCCAGGCTGCTCCAATAACGACCAATGGAAAGCCTAGTAATGGGATAACCCGCACTCCGGGCGGAGGTTTGAAAGCGGGGTAGCGACAGTCACGCCGATCCCGTAGTCGTTCACGACGTAGTGTTCGATCAACCGCGTGGAGTTGACCTCGATGCCGGCAAACCATTCGACGCCAAACCGTTCGAGGCCCCGCTGGAAATGTGTCTGCACCGTATCGCCCCGTGGGAAAGTGATTAGCGTCTCTTCGATTTTATCCCGGCTCCGTAATTGTTTCGCGCTCACGAGATGGTGTGTTGACTAGCAAGACCAATGGGAGTTCGAGCAGCGGCCGCGAGTGAATCTCCGAACGCCGCTTGCCATCGATCACCGTGATCGCAAGATCGATTTCTCCCGCTTGCAACAGTCTCTCGGCGTCGGCTCGCGCTGCCTCGTGAAGGCGGAGCCGGAAAATCGGAAAATGCCGGCGCACACGCAGCAATAATTCGGGAACATAATCGTGGAGCACGATCGAAGGCGCGGCGATGTGTAATTGCTGCGAGGCGCCGCGGATTCTGCCAGCGACCTTTTCGACGTCGTCAAAAAACGGTTTGATGAACTCGAATAAGTCGACGCCAGCCGGAAGAAGCGAAAACGGCCTTCGATTGAATAATTTCGCGCCAAGAGCTTCCTCGAGTCTGGCGATTTGTCCGCTTACGGCCGGTTGCTGAATTCCATATGGCATGTTGCGCACGGCCGCCGCAATGCTGCCGTGTTTCGCGACATGATAGAAGAGCTGGAGGTGATGAATGTTCATGATCGAATAATTCGATGCTAACCGGCAAATTTATCGATTCACGTAACTGCACAAAACCGTGCATTATGTGAACCAGTTCGCCCACCTTAATTTATGGAAACTATCGTCTTTCTCCTGTTGTTTGGCATCGCCGTCTGTTTCGTGGTCCCTGTGGTCGCAATCACAAAGGCGAATCGCGCGCGACGTTCCGTTGAAGAATTCGAAGCCAGATTGCGCAGTCTGGAAGCGGAGCTGCAACTGTTAAGGCACGCACCAGGCGAGCCGGAGACAGAGCGGCCATTTGCCGCAGAAAAGCGAACGGCAGAAGGAGAGCCTTTCGTTTCGCTGCCGATTGTAGAGTCTCCGGAGGTACGGCCCGCTTCGGTTCCGCCGCCATTACCCAAGGAGGTCCTGGCTGCTGCGGCATCTAGGCCACCGCCGGCGCCTCCTCAACCGCCCTCTGCCGAGCTGCCAGTGCCACAACCTTCGCTGCCTGCCATCAACTGGGAGCAGTTTATGGGTGCAAAACTGTTCGCGTGGATCGGCGGGCTGGCGCTGTTCCTCGGCGTGGCGTTTTTCGTGAAGTACTCGTTCGAGCACAATCTTATCCCGCCGGAAATGCGCGTGGCAATCGGTTTCGTGGTCGGTCTGGCGCTGGTTGCTGGCGGCCTTGCACTGAAGCGGAAGGAGAACGTGGTCACGGCGCAAACGCTTTGTGCGACTGGAATCCTCATTCTCTACGCTGTCACTTTCGCCTGCCGGTCGTTTTACCATTTCGCATTTTTTGGATTGGTCCCGACGTTCCTTTTGATGGCGCTAATCACGGCGGTGGCGTTCCTGCTCGCGGTGCGTCTGAATGCGATCGCGGTGGCTATTCTTGGGATGGCTGGCGGTTTTCTCACGCCAATCCTGCTTTCAACCGGACAGGATAATCCGCCTGGTCTTTTCGGTTATATCGCGCTCCTCGATATCGGCCTCTTGATGGTCGCGCGCAGGAAGGAATGGATTGCGCTGCCGCTTCTCGGCGCGGTTGGAACCGTGCTCATGCAGATCGGGTGGGTGACGCAATTCTTTCTGCGCGAGCAATACTTTCTTGGGAACAGAGTCTTCGTGCCGATGGCAATTTTCCTCGGCTTCGAGCTTCTCTTTTGTGCCGCCCTGGCTTCGACAAAACTCGCCTCGAAATCGGAAGGCGCTTTCTCGATTGCGGCGGTTGGGATTGGCGGGGCCGCGATACTCTGGGGTTTTTATTTTCTCTCGTTTCAGGCTTTTGGGGATCGGCCGGTGCTATTGCTGAGCTACATCTTTCTCGCGGATATCGGCTTGCTTGCGATTATTTTCATGAAAGAAAAACTCGCCGCAGTGAGCAGCGTCACCGGTCTGGCGGTCTTCGTGTTTCTCGCCATCTGGACGGCGTGGTATCTTACGACACAAAACCTTTACGTCGCCCTCGCGGCGTTTTTCGTCTTCGCGCTGCTGCACTCAGCGGCCCCACTAATCCTGCAACGCACGCGCAAGATCGATGTGCACTGGTGGGGTCATCTGTTTCCCGCCCTGGCGCTCCTGCTGGTCTTGATGCCAATCTTTAACTTACCAGAGGTTTCGTTCCTGATTTGGCCGCTGGTGTTCTGTGTGGATCTGCTGGCCATTCTTTTGGCAGTCGCGACTGGCACTCTGTTATCAATCTTGATCGTTTTGCTGCTTACGTTTGTCGTAATCGGCGGATGGATTTTCCGAATCCCGGTCGAGCTCACAGGGTTGCCCACTTCCCTGTTCCTTCTTGGAGGTTTCGCCATTTTCTTTATGCTCGTGACGGTCTGGGCGTGCCGCCGACTGCTCGCTGGCGCGGGAGTGGCAACTACGACGCGAGGAAAATTGTTCGGCGCTGTTACCGATCCGGCAAGCTTCGCAATTCAACTTCCCGCCTTGTCCGCGACGCTCCCTTTCCTTCTGCTGATTATGGTGACATTGCGGCTTCCGCTGACGAATCCCTCGCCGATATTTGGCCTGGCGCTCGTGTTCGTCGTTCTGCTTCTCGGCATGGCGAAAATATTTTCGCTCGACTCGACCGCAGCCGTCGGCTTTGGATCGACACTTGCTTTAGAATACGCCTGGCATTTCGCGCGCTTCAATCCCGATCACGCTCTGCCGCCGCTCGCCTGGTACATTGGATTTGCTGCGGTGTTCACGATTTTTCCGTTTTTATTCCATCGACAATTTGTCGGGAAAACCGTGGTCTGGGCGACGGCTGCGCTGGACGCGCCGTTGCATTTCTTCCTCGTCTATGATGTGATGCGCACCGCGTACCCCAACGACATGCTGGGCTTGGTGCCGGCGACATTCGCTGTTCCGGCGTTGCTTGGGCTCTTCGTTCTCTTGAAACGCACGCCGGCACAAAGCCCGACGCGAGATGCGCAGCTCGCATTATTTGGCGGCGCTGCGTTGTTTTTCATCACGCTTATTTTTCCGATTCAATTCGACCGCCAATGGATCACTCTTGGCTGGGCACTCGAGGGCGCCGCTCTCTGCTGGTTGTTCCATCGGGTGCCGCATCCAGGCCTCCGCCTTGTGGGAACTGCTCTGCTGGTGACTGCGTTTGTGCGGCTCGCGCTAAACCCCGCAGTCCTCAGTTATCACGCCCGTTCCGCAACGCCGATCATCAATTGGTACCTCTATACCTATGGCATCGTGACCATCTGTCTCTTTGCTGCCGCGCGACTTCTTCCGCCGCCGCGAAATCTTGTCCTCGGCCGCAACGCGCAGCCGCTGCTTTACTCGCTCGGCACGATTCTCGCGTTTCTGTTGTTAAACATCGAGATTGCCGATTACTTCAGCCGGCCGAACGCAGCGGCGCTCACATTCCAATTTTCCGGCAACTTCGCGCGCGACATGAGCTACAGCATCGCTTGGGCGCTGTTCGCGTTGCTGCTCCTGATTATTGGGATCCGTCAAACGGTCAGGCCGGTGCGATATGCGAGTCTGGGATTACTCGGCGTTACCGTCCTCAAGCTTTTCCTGCACGATCTTTCGCAACTGGATCAGCTTTATCGAATCGCTGCATTCGTCGTCGTCGCAATCATCGCAATCCTCGCATCTTTTCTCTATCAACGCTTTCTCGGCCTTTCTGCAAAACAGACCCAATGAAATTCGGATCGCCGGTTCACAGGTCGAGCAAACTGACCGGAGGTCTTCTGGTCGCGACGTTTTTGTTCGCCGGATCGCTGGGTGCATTGACGCCTAACGAGTGGCGATTCAGCCAAGCTATTGATGTACCAGCGAACGGATTGATTCGCGTAAATCTGCCCGCCGAAACGCTCGATGTTGCGCGTCCCGATCTTGAAGATATGCGCATATTAGACAGTGCGGGCCGCGAAGTGCCTTATCTAATCGATCGGCCTATGCCTCGCCGCGAGTCTGCGCTACGATCGCAGGAATTGCGCACTGCGCTCGAATCTACGGCAACGCGGATTACGCTGACAACGGGAACAAAATCATTGCTCAAAGGCGTCACTTTCGAAACGCCTCCCGGCATTGAATTCATTAAAGCCGTGCAAGTGGAGGGTTCGCATGACGGCACGCAGTGGCGCCAGCTCGTGACCGACAAGCCGATTTTCAAAATGACCAGGGGCGCAGAGAATCTCAGTGTTTCCTTCCCCGCGGAGGTCTGGGAATTTCTCCGCCTAACGATCGACGACAGCCGCACCGCTCCGGTGCCGTTTACCGGCGTGCAACTACAGGTCGCCGAAACAGACGCTCCGGTCAAACCTCTCCCGGTAACAATTAAGTCGCGTGACGAAAGTTTAGGTGTTACACGGCTGGCAGTTGATCTTGGAGCGACGAATCTCATAGTGGCGTCTCTGCGGATTGAAACATCCGATCCATTATTTGCACGGTTAGTCGCGATCGCCATTCCTGAATTGGCTAATGATAATATTCGAGAGCAGACGCTCTGCACTGGCTCGATTTATCGCGTGGATCTGAAAGGCAAAATTGAATCGCATCTCGAAATCCCCATCGACAAACAAATTCGCGGTCGCGAATTAATTGTGCTCATCGATAACGGCGACAGCCCGCCACTCGTTATCAACGCGGTTGATGCGGACAGGCGCGTGACACAGCTTGTTTTCCTTGCGCGTGAGCCGGGCCGGTACGAGTTGCTTTCCGGAAATACTCAATGCGCGACGCCGCGCTACGATCTGTCGGAATTGAGCGACAAATTAAAGAGCACTGCGGCTATCGAACTGCGACCAGGCTCTTTGGTCGCGAGCCCCGCTTACAAGCCGGCGGACAATCTTGCTGCGCTTCCGTTAACGGGCGCAACAATCGATCTCGCGCCTTGGAAATTTCGCAAGCGCGTTCAAGTGTCAAAAGCGGGGACGCAACAGATCGAACTGGATCCCGATGTGCTCTCGCACGCGGCGCCGGATCAACGTGATTTGAGGATCGTGACCGAAGATCGACAACTTCCGTTTCTACTTGAGCGCACCTCTATCTCCCGCTCGCTTCCGCTGATGCCAGCCGCAGCCAACGATCCGAAAAAACCGAGGCTTTCGCGCTGGTCGTTGAAATTGCCGCAAGCCGGCGTGCCGATAGATCGCATTATTTGCGCTGCCGGTTCCGCGCTTTTCCAGCGCGAGATGCGTCTATCGGAAGAAGTGGCGGATGAACGTGGCGATACGTTTCCCCGCGAACTTGGCCGTACGACTTGGAAAAAAGTGCCGAGTGAGACAACGCGGGAGTTTGCGATTCAGCTCGATGTCGCGCCGAAGAGTGGCACGCTTCTCTTAGAGACTGAAAACGGCGACAACCCCCCGATCGATCTGCACGATTTTCGCGGCTATTACCCCGTTACCCGACTTGTCTTCAAAGCTGCGTCCGATTCCACGCAGCCAGTATGGATCTACTACGGAAATCCGGACGCTGCTTTACCGCGGTATGACGTGACACTGATTGCAGATCAGCTTTTCCGCGCAGAACGGGCGTCCGCGACGCTTGGAGCACAGGAAAATATGGGTTCGAAAACCGAGCTAATTACCCAAACGCTCAGCGGCTCCGCGCGTTACATCTTTTGGGGCGTTCTAGGGGTGGTCGTTGTCGCATTGCTGCTACTGATGTCCAGATTGCTTCCGAAAGCGCAATGAAAACGCGCGCGAAACGACGTCGACGCTCCCTTTGGAGCCGGATGAAGGACGTGGTGATCGATTCACGCGCGCTGCCACGCGACCTCTCGTCGAATAAAAGGCATCTGAAACGATATGGGCAGAACCGTGGTCATCGATAGCGTTCGGCGTTGGACGTTCCGCGTTTCTTCTGCTTCTTCTTTGCGTGACGGTTTTTCTTGGTTGCGGATTTGCGGCGAAATATCCCTCTATTCAGTTGAGCTACGGGCGCCAAAAGCAGGCTAATTTGCGAAGGAAGATTTGGACGTCAAATTGCACGCCCGTTGGCGAGTGGCGATGCAAGTGGCATCTGCGGGTGCCGACTTAGGATTGCGAAATCATCGAGTCCAAAACATCGCTTGCCATTTCAAAGCAAGGCTAGCCGGCGTTATGCCTCGTCGAATTGTTATGTGCTTGTATTGAGAGGCAAAAACGGTCAAGAGATTATGCGGCTGTGAGACGGAACGTTCAAGCACCCAAGCGCTTTAAGGCGCCTTGATACCGCCGCAGCGGCTGGCTCAACCATGAACTGGTTTCTAGGCATTTTTTTGGCGGCATTTCTGGCAGGCGTCTCCGCGTCAGCGGCCGCCGCCGCTCAGACCAGTGAGAGGAAATTGAACCCAGCAGAAAAATGGGTCGTGGCACAGGTGACGGCGGGAGAAATCGCCAATCTGAGTGAGAAATTCCCTGACCAAGGGAAACGAAGACTTAGCGCGCATTTTCTGGAGGATTTGCTGACGGGCGCTCTGCCCGGCGTCAAGCTGCATCGGAACGGCGTGCGAATCACGGACGCAATCATTGACGAGCCGATCTACTTGAAAAATGCGCAGATCTCTTGCGAAGTCTGGTTGGATCATTGCCTGTTCATGGGCGGCGTGAATTTCATGCGTGCAACTTTCACGGGAGTAGTTTCGTTCGACGACAGCACATTTACCGCACCGGTAGACTTCGATGCCGTGCGGGTTGGAGGAGACGCCTTTTTTCGCAGGGCTGTTTTCGAAGGACTGGTGAACTTCCTTGATGCAGACATGGCCGGCCAGTTCGTCGCGGATGAGGCGCAGTTCAAGAACAAGGAACAGACCGCCTATTTCGGCGGCATGAAAGTCAGAGGCCTCGCCTCCTTCCGAACGGTTGTGTTCGAAGGGCCGGTCGACTTTGGCGCGGCTGACGTCGGCAGCGCTTTCGTAGCCGATGAGGCGCGATTTAAGAACAAGGAACAGGAAGCCAGCTTCAACGCAATGAAAGTCGAAGACATCGCCTTTTTCCGAAAGGCTGTGTTCGAAGGGCCGGTGAACTTCGGCTTGGCAGACATCGTCGGCAATTTCGTAGCGAACGAGGCGCAGTTTAAGAACAAGGAACAGGGAACCACCTTCAATCGCATGAAAGTCGGACGCGCCTCTTTCACAAAGACTATGTTCGAGGGGCCGGCAGACTTCTACATGGTAGACATCGCTGGCGAGTTTCGCGCGGATGAGGCACAGTTTAAGAACAAGGAACAGGTAGCCACCTTCAACAGCATGAAAGTCGGAGGCAACGCCTTTTTCACAGGCGCTGTGTTCGAAGGGCCGGTGGACTTAGGCTTCAGCGACTTCGCTGTGCTTGATCTGTCGGGGGCGGTGTACGCCGAGGCGCTCTACCTGCAGGGAATGAGCTACAAAAAAATTCTCGCGGCTCTGGACGAACACCAATCGCACGAAGCTCTTTTGACGCTGGCCGGCCAATCGGCTTACAGCGCCGATGTGTATGGCAACTTGGAAGCGTATTTTTTGCGTCAGGGTTACCGCGGCGACGCGGATCGAGCTTTCATCGAGGGGAAGCGGCGCGAACGAAACGAAAATCTTCAAGGCGTTGGTGGGCTCGGGAGTTGGTTGCTCGATTGGCTCGTGGGCTACGGGCGCCGTCCCTGGCAGGCTGGCATCCCTTGCGTATTCTTTGTGGCTCTCGGCTGCCTTCTTTTTTCGCCTAAGAGAATGGAACCGCAAAAGCCCGGCGATGCGCACCGCGTTTACAATCGCTTCTGGTATAGCCTCGGCCTGTTCCTTCCTTTCGTGGATCTCCAAGCTGATAGAGTGTGGAAGCCGAAGCCGGATCAGACTTTTTTAAGAAATTATATGCGCGTGCATGTTCTCATGGGATGGATTCTGGTTCCACTCGTCCTCGCCGCGCTAACGGGTCTGATTAAATAACGACCCGGCCTTTAATCGGGCGCGTAGCAACTTGAGCAGATGACGAGAACTGCGATTCTCAGCGCATGACCATCTTTCTTGGGTGCGGATTCGCCGCGAAATATCGCGAAGGCGGTGGTGTTCTTTCCGTGCCATTGCAATGGATGCTTGGACTGCGGCGACTGAAACTCGACGCCATCTGGCTGGAGCTGTTACCGGCGACAAACGATCCGCGCACTGATCAGGCCAGGATCGCGAATTTCCAGCGAAGATTGCGCGAGCACAGCTTGGCCGGCCGATACTGTTTGCTGTATCAAAAGCCGGCTGATGATGTGCACGATCTCGCTAGGATGATTTGTATCGGAATGTCGGAACGGGATCTGCTCGATCGACTCGGGGGACCAAACGCGCTGCTCAATCTCAGTTACTCGATCCATCCGCCGTTTCTTACGCAATTCGAGCGCCGGATCTTCTGCGATCTCGATCCGAGCGAAATTTTTTACTGGATGACGAAAATGGAAATGGGCCAGTCGCATCACCACGAATTCTGGACGATCGGGCTGAACGCCGGCGCAGCTGATTGCGGGCTGCCGTCTTCGTCACTCAAATGGCGAACTTTTTTTCCGCTCGTCGATACCGAGTTGATCCAGCCCGAGCCGCGACCGGCCATCACAAAATTCACGACGATCGGGCAGTGGTATTGGGGCGGCGGAGTCGAGGTTGAGGGCGAGTTTCCGGATCTGTCGAAGAAATTTGCCTTCGAGCAATACCTCGACCTTCCGCGGCGCGTTCCTTCAGCGCAATTCGAGCTCGCGATGAATTTGAATCGCGACGATCCGGAGATTCGCCGGCTTCGCTCGCGCGGCTGGCGGGTGGTCTCGCCGCATCGAGTCGCTCGCACACCAGCGGCGTACCGGCATTACATGGCCAATGCGGCCGCGGAATTCACCGCGATTAAAGGCGTCGATGTCGCGTGGCGCACCGGTTGGCTGAGCGATCGCGCGGCGGCTTTCCTGGCGCTCGGCCGGCCGGTCGTAACCGAAGATACCGGTGCGGCAAAATTTCTTCCGCAACAGAGCGGCTTCC
>Ga0066652_100001535_pt1 | contig 12048 bp, 4 predicted proteins | sample GraSoiAngelo_101_FD_71413 | JGI IMG/M metagenome (GOLD analysis project Ga0066652, IMG submission 71413) | Grasslands soil microbial communities from the Angelo Coastal Reserve, California, USA - 14_0903_02_30cm | ecosystem: Environmental > Terrestrial > Soil > Grasslands | place: USA...
GTGAAATATGCGGATCTCGCGAGCGATAGGATCAGGGACTACGTGTTCGACTGGGAGCGGATGCTCGCGGCCGAGGGCCGCACGGGCCCGTATCTTCAATACGCGCACGCGCGGATCCGGTCGATCTTCCGCAAAGCCGCGGAGTCGGGCATCGCGCCCGCTCGCGCGGCCGCGTCGATTGCGTTGGCCGAGGGTCCGGAGCGCGCGCTCGGGCTCGAGCTGCTCGGCTTCGGCGCCGCGGTCCTCGAGTCCGCGGAGTCGCTCAAGCCGCACCGGCTCGCGGGCTATCTCTACGATCTCGCGACCGCGTTCACCGCGTTCTTCGAGGGCTGCCCCGTGCTGCGCGCGCCGGACGACGCGACGCGCGACTCGCGCCTGAAGCTCTGCGACCTCACTGCGCGCGTGCTCGCGCGAGGCCTGAACCTGCTCGGGATCGAGGCGCCCGAGAGAATGTGAGCGCCGGCTGTCGCGGGCCGACGCGTGAGCTAGCGCGGTTTCGTCACGCTTTCACCAGACCGCGAGCTTCGCTCCCGCTGCGGGCAGGCCCGTGACGGGCAGTGCTTTCCCGTCGGCGGAGCGCGTGATCGCGACGGCCGTCAATTCGGCGCTGTAGATCGCCGGCGCGGACGACGCGCCCGAATCGCTCGAACGCCGGTCGCACGCTGCGAACAGCGTGGCGGCCAGAATGGCCGCGCCGACCGCGCTACGCTTGAACATTCGCATTACCTTCTCCCTACAGGTCGAACGTCACCAGTAGATCGGTCTGTCCGGACGGTATGGCGTACGGTGCGGACATCTTCAGCACGAGCAGGCCGTTGTCCTGATCGAACGTGCCCGACGCGATTCCGGCCTCCCCAGGGTCGACGGCGCCGTTGCCGTTCGCATCGACGTAGAGCTTCACGCTCCTGATTTGTCGATCGTCGCCGCTGCCCGACGCACGAAGCGTAAGAGAGTCGAGCTCGGAGTCGCCGGAGTCACTCGTGAGCCGCAGCGCGAGCACGACGTTGTAAAGGGTGCCGGCCACGGCGTTGCGGTCCGTGACGGGCAGCATCTCGAGTCGCACGCCGACCGGCACCGCGAGCCCGCTCGGATCGACGATGGTGCCGTCGGCTTGTCCGTCGGCGTCGTTCGGGCCACCGTCCTGTATCGCGAGCTCGAGGCACGCGTCGCCCGCGTGCAGGCCGGGAACGTACGCCGGGTCTCCGGGCGTCGGACACGCACCCTTGCTCCCGGGCGCACTCGCAATCGAGTCGTTGGCACCGACGACGAAGTCCTGCCAGCCGCTGGCGGCGTGCTTGCGGTAGCGGGCGTTTGCCGGGATCGGATGGTGAAGCGGCAGAACGACCTTCGCGGCGTTGCCGGGCTCGACGCCGATCACTTCGAAGTCTGCGACGCCGTCGGGATAGCCGAACTCGATGTCCTCTGCGACGGATTGCTCCGTGACGTCGGCAACCGATCCCTGGGCGAACGCGAGCGTGCCGAGACGCACCGTCAATCCCGCCTGGGTATCGATTAGATAGCCGTCGGCGGAATACACGAGCGTGTTCGGCAAGCTGCCCGGATCGAGGTAGTCGGGAACACCGTCGCCGTCGGCGTCGCCGGCGCCTTCGGTCGCATCCGCGATCCCGTCACGGTCGCTGTCGGCGGAGGCGCTCAGTGCCGGCGCCGCGCTCATCACACGCAGCTGCGTATGCGCCCGATTCGTCGCGATCGGGATTCCGTTGTCGGCGATGTCGAGCGTGATCTGGTAAGTGCCGCGGCCGAGCAGGGCGGGGTCGATCACGTAGCTCGCATCCGTGAAGTCGGCGGGATCGAACGCCCCGCCGTCGCTCGACGACCAATCGAACGTGTGCGAGTCGCTTACGTTCGGATCCGTCACCTCTGCGGTGACCTCCACTGGCCCGCCGTCCGCCGCGGCGGTCGTCACGCGCTTGCCGCCTTGACGCATGACGATGCGCGCGCTCGGCTTGATGTTCTCTTGCACGATCGTGATCGTGTGGTTGTCTTTCGGGCCGGTCACCGCGTTCGCGACGCTGCCCATCGCGAGGGTGAAGGTCTCCTCGCCCTCGAAGACCGAATCCTTCGCGATGTGAATCGTGATCTCCGCCTCGGTGCCGGCCGCGATGGTCACGGTGCCGGCGGCCGCATCGTGATCCTCCGGATTCGTCGCGGCTCCGGAGACCGTGTAGCCGACGAGCACCGGATACGCGACCGCGGGGCCGTTGAGCTGCACCGCAACGTGCACGGTGTCGCCTTCGTTGGCGCGTTGGTCGACACCAAAGTTGACCTGCGGGATCACGTCCACGGTCTGCACGGCCTGCGCGACGTTGCCCGACACGTCGGCGGCCGACCAGGTGACGCGGTGGCGCCCGGGCGCGAACGGCCCCGCGTCGTCCGGCGTCGCGGTCGCGGCGCCGTCGCGCGCGTCGATGGCCGTCGCGGTGCCGAGCACAACCGCCGTGAGCGCGCCCGTCGAGCGCACCGTGACGTTCGCGGGGACGGTCAGGTTCGGCGGCGCGTCGTCGGCCTGCGGGTCGAGACCCTGCCGGTACTCGACGAGGTTCGCCACGCCGTCACCGTCCAAGTCGAGACCGGCGTCGTCGGTCGTGGGGTCGAGACCGTGGCTGACCTCGAAGCCGTCGGGAATGCCGTCGCCGTCCGAATCGGCGACGCGCGGATCGGTGTCCGCGTCGAACTCGTCGCGGTTGTCGAGACCGTCGCCGTCGAGGTCGAGATCGCCGTCCGCGGCGTCGAGCGGATCGAGACCGTGGGCGACCTCCCAGCCGTCCGACGCGCCGTCGCCGTCGGTGTCCGCGTTCGCGGGCTTGAGCTGCTCCAACAGCCACACGGTGTTCGGCCCGTCGTTCGCGAAGAAGATGTCCGGATCGCCGTCGCCGTCGAGATCTCCGACCGCGAGTCCGTAGGTCGTTTCGTTGCCCATCGCGATGCCGCTGTCGCTCAGCGTGCCCTTGGCGTTGCGCCAGACGCGATTCGGCCCCGTGTTGGCGACGATCGCCTCCGGATAGCCGTCGCGGTTGACGTCGACGAGGCGCACGTCGTTGCCGCCGTCGTTGCCGAGCGATTGCCCGCTGTCGGTGAAGCGTCCGTGGCCGTCGTTGAGCCAGATCTTGTCGCCGGCGCCGAAGTTGACCTGGTACGCGTCGAGATCGCCGTCGTTGTCGATATCGCCGAGGTCCACCGCGATCGCGAAATCGTTCGTGCCGAGCTCTTGAGCCTCGATGAACCTGCCGCCGATATTCATGAAGACTTGGGCCGGCTGCTGCCGATTGACGACGAACGCGTCGTCCAAGCCGTCCCCGTTCAGATCGCCGAGCGCCACGTCTTCGCTGTTGCCCCCCAGCGGATCGGTGACGGCGACCGGCGTCAGAGTGAACGGCGGCTGCAGCGTGTAGGCCTGGTTCGGGCCCCAGTTCGCGACGAACAGACCCTTCGCGCCCGATTGCGTGAAGCGCCCGAACTTGACGCCGTCGCTCGAGAACGTCGGCGGCGGCGTCGAGCCCGCGGGCGAGAACACCGCGTGCCCGTCGTTAACCCAGAGCGAGTTCGCTATGTTCGGGTCGGAATGCGCGAGGACCGCGTCGAGGTCGCCGTCGCCGTCGGCGTCGAATAGCGCCACGTCGACGGCATCGAAGGTGTTGAACGCGCTCGCTGCGCTGCGCGTGAAGTTGGCCTTGCCGTCGTTGAGCCAGACTTCGGCCGGGCTGCCGCGATTGGCGACCAACGCGTCGAGGTCGCCGTCGCCGTCCAGATCGCCGAGCTCCACGGCCTCGCTGATCGCCGTGCCCAGCGCTTGGCCCGTGTCCCCGTAACGGAATACGTTGAGCTCCGCGCCGTCGCTGAGGCCGTCGCCGTCCGTGTCGGCGAGGTTGGGATCGGTACCGGCCTCGCATTCCTCGCGGCTCGTGAGGCCGTCGCCGTCCGCGTCGCTCGAGGCATCCGCGACGGTCGGCGACGACCCGTGGTCGATTTCCCAGCCGTCGGGCACGCCGTCGCCGTCGGTGTCGCTCGCGAGCGGATTCGTGTGACGCACGTTGACCTCTTCGCCGTCGAGCACGCCGTCGTCGTCGCTGTCGGAATCGAGCGGGTCCGTGCCGGTCGCGATCTCCACCGAGTCGGACAAGAGATCCCGGTCCGTGTCGGAGTCGAGCGGATCGGTGCCGCGCGCGATTTCCAGCGCCGTCGACAGGCCGTCGCCGTCCGGATCGATGCTGAGCGCGCCCGAAGCCGGAGCTTCGCCGTCCGTGTTCTGCCCCCAGCACTTCGCGCTGCCTTGATCGAGCACGCAGCTGTGATGGCTTCCGGTCACGACGTCGATCGGCGCGACGAGCGTCGCCGGCACCGTCGCCTGCCCGTCGATGTTGCGGCCCCAGCAAGCCAGGTGATAACGGTCGCGCGCGATTTCCTCGAGCGCGCAGCTGTGAAAGCCGCCGAGCGCGAGATCGACCGCGCGGCTCGGCGTCGGCCCGGGCGGCGCTTGGCCCTGGTCGTTTAGACCCCAGCAAAGCCGATTGCCGCTATCCACGACGCAGCCGTGCTCGGAGCCGAGCGCGAGCGGGTCGAGCACGCTCGTGAGCGCGCCCGGCACGGCGGAGTTCGCGTTGTTGTACTGGCCCCAGCACACGAGCGCCGGACCCGCGGGCCGCGCGTCGATCACGCAGCTGCTGCTGCCGCTCACGGCGGACACGAGCCGCACGGGATTCGTGAGCCCCGTCGGGAGGCCGGACACCTGACCGTGGTCGTTCCGGCCCCAGCACTTGACGGCGGTCGTCGCGGCGCCGGTTCGATCGAGCGCGCAGTTGTAGTAGGCGCCTGCCGCGATCTGCAGCGGCTCGACGAGCGTCGGCGGCGTGCGCTGGCCGTAGGTGTTGTCGCCCCAGCACTTGACCGAGCGGGTGCCGTTGGCCGCGCGGTCGATCGCGCAGGCGTGCGCGAAGCCGACGGTGATCTGCTCGGGGTGCACGAGGCCGGCCACGAGCGCAGGCGCTTGGCCGACGTCGTTGCGTCCCCAGCACTGGACGCCTCGGTCGGTCAGCGCGCAGGTCGAGAGGCCGCCCGCGGCGAGCGCATAGTCCGCGACGAGCGGATTGCGCGCGTGGCGCACTTCCCAGCCGTCGGGCAGGCCGTCGCGGTCGGTGTCGGCACGCAGCGGGTTGGTCGCGTACAGGTTGATCTCTTCGCCGTCGAGCAGGCCGTCGTCGTCGCTGTCGGGCTTGAGCGGGTCCGTGCCCGCGGTGAGCTCGTCGCCGTCGTCGAGCGCGTCGTCGTCGCTGTCCGCGACGGCAGGGTTGGTGCCGTAAACGTGCACCTCGTCGCCGTCGCGGAGCCCGTCGCCATCGCTGTCCGCGACCAAGTAGTCGCTGCCGTAGCGGACCTCGTCGGCGTCGCTGAGCCCGTCGCGATCCGCGTCGCCGCCGCCGTCGGCGACGAGCGGGTTGAAGCCATGGTCGACTTCCCACTGATCGGGCATACCGTCGCCGTCCGTGTCGCTCGCGAGCGGATCGGTGCGATGGACTCTGATCTCGTCGAAATCGTTGACACCGTCGCGGTCGCTGTCGGCCGACAACGGATCGGTGTGGTAGGCGTTCACCTCGGCGCCGTCGGGGATGCCGTCGCCGTCGGAGTCGGCGTTGCGCGGCGACGTGCCGGCATCGAGCTCCGCGCGGTTGCTGAGCCCGTCCCCGTCGTCGTCGGCCGCGGGGTCCGAGACGCCATAGACGGCCTCGAAGATGTTCGGCAGGCCGTCCGCGTCGCGATCGTTCGGCACGGCTTTGAGAGAGACCGTCGCCGAGCCGAGCGAGTCGTCGTCGATGGCTTCGCTCGCGGTCGTGGCGTCTGCCAAGAGCGATAAGTCGCTGTCGTGGATCAGCGTGCCGACACCGCGCAGCGCGAGGTCGATCGTGGCGCTCGCGCCGTTCGTCAGGGTTCCGAGCGAGCACTTGAGAACGCCCTGGTCGACTGCGCAGCTGCCTTGCGAAGGCGAGATCTGGTTGACGCGCAGCTCTTGCGGCAACTCCATCGTGAGATGCACGTCGCTCGCGTCGAGGCCCGCGACGCTGGTAGGCACGGAATTGGCGACCGTTATCTTGCCCGTGAACGGAATGCCGTCGGCGATCTTCGCCTTGGACACCTCGACCTTGGTTCCGAGCGTGACGAGTGATTCGACGGCGACGGTGATGGTGTCGCAGGCCTCGAGGTAGCCGCCGTCGCGCAGGCACAACGTCAGCTTGCGGTTGCCGGTGGCGGTGTAAGTGTGCATCGCGTTCATCTGCGTCTGGCCCGACGCGCTCAAGCCGTCGGCGCTGTAGACGACCCCGGTCAGCGCCGAGGTGTCGTCGCTCGCGTCGTTCGGCGTGCCGTGCTGGTCGACCACGACCTTGCCGTCTCGGTCGATCGCGCCGTCGCCCCACGTCAGAGTCGCGGCGTAGTTGTCGCCCGTGTCGTCGTACGCGCTTGCCTGTAACAGCACGGGGAAGCCGGCGGCGACGCGTTTCGGCGGAGAGATCCTCACGATCGGGATGTCGTTGACGGAGTTGATCACGATGCCGACGGCGGCCGGTGTGGCTTCGCCGTAGGGCTCGGGGATCGCAGTGCCGTCGTCGCCGACCGTCGCATCCGTGAAGGCGTCGCGCACGGTGAACGCGAACGAATCGGGGCCGTGGTAGTCGCGATTCGGCGTGTACGTCCAGACGTCCGTGCCGGGATCGAGCGTGGCGCCTTCGGCGTTTCCGCCGTGCACGAGCTTGCCGTGCTTCGGCTGCTTCGCGATCTTGAACGTCAGGCTGTCGAGGCCGTTGAAGTCGCGGGTGAGAATGCCGTCCGGGTCGGTGCCCGACAGCACGATCACCTTGGTGTTGTCCTCGTCGAGCACGATCTCCTGCTGCGTCGGCAGCGGTTGTCGATAGTTGCGCGCGACAGCCACCGACACGATGCCCGAGTTGCTGTCGACGAGACCGTCGTTGACCGCGTACGCGAAAGTATCCGTCGCGCTGTGGAAATCGAATTTCGACACGTACGACACCGTCGCCGAGGAGTCCGTGACGTCCTTGAACGGCGAAGTGTCGAACACGTGCACGAAGTGCTCGGATTGATCGACCACGAAGAAATTCTTCGAGTTCACGGTCACGTGCTTCGGCGGACCCATGTTGCCTAGCACGAAGCTGCCGTCGGTGGCGGCGTTCACGCCGTTGCCGGTCGACTGGGCTTGACCCACGAAAGTGCCGTCGGGCGCGAAGCGCTGGATTCGTTGGTTCTTGTAGTCGGCGACGTAGACCACGTCGTTCGGATCGATCGCGAGGAACGAGGGGTTCTTGAGCTGGCCGACCAAGCTGCCGCCCGAGTCGAGGCCGATCGTCGTGGGATCGACCGGGATCGTGCACGCGGCCGCGACAGTGCAGCTGAAGCCCTTCGTGCGTCCGTTCGCGACGTCGCACGCGAGGTTGTTGCTGCCGGCGCACCTGCCCATCCAGCCGACGTAGCTGCCGGCGACGAACTGGCCTTGATCGTCGAAGTGCGACGGCGTGAATTTGTGGATGCGGTTGCAGCCGTTGTCGATGATGTAGAAGTCGCCCTTCGAGTCCGTCTCCATCGCGTCGTAGAAGAACGGCGTGTTCGGCGACGCGCACGAATTCCGGTTCAAGAAGTCCTGGACGCCCGCGTCGTCGCTCAGGGTGCCGACGCGCTGGGCATTGTCGAGGCGGAACACGTCCACTCTCTGCTGTGCTCCCTGCGTCGTCAGGTAGACGAGCCCGCGTTGGCTGTCGACATACGCGTTCTGCGGGTTCGCGCGGTTCGACATCTGGCTGCCGTCGATAGGACCGAAGAAGCTCCCGAAGCAGAACGGCGGGTTGTTCGTCGTATTGGTCAGGTTCGCGGGACAGCGCTGGATCGACACGACGGGCTCGCCGCCGGTCCTGGGCTGGACGAAATAGAGGAAGCCGGAGCGATCGAAGCGAAACACGGCCTCCTGTGGGCTGATCCCGCCGCCGCCGTTGTCGTCGAGGCGCACGGCGCCGAGGAACACGTTGTTCTTATCCCAGCGCGAGATGCGCGGATAAGTCGCCCAGTCGCTGTCGACGTCCGGATGGCACACCAAGTAGCGGTCCAGGAAGTATTGCTCGCGGTCGTCGGTGACCTGGACGAACAGCGGATTGAACACGAAGTTCACCGGCGCGGTGGCATTCGCCTTGCAGAACTCGTTGTTCATCCAGTTCTCGAGCGAGTTCGTGCTGACCGCCGTGACGTACGACTGCATCAGCGTGTCCCGGTCGGGTTGCGCGTTGATGTAGTCGATCAGGCCGCCGACCTTGTCGGTGCGGTAATCGTCGATGAAGAACGGATACAGAGGCGCGACGAACTCCCCGTGCTGTGGTCGCTGGGTGATCTTGAATTGCAGCGGGTCGGGAATGCCGGCGCCGCCCGCGGCCGCGCCGGTGAGTGGCAGCACGTCGGTGTCGGTGCCGGTCAGCACGATGTCTACGGGCTTGGAAGTCAACGTCTTGGCCGAGCGGTCGACCACCGTCGGTGCGGTGTTCGTGCCCGGCGTCTTCACGGTCACGAGCTGATCGCCGAGCGAGGTGTTGCCGGTGTTGTCCGTTGCGCTCCAAGTGACGACCGTGCGCGTGTCGGGCGGCACGACGCCGTTGCTGTTGGTCGACTTCGCGACGGTCGGGTGCAGATCCGCGAGATCGACCACGAGCGGTTGTCCGAGCGCCTGATCGGCGAGGTTGACGTTCGCCGCGCTCTCGATCACGACGCCGGGTGGCGGTACGAGAATCGGGGCCTGCGTGTCCTCGACCGTGACGAGCTGAGTGACGGTGCGGGAGTTGTAGGGATCCTCGTCCGGAACACCGTCGCCGTCGTGGTCGACGCCGCCCAGCACCGGTCCGCGATCGCGCACGGTCCAGGTGACGAGCGTGTCACCGAGCGGCAGCACGCTCGGCGCGTCGTTGTTGACGTCGAACGGCCGATCGCACGAGTCCGACGCGGTGATGGAGCCGCGAAGCGCGGGGAGATAGCGCGCCGTCTTGGCCCCGCCGATATCGGTGGCTTCGAAGTGCGGGTGCGCGACGCTCGTCGCGATTGTCGGCGGCAGCACGTCGTAGACCGTGAACAGCTGGATCCGCGAACGCGACACCGTCGGTGTGGTGTGCACGATGTGGTCGATGAGCCAATCCGCCGAGATTTCCCCGACTTTCGTTCCGGGCTTGAGGACCTTGTGGATGGCCTCGAATAGGTGAATGCGCCGGTCGAGCGTATTCAGCAGCTTTTCGAGCTCGTCGACGTTCTCTGTAACCGAGGCAAGTTCCAGTTTTCTAGCATGCAAATCCTTGAGGTCTTCGAGGTATTTTCCGAATTTCGTCTCGACCTCGAACATCACCGGGATCAAGGCCGCCGGGATCGCCGTGTCCCAGATCAGCGAGTACTCGGTATCGGCGCGCCATTCGACGTCGTGGACGCCGGCACCCAGCGAGATCGTCTGCGCATCGTCGGCGTCTTCTACGAATCCGGTCGAGTCCGCGATCAGCACACCCAGATGCACCTCGGTGTTGGCGTGCACGACCTCGGGGACACCGAGCACGCCGAAGTTGATCGGCGTATCCGAGGACAAGAACAGCCGGTCTGTGTGGGCCGGCCGGAATCGGGCCTCCGGCCCGTATTCGAATTTGGGCCACAGCCCGAAGAAGTTCTTGAACTTCGCGGCGGCTTGCGGAAGCTCGAACGTGAAGCTGCAGCGGTCGGCGGAGTTCGGCGCGAAGGCGACGTCCGCGGGCGCATTGAGCACCGCGCGCGTGAACTTCAACGCGGTGTCGGCTACGACCTGTGCGCTCTCGGCCGTGATCCCGACCGACGGAGGCACGTTGATGAACCCGATCGGGATCGCGGCGACCTGCGTCGTGTTCAGGCCGAGGATCAGCCCGAAGGACACATTGTTCTTCTGCTGCTGTTCCGCCTTGGACAGCCCCGTTTCGTCTCTCTCGAGGGCTTTGTACTGCGCGACTGCGCCGAAGGGCCAAACCAGCGCGGTCGCGAGCAGAATCAAGCTCGCGCGGTGCGCTGCGAGGCCGTGTCTTGGCGTTGACATGGCGGGCCTTATAGTTGTTCTTGGCTCGGCCCGCGGCGGCTGTGGAGCCGCCGCGACCCAACGAGTAGACCACTGCCGGATCGGGAATACCAGGATTCTCTGCAGACGATCGCAGGGAATTTCGCCTAACCTTATCGACGGGTAAGTCTCCGCCGCCGATCCGGCTCAATCGGCGTCGAAATGAATGGTTGCGGTACCGGGCCCCGATTTCCGGTTGCAAGAGCGAATGACGCCGACGAAGAGCAAGCGCAAGACGTTCAACCGCGTCACCTCGATCTGCGTCGCGCTGCCCTCGGCCGAGCACAGCGTGCACGGCAGCCACGCGACCTATCGCGTGCGCGGCAAGGTATTCGCGTATTTTCTCGACGACCACCACGGCGACGGCATCGTCTCCGTGTGCGTGAAGTCGGAGCTCGGCGAGAACGTCGATCGCGCGCGCCGCGATCCCGAGCGCTACTACTTGCCCGCCTACATCGGCCCGCGTGGCTGGTTCGGCCTGCGCCTCGACCGCGGCCGCGTCGATTGGCGAGAAGTCGCGAACGTCGTCGAGCGCAGCTACCGGCTCACGGCGCCGAAGACGCTGCTCGCGAAGCTCGCCGCGGCGCGCGCGAGAAACGCGGGTTGACGGAGCCGCTTCGCGCTCCTACTCAACCGGGTACGGTCCGTGCGCGAAGATTGTTTCGTGATAGAGCTTCACGCCGACAGCGCGTGCGAGTTCGCTCCGGAAGTCGCGCCCGTCGCGCAGGCAGTCGACGATGTAGGCGAAGTCGCGGCGCGGAGTCCAGCCGAGCACCGCCCTCGCTCGCGAATTGTCGTAAACGCGATCGACGCTCGGAAACATCCGCCAGCCGAGCCGTTCGTAGACATCGCGGTGGCGCGGCACGTAGCGCTGCACGAGCGCCGCGGCGTCGTGACGGAGTGACGACGCGTCGCTCGGGCTGAACGGTGTCGTCGCGCTCACGATGAAGCAGCCGAAGCCGATCGAGGCGGCTTTCGCGGCGGCCAGCAAGTGCGCGGTGACGACGTCCTCGATGTCCGCACGCCGAAACAGGAACTCGTTCGTCTTGATGTTCGCGTCCGCGTACTCGCGGCGCATCTCCGGATCGTCGTCCTCGTCCGGGAAGAACCGCGACGTCCTGAGAACGACGCAGTCGAGCCCGTACTTCCGGTGAAAAAGTCGAACGAGACTCTCGGCCGCGACTTTCGTGACGCCGTAAATGTTCTTCGGCTCCGGTACTATGTCCTCGGTGATCCATGCGGCCGGCCGGCCCGCGGGCGGACGCAGCGCGTCGCCGAACGCGCTCGTCGAGCTCGTGAACACGAACCCGCGCACGCCGACGCGCACGCTCTCCTCGAGCAAGGTCAGTGTGCCGGAAACGTTCGTATCGACGAATTGCTGGCGCGAATGGGTGACGACGTGCGGCTTGTGCAGCGTCGCGGCGTGGAAGACGACGTTCGTGCCCGGCATCACGTCGCGCACGCATGCCGGATCGCTAATCGAGCCGACGACGTCCGTAAAGGACGAGCTCACGATGTCGAGACCGACGACCCCGTGTCCATCCGCGCGCAACACGCGTACGAGCGCCTCGCCGAGATGCCCCGAGCTACCCGTGACGAGCGCGCGCACGTAGCTGCCCCTTCGAAGTTCGACCGGTGACTTCGAGATGTCCGCCATTCTCCCGGATTGCGCTGGTTGCGCCAACGGACGCCCCGCAAGCCAACCACGCGCACCCGCCGGTGCTTTCCGCCGAGCGGCGCGCGGGTACGTCTTGTGATCGCCCTGCCGCGCCCGCGATAATCGCGCCGGCCCGAACGCCCGGCCGCTCGCGCGAGAGGTGGCAGACATGATCTGGTGGAAGTGGTTCGTGATCGGCACGCTGCTGCTCGGCGTCGAGCTGTTCGCGATCGACGCGCAGTTCTTCCTGATCTTCCTCGGCGCGGCCGCG
>Ga0066652_100001536_pt1 | contig 12044 bp, 23 predicted proteins | sample GraSoiAngelo_101_FD_71413 | JGI IMG/M metagenome (GOLD analysis project Ga0066652, IMG submission 71413) | Grasslands soil microbial communities from the Angelo Coastal Reserve, California, USA - 14_0903_02_30cm | ecosystem: Environmental > Terrestrial > Soil > Grasslands | place: USA...
GCAGCTCATGGGGGAAGAACGGGCTTGGTTGGGTTCCGATTTCCTTCTTGACCCAGAGCTCCTACCAGTCGGGGTACGTGTTCGCGAATTTAATTTTGGACGCGATAGACGATGACCTCGCCCCCAATCCTCCCGATCCGCCACAGCCGCCACACCCTTCCAACAAACGCTACGTGCTGACCGCCACGGCGACGGGCAGTGGGATGGACACAATGAAGTCTGGAGGAGTTCTCGTGGCCTCTGGCGGGGGTTATACGGGCAATTTGGGCATTACCAACGTCAGCGTCTATGATGATGTGACCCCGCCAAGTCCTGGCACGCTATCCGTGACCGGATACGAGCCGACCAGCGTCAAGCCCACGGCGACGTTCACCGTCAAGGGCGCGGGCTTTGGCAGCGGCGGGAACCTGTTCGTGTTCTGGCAGGGACGCTCGCTCTCGATCATCTCCCACAGCGACACGGCGATCTCCGTCCAGGCGGCGGATACCGAGGGCACGGCGCCGGTGGTGGTGCGCGTCGAAGGAGCCGAGGCGGCAGGGCCGGATCTGACCATCTCGTCGGGCGATGTAACGCCTCCCAATCCTCCCGATCCCGGGGGGCTGGAGGTTGTGCCGCAGGTGCACGGGTCAGGGCTGTATGTGACCGTGAAGGACGCTGGCGGGGCATTCGTGGGAGCGACGGTGACGGTGAAGGTCGGCGCCGTTCAACTGCAGTCGTTCAACACGCACTGCACCAACACGGGCGTGCCGGCGACGTTCCTGATCGGGAGAAACCATGGAACGGCCCAGATCACGGCAACGACTGATGATGGGCGCACGGTTTCCGGATCCAAAGACGTATAGGGGAGCAATGTGGCTTGTCTGGTCAGTCTGGCCGGTTAACGTCATGCTGGGCACGATTGTCGGAGCCTGTCTGTTGACGGCGCTGTGGCTGTTGGGGCATCACATCCGGCGGGTTTACCGGACGCGGGGAGACGGGCAGCGCATGGCGGACTTGATCAGGCTCAACAAAGACGCGGAGCAGATCGAGCGAGGCGTGCGCTCATTCCGCGAGCGGCAGCGGCAGATGCACGAGGATCTGCACTCGCTGGCGACGATGACACGGGAGCGGCAGCGGGAGCACCGCCGGCCCCGATGAGTAGCCAGGTGTATGTTCAGGCGCTCTCCGCCCTGATGGTTCTGGCGGGCCTCGTCGGCACGGCGATTGCCGTGGTCGCCGCCTATATCAAGACAGCCAAAGAGCAATCGAAGGCACAGAACGATAACTGGGCTTCGGCCGTGGAGGCGCTCGAGGCGCACAATGACGCCCTGAAGGTGCTTCTGGAGGACATGGAAGGGCGTCAGCAGCGCAAGGAAGCCGAGTTGGCTGATGTGAAACAAGTGATCCTCGCGCGCGACGGGGAGATCAAGCGCTTTGAGGTGGCGGAGCGGACCTGGACGCGGCGGAACGAGCAGCTGTATGAGCACTGCATCCGGTGCCGGGATATGCTCGCCAAGCACGGCATTATGATCGACATGCCGAATGGAGGTGCGGATTGACACCGGCACACGTCTTGAGCGTGCTGACTTCGGGTCAGAAGGATATTCTCGTTCAGATCGCTCTCTCGAATTGGCTGGCGGTGTTTGGCCGGCTGCTGGAGATGGTGGCGCTCTGGATGATCTATAACTGCTGGACGCTGCTGCGGAAACAATGCCCGGCGGAAATCTGAGTTCCTTAAGAGAGTTCCGCTTCACTGCGTGGACGAAGGCACGGCGCCGGCAGGATGACGTGGAGGTGCCTCGCGGCGTCACCGTGGAGGCTGACGTGTGGCTGCAGCTTCGGGGCGCTGAACTGCGGCCAGCGGACCCGGCGTGGTGGGCGGGCGAGACAGAAGAACCAGACTGGAGCCAGGGCGCACAATTCGTGGACCCTCGCTCCGGCAAAGCAATCGCGGGCACTAACATGGAGGGACGACCGCCAGACTTCATGGTGGAAGCATGGCGGAGCGGGCGGCGGACCTTCGACGGCGTAATAATTGCTACGACCACTCTCAAAAGGAGCAAGTGACATGGGACAGGATACGCAAGAGCTGGAAATCAAAGAGGCGCCAGGTGCCGCACCGATGCCGGAAGGCGGGCTGGGTACGCTGTTCGACATGTTCCAGAAGTTCGGCCCGTCTATCCTGAAGTTCGTTCAGGGGCTGATCTCGGGCACGGCGTCATTCGTCGTGAACTATCACGGCTTGAAGCGGTGGGTCACAATCTCCGACAAGGCGCCGGCAGAGTAACGCTGTGCCAATCAGCGATTACCTGCGCGCCAGTGGCACCAGGGTCCACGCAGGCGAGACGGGGCAGGTCTATCTGAACGTCGGCAAGATAGCCATATCGAAGGCGTCCATCCGTGGGATGGACGCCAACCTGTTCGCGGTCCTTAAGATTGTCGTGGATCAGTTGACGCTCTCGATCAACGTCAACAGCGTCGATACCGGCCAGCACGCCAAGGGTTCTCGCCACTACGTTGGCAGAGCAGTGGATATCAACAAGATCAGCCGAATGGGCGACACGACGCCCGACCAGGCGATGTTGACTAACCTTCTGGCGCGGGAGATGGTCGAGTATCTGCTGGCGGAGGGGTTTCACGTGGGCGAGGGCAAGCCGTGGGCTGCCGTGCTGTTCGGTCCTCCGCGAACCCGATGGAACACATCCAAGGCGGACCATACCACGCACCTCCACATGAGCCTCGCACCGCGTCCGATGGAGAGGGCATAGCTACTCGGCATTCTTCTCCAAGAGTGCCTCCAGCCGCTTCACTTCGGCCTCATAGTGAGCGACAAGTGACCGCGCCGCGTCCCGGTCATAGCATGCCTGACCGCGTTCTCGATCGAGGCGAGCGATCTCCTCCAGCAGTGCCAGCGTCTCGCCCGGTCCCAGCATGTTGCCCTTCGCCGCATTCGCAGCGATCAATTCCAGTTCGTAGACGTTCACCCTCATCTTCTCTCTCCTCTCCTCCTTCGCAGTTCGCCTGCCGCGAAAACCAAGCTATCCGCCAGCCGCTCCGCCTCCCCATCCGTCAGCCAGGCAAGGTAACGGGTGCTGGCGATGATCAAGCACACCCGGTCGGTCAGCAGGTCATAGGCGATCTCGATAGGCTGGCCGACCGAGCGACCTATGCTAATCATCGGAGCTCAACCGACGGACACCCTCAACAAAATCGGCCAGTGTCTCATCAGATACCTCGGCTCTGAACTCAATCTCGCCGGTCTTTTGGTTTCGGAACCACTCGCCGTAAAACTGCGGCAGGAGACGGCCTGCCCACGGGTGATTGATAATGCGATTGGCAGTCTCTTCGGGTAGTATGATCTTGCTCATTCGCCTGTCATCTCCTTGGAATAGTATGCCGCCATCGCCTCGACTTCGGCCTCCCGCAGCTCGGCCAAGATCCGCTCTGCCTCGGCCAGCGCCCGCTGCAGTCGGAACGAGCCCGGCGCTTCCCCCAGGTTAGCGGCCAGCACGATCCTCGTCACCGCCTCGCGCGTCGTCAGTTGTTCGAGCATTAGATATCCTCCCATCGCGTCGGCAGCCTGTCAGCCGTCGTCCATTCCTCCGAACCGCAGTCAGGACAGGCGTGATCGCTCACTACGCATCCATACTCGACATCGACATCACTCTCCCACTGATGCCCACACGTCTCACAGCCCAGCTCTTGTGTCGTGTGGTGGTGGTTGCCGCCAGTGATCCAGGCGTCTAGTCCTCTCATCAGAACACCTCCTTATCGGCCTTCAACCATCCTTCAACCCAGGCCGCCCGCAGCGCCTGCGCCTTGAACGGGCACGCCTCCCGCTTCAGCCCATCCCGTCGGGCGTCGTATCCCCTTCGCTCTGCTGATCGGATCGCTTCGGCCATTTCGTGTCTCCCTCTGTGATCGTTCCTACACTCTCATTATACGCTATATCGCGCAATTGTCAAGCATCTATTTGCGCCTTGACGCGCAATTCTCTTTCGCCTATACTGGAGGTATGGCATACAAACCGAACGACCTGCTGTCAGTGGCGAAGGCAGCGGAAGAGAAGGGCGTGGACGTGGCGACAATCCGGCGGGCCTGCGCCAGCGGGAGGCTGAAGTGCGTCAAGGTCGGCGAGAGGGCATGGGCGCTACGTTGGCGTGATTTGGAAGGATGGGCACCTTCAGGGAGAGGGAGGAAGAGGCGTGTCTGAATTATCCAACCGAGTGTTGTCTATCACTGACGGTAACTGACAATCGCCGTCAATCGTCCAGTGCCAGCGTCCACTCAACTTTGACGACTTCCCGCTCTTGCTTACGTGTCATCCCCGGCCGCAGGCGCACCTCTACCCAGAGCCGCCGCACGAAGGCGCGCGTAAAGGCCCGCAGGCCGCTGCTGTCGCCGGTTTCGACCAGATAAGCCAGCGCCTCCTCCAGGGCCGCAGGATCGCCAGTGATGGCCGTCAGCAGGTCATCCAGCGCTGGCACGCTCCTCTCCTGCTGTTCCAGATGGGCAAGCTGCTGGCGAAGGGCGCGGATCTCGGCGGCGGTGCGATCGCGGAGACGAGAGTTGGAAGCCAATAGCTCCGCGTCGTCGCTCTCCAGGTCCCGCTCGCCGATCCGATCGAGCCGGCGGCGCGCGGCGGCGATCTGCTTTTCGAGGTCGGCAGCCGTGGCATGCTGCACGATCCGCGTCTGGTCGTCGGAGCGGTCAGCGAGATAGCCGGTGATGACACGACCAAGGGCACGAGAGCGCACGAGAGTAGTGAGGGCGGTCAGGGCAGCCGCGTGAACGAGGGCGCGGGGGACGTAGAGCGCCGGCGATCCGCGCGGGTTGATCTGATACGTCGGCACCCTTGCCCCATACTCCTTCATCCGAGGTCCGGAAGAGAGATGAGGGGCCAGGTCTGGATGCTCCGTGAACCGGAGGACGTCGCGGCACCAGCCGTTGTCGTCGGAGCCGACTTTGGCGCGGCGGATTCTCCGGTCGTCCAGCACCGACTGAATGCGTCGCCATTCCTCAAGGGTGACGACCGGGATGTAGTCACCCTGGCGCTCGGGCCAGTAAGCGGGATCGTCCTTCTCCTCACGGGTAAGCGGTCGGACCTTGCCGTCTACCTTCCGGTACTGTTTGCGCGGCCACCCGGCAATCGCGGGGTTTCGCAAGGTCTGGTGAACGATATCGAGGGAGACGCCCCAGCGGGCCGCGATGGTGCGCATCGGATCGGTGTAGACTTCTTTGCACCACGCTTGCACGGCGGGGAATCTTGACGGATGGGGCAGCCAGCGGCGGGCCAGTCGGTCTACCATGTAAGGATAGGGAGGGATCAAATTCGCGCTGCGCCCATCTTTCAGGAGCTGCGCGCGCTTCGCGGCCTGGCGCCGCTTGAACAGCTCCAGCTCTCTGCGCGCGAACAAGCCTTCGAGGTCGAAGACGAAGCTGGCGTCCACGTCGGAGAGGTCGTATTCCCTGCCCGGTGTCCAGACGCGGATGTCGGCGCGCGCAAGGGCGGCCTGCACTCTCGCCTGTTCGGTCAGGGAGCCGCGCGAGAGGCGATCTACGGCGGGCGTGAGGACGGCGCCGCCAGCTGCAGGGGGCAGGGCCTCCCAGGTAGTCAGAAGGCGTTGGAACGAGGGACGTTCGCCGATGGTCTCGCCGGAGCCGACTTCCAGAACCACGTTCTCGGGCGGAACGGTGACGCCCTTGCGGCGGGCGAGGTCGAGCATGGCGGAACGATGTGCGGCCAACAGCGCCGGGTCGTCGGGATCACCGAGGGCTCTGCTCTTGCGGCTGTAAATATAGAGGTGGTCGCTGTCCATCCTGCTTTGGTTGCAAAAACAATCTCAAGAAACACGGCTTGCGTGGTATCAATGAGACGGGGGACTATCAAAGTGAATGACTGCTTCAATAAGGGGTATATTCTTGGACGACGCAGAGTTTATTCAGGCGCTGACACTCCTTTGGCGCCTCATCAAGCGTGACCTCCGTTGTCTGGAGGCGCCAGGCGAATGCCAGTCACCTCCTCCACCAGGTCGATCAGCATTTCCAGTCGGCGAGCAGCAGAAACGTCGAGTGAAGCCCAGCGCTTCCTGAATTCGGGGACGAGGTCAAAGAGCAGCGACCTCGTCTCTTGATCCATCCGACCGTACCGGATATCGAACTCCGTCTCGGGGTTCTTGCCCTCAATCGTTCTTCGCATCGCCTGCAGAAGCCAGCGCGCGGCGCGTTCTCCTTCGTTCTGATCTTCGCCCTCCAGCCAACCGACCGTTGTCCCCACTACCTCTGCATAACGCCGCAGGTTCTGGGAAGTCGGCGGCTGCTTTCCGTTCCACCAAACAGATACGGTAGTCTTACCGACTCCCATTCGGCGGGCAATCTCCGCCTGCGTGAGGCCGGCTTGCTGCGCCGCCAGCCTCATGCGATCACCCAGTGCGTTCTCGCCGCGCGATGTCTTACGCATTTCATAACTCCAATTGAGAAATACGACGCCATCGCCACTTGACACTCCTTGCTGTTTTCAGTAAGATGTTGCTGTAAACAACATCTCTCCATCAAGGAGGTGCGGCTTTGGAAAAGACATACAAGATGCTCCACAAGGAAAGCGAAGTCGGCCAGCCTCTGGAGCAGTTTGTCATCACCCGCAAAGAGCAAGGCAAGACGAACCGCGCGATCGCTCTAGAGCTTGGGATCACCGAGCCAGAGTTCTCGGTCTGGATACGTCGCCTCGGGCTGCGCACCATCACGCGCTTCGTGCAGGACCGCGAACCAGCAGGCGTGGCATGAGATCCGTTCTGCAACTTGAAGACCAATCGAAGCCGGATGATCCTTTGAAGCGCGACCTTCGGCGTCTGTTTGAACTCGTCAAGCGCGACCTTCGGCGCGAAGACGAAAGACGCGCGAAACAGCCTCGCTCTCCTACCGATGACGGTGGAGGCAAGCCAGATGGGGGCTGATCCGACGCCCTCACGCCAGGAACGGCTGTTCGAGATAGGTCGATCCAATCCCGAGATCCGCAACGCGATACGGATACTTCTCAACGCCGCGCGCGCTGCCAAGGAACGAAATCGGCAGAAAGCGCTGGCTGCTCTAGACGAGGGTGTAAACGATGAAATCTGACTGGCTGGTGATCGGCTGCGGGCTGATCGCGATAGGGGTTATCACGCTGCCGTTTCTGCTGGCTCCCTGGATGGAGCGTTGGGAGAAGAACGGCGGGCCAAGCTTCAGTGGGTTGTGGACGGAAGACGAGTGAAGGTGGTCACGCGGGAGGCGATGGAGCGGCTGCGGGCAGCCCAGGCGTTGGACGTTGCGATTGAGAGCGTCGAGCGAGACCTGGATAGGGCCTGCTGGTCGTTCTCGGAGGCGATGAGCCTGCACGGCCACCTGCGGAAGCTGCGGGCGCTGCGAAGCGAGATCGGGTTCGACGAGGCAAACGAACGAGATGAGGAGAGTCCGGTACGCTGAAACGCCGCCGGTGGCTGCGAACCCCCGGCGGCGAGTACCGCAAATGTTCACCCCTGAACAGCTTCATTTTACCACGAGCAAACAGGGGTGTCACTGTCAAACGAAAGAGGCGAACAATGGCACTGACAGCGACCGACCCGCTGGCGCAGATTGACCCGCAGTTCCTCGTTCCGATGAAGGGCGGAAAGCTCCACCCAACATACCCCGGCGTGCTGGCCGCTGCAATGGCGAATGGGCTGCGCGAGATCACCGTCAAGCTCTTGCAGGCGCCCAGCGAGACGAACGGTGGGCTGGCGATCAGCGAGGCCACAGCGGTCTTTACGGGGCCGGATGGCAGGGACCGGGTGTTCACGGAAATAGGAGACGCGGATGGACACAACACGGGCACTCATATCGCTCCTCACCGCGTGCGAATGTCGGCGACTCGTGCCAAGGGACGCGCGCTTCGCGATGCGCTTGGCCTGGGTGTCGCGCTCGCCGAGGAAATGGGGCCGGACATGGGAGAGGCACCGGGCCGGGACCGTGCGCCTGTCGCTGGTGTTCGCGAACAAGGAGGGAGCCAACGTCGAGAGGCTGCTCCCCGTCAACAGCCCCGAGAGAGAGCTGCAGCCGCACCTGTGGGCGACACGAGCGGGGATCGTCGCGCGCAGGCAGGGGCACTGGCAGACGTCGCGCCTGGCGCAGCGGTGGCACCGGTAGCGGAGTTTTGTGAGGAGTGCGGCCTGCAGATCGAGGGCATTGAGACGAAGAAGGGGCCGGTGAGCGTGGCGACGATCGTTCAGATTTCCGAGCAGCGGTGGGGCAAGGCGCTCTGCCACGGCTGCGGGAAGAAGCGAATGGAGATCGAGCAGGCCAACGTCCCTACAGGCGAACTCGTGCCCACGTAAGACTTCCGCCCTGCGGGCGGTTCAGCGCTCTCGCTCATCCGAGAGCATTTCCTACGCATGATCGACCTCTCATTGCCCCCGGCGTCAGTCCGAGCCGGGGGACTCTTCCCCAGGACTACAGACGATGACGAAAAACGAACAAGCGGTTCGCCTCTGGATGCCCGGCCTGTGCAGGACGGAGATGGTCAACGCGGTCCTCGATATCACCGAACCAGACCCGAAGATTGATCCCTTTGCCTGGCTTGCGGTCTGCCCGTTTGACGAGGAGCACGTCGTCACGGTGAAGGCGACCCTGCCCGGCTACGTGCATCTATGCTGTCACGGCGGTTGTTCGCCCGATGAGGTCGCCGGTCATATCGAGCTGGCCTGCCAGACGGCGGAGGTGCTGGCGGCATGATCGAGTTCGCAGAGGCCGTCCGGGTGATCGATCAGGTTTCGGTCAATGGCAGTAGCGCGGGGGGCCTCTGTCCGCTCTGTGGGAACCGGCGCGTGCGGATCGTGCGGGGGCCGAAGGCGGAGGCGGTATTCCAGACGCCGGAATGTGATTGCCGGCACCCGGCGATCCTGCAGGAAGTGGCGGCGCGGCTGAAGTCTGGATACCGGCCGAAGGTCGCTGTGAATGGTTCTCACCCCGAGACTTCTGTCGTTAATGTCGTTTTGTCGTCGGTCGTAAACGATTTGAAACCGCCCACAGAACTGGAACCGGAGGCGCTTTACGGGCTGCCGGGACAGGTCATCAACGCGATCGAGCCGCACACCGAGAGCCATCAGGCGGCCATCCTGGCGAGCTTCCTCGTTGGTGTTGGTTGCCTCATTGGACGCGGGCCGCATATCTACCGGGACGGCGCCAGGCACACATGCAACGAATTTGCGCTCCTGGTGGGGATGACGGCGAAGGGGCGGAAGGGCACCGCGACGAGACGGACTGATGAGATTTTTAAATGTCTCTCTGATAGTGAATCGACCAAAGAAATGACACATGACATGAGGCCCTACAGCGAACTCGTTATGTCGGGCCTCGGCAGCGGCGAGGCGCTCATCGAAGCACTTGCCGACGAGGATGAGGACAAGCGCCGGATCGTCTTCGAGGAGGAGTTCTCCAAGCCGCTCAAAGTGATGCGCCGCGAGGGCAGCATCCTTTCCGAGACGCTGCGCGCCGCCTGGGACGGCGGCATCCTCTCGAACCGCACCAAAGGCAAGCAGTTGATCGCGATGAACACCCACGTCGCTATTCTCGGTCACGTCACCGAGCAGGAGCTGCACCAGGAGATGGGCACCACCTCCGTTTACAACGGCTTCGGCAATCGCTTCCTGGTGTTCTGCACCCAGCGGAGTAAGTCGCTGCCGTTTGGTGGTGGCAGACCGCACCTGGCGCCGGTGGTCAGTCAGCTTCGGAGCGTGCTGGACTACAGCGAGTTGATTGGTGACGTCGAGTTCGACGAGGACGCCAAGCGGCTCTGGGACGAGGGCGGAATCTATGACCTCCTGATTGATCGGCCGGAAGGCTTGCTGGGCGCCGTCACAAGCCGCGCCGAGGCACACGTCACGCGGCTGGCACTCCTGTATGCCGTGCTGGACGCCGCGAGGGAGGTCGGAGTGCCGCACCTCCTGGCAGCCCTGGCAGTCTGGGACTACTCGGAGAAGAGCTGTCGCTACATCTTCGGCACCGCCACCGGCGACGACTATGCCGACCTGATCGAGGAGCGCGCCCGCGAGGTCTATCCCGGCGGGCTGACGCGCACTGACATTCGTGACATCTTCAACCGGAACGCGGTTCCCGGTCGTATCCCGAAAGCTCTCGCCACCCTGGAGGCGAATGGGAAGCTGGAGAAGGTCTCCGTGCCTGGAGAGAAGGGCAGACCGACTGAATACTGGCGTTTTTCAAATGATTACGACCGACGACAAAACGACATTAACGACAAAAGTCCGCTCCAGCGGGCGCGAGAACTTCTATCGTGACGCAGTTTGTCACCCTGACAAGAGCTGTCACAGAGGCGACGATGGTGAGAGGCGGATCGGAGGGTGTCAGCGATCAGACACCTCGCAAGCAGGAGGATTTGAGATACGTCTTCCAGACGCAGATGAGAGTTCAGTCGGCGATCTGGAAGAAGAAGGCGTGGATGCCAAAGACCTTCTTCTACTTTGACCTGACGGCGGGTTCGGGGATCGTTAGAGGAGAGGCCGGAAGTCCTGTCATCTTCTGGCAGGAAGCATTGGCGGCAGGACTTCCCTGTCGAGCTTGGTTCTGCGAGCGGGACGAACGATCGGCGGCGAATCTGGGCGAGTGCCTGCGGGCGATGGGGCCTGACGTCTGGTGCCGATCGCGGGTCATCTGTTCCGACTATGCTTCGGCCATCGGTCGGATTGTCTCTGACCTTCGGGCCATCCAAGACCCAAAGAATGAGTGGAAATACGGGCTCGCCTACGTTGACCCGAATGGAACGGTCATCGAAAGCATCGAGACCATATCGATGCTCTCCAGGGAACTCCCGAAGGTGGACGTTTTGGCGAACATCGCGGCCGCAACTTACAAGCGTTGCCGAAGAGCTTTCAGGGACGAAGGCAGGCCGTACTTGGCCGATCACCTGGGACAGATCGGGAAGAAGCATCTGCTTGTTCGCGAACCCTACCATCGGTTTCAATGGATGTTCGCCCTGGCGACGAACTGGGCCGACTACCCGGAGATGAAGAGTCGTGGATTCTTCAGGGTGACATCACCAGAAGGAATGGCGATTCTCGATCGTGCCAACTTGACGGCCGACGAGCGTTCGGACAAGTGGATCGAAGCCCAGGCGCAGGCAGACTACGATCTGTTCATTGCCGAGGGCATGTGCTATCACTGCGGGTTCAAGCCCGCAGAGGATGATTTCCCGCTTCGCCCTGGCGGTCTCTGTAATGGCTGCGACTATATGATGCACCGCGAGGATTGAGATGAGCACTCGAAAGATAGACCGGCTGAAGCCACACCCCGCCAATGACAGCATCTATGGCGACAAGCCAGACCGGAAGCTGATCGAGAGCATTAAAGACAACGGTATCCTGAACCCGCTCTTGATCGCCTGGGACGGTCGTATCATCAGCGGCCATCGTCGGTTCGTTGGAGCGCAACAGGTGGGGCTGATAGAGGTTCCTGTGGTCGTCTTCGCCTCGAAGGATGAGGATGTCATCTTGGCGGCGCTGATCGAGAGTAACCGGCAGCGCAAGAAGACGAAGGCAATGATCGCCAAGGAAGCCGCAGAATTGGCTGCTATCGAGAGGCGGAGTGCCGAGGCGCGTCAGGAGGCGGCTCAATTCAAGACCCGGAACGAGGAAGTGGGACTGCTGGGCGCTTCCGTGGAGGATGTGATCGTCGCGCACCAGGCCGAGATTGAAGAGACGGTTTTACTACCGGTAGTAAAACCGGTCCACACACACGTTGAGGTTGCGGAAAAGCTGGGCGTAAGTCCTGCGACAGCACAGAACGCAATTGTGGTTGGCGAAGAGCTTAAGCGACTGGAGTCCAGCGAAAAGCTAGAAGATCAGGAGCGGGCGGGAGAACTGCTTGTGATGGTGAACGAACGCGGTTTCAAGCCTGCCGCAGCGACGGTGATGAAGCCCTCGGTAAATGGGCGCGGCCGAGGGTTGACGATGGTGGAATCTACGCCGTCCGCAATCCGTGCCACATTCAACCAGACGAACGACAAGGTATCGTGGGCGAAGTGGACGTGGAATCCCGTC
>Ga0066652_100001537_pt1 | contig 12044 bp, 10 predicted proteins | sample GraSoiAngelo_101_FD_71413 | JGI IMG/M metagenome (GOLD analysis project Ga0066652, IMG submission 71413) | Grasslands soil microbial communities from the Angelo Coastal Reserve, California, USA - 14_0903_02_30cm | ecosystem: Environmental > Terrestrial > Soil > Grasslands | place: USA...
GTCGTGAACGTGACCGTGCGCGTCAGCTTGTTGTCCACCGACACCATCGGCTCGATCAGCGCGTTTGTCTCGCTGTTGATGTACCACGCCGTGAGCGGAAGCAGGCGCGTCCACAGGCTCGTGCACCTCGAGTAGCCGACGGTCATCGTGATCGGCTGCTCGAACAGGAAATGATCGACGCCCGCCACGCTCACGTCGATCTCCATGTATGGCGAGGCCGGCACGGTCACCGTGACCGCGGTGGGACCGAGGAGCGCGCCAGCGGGGATCGCGACGGTCGTGCCCGCTACGCTCACGAGCCCCCCCAACACGCCCACCGTTTCCGTGGCGGTATACGTCTCGCTAGACGGACAGTAGATCAGCCGCGGGCCAAACAGCCACAGATTCGGATCGGTCTCAGTGTCGCGCTGGCTGAGGCCGGGGCCTGTAACCCGGTCCGCTGAGCATGCGGCGACCGAGGCGAGCGACACGGCGACAACAATTGATCGGAGAAGACGCACTTTCATGTTCCGGGTTCCTGGAGGCCCAGCGCCGCCCCAAGCGAGTCGGCGCTTAGTGCGGCAGCAAACGATGCACATGTCGTGCGAGTGGCACGCACTTCCGCTGGTTTGTCGGACGCCCGCGAGACCCGCAGCGTCTGCACCGCGGAACCCGGCGCGGCTATGCTTCTTCTCGGGTGCGAAAATCGGGCGAGTCCGGTCCACTCCTCGCAAGTAAGGAAGCGTGCGAAGCCTTCAGACCAGTTCGGTGGCGAAAGGCCAGGAATTGATTGCGGACGGCGTGCGCGCGGAGCGGGCTGGCGCGCTCGATCGGGCGGCTGAGGCCTATGCCGCCGCAGTTGGGGCGTCGACCGATCCGCTGATCCGCAGCGAAGCGCTCACCCACCTGGCGGACGTGTACCGGTCGCGCTGCGAGTGGGATCATGCGATCCAGTGCGCGCGCGAGGCGCAGGTCATTGCCAGCGGGGCAGGTCTCGATCGCCAGAACGCCGAGGCGCTCAATGCCGAGACGCTCATCCTGATCACGCGCGGAGACTTCGCGGCCGCGATCCCCAAATGTGAGACGATCGCTGCCACCGCCACGGATCTCAGGCTCCGCGGCATCGCGCTGCAGAATCTCGGGTCGATCTACGCACAGACCGGCGAGGTCGAAGCCGCGCAGCGCGCGTTCGGTGACTCGCTTGGCTGCTTCCAGCGCGCCGAATATGTGCGCGGGCAGGGGATCGCGCTCAACAATCTGGGCCGCCTGGCGCTGGACAGCGGAGACATCGTCGTGGCACGTGCGCGGCTCGAGGAGGCGCTCGCCGCGGCGCGGGACGTGGAGGACGCCGATCTCGCTGCCCTCGTGAACCTCAACCTCGCGTCCGCGCTGTGCAGCGCCGGCGAAGTGGATCGTGCGCAGGACTGCGCCATGGCGGCGCTCGGGTATTTCGCTGACTGTGACAACCGGTGGCGCGAGAGCGAATGCCTGCGCCTCATCGGCGACATCAACATGCGCTGCGAGGACATCGACAAGGCCGCGCGCTGCTACGATCTCTCGCTCAAGCTCGCGGAGCAGATCGGCGCCGAGGTCGAGGTGCAGCTGACTCGTGCACGTATCGACGCGCTCGGAGGGAGCCAGCGGTCCGCCTGATCCGGCAATGCCTTCCAGACAAAACGGCCCCGACAACGCTGTCGGGGCCGTTCTTATATGGAGGAACTCTCTCCTACGTGAGCCACATGGTCGCGAGCAGAAGAAAGATGCCCATGCTCGAGACGTCCGTCGCCGTCGTGAGAAAGATCGCCGACGCCGTGGCGGGATCGAGGCCGAAGCGCTTGAGCGTCAGCGGAATCACGGCGCCCATGATGCTGCTGATGATGCAGGCCCCGATCATTGCGATGACCACGATTGCCGCGAGCTGCAGAGCAGCGGGATTGTTCTGGCGGGTGGCAGTCCAGTACATGCCGGCGGCCGCCACGAGCCCGACCAGCGCTCCATTCAACAGGCCGAGCAGCGCCTCCTTGGCCACGAGCGGCCGCGCAGTGCCCGGCTTCAGCTCGCCGAGGGTCATGCCGCGCAGCGTCACGGCGAGCGCCTGACATCCGGTGTTGCCGGACTGGCCGGCGAGAACCGGAAGGAAGAGCGCGAGGATCACGAGCTTGTCGAGCGTCCCCTGGAAGAAGCCGACGACGGCTGCCGCGATGAACGCGGTGAGGAGATTCAGCTGCAGCCACGGATGTCGGAACCTCAGGCTGATCGGCCAGGGCGTCACCAGGCGCTCTTCTTTCTGGATACCCACCATGCTGCCGGCCTGCGCGCTGATCTCGTACGCCTGTTCCTCGAACATCGCCTGACCGCGAACCAGCCCGACGAGCTTTCCGGTGGAGTCGCACATCGGGTAGATGGGGTAGTGCCGGTTGAGCACGAGCTTCATCGCGTCCATCAGCGCCGTATCCGGCCGCAGGTAGAACGGATTCTTGAGCATCACGTCGGCCAGCGTCTGGTGCGGGTCGGACACGAGCAGGTCGCGCATCGTGACGATGCCGACGAGCCGTCCCTCCTCGTCGCAGACGAAGCAGTAGGTGACGAAGATCTTCTTCACGAGCTCCTTCACGCGGGAGCTCGCATACGCGACGGTGTCCGTCGGGCCGAAGATCGCGGTCGGCGGCTCCATCAACCGTCCAACGGTGTTCTCCGGGAAGGTCTGATTCAGCGTCCATTGCTGCGTGACGGACGCGGGGCCGGCGAGAAAAAGCTTCGCGCGTCGTCCCTCGGACATCTCCGGCAGGATGTCGGCGACGAACGCGGGATTCACCCGCTGCAGGATGTCGAGCGCCTCCGCGTCGGACATGTCGGACAACAGACGCGCCGCCTCGCGCGGTCCCATCCGCGCCACATCAGCAGCTATCTGATCCGCCGTCGTCGGCGTGAGCTTGATCGCACCTGCACTGGCGGCCGGAGTGGGCGTTTTGGTCGGGGCGTCCACGATACTCCTCAGTGCTTTGAGGGAAGGAAAGCCTGGCAGTCACATAAAATGTGATGCTGCACAGGTTTAAGCCAGATGGAAGATGCAAAAAGCCCCCTCGGCGGGTGCCGCGGGGGCCGTCTGGCGGGTGGATCTGACGAAATCCTTACTGCTTCGCCTTGGACGAATCGCTCTTCTGTTTCGCGCTCGCCTTGGCCGCGCGATGCTTCGCCTTCTTGGCCTTCGCCTTGGCGCTGTCAGCGGGAACGGCAGCGTTGCCGGCCTGCTGCGCGGACGCCTGTTGTGCGGAAGCCTGTTTCGCGGGAGCCTGCTTGGCCGGCGTAGCCTGCTGCGCGCCTGCTGCGCTGAATGCTACGGTTCCGATCGCGAGTGCAACGAGCATGTGACGGTAGTTCATGACTCCTCCAGCTGCCTGATGAGGTTGGGGCGCAGAACGTAGCGTCACGCAGCTTGAGGTCACTTAAATGAACCGCACATTACAGCCAACGTTTTCGCGCGGTCGAACGCATATTGAGATATGCGACTGCTGCTGGTTGAAGACGACGCCAAGCTCGCCGACATGCTCGCGCGCAGCTTGCGCGAACAGGGATACGCGGTGGACCAGGCCGCGGACGGCGAGCGCGCGTGCTATCAGGCGCGCGTGAACGACTACGACGCGCTGGTGCTGGACATCGGGCTCCCGAAGATGAGTGGTCTCGAGGTGAGCCAGGAGTTGCGTCGGGACGGGAAGCGCGTTCCCATCCTCATGCTCACCGCGCGCGACGCGGTGCACGATCGCGTCGCGGGGCTCGATGCGGGCGCCGATGACTATCTCGTGAAGCCGTTCGCGCTCGAGGAGCTGCATGCGCGGCTTCGCGCACTCCTGCGACGCCTGCCGGAGATGCTGCCCCCCACGCTCGCCGTCGGCGATCTCACCGTCGATACGCGCAGCCAGACAGTGCGACGCGCACAGCGCGCGATCCCGGTCACGGTGAAGGAATACGCGCTGCTCGAGTACCTCGCTCGCAACGCCGGGCGCGTCGTGGGACGCGCCGAGCTGTGTGAGCACGTGTGGGACGAGAACCACGATCCCTTCTCGAACGCGCTCGAGGTCTACATCAACCGGCTGCGCAAGAAGGTGGATGAAGGCAGCGGCGCGCCGTTGATCCATACGCACCGCGGCGCCGGCTACCGACTCGAGGCATAGGTCCGCTCGATGGTCGGGCTGTCGATCCGTGCGCGACTCGCCCTGTGGTACGCGGTCGTGTTCGCCGTATCGCTCAGCGCGGTGGCCGTCGCGCTCTACGGCGTGGTCGCGAGGCGCTCGCTCGCCAACGTCGATGCCTCGCTGCACGAGGCCGCGACCGCCGTCGCCACCGCCATAGAGATCGAGACAGAAGGGCAGAGCGGCGCCGCGCGTGACGTGGCGGCGAGCGTGGCGCGCGAGTTTCGCTTTCGCGACCTGCAGATGGCGGTGTTCGATCCGGCCACGGCGTCGCTCATCGCCGGCGGCGCGCCGGCCGATTCCGATGACGTCGAGGTGGACAGTATCGCGCGCGGCATCGCCACGAAGACCTACCGCATGGACGTGCCGGGATTCGGCGCGTTCCTGGAGGCGGCTGCGCGCACGCAGGTGACGTACGCGAACATCGGCAGCCCGGCGGGGGACGTCCGCGCCATCGCGCTGCCGCGGCGTGTGGGACGCGGGGTGATCGTCATCGGCGCCGTGCATCGCCTGCACGCACACCGGCGTCTGCTCGCGGAGTTGCGGCTCGCCATGGGGCTCGGCATCCCCATGCTGCTCGTGCTGGCATCGCTGGGCGGGTACTGGCTGGCGAAAAAGAGCCTGCGTCCCGTGGCGGCGATGACGGAGCGCGCGGCGCACATCTCGGCGACTACCCTGCACGAGCGCCTGCCCGTCGCGGACGCACGCGACGAGCTGGGACGCCTCGCGACGGTGTTCAATGATCTGCTCGCGCGCGTGGAGCGCGCGTTCGAGCAGCAGCGCCAGTTCATGGCCGATGCGTCGCACGAGCTGCGCACGCCGGTCGCGATCGTGAGCGGCGAAGCGGAGCTGGCGCTATCACGCGATGACCGATCGCCTGACGAGCTGCGCGCCGCGCTGGCGGCCATCCGGGAGGAGACGCTTGGGCTGCAGCACATCGTGGACGACCTCTTCCTCCTGGCGCGCGCGCACGCGGGCGAGCGCATGCTGTCGCCGTCGGAGATGTACCTCGGCGAGCTGTGCGCCGAGTGTGTGCGCTCGGTGCGATCGCTGGCGGTGCGCAAGCAGCTCACCGTGCGATACAGCGGCGGGGATGAGATGGCGATGCAGGGCGACGAGGCGCTGCTCCGCCGACTGCTGCTCAACCTCCTCGACAACGCCATCAAGTACACACCGGCCGGCGGACGCGTGAGCGTGAGCGCCAGGCACGCCGACGCTTCATACGTGGTGGACGTCGAGGATACGGGTGCGGGGATACCCCACGAGATGCGCGAGCGGTTGTTCGATCGCTTCTTTCGCGGTGGACGCGCGCGTGAGGCCGGCGAGCCCCTCCCCGTGGCGGGTGCCGGCCTCGGTCTCTCGATCGCGCGGTGGATTGCCGAGGCGCACGGCGGCACGCTGACGCTGGCCCGGTCAGACGAAACCGGTTCGGTGTTTCGTTTGACGCTGCCGGCGCCGCGCGCCGTCGCGGATCGGGAGGGCGATCAGTCGCGGCTCGCCACCCTCCCTTCCAGCTCGTCGGCGATCCACGTCGCGTCGTAGAGCTTCCGCAGCGCTTCCGTGATCGCGCGCGAGTGCACGGAGACCGAGCGTGCGACGTCGTCCGTGAAGATGAAGCGGTTCGGCAGCGACTCGATGTTACCGTCGAAGATCAACCCGACGACTTCGGCGTTGCGATTGATCACCGGGCTGCCCGAGTTGCCCCCGATGATGTCGTTGGTCGACACGAAGTCGAACGGGGTGCTCAGATCCAGGCGATCGCGTCCCGCGGCCCAGCGCGCCGGCAGCTTGAACGGATCCTTGTTGTCGAACGACGCCGCGCGGTCATACAGGCCGAAGAACGTCGTCTTGTACGGCGCGGTCGTTCCGTTGTAGGGGAAGCCCTTCACGACGCCGTCGGAGATGCGAAGCGTGAACGTGGCGTCGGGGGGCAGGGACGTGCCGTACGCGTCGAAGGTCGCACGGCCCAGCTTCTCCGCGTTGGCTGACGCCACCGCGTCGAGCTGCGCGGCACGCATCACCAGGCGGCGATTCACCGGCTCGATCTGACGCGCCAGGACGATGAGCGGGTCCCTCGATGCGTTGATGGCGGCGCTGCCACCCGCCAGGAGTGCCCTGCGCGCCGCGGTGTCAGCCAGCGTCGTCTGCGACACGAGCCGGGCGGCCGCCGCCGCGGGATCACCATCCCGCGATCCGAGCGCCGCGATGAGCAGCGGATCGTTCGCGGGGAGCGCTTCCTTCCAGGCAGCGAAGGTCGCGGCGAGCGCCATGCGCTCGAACGCCGTGTCGATGGGCGTGGTCAGCACCTGCTGGCGGATGCGCTGCAGTCCCGGCCCGCGGTATTGCGCCAGGCGCATCGAGTCCGCGAGCGACGATTGCAGCGGAACGCGCACGAGACCGCCGGCGATGTTCAGGAGGCTGGAGCCGCCGCCGAAGCTGTTCCACTGCAGCTGTGTGGAAAGGGCCTTGAGCTCGCGCTCCGAGCGCTCGATCTCGGCCCATGTGTTTCCGTACTGCGCGTTGAGCCGTGCGTCGCGCGTCACGCGCGCGCGGAAGTCCCGCTCGAACGCCAGCTTCTTCGCCATGATCGCGCTGTCCACGAGGCCGACGCGATATCCGGTGACCGCCTTCTTCGAGTTGGCCAGCGAGAAGATGGTGTTCTCGTACTGCCGCGCGGCCTCGGGGGACGCGGCGCTGCGCGCGCGCAGGATGGTGAGGAGACGGTCGTACCCGGCGAGGCGGGACGGATAGTCGACGTCCCTGAGGTACTCCATCTGCGACATGGTCAGGATGCGTCCCGTGGACCCCGGGTTTCCGACCACGAACACCAGCTCATTCTCGCCCGCGCCGCTGGCGCTCCACTTCAGATAATCGTTGGGACGCACCGGCTGCCCGTTCTCGTACACCCGGAGCAGCGTGAGATCGAGATCGTAGCGCGGGTAGGTGAAATTGTCCGGGTCACCGCCGTAGAAGGCGATGTTCTCCTCCGGCGCCATGACCAGCCGAACGTCGGTGAAGTGCTTGTAGCGGTACAGCGAGTACTTGCCGCCCTGATAGAACGTGACCACCTGACAGAGGAGCTGCGTCTGCTGCGTGCATTCCTGTTCCACGCGCGCGATCTCGGCGGTGCGCTGCTCCACCCGGCGTGCCGACGCTGTTGCGGTCATCGCGGCATGCACCCGATCGGTGACGTCCTGGATGGACTCGAGGCGATCGGCCCACATCCCCTCGCATCGCTTCTCGTCGGAGGTGTTCCGCGCGGCGAATCCCGCCTGCACGTAATTGGTGTCGCGCGGCGACGCGCTGGCCGTGCACGAGCGGCCGCAGTGGTGATTCGTCATCACTAATCCGGTCGCGCTGACGAATGACGCAGAGCAGCCGGGGATGCGCACCGCGGATTGCCGCACGTGATCGAGCCACGCGGCGTCGGGTGAGAAGTTGTAAGTCGTGCGCCAATACTCCAGCGGCGGCGCATCGAACGTCCACATCGTCCCGAATTCCTTGATGAAGGTCGGCTTGGCGGCGGTGGTCGTCGTGGTGCCCGCGCGTCGCGGCGCTGCTCCGGCGCGCGTTGCGCCCACCTGGGCCGAAGCGGCGGACGCCGGGCCGAGCAGAGCGCAGAAGAGAGCCAGGATGAAGAAACGCATGTGTAGGCGGATCATGGATTTAGCCCGTTTTCGGGACGGTTGGTTGGTCTGACGAGACCTAATGAAGGCCGGTTCCAGACGGCAGGGCCGGGCGCGCATATGGTGTGCCCGAGGCGGAAGGAAACTCCCCTCCTTCCTCCTAACCGTTCCTGAGGTTACATTTGTGACATCAAACGGAGGCGGCATGACGACTGACGTGCTGGACCGGGAAGATTTTCTCGACTCGCATCGCGCGCTTGCGGTTTGTGCGCGTGAGTTCGATCGGCTCGCTGACGACGTCGCGAAGCGGGTATCCGATTTGGAAGACGAGGCCAAGGGCCTCAAGGCTGATGTGAAACGCTCGCCCGGTCGCTGCATCGTGCAGCTGGGACCTGTGGCGCTGACGCTCTCGTGGCTGCGTACGCGCGCCGAGACGGTTTCTCAGGGACGGTTGCTGATCGTGGAGTGGAAGGGAACCGTCGGCGCCAACGGCGCGCAGGAATACGTGAACGGCGTGCCGACTGTCGCTGTGACGCAGACAGCGAAGGTGGTGCGCGAGACCGTTTTCCTCCCCGATGCCTCGGACGAGAAGAGCTGGACCTGGAAGCGCGACGCGAAGAATGGTCGGAAAGCCTACCGGTCCGCTGAGCTTGCCAAGTCCGTCGTGACGTCGATCAACGGCACGTTGCGGGACAACGCCTCCAGACGTCCAAGGGTCCGAAGCGCGAGTTGATATCCCGTGATTCAGCAGTACTTTAAGGGCTCCGCGGTTCGCGGCGCCCTTTTCATTTTCTGCCCGGAGCGAACTTGGTCGAAGTGTATCTCGAAGACGGCGACCGCATCGATGCGGCGCTCAGAGTCTTCAAGAAGAAAGTGCAGCGCGCGGGCGTGCTGCAGGACATCCGCAAGCGTCGGCATTACGTGAAGCCGAGCGAGGCGCGCCAGCTCAAGTCGGCGGCGGCCCAGCGGCGTCAGCGGACCAAGGACCAGGGAAGGGGCCGGTAGAGCGGTCGAGCGGTCGACGGTCGCACTGGTTCCACCGCTCCACAGCTCCCCAGCTCCCAGATCCACAGCTCTCCAGATCCACCGTTCGCGTTGCGCAGCGGGTGTGCGCGCCGTCACTTCAGGCGCCCACCTGAAGGGCGATAATCCACCCTCATGTCGCCGGCCACACTTCGCCAACCACGGTACGATCCGCTCGTCACGACGCTCCTCGACAGCATCGAGGAAGGGGTCGTCGTCTACGACCTGAGCTTCCGCTATCAGGTCTTCAACCGGTACATGGAACGGTTGAGCGGCATGCGAGCCGAAGACGTCGTCGGCCGCAACGCGTTCGAGCTGTTTCCCCACCTGGAAGTCAACGGCGTCGACAAATTGCTCGCGCGGGCCCGGAACGGCGAAGTCGTGCGATCGCCCGACGTTCCCTACCACGTGCCCTCCACCGATCGATCCGGATGGGTCGTCGGCCAGTACAGCCCGATCAAGGACATCGACGGCCACGTCACCGGCATCGTCGGCATCATCCAGGACGTCACGGAGCGCAAGCGCGTCGAGGATGCGGTGCGGCACAGCGAGCGCTGGTTCCGGTCCATCATCGAGAATTCCTCGGAGATGGTGCTCGTGCTGGACGTGGACGGCTCCACGAAATACGCGAGCCCTTCGAGCAAGCGCGTGCTTGGCACGGAGCCCAAGGACGTCGTGGGGCGGCAGATCTTCGAGTTCGTGCATCCCGAGGACGTGCGCGCCGTGCAGCTGGAGTTCGCGAAGCTGCTGGAGCTGCGCGGGGCGGCCACTCCGCTGGAGTTTCGCTGCCGGTACGCCGACGGCACGTGGCGCTCCGTGTTCGTGACCGCGCGCAACCTGATGCACGACCCGCACGTGTATGGCGTCATCGTCACGGCGCGTGACATCACCGACCAGAAGGCGCTGGAGCTGCAGTTCCAGCACATGCAGAAGATGGAAGCCGTCGGACGCCTCGCCGGCGGCGTCGCCCACGACTTCAACAACCTGCTGAGCGTCATCCAGGGGAACGCACAGCTCGCGCTCCGTGCCATGCACGCCGAATCGTCCGGATACGACGAAGTCCGTGAGATCGGCCTCGCGGCGGACCGTGCGGGGGTGCTGACGCGCCAGCTCCTCACGTTCAGCCGCCAGCAGCCGCTGTCGATGGAGGAGCTCCGTCCCAACGTCGTCATCGAGGAGATCGAGCGACTGCTCCGCCGCCTCCTGGGCGACGAAGTGAAGCTCGCGCTGTCGCTCGAGGCGCTGACCGGCTCTGTCCGCGCCGACCGCGGGCAGCTGGAGCAGGTGCTCATGAACCTCGTGGTGAACGCGCGCGACGCCATCAGCGGCTCCGGGAAGGTGGAGGTGGCCACCGGCGACACGGACGTCAAACAGGATTTCGTGCGCATGCACCCCGGCACGAAGCCGGGCAAGTACGTCGTGATCAGCGTGAACGACACCGGCGACGGCATGTCGCCGGAGGTGAGGGCGCGCATCTTCGAGCCGTTCTTCACCACCAAGGAACGCGGCAAGGGCTCGGGGCTCGGCCTGTCCACCGTCTACGGCATCGTCCAGCAGTGCGGTGGGTTCCTGCTCGTCGACAGCGAGGTCGGACGCGGGTCGACGTTCAAGATTTACCTCCCGCGCGTGGATTGAACCACAGGGGACTCAGAGCACTCAGAGAAGGGCCGCACAACCTCGCGTCGTGCGGCCCTTCTCTGTGTGCTCTGAGTCCTCTGTGGTTCCAACACTTTCCCGAAGCGGATTTACCATGCAAATTGTGTCCGTGCGGCGCGCATCTCCTCCTCGTCCTCCCTTGCCCCGGGCCATCACATGACCGACCAGCTCTCGGCGCTCGGCTCATCGTCTTCCGCAGGTGTCTCGTCGCATCATCGTCCACCTGATCGAGCCGAACCCATCGCCGAGAGCAGAGAGATGAATTCGGGCAACCGCTTTTCGCTGCTCGCGGAAGGCCTGATCGGCTCGCCGATCCTCAAGATCGCGGCGGAAGTCCGCGCAATCGCGGCCTCGGGCGAGAAAGTCTGCAACCTGACGGTCGGCGACTTCGCGCCGAGCGAATTCCCCGTTCCGGAGTTGCTGTCGCGCGAGCTGGCCAAGGCGGTGCAGCACGGCGAGACGAACTATCCGCCCTCCGCGGGAATGCCGGGGCTGCGCAAGGCGGTTGCGACGTTCTGCGATCGGCGCCTGGGTATCAAGACCGAGACGGACGGCATCCTGATCACGGCGGGCGCACGGCCACTCATCTACGGCGCGTACCGTGTGCTCGTCGATCCCGGCGAGCGCGTGGTGTTCCCGGTCCCGTCCTGGAACAACGTGTACTACTGCCAGGTGACCGGGGCGCGAAGCGTCCCGTTGGCATGTGACGCGAGCACGTCGTTCCTGCCCACCGCGTCGATGCTGCGGTCCAGGCTGCGTGATGCCCGTCTGCTCGTGCTGAACTCACCCGTGAACCCGACCGGTACCGTGTTCACCGCCGAGCAGCTGGGAGAGATCTGCGATGCGGTGCTGGAGGAGAACGAGCGCCGCGCGGGCAAGGAGCGGCCGCTCTATCTGGTCTTCGATCAGGTGTACTGGATGCTCACCTTCGGCGTCGAGCACGTGCATCCGATCGGCCTGCGTCCCGAGATGGCGCGCTACACCATCTACGTCGACGGCATCTCGAAATCCTTCGCGGCGACCGGATTGCGTGTGGGCTGGGGCGTGGGCCCGACGACGATCATCTCGCAGATGTCCGACCTGCTCACGCACGTGGGTGCGTGGGCGCCGCGCCCCGAGCAGGTCGCCACGACGGCGCTGCTGGGTGACGATGCGGCGATCGACGAATACCACGGCCACATGCGCGGGGAAGTGTCCAGGCGTCTCACCGCTCTGCACGACGGCATCGCCGCGCTGAAGCGCGAAGGTCATCCCGTGGACGCAACGATCCCGAAGGGCGCGATCTACCTACGCGCGCGCTTCGCGCTGCACGGCAAGTCAGCCGACAACAGGATCCTGGAGACGGACGACGACGTGCGCTCGTACCTGCTGAAAAAGGCGGGATTCGCAGTCGTGCCGTTCAGCGCATTCGGTCAGCCCGACGGCAGCGGATGGTTCCGGCTCTCCGTTGGAGCCGTCTCGTTGCGCGACGTCGAGGAGCTCATCCCCAGACTGAGGTCCGCGCTCCAAGACGTGAATTGAACCACCGGGGAGTCAGACAAGAGCAATCGAACCACAGAGGACTCAGAGG
>Ga0066652_100001541_pt1 | contig 12035 bp, 10 predicted proteins | sample GraSoiAngelo_101_FD_71413 | JGI IMG/M metagenome (GOLD analysis project Ga0066652, IMG submission 71413) | Grasslands soil microbial communities from the Angelo Coastal Reserve, California, USA - 14_0903_02_30cm | ecosystem: Environmental > Terrestrial > Soil > Grasslands | place: USA...
GCGGCCGCGCGCAGGCGCGCGTGGCGAACCGGATCGTCGAGCGTCCACGCGATCGCGCGTGCGATGGCCTCGGCGTCGTGCGGGGGACAGACCACGCCCAGGCCCCGGCCCTCGACGACGCCGCGCAGCTCGGGGAAGTCGCTGGCGACCACGGGCAGCCCGGCGGCCACGTACTCGAACAGCTTGTTGGGCAGCGACAGGAAGTAGGACAGCGAGACGTTCTGGATCAGGGCGAGCCCGACGTCGGCGCCGGCGGCCCAGCGAACGATGTCGTCGGTGGCAACCGCCGGCGCGAACAGGACGCGTGCCCCGGCGCCCGTGCGGGCGGCCCGCGCGCGCAGGTCCGCAACGTAGTCGGGGTGGCCGGGTCCCATGAGCACGATCACGTCGCCGTCGGCGAGGCGCGCCGCCACGTCGACCAGGGTCTCGAGCCCGCGGCCGCGCTGCAGGCCGCCGAGGTAGAGCGCGATCCGGGCATCGGCCCGCAGCCCGAGCGAGGACCGCAGCGGCGAGCCGTGATCGTCGCCGGGCGGCCGTGCCGCGGGCAGGTTGCGCACCACCGTGGGCGCCGGGATGCCATAGCGGCGGGCGAGCTCCGCGGCGACGCCGTCGCCGACCGTGATCACGCCGTCCGTGCGCGGGGCGAGCCTGCGCTCGAGCGCGCGCCACAGGGGGCGGGCGGCTGGGCTCACGGCGATTCGCTCGGAAAACAGCTCGTGCGAGTCGTAGAGCAGCCGCCCGCCGTAACGGCGTTGCGCCAGCCACGCGGCCGGAAGCGCGTCGAGGTCGTGGGCCATCCACACCCGCGCCGGCGCGGCCCCCGCCGCCGCGGCAGCCCGTCGCACGTAGCGTGCGAGCTCCGCCGCGAGGTGCGCGCGAAGCGCCACTCGCTCGGCCGCCCCGCGGACCCCGGCGCGGCCGCCGTGCAGCGGGGCCGCGACGGTGCCGATCTCCCCGCCGCACTCGCGAGCGGCCAGCGCGCGGCGGATCGCGCGGGTGGGCGCCGGGTCGGAGTCCACGCGCTCGACTTCGAAGCCGTCGCGACGCTCGCGCGCCGGGGTGCCGGCGCCCCGGGCGGCCACCACACGGACCTCGTACCCGGCAGCCGCCAGCGTCGCCGCTTCGCGTTCCACGCGGGCGTCGTGCAACAGCGGGCTGTGGACGAACATGCACACGCGGGGCGCGCTCACCGCGTCGGCCCTCCGCGCGAGAAACGCCGCCGCGCCACCCGAGCGGCGGAGCGCCAGTCCCGAAGGTCCTCGCGCGTGGGCACCAGCAGGGTGCGCAGCGGCAGGTGGACGACGCGGCGAAAGAAGACGAAGGAGATCACGCCGGTCAGCGCGTAGGAGATGGACGAGGCCACCGCCGCGCCCGTGGCCCCGTGGGTCGGGATGAGGATGAAATAGAGGACGGCGGTGATCGGCATGTCGATCAGCCGGCCGTAGAGCGAGTATTGGGGATGCCCGCGCCCGGATGTGACCGCCACGAGCACACGGGCCAGGCCGAGGGCGAGCGTGCCGGGGACGAGGATCAGGCCCAGCTCGATCGTGCGGTGGAAGCTCGGCCCGTACAGCAGGGGTACCAGTACGAGCAGGGCGAACACCAGCGCCGCCGCGGTGGGGATGAGCAGCAGCACCGTCTGCCGCGTCCCGCGCGAGGCGGCCAACTCGACCTCGGTCAATCCGTCGCCCGCGGGCTCGTCGCCCGTGTCGAGACGCGCCGTCCGCGGGAACAGCACCGTCTGCAGCGCGGAGGGCAGGATCCACGCGAAGCTCGTCACCGTCAGCGCGACGGAGTACACGCCCACGTCGGCCGTCACGCCGAAGGCGTTGAGCACGAACAGGTCGAGGCGATAGTTGAGGTTCTGCAGTACCTCCGAGCCCCACGAGAGCAGCCCGAAGCGTGCCGCCGCCCGGAGCTCACCCGATCGGCGTGGATGCGGCCGGGCGGCCTCGCGGCGGCGGACGAGCACGACCGCGGCCGCGGCCGCCACGACCTGGGAGATCGCGAAGCCGAGCACCGCGCCGAGTGTCCCGATCGTCGCCGCCAGCGTGACCGCGAGCACGACCTGCGCCAGCGGCTGGACGACCGTTATCGCGCCGTAGGCCTCGTAGCGCTCAACCGCCAAGGCGACCGAGGCGATGAAGAGCCAGGCCAGCGCGAACGGCAGCGAGGCGAACGTGACGATCGCCATCGTCGGGCTCAGTCCCTCGAGCACGGAGCCCGAGGTCAGGGCGTAGAAGCCGAGACCCAGGATTCCGCCGATCGTGCCGAGGAGCAGGGCGCTCGCCAGGGCGGCTCGCGCAGCGGCACGCGGCGCCCAGGTGCCACGCGAGACGCGGTAGATCACACCGGAGCGCAGCCCGAGCGAGAAGACCGTGGTCGAGACCGCGACGAGCGTCACCGCCAGCGCCAGCGTGCCCGTGCCCGACGGGCCGAGTAGGCGGGCGACGGCGACGCTGGTGATGCCGGCGGCCGCGATCGTCGCGACCTGCGCGGCGACGTTGATCGACGCGCCGGCGGCCAGGTGCCGCGGCGGGCGTTCAGCGCTTCTCGTCGCCACCGTTCCTCCCGCCCGTGACCGTCGCGTACACCGCATCCCAGGCGCCGGCCACCGCGTCCGGGCCGTACCGTGCGCGCACGAGCGCGGACGACGCCCCGGGGTCGAAGCGTCCCAGGCCGTCGAGTGCGCGATCGATCCCGGCGGCGAGCGCGTCAGCGTCGCCGGCCGGCACGATGATCCCCGCGCGCTCGTCCACCACCTCGCTGGCCACCCCGACGTCGGTGGCCACCACGGGCAGACCGGCCGCGAGCGCCTCGACGAGCGCCACGGCGAAGGTCTCGACGTGGCTGGGCAGGACGAAGAGGTCGGACTCGGCCATGCGCCGGGCGACGGCGTCGCGGCTCTCGAGGCCGTGGAAGCGCACGGCGCCATCGAGCCCGAGGTCGCGGGCGCGGGCGTCGAGCGCCGGGCGCTCGGGCCCGTCACCCACAACGTCCAGCGTGACCGGCGGCCGCCCGTCGGCCGCGCGGCGAGCGAGCGCGTCCAGCAGCACGGCCAGGCCCTTCTTGTCGCTCAGCAGCGCGACGGCGAGCAGCCGGACGGGCTCGTCGTGATGCCGGCGCCCGGCGGCCGGAGGCGCGAACAGGTTGGTGTCGATCACGTTGCCGACGACGTGCATCCGGGCCCGCGGTGCATAGGGCTCGATCGCGCGGCGCAGCGACTCGCTGACGGGGCACACCGCATCGGCGGCCTCGAACACGCGGCGCGCGAGCAGGCGCTGCCACGGGGTCAGCGTGCCCAGCGGGAAGCCCGACCAGTGCTCTGACACGACCACCGGGACACCGTGGAGACGGCCGAGCATGATCGCGGGGATGGCCGCCTCGAGCGTGTGCGCGTGCAGGACGTCGGGGGCGAAGCCCTCGCGTCGCAGCCGCGCCAGGGCGCCGGAGAGCCCGAGCACCGTAAGCGCCGACCCGGCCCGGGGAAGGGGCACCTGGCGGTGGCGCAACCGCAGCACCCGCAGGCCCTCCTCGCGGCCGTCGCGCAGGGCGAACAGGCGCCGCACGCTCGGGTCGGGGCCCTCGGAAAAGAGGACGACGACGCGGTGGCGCCGCGCCACGAGGCGGGCCTGGTCCCGCACGAACGCACCAGCGACCGGGTGCGCGGGCGTCGCGTACCAGGACGGGAGCACGAGGACGTTGAGCCCGGCCACGCGGATATCATCGCGGGCATCGCGCCGCCCCCGCTGCCCGCCGACGCCGACACCGACGCGCTCCGCGACTACTGGGAAGAGCGCCTGCGCGGCGACTACAACCTGGGCGGGGTCGGTTACCAGGGTCTCGGCGAGGCGTTCAACCGCTGGGGCTACCGCGCCCGACGCCGCGTGTTCCTGCGCCTCGTGCGCCCGCTCGTCGCGCCGGGGGCGCGCGTGCTGGACGTCGGGTCGGGCACCGGCTTCTACCTCGAGCTGTGGGCGGAGCTGGGCGCCCGTTCGACCACCGGCTCGGATTTGACCGGCGTGGCCGTCGAGCGATTGGCCGCGCGACACCCGGGCGTCGAGGCCGTGCGGATCGACATCGGCGACGAGGTCATCGACCTCCCGGAATCTTCATTCGACGCCATCAGTGCGATGGACGTCCTCTTCCACATCACGGACGACCGGCGCTTCGCCCGCGCCTTGGCCAACGTCGCGCGGCTGCTGCGCCCCGGGGGGGTGCTGATCTTCAGCGACCTGTTCGTCCATGGCCAGCCCTGGCGCGCGCGGCATCAGGCCATCCGTTCCCTGCGCGAGGTGCGCGCCGCCGTCGCCGCCGCAGGCCTGCGGGAGGAGCTGCGCCGCCCGATGCTCGTGCTCCTCAACGCCCCGGTGGACACCCGCAGCCGCGCCGCGCGTGCCGCGTGGTGGACGCTGCGCACCGCGGCGCTCCGCGGCGAGGCCGCCGGCTGGCTGGCGGGCGCGGCCGCCTACCCGTTCGAGGTCGGCCTGGCCCGTGTCCTGCGCGAGGGGCCGAGCACGGAGCTCATGGTCTGCCGCCGCCCGGTGTGAGTCCGCGCCTCTCCGTCATCGTCGTGACCTACGACAGCGCCGCTGCCGTGGCGCACTGCATGCCGCGCGTGGTCGAGCAGCTCGCGCCCGGCGACGAGCTGCTCGTCGTCGACAACGCCTCGCGCGACGGCACGCTGGACGCCGTGCGCACCGCCGCGCCCGGCGCCAGCGTCCTCGCGCAGGCCGACAACCTCGGCTTCGCCGCCGGCGCGAACGCGGGCGCGGCCGCCGCGGGCGGAGACCTGCTCCTCTTCCTCAACCCCGACGCCGAGCCGGCGCCGGGGTTCGTCGAGGCGATCCGCCGCCCCGCGCGAGACGACCGCGGCTGGGCGGCGTGGATGGGCCTGGTCACGATGGACGGCGGCACGCGCATCAACACGAGCGGCGGGATCATCCACTTCACCGGGATCGCCTGGTCCGGAGAGGCGCAGCGTCCGGTCGCGGCGGCGCCGCCCGGGCCCGCAGAGGTGCCGTTCCTCTCGGGGACCTGCCTGGCGATGCCGCGTTCGGCCTGGGAGCGCCTGGGCGGCTTCCCGGAGGCATTCTTCATGTACTGCGAGGACGTGGACGTGTCGCTGCGTGCGCGGCTGGCCGGTGGACGCCTGGGCGTCGAGCCCGCGGCGCGGGTGGACCACGACTACGACTTCGCCAAGGGGGCGGAGAAGTGGCGGCGCCTGGAGCGAAACCGCTGGGCTGTGCTGCTGCGCGACTACCCGGGCTCGGTGCTCGCGGCCCTCGCGCCCGCGCTGCTCGCCACGGAGATCGCGCTGCTCGCGATCGCGGCCGCCGGCGGCTGGCTGCCGGCGAAGCTGCTCGCCGGCGTCGACACGCTCCGCGGCCTCCCCCGCCTGCTGCGTGAGCGCCGCGCCGTGCAGGCCACGCGAACGATCGGCGCTGCCGAGTTCGCCCGCTGGCTCACGCCCGACCTCGACTCCGCCTACCTCGGCCGCGCGGCCACGCTCGGCCCGCTGCGCTGGGCGTTGCGCGCCTACTGGCGGCTCGTCACCGCAGCGCTGAATGCGGTCGAATAGGGATGCGGAGCACGGCAGCGTCCCTGCGTGCCGCGCGCGACGACTTGCAGGCCCATAGCCGGGCTATCCGCTGCGCGAGACGGGTGCCGTCCCGCTTCGTCGCGCCGCGATCGCCCGCTCGATTTGGTCGGCCATCTTCGTGGCGAGCGTGGCGTAGGAGTAGCGGTCGATTCCCGCACGTGGGAGGCGGGGGCCATCCGCAGCGACGGCGATGCGCAGGGCCTCCGTGATCGCGGCCGGGTCGTCGGAAGACGCGACGATGCCCGCCTCAGCGGCCTGCACGATTCGCGCGGCCTCGGTGTCCTCGCCGAGTACGACGATCGGCTTGCCGGCGGCGAGGTACTCGAACACCTTCTGGGTCGCCTCGCCGCGGCGCCGACCGCTCGTCAGGACCAGGAGGCTGTCGCTCGCCGACTCCAGCGCGAGTGTCCGCCCACGGTCCAGCGAGCCCACGGCGCGGGCGACGGGCGAACGCTCGATCAGCCCGCGCTCCTCGAATGACAGCGGCCCCGCGAACAGCACCTCGACGCGGTCGGCGAGATCCGGCGCGGCCTCGAGCGCGGCCAGAAGCGGGCGCGGCGACCGACCGGCGTAGGCCATGCGGCCGGCGTGCAGGAGCGTATGGCGGTCGGGGGCGGGCGCCAGCGCGTCGAGCGAGCGACGCGTATCGCCCTCGACGTGCTCCTCGGGATCGAACCCGTTGGTGATCGTCGCGACCTCGCGGTCGAAGCGGGCGCGCAGGTCGGCCGCGATTGGCTCGGTCACCGCCACGAGGGCATCGGCGCCGCGGGCGACGAGGCGCTCGAGGCCAGCGTCGAGCTCGCGCTGTGAGCCGAGCGGCCAGTCCGGGCGATCAGACTCGAACGTCCAGCCGTCGCGGAAGTCGGCCACCCACGGCAGCCCGCGGGCGTGCAGCGCCAGGCCCGCGAGATGGCCCGAGTGCGGCGGTGACGTCGTGATGACCGCGTCCGCCCCGCCGGCCAGGGCGCGCGCTCGGGGCAGCGCGAACGGCAGCCAGCCCGCCACCGCGAGGTCGGGGACGAACGCCGAGGCGAGCCGGCTCGGTACTGCCTCGTAGCCGCCGTCTCCCCCGCCGCCGGCCAGCGTCTGGAAGCTCCCCCGACGCCAGTTCAGCGCGCCGACCATCGCGTCCCGCGTGCGCACCACGCGGGCGCCCGGGACGGGTCCCCGCCCGCTCGCGACAGAGGTGAGCACGGTGACGCCGTGACCGAGTCGATCGAGGTACTTGGCCAGTCCCGCGACGCGCCGCGCCGCCGACAGCTCGGACGGCGGCGCAAGCTGTGCGACGAGCAGAATCGAGCGGCCCACGGACATATCGTGCTGGATTCTTAGCTTCCGCTGATGTTCCGCTGGAAGGTTCGTTGCCGTGGCACGGAGGCTTCACCGGACTCTGGCCGGCTCCTGGGCCGCGATCGCCGTCGCCGCGGCGGCCGCCGGCTGCGGCGGCGCATCGGTGTCCAGCCGCTCGAACGCGACATCCGCGCCAGCGACCGCCACGACCTCCACGAGCTCCTCCACCCACGCCGGTGCCGCGGTCAACCCGCACCGCATGCCCCTCGGCGACGGACACGTCACCACCTCCGCCGCGCGCCGCGGGTACGTGTTCGTGTGCCGGAAGAGCAACGCCCCGGGTGGCGCCAGCATCGACGGCCCCTGGATCCACGGCAGCACGTTCGACCTCGCCGCAAAGGCGAGCGTGGAGGGCTCGGTGAGATGGCCGACCGCCCGCTTCGCGATCAGGCGCAGCCGATCCCGGCTCGTCGTCGCGGGCAACGACCTCCCGACCATCGGCGTCACCGGCACCTTCCCGATCTCGCCATCGAGCACGGCCTACCGCTACGACCGCAACCCCAACAGCATCCGGGCGCAGAGCATCAGCTACTCGCTCCCCGCGAGCCCGAGGATCGCCGCGAGGTCGAGCTGTGTCACCGGCGGCCAGATCGGCGTCGCGATCAACGGCGTGGCGATCTTCGACGGCCTCGACGCAGGCGATCGCGACGCCGTCGCCCACGAGGTTCAGGATCGCTGCGGCGGCCATCCGCAGCAGCAGGGCACCTACCACTACCACGCGATCCCGGCCTGCCTGACGAAGGGCGACTCGGCCCGCACCCAGTCCGGGCTCGTCGGGTACGCCTTCGACGGTTTCCCGATCTACGGCCCGCGCGGTGACGGCGGCCGACTGATCACGAATGCCGACCTCGACGCCTGTCACGGCCGGGTCGGAACGGTCACGCTGAACGGGAAGCGCGTGCGCACGTACCACTATGTCGCGACCCTCGAGTACCCGTACACGATCGGGTGCTTCCGCGGGACGCCGGTGCGCACTGCGCCTCCCGGCGGGGGCGCGGGGCCGGGCGGGCCGCCGCCCTGGCCGTGAGTTGAGCGGCGCCCGTATCGTTCGCGGCCGTGGCCGCGGACAACGGGGACATCACCGCGGTCGTCGCCTGCTTCAACTACGGCGCCTACCTGAGCGAGGCGGTCGAGAGCCTCCTCGGCCAGGCGGGCGGCGCGCCCCGCGTGGTCGTCGTGGACGACGGCTCCGACGACCCGCAGACACTCGCGGCCCTCGATGACCTGCCGCAGGGCGTCGAGCTGGTACGCCAGCCGAACCGCGGCGTGAGCGCGGCTCGCAACGCCGGCCTGGAGCGCGCGGACACGACCTACGTAATCGTGCTCGACGCCGACGACCGCCTCGCGCCCGCCGCGCTGGCCGCACTGCGCGCCCCGCTCGACGCGAACCCCGAGCTCGGGTTCGCCTACGGGACGATGCGCTTCTTCGGCGACTGGAAGGGCGAGTTGCGCTTCCCCGCCTACGATCCCTACGCGCTGCTGTACCGCCACACGATCGGGCTCAGCGCGCTCGTCCGGCGCGAGGTGATCGCGGCGACCGGCGGGTTCGACCCCGCCTTCGAGTACTTCGAGGACTGGGAGCTGTGGGTGAACGCGCTCGCCCACGGGTGGCGCGGGCGTCAGATCGACGCCGTCACGCTGGAGTACCGCCGCCACGGCGCGACGAAGCTCGCCGCCGACCGCGGCGCCTACCGCCGTGCGTTTCGCCGTCTTCGCGCCAAGCACGCCGCGCTCTACTGCGGCCGCGCGCGCCTGGCGCGCGACAGCCGCCTCGGGGCGGCCGGGCAGTTGTGGTACCGGGTGTGGTGGGGCGCGCGACCGGTCCCGGCGCGGCTCGAGCGTGCCCTGCACCGCGCGCGCTGGCGCGGCGCGCAGGCGCGCGGCGACGCCTAGGATGCCCGCCATCCTGCACCGCGTCCCCCGACCGCTGCTCGCGCTGTGGGGCGTCCTGCTCGTCGTGACGGTGGCGTGGGCGCTGTTCCTGCCCCCGTGGCAGAGCCCGGACGAGTCCCAGCACTTCGCGTACGCCCAGTCCGTCGCGGAGCGCTTCGTGCTGCCCGGCGACCGCACGCGCAAGACGTTCTCGACCGAGCAGGCACTGGCCGACAACCGGTCCCGCACCGGGCGTGAGGGTCGCATCCCGGGCGCCGAGTGGCGGCCCGAGGCATTCACGGCGTGGCAGGAGAAGGAGGCGAAGCTCCCCGCCCCGGCGCGCAGCGACGGCGGCGGTCGCAACACCGCGGCGGCGAATCCACCGCTGTACTACCTGTACGTCGCGCTGCCCTATCGGGTGTTCGACGGCGCCTCGATCCTCGGGCGCCTCGAGGCGATGCGCATCTGGTCGGGCCTGCTCCTTCTCGTCACCGCGACGGCCACCTGGCTACTCGCGGGCGATCTGCTGGGGCGCTCGCGCACGCTCCAGCTCGCGGCGGCCGCGACCGCCGGGCTCGCCCCCATGACCACGTTCATGAGCGCCTCCGTCAATCCCGACGCGCTGCTCTACGCACTCTGGAGCCTCGCCCTGTGGCTGGGCGTTCGGATCCTCAAGCGCGGGTTGACCCTCGCCGACGCCGCCGGCCTGTTCGCGGTTGTCGGCCTTGCGGTGACGACCAAGGCGACGAGCTACGCGCTCGTGCCCGCTGCGCTGCTCGTACTGGCGATCGGTCTGTGGCGGCTGCGACGCCGGGCGCTCCGGGCCGCGCTGGTCGCGGCCCTGGTCGCCGCCGCCGCGTTCGCCATTCCCGCGGGGACCTGGGTGGTGGCCGCGCGCTCGCTGCACCGACCCACCGTCAACCAGGTGACGACCGCGACCGACACCGACAACGGCGTTCCACTCAAGGCCCGCAACACGTTCAACGTCAGGGGCTTCGTCTCCTACGTGCGCCAGTTCTACCTGCCCAACCCCAGGTCCAACGGGGCGCTGTTCCCCAGCACGCTGCCGGTCTATAGCGTGTGGTTCAAGGGCGCCTGGGGGGTGTTCGGCTGGCGCCAGCTGCGCCTTGCGCCGGCGGCGTTCTTCGTCCTCGCCGCGCTGTGCCTGGCCGCGCTCGTGGCCGCCGGGGTGGCGATCGCGCGGGGTCGCGTCGCGCTCGACCTGCCGACGGTGGCCTTCCTCGTGTTGGCATCTGTCGGCCTGCTCCTCGTGCTGCACGTGACCGAATACCGCGTCATCTTCGTGGCCAAGGAGCGCGGCGACTTCAACCAGGGCCGCTACCTGCTGCCGCTGGTGCCGCTCGGCGGCGTGGTGGTGGCCGGCGCTCTCTCGCTGCTGCGCCCACGGCGGCGCGCGCACGCGGTCGGTGCCCTGCTCGCCGTGCTCGTCACGCTCCAGCTGCTGGCGCTCGGCACGGTTGCGGAGTGGTTCTATGCCTAGGCCGGTCGGCGCCGTGCGCACGCTCCTGTTGGTGCTCGGGGCGGGGTTCGTCGGGCTGGTGGTGATCGGGCTGGCCGACCGGCGCGGCTTCCGTCTCCGCGTGCCCTCGGACAGCCAGGTGCTCGTGCGGCCCGGGCAGGAGCGCTGCAGCAGCATCATTCGCCCGCCGGGCGCCGGGGCCGACCGCGTCCGCTTCTGGGCGCGCGCCTCCGGCGCCGGTCCGACCCCGCCGATAGTCGTGTTCGTGCGCCGCAGCCGCACCGCCCAGACGCTCGCCGACGGGGCGGCGGTCAGCGGGCCGCCCGGTCCTCGCACCGTGCGCCTGCGCGGGTCGGTCGCGGGTTCGCGCAAGGTGGTGGCCTGCTTCCTCGACGCGGGGGCGGTGCCGGCGGTCCTCTTCCCGCCACCCGGGACGCCGACGCGCGTTACCGTCGAGCGCTCGGATGCGCTCACCGAGTACGCCGACATCGGGGTCGAGCTCAACCGCCCGGGCAACCGCCCGCTGCTTGCGCTGCTGCCGGACGTCTTCGACCGCGCATCGTTGTTCCGTCCCGGCTGGGTCGGCGCCTGGACCTACTGGTTGCTGCTGGTCGCGCTGGTGATCGCCGTGCCGGTGCTGCTCTCGCGGGCGCTGGCCTCGGCCTCCGAGGAAGACGACCCGGACTCCAGGCGCGCCTCCACCTGACGCTGGCGCTCTTCCAGCAGCGCCTGACGCTGGGCCAGGACCTTTGACTGCTCACTCAGGCGCGACACCGCCAGGCTGAAGTGGAGCAGCAGCACGAGCACGAAGCCCCCGGCGATCACGAACAACGCGTTCGGCGGGTAGATGATCCCCAACGCGTTGGCGATGACCTCGAGCGCGTCGCGCCAGATCGCGAGTCCGAGCAGCACGAGCGCGCTGAACAGCCACAGAAGCGCGTACCGCTCGAGGAAGCGGCGCTGGCGGACCAGCTCGAGCACGATCAGCAGCAGCAGGGCGCAGCCGGCGATGGAGACGATCTGGATCGTCGGCATCAGATCGAGTGGACAGCCGCCACCGGCGCCTCGTCACCGGGACCGGGAACTGGCCGACGCCGGGCCAGCCCAACGAAGATCGCCAGCAGCACCTTGACCATGTAGTACAGCGACTTGCCCGACGAGATCGAGGAGGACCCGCCGCCGCGCTGGAACATCCGCACCGGGATCTCGCGCATGCGCAGACGGTGGACGTGCAGCATCAGGACGGCCTCGACCTCCGGGTAGTCGTGCGGGTAGTCGCGGGCGAACAGCGCGATCGCGCGGCGGTTGTAGAGGCGGAACCCTGACGTCGGGTCGCTCACGCGCTGGCCGACGAGGCGGGAGACGATGAAGGCGAAGATGTGGATCCCGGTGCGGCGGCTGATCGGCGCCGGGTACTGCTTGTCCTCGGAGACGAAGCGCGAGCCGCAGACCATGTCCACGGTGTAGTCGGCGTCCATCGCCTCGACCAGGCGGCCGACCTCCCGCGGGTCGTGCTGGCCGTCGCCGTCCACCTGGACCATGTAGTCGTAGCCGTGCTCGAGCGCGTAGAAGAAGCCCGACTGCACGGCACCGCCGATGCCGAGGTTGAAGGGATGGTGCAGGACCCGCGCCCCCGCGTCCTGCGCGATCTGCTTCGTCTCGTCGGTCGATCCGTCGTCCACGACCAGGACGTCGAACGCGGGCGCGTGCTCGCGGATGGTGCGTACGACG
>Ga0066652_100001542_pt1 | contig 12031 bp, 8 predicted proteins | sample GraSoiAngelo_101_FD_71413 | JGI IMG/M metagenome (GOLD analysis project Ga0066652, IMG submission 71413) | Grasslands soil microbial communities from the Angelo Coastal Reserve, California, USA - 14_0903_02_30cm | ecosystem: Environmental > Terrestrial > Soil > Grasslands | place: USA...
GCCCTTGGCCGCCTGGATCGATGTGATCGCCGCGGTCAGCGTCGTCTTGCCGTGATCGACGTGTCCGATGGTGCCCACGTTCACGTGCGGCTTCGTGCGCTCGAACTTTGCCTTGGCCATTGCCCTATCTCGTGATCAAGAGTGTCTGTGACTGATCGCCGTCGGCGATTACTTCGGCGTGACCTTGGAGATGATCTCCTCGGCCTTGCTCTTCGGAACTTCCTCGTAGTGCGCGAACTCCATCGAGTAGACCGCGCGCCCCTGGGACATCGAGCGCAGCTTGGTCGAGTACCCGAACATCTCGGAGAGTGGCACCGTCGCGGCGATCACCTGCGCTTCGCCACGCTGTGTCATCCCGCCGATCTTGCCGCGGCGCGACGACAGGTCGCCGAGCACGTCGCCCATGTACGACTCCGGGCAGACCACCTCGACGTTCATCATGGGCTCGAGGATGACGGGCTGTGCCTTCTTCGCCGCCTCCTTGAACGCCATCGAGCCGGCGATCTTGAACGCCATCTCGCTCGAATCCACATCGTGATAGGACCCATAAATGAGCTCGACTTTGACGTCGACCATCGGGTACCCAGCGAGGACGCCGTTCTCCAGCGCCTCCTTGATGCCCTGCTCGATCGGTCCGATGTATTCCCGCGGGATCACGCCGCCGACGATCTTGTCCTCGAAGACGAACCCCTGGCCCGGCTCGGACGGCTGCATGTTGATCACGCAGTGTCCGTACTGGCCCTTTCCGCCCGACTGGCGGATGAACTTTCCCTCGATCTTCTCGACGCGCTTCTTGATCGTCTCCCGGTAGGCGACCTGCGGCCGCCCGATGTTCGCGTCGACCTTGAACTCGCGCATCATGCGGTCGACGATGATCTCGAGGTGCAATTCACCCATCCCCGAGATGATCGTCTGCGACGTTTCGGGGTCCGAATGCACCCGGAAGGTCGGATCCTCTTCGGACAGCTTTTGCAGCGCGATGGCGAGCTTGTCCTGATCCGCCTTCGTCTTCGGCTCGATGGCGACATCGATGACCGGATTCGGGAACTTCATCGCCTCGAGGATGATCGGGTTGTCGTCGTCGCACATCGTGTCGCCCGTGCGCGTGTCCTTCAGCCCGATCGCGGCGGCGATGTCGCCGGCGCGAACTTCCTCGATCTCCTCTCGCTTGTTCGCGTGCATCTGGAGCAGACGCCCCACACGTTCGCGCTTGTCCTTCGTCGCGTTGTACACGTACGATCCGGACTTCAGCACGCCCGAGTAGCAGCGGAAGAACGTCAGCTTTCCGACGAACGGATCGGTCGCGATCTTGAACGCCAGCGCCGCGAACGGCGCCTCGTCGTTGACCTGGCGCTCCTCGAAATGCTCGTCGTGGTGCGGCAGGTGGCCCTGGATCGCGGGCACCTCGATCGGCGACGGCAGATAGTCGATCACCGCATCGAGCAGCGCCTGCACGCCCTTGTTCTTGAACGAGGCGCCGCAGAGCACGGGGACGAACTCCATCGCGATCGTCGCCTTGCGAATCGCGCGCCGGATCTCGTCGATCGAGAGCTCCGCGCCGTCGAGGTACTTGGTCATCAGCTCGTCGTCGTGCTCGACCGCCGCCTCGACCGCCTCGTGCCGCGCCGCCTCACACGCTTCCTTGTACTCCTCCGGCACGTCCACGACGTCGAACGTCTTCCCGAGGCTCGCCTCGTCGAAGATGTACTGCTTGCGCTCGATGACGTCGATGTGGCCCGTGAACAGCTCGCCCGATCCGACCGGGAGCTGCAGCGCGAAGGCGCGCCGGCTCAGCCGATCCTTGATCATCGCCATGCAGCGCGTGAAGTCGGCGCCGACGCGGTCCATCTTGTTGGAGAAGATCATGCGCGGAACCTTGTACCGGTCCGCCTGGCGCCACACCGTCTCGGTCTGCGGCTCGACGCCGGCCACGGAATCCAGCAGCGTCACCGCGCCATCGAGCACGCGCAGCGACCGCTCCACCTCGACGGTGAAGTCGACGTGTCCCGGCGTGTCGATGATGTTGATGCGGTACTCCGGCCCATCACCCTTCTCGTACGACTGGCCGTGGCGCTTCCAGAAGCACGTCGTCGCGGCCGACGTGATCGTGATGCCGCGCTCCTGCTCCTGCTCCATCCAGTCCATCGTCGCGGCGCCTTCGTGCACCTCGCCGATCTTGTGCTGCTTGCCGGTATAGTAGAGGATGCGCTCGGTCGTCGTCGTCTTCCCGGCATCAATGTGGGCCATGATGCCGATGTTGCGGTAATAGTCGAGCGGCGTTGTGCGAGCCATGTCTTCCCTTCAGGTGTCAGTCGCGGCGGCCGTCGTGCGGTACGTCAGCGCCAGCGAGAATGCGCGATTCCGGAAATACAAACGCGGGTGGACCAGGCGCCCGAACCGGGCCGGTATCCATCCGCTGTCGCCAGGGTGTGCTCGCCTCTGCAGCGCGAGCCGGGACCCAAGGCGCGCCGGCTCGACAAAGCCCGGCGTCAAATTGTCCTGCGTTGCTTCTCGGGAGTGGCACGAAGCCACCGGCCTGAAGAGCCTCGACCGGCAAAGGTCCGCCCGGTCGCCCATAGAGATCGGCCGCAGTGAGCCGATAAAATTACCCGTAGCCTTTGGAATTTATTGGAGATAGAGGCAGAGTCAACCCTCCCGGAGACAACTCCGTGCACAGCAGTGCCCTCGCTACGGCCTCATCACCACCTTCGTGCACCCCTCCTTCTTGTCGCAGAAGAGCTCGTAGCCGCGCGGCGCGTCGTCGAGGGTGAGCCGGTGACTGATGATCGACGTCATGTCGAACTCGCCGGCGAGCACCTTCTCCAGGAGGTCGGGGAGGAACTGCTGAACGTCGCACTGCCCCGCGCGCATCGAGAGGCCTTTTCCGAAGAAGGCGCCGATCGGGAACTTGTCGATCACCCCTCCATAGACACCGATCAGGCTCACGCGACCACCCTTGGCCGCCGCCTGGATGGTCTGACGCACGACCGTGGGACGGTCCATCTCCAGCCGAAGCGTCTGCTTCAGCCGGTCCGACCGCGATAGCAGGTCGTGCCCGTGCGCCTCGAGCCCGACGGCGTCGATGCACACGTCCGGCCCCCGCCCCCCCGTCATCTGCTTCAGCAGGTCCACGAGGTCTTCGGTCGCCTCGTAGTTCACGACCTCGGCGCCGCAGGCGTCGCGCGCGAGGGCGAGCCGCTCGGGGATGCGGTCGATCGCGATGACCCGCTCCGCACCCTGCTTGAACGCGCTCTGAATCGTGAAGTAGCCCACCGGACCGCACCCCCAGACGGCCACCGTGTCGCCCGATCGGATGTCGCCGCGCAGCGCCGCCTGCCAGCCCGTCGGCAGGATGTCCGAGAGGAAGAGCACATCCTCGTCGCTGACCCCGTCGGGCACCTTGATCGGACCGACCTCGGCGAAGGGGACTCGAACGTATTCCGCCTGTCCGCCGGCGTAGCCGCCGTACATGTGCGAGTAGCCGAAGATCCCGGCCGGTGAGGCGCCATACAGCGCCTCGGGCAGCTCGGCGTTGGGGTTGGAGTTGTCGCAGCAGCTGAAGATCCCGTTGCGGCAGTACCAGCACCGCCCGCAGGCGATCGGGAACGGCACCACGACCCGGTCGCCGAGCTCGAGCCGCCGCACACCCTTCCCCACCTCGACGACCTCACCCATGAACTCGTGGCCGAGGACATCTCCACGCTGCATCGTCGTGACGTAGTGGTTGTACAGATGCAGATCCGAGCCGCAGATCGCGGTCGCCGTCACCTTCACGATCACGTCGTCCTGCTGGACGATCTCCGGGTCGGGCACGGTCTCGACCTTCATCTTGCGCGTGCCCTGCCAGGTGACGGCGCGCATCGCTATGCCCGCGGCGTCGAGCCGACGTATGCCGAGTCCTCGATGCGGCGCGCCGAGGTCGTGATCTCGCCCGTTTCCATGAGCTGCTTGAACTTCCGCAGATCCTCGCGGATCTGATGCTCGGGCTCCTCGGAAAAGAAGTGCGACAGCATCGCACCGACACGTCCCGCGGGCGGCTCGTAGTCGAGTATCACGCGGACGATCGTCCCGCGATCGCCCGGTGCATCCGAGAAGTGCACGGAACCGGCGTTCGCGACGTCGGGCTCACCGACGCTCTTCCAGGCGATGATCTCGTTCGGCACCTCGTTCACGATCTCCGCATCCCACTCGACGGTCCGACCGGCGGGCGCCCTCGCCTTCCAGCGCGTGCGCGTCGGAGACTCGACGCGCACCGAGACGAGATGCTCCATGAAGCGCGGCAGATTTTCGAAGTCCCGCCAGAATGCGAAGAGCTCTTCGCGCGGCCGCTCGATCGTCACGGAGCGCTCGACCTTCACCGCCCTGCGCGCGTTCACCGTCGCTGCGCGGCTCGTCACGTCGTCGCGGGCTGTCGCGCGGAGCACCGTGTCCGCGGCGCCGGTGCTGACACCGAGCGCCCGATAGACGACGCAGCGGCCGGTGGCACCTCGCGTGATGAAGTAGCCGCCGAACAGCGCCGCGACGAGTCCCGCCGGATCGCGGCGACGGAGACCGAGTCCCACGAGCGCCGTGCCGAGCGCGACGGAGCCGATCCGTTCCCCCCTCGCGACGTTGTGGCGCTCATCTCCGGGAGGATCGAACGACTCCCAGTCGATGTCGTCCTTGGTGGCAGCTTCGCTGACCCGGCGCGGACCTCTGGTGGCGAGTACCATTGGGCGTCCCTCCTCGAGTGGGTCGATGTCCGTGTCCAGCGAACGGTCAGCGCGCGTCGATCTCCGACACGCTTTCGTTCAGCGTCTGCGCGAGCAGTGACACGTCGCCCGCACGAGCGCCAGCGCCGTTACCATCCGCCGCGTCGTGCGCGTCGTCGTCGCTCGCCGTCGACGAGAGTCGTGCGATCTCGTCGGCGCGACGCTCCTCGTCCTCGTCTCGCCTGCCGATGCTGGAGGCGACGGCGATGGCCGCGCCGATCGCGAGTCCCGCGAGCAGCACCGTGCGGGTGCTCACCTGGGGGGGCGGCACGTCGACGACCCCCGAGCCATCGGTGATCGCCGCATGATCGCGGTAGCGGCCGTGCGCTGGACGCGCCGCGACGTCGAAGTGAGTGGAGAGGTAGCGCAATCCGTCCTGCAGCCGCTCACCGCGGAGGGGCGGTCCGTGTCCCGTGATCGCCGCGGTCGGTGCATAGTCCGCGAGGTGCTTCAGCGAGGCGCGCGCGCGATCCCAGTCGGGGGTGAAGTACATCGGCGGTCCATGGATCTCGGCGCGCTGCGTGAGCGCGGCGATCAGCGACTCCTGCTTCGTCGTCGTGAACGCGTCGCCCGCGACGACGGTACGGTCCGAGTCGCGCAGCAGCGAGATGTGACCCGGTGAGTGCCCCGGCGTCGGGATCCACCGCCAGCCAGGTGCGCCCGGCACGCTCCCGTCCGCGGGGAGCTCGTGCGCGTGCCGACCGAGATCGATCGGTCGTTTGGGAAAGAGCACGGACATGAGGCTCATCGCACCACCGCCGACGAGCGGATCGGGGGGCGGATACGACGACTGGCCCGTGAGGTACGGCAGCTCGAGCTCGTGCGCGTACACGGGCACGTCCCATTCGTGCGCGAGCGTGTGCACCGCGCCGATGTGATCGAAGTGACCGTGCGTCAGCACGATCGCCGCAGGTCGCGACTCCTCGCCGAACAGACGCGCCGCCGCGCGCCGGATCCTGGACGCCGAGCCAGGCAACCCACAGTCGATGAGCGTCCACCCTCGGTCGGCAGCGCCTGGCGCGCCGATGAAGCAGACGTTGACGATCCGGTCGAGCAGATAGGAGAGCTCAGGCGCGACGTACTTCGGTGTGTCGCCGTTCGCGTCGCGATGCATGACGGAGTCGGACATGTCCTCTCTCACGGGTGACGAAGCCGCCGGGGTGCGGAACCGGAGCGAGTAGTTCAATCGGCATGCCGCGATGCATCGTGCGTGGCGGACGGGGGCGCCGTCGTCGGCGCGGGGCCGTTCCCCATCACGCGGCGGACGCGCGGCCCGGACGAGCGCGGCACCGGCACCTCGCTCTCGGTGCGCGTCCGGCGCGCGGCGCTCCACATCACATCGGTGGCCGCGAGTGTGTCGACGCGCTCCGTCGGCTCTGCCTCGGCGCTCGCCTCCTCCGCTTCGCGACGGCGACGTTCGACGGCGGCGAGCTGGGCGCGCCGTTCGGCGCGCATGCGCCGTTCGTTCTCGCGCAGCGCCAGCGTGGCGATCCTGCGCTGCCGCCTGCGGCGATCCGCCGTGCGGTCCCAGGCATCGAGGTGTGTCAGCATCTCGTCCAGCGACATCACGCGCCGCGCGCCGTCGCGCTCGCGGCGGAAGACGACGTGCGTCCACCCGCGCACGCCGATCGGTCGGTGCCAGCAGCCGTCCATGCGCACGCGTTGGCCCGCGATCGCGTGGCCGAGCACGCGCTCGAACCGCGAGCGCGGGAGCAGCGTGATCGGGAACAGATCGTTCCATCGGCACAGCCGCCCGACGTCGTCGTACGCGGGAGGACGATCCGGGAGCTCGAGCAACGATGGCGCACGGCCGTCCATCACCGCGGCGATGAGCTGAAGCGAAAGTGGATCGCCGAGCGACCGGATCGAATCCCAGAACACGTGCGTCGTGCGCTCCGCCATCTGCCGCAGCGAGATGCGTCGTCCCTCCGTCGTCGTCCACTCGGACGCATTCACGTCGCACATGAATGGATTGCGCGGAAAGCAGACTTGCCGTGCCACCCATCCCTGGCGCGAGCTGTGAACGATCGGGCTGAATCCCTCCATCACGGGGACGCCGCGACGCGTGAGCTCGGCGAGGTCGTAGCTGGGCCACGCCATGACGGCGCGCGCGATCCCGACGATCAAGGTCGCCGTCGCCGCCATGAGCCCGGCGTCCGGCGTGAAGTCGGCCGTGACTTCGATGCGATCGCCCCGCGGCCGAACCCCGACCCCGGTCGATCGACGGTTCGCCGCGAGCAGCATCACCGGAGCGAAGAGGACGTGCGTCAACAGGTACGCGAGCCGCGCCGCCGTTCGACCGTTCGCCGATTTGCCAGCCGGGACGTCGAACGAGACGTTGTAATGCGTGCTGAAGCCAACGAGACGCACGGTGCGCGTGTGTCGGCCCTCCCAGGCATCGAGCTCTTCGCGCAGGAAGCCGAGGTTCTCCCACAGCGCGCGCGTTCCTCGCGCGCCGCAGCCGCGCTCGATCTCGATCATCGGCGTGGCGAGCTCGATGACTCCGGTATCGAAGTAGACGGCGCCGCCGGTGGGGAGGTGGTACGAACGCCCGGTGCGATGCACCATCGGTCCGCGCACGATGCGCCGCGGCGAACCGAATGCATCCTCCGGTCGGACGGCCACGTCGTCGACGATCGTCGCGAACTCCGCCTCGATCCCGATCGCCGGCAGCCCTTCCGTACGGGCGCGACGGGCGGCGCGCGGGGCCCGGTCGCTGCGTCTGGGACGCTTCAACTGAACGTCGATGCTCATCTGGACACCTTCTCGGACCGCCCGGAGACGGCCTGGCCTTTCATCGCCGCGTCCGTCACAACGGATCGCCGGCGAGCTTGAGGTTGTAGGTCTCGCCCGGCGCCTCGCGCGGCACGGACACGACGTAGCCGAGATCGAGGTGCAGGTGATCATCGGTGAGCGCGCGCTCATCGCCGAGCGGCCGCGTCCAGACGGTGGGGATCACCTCGCGCGCGATCGACGCGTAGCGCCGGATCATCTCCGGCGTGTCGAGGTACGTGTCACCGATGCGATAGACGTTCGCCGCGGTGCCCCAGCAGTGCGGTGATGCACCGCCCGTTCCCTTGTGCTTCGGCGAGCAATAGCCGCCATTGGCGCCAATGAACACGTACGTGCCGACTGCCTCGCGCAGCTGCTCCAGGGCGAAGGCGAGCAGAAGCGTCGCGCACGGGATGTAGCGCGGGAAGACGCGCAGCGGAGGCGCCTCCCGGACGTCGGTGTGGATGAACTCGGAGATGGTGAAGTGCCGCGAGAGGTGAGTGTCGCGCGCCTGATCCCACGACGTCACCTCATAGAAGTAACGCGGCAAGACGCGCGCGCGACCGGCGTGGTCGCACAGCATTCCTCCGGGCATCAGCACATCCCGATAACGCTGCTCGAGCCGCCGCCCGTCAATGAGACGAAGGGGGAAGTTGGAGAACGTGACGTCAGCCGTCATCGCCCCGATCTCCGATGAGCGCTGCATAGCCGATGTACGAAGCGGCAGCGATGGTCGTCGAGCGTCCGGTCGCGGACGGCTCCCATTCGGTGAGCACGGCGATCGCGTACGGTTTTCGGTCGGGCAGGTACACGAGTCCCGCATCGTGCGCCACCGTGGAGATGTCACCGGTCTTGTTGGCCACGCGCGCCTCGCGCGGCAAGCCCGCGGGAATCCCGCTTCGGAATTGCTGACGATGGAGGATGTCGAGCATCTGTCGCGACAGCTCCGGCGTGAAGGCCCGCTCCTCCCCCATCAGGCGCAGCAGTCCGACCAATCCTCGTGCCGTGACACGATTGCTGATCCCGTGCTCGAAGGCGGCCTCGTCCTCGACCCCTCGGCGGAGGTCGATTCCTTGTAGGCCGAATTCCTCCAGCGTGCGCTGCAGCACGTCGAGGCCGACGAGATCCAGCAGCAGATTCGTCGCCAGGTTGCTGCTCGAGATGATCATGTGCTCGGCCAGCTCGGAGACGCGAAGCGTCCGTCCGATCTCCCGGTGCACTTCGCCGTTGGCGTCCCGGTCGACGCGCACGCGATAGGGAGAGCCGTCGAACGCGCTGAGGAACCGGTTGCGCACGTGGACGCGCGACTGGGGCAGCAGATCGCCGCGATGGATCGCGCCATAGACGCCGACGAGCACGGCGAGCTTGATGGTGCTCGCGGCGTGGAACCAGCGATCGGCGTGGTAGGCGAAGTCGTGCCCGGACTCGAAGTCGGAGATGGCGATCGCGAGCGCTCGTGCTCCGCTCAACGCCTCGAGCTCAGCGAACCTGGCCTCGAGCTCGGTGGGTGAGCGAAGCGAGGGGACGGGAGGTCGGCGGGGAACGCGAGTCGGCATGGCGGGCGAGACAGTCGCAATGCGAATGCCGGACCCTTTTACGGCTCAGCTCGATTCAACCGAGCCCCTCTGTCCCGACCCGAGCGGCTGGGCGCGCGGCAGCGTGAGGATCAACGTCGCGCCCTGCCCCTCGCCGCTTTCGGCGCGCAGGTCGCCGCCCATCCCCCGCGCGAGATCCCGACTGATGGCGAGTCCGAGTCCCGTACCTTCGGCCGGCATCGTGAGCGATCGCTCTAGCTGGACGAAAGGCTCGAAGATCAGCTCGAGCTTGTCGGCCGGGATGCCGGGACCGCTGTCGCGCACGACGATCATCACTTCGTCGGAGCTGGCACCCGGCGTCAGCAGCATCTCCACCTGACCATGCGCCGGCGTGAACTTCGCGGCGTTGCCGAGAAGGTTCGTGAGGATCTGGATCAGCTTCTCGCGATCGGCCGCGACGAACACTTCGCTCCCACCTTCGGGGAGACGCGAGACGAGCGTGAGCTCGCGGGCAGCGAACTGCGGCTGGACGACCGAGGCGAGATCGCCCAGCACGCTGCTCACGAGCACCGGAAGTATCCGATACTCGACGCGGCCGGATTCGATACGGGTGAGATTGAGGACGTTGTTGATCAGTCCGAGCAGGTGGCGCTGCGCGCGGCCGATGCGCTCGAGCGCGTCGCGCTGGCCCTGCGTCACCGGACCGTGGATCTCCATCTCGATGAGCTGCACGTGGCCGGCGATCGCGTTGAGCGGCGTGCGCAGCTCGTGGCTCATCACCGCCAGGAACTCGCTCTTGGCCCGATTGGCCCTCTCGGCGGCGATGCGCGCATCGAGCTCCGCGCGATGCCGTTTCGCGTTGTCGACGGCCAGCGCTACGCGCCGCGCGAGCTCGAGCGCCAGCGCGAGGTCGGCGGGACCGTAGCGACGCCCCGATTCGGCGGCGATCAGCGTGAGCGCGCCAAGCGTGCGGTCGTGCGCGACGAGCGGCACGATGATCACCGAGCGGATCGCCAGTCTGCGGATGATCTCGAGATGCTCGTCGTCGATCGCGCCCGCGACGAGCAGCTCGTCGGGAACCTCCGGATACAGCGCCGGCTCGCCGGTGCGCATGACTCTCGGGCTGCCGGTGGCCGCATCGGGGTTCGGCGGATACCGCTCACTCAGCGCGCGCGCCCACTTCACCTTGTCCGGATCGGCGTGCGCGACGGCGATCGGCACGAGCGCGCTGTCGTCGCCGATGATCTCCACCAGGCACCAGTCGGCCAGCTCCGGTACCACCAGCTCGGCGAAGGTGTTGAGGGTGCGCTGATAGTCGAGCGACTCGCCGAGGACCTCGCTCGCACGAGCAAGGTACCGGGCCGCCTCTTCGGCTCGTTTCCGCTCGGTGATGTCCTTCCATTGTATCGCGACTCCGTGGTCGGGCAGCGGATAGCAGAAGAGCGAGGACCACTGGGTGCCGTTCGGGCTTCGCGCCTCGAACGAGTATGGAATGCGCTGCGTCGCCGACCGCCGCATCCCGCGCTCGAGCTCCGTCCCCACGGCCTCCGGATACACGTCCCAGACGACCCGGCCGATGAGCTGCTCGGCGCTGTGACCCGAGGCGCCGAAGACCTGCGCCGCCCTCGCATTGATGTAGCGGAAGCGCCACTCGGAGTCGTGGACGACGAACGGGTCGTCGATGCTCTCGAGGATCTCGCGGGTGAACCGTTCGGAGCGCTCTGCCTCGGCGCGAATGGACTCCGCCTCGAACAGCGCATCCTCCAGCCGCGCATTGGTCTGCTCGATCTCCTCCATGAGCGTCTGCGACTCCTCGCTCTGCGCCTCGAGCTCGAGCGCCTGTTCCTGAAGTGTCTGATTGAGAACGTCGAGCTCGTGTGAGCGAGCTTCGGCCGCGGCGCGGGCCGCCGACTCGGCGGCGAGGCGCGCTGCCTGCTGCTCCGCCGCCCGGCGTTCGGTCAGGTCACGAGTGACCTTGGCGAATCCGACGACGTCGCCGCGCACGTCGCGCAGCACCGTGACGATCACGTTCGCCCAGAACCGGGATCCATCCTTTCGAAGACGCCAGCCTTCGTCCTCGAACCGGCCCTCGCTGGACGCGACGCGGAGCTGCGTCTCGGGCTTGCCCGCTGCGATCTCCTCGGGTGGATAGAACACCGAGAAGGGCTGACCGATGATCTCGTGCGCCTGATAGCCCTTGAGCTGTGCAGCGCCGACGTTCCACGTCAACACGTAACCGCGTGCGTCGAGTACGAAGATGGCGTAATCGCGGACGCTCGCGACCAGAAGGCGATACAGCTCGGCGGGTTCATCTGCGTGACCGCGCTGCCCCGGCGCGCCCGATTCGTGCGCGTCGCGCGACGAGGTCATCGAGCGCACATGCGCAGGGGTGCGGCGAGAGAAGACGAGGCCGGCGTACGGGTCATCGGTCGCACGGGTGGTTGTCGACGGCGCGAGCGCACGATGATAGAGAGACGTGGAAATGGACGCCAGAGCGCCGAGCCCGGCTGGCCACGCGGGGTGTCCCATAGTATTGTCGGCCGATGTCGCCGACTGCTGCAGCACCCCGTCTCGTCGCGCTCGATTGGGGGACGACGTCGCTGCGCGCCTACCTGCTCGGTGACGGCGGTATCGTGCTGGAACGGCGAGCGGAGCCGTTGGGGATTCTGAACGTACCGGAGCGGGACTTCCGCGCGGTCTTCGACCGGATCGTCGCCGAGTGGCGCGGCAGCGATCCGATGTTGCCTTCGATTGCGTCCGGGATGATCGGGAGCGCCCAGGGATGGATCGAGGCACCATACGCGAGCCTCCCCGCGGACCTCGGCTCCGTGGCCAGGTCGCTCGCCATCGTGCCGACGGTCGGCCTGAGGATCGTGCCGGGTCTCGCGCAACGCGGACGCGCGCCGGACGTGATGCGGGGCGAGGAGACGCAGCTGTTCGGCGCGATGGCCCAGTCGGCCACGCTTTCCTCGG
>Ga0066652_100001547_pt1 | contig 12013 bp, 7 predicted proteins | sample GraSoiAngelo_101_FD_71413 | JGI IMG/M metagenome (GOLD analysis project Ga0066652, IMG submission 71413) | Grasslands soil microbial communities from the Angelo Coastal Reserve, California, USA - 14_0903_02_30cm | ecosystem: Environmental > Terrestrial > Soil > Grasslands | place: USA...
ATCTCCGCACGTGTCGACGCCGCCGACGTGTCGGTGCAACGCGTCGTCCCTGCGCAGGGTGAGGCGCCGACCGCAGCGTTCGTCCCGATCACGTCGCTCGGCAACGGCGACGTGCGGGTGGCGACACTCGCGGTGTCGCAGCCCGCGAACGAGGCGCTCGCCGCGCAGCGCCAGGTGCTGCAGCGGCTGTTCCTCGCCGCACTCGCCGCACTTGTCGTCGTCGCGTTGCTCGCGGTCGCACTGGCGCGGCGGATCGCCGAACCGGTCCGCAGGCTGACGGTCGCGGCCGGCCGGGTGCGTCGCGGCGACCTCGACGCCACCACGACGGTCACCTCCCGCGACGAGGTCGGCCGGCTGTCGCGGGCCTTCGACGCGATGACAGCGTCGCTGCGCGGCCTGACCGCCGACCTGCGCGCGACGGCGGCCGAGGAGGCGGCGGTGCGGGCCCGGCTCGAGACCGTGGTCGCGTCGATGAGCGACGGGCTCGTCGTCACCGACGCAGCCAACGCCGTGACCTCGGCCAACCCCTCGGCGCTCGCTCTGCTCGGACGCGACGAGCAGTCAGTGGTCGGTCGGCGGCTGGAGGACGTCGTACGGGTCGAGAACGCCGACGGCCGGTCGGTCCTCGGGCGCGCCCTCGCGGGCGGTGGCACCGTCGACGGCGAGCTGGTGTGCCAGGGCGACGCGAGGGTGCCGGTGCGGGTGGGGATAGCACCGCTTGCTGACGGTCAGGGGCGCGTCGTGGTGGTGTCCGACCGGCGGCGCGAGCACGAGGTCGAGCGGATGAAGACCGAGTTCCTGGCCAACGTCTCGCACGAGCTGCGCACACCCCTGACGCCCATCCGCGGCTACGCCGAGCTGATCGCGCGCCGGCCGGAGCTGACCCGCGAGCAGGTCGAGGGCTTCGTCGACGAGATCCTGGCCTCGACCCGACGGATGAGCCGTGCGGTGGAGCTGCTCGTCGATGTGGCGGCTCTCGAAAGCGGTGAGGTCGAGACCGACCGGGCACCCGTGACGGTGCGCTCGTTCGTCGACGCGCGGGTGGAGAAGTGGAAGGAGCGCTACCCGCACCGGGCGGCCGACTTCAAGCGGCGTGTCGCCGGAAAGCTCCCCGCGGTCGACATCGACCGGAACTGGGTGGCGCGCGCGCTTGACGAGCTCGTCGACAACGCGGTCAAGTACACGTCGGAGAACACCGCGATCACCATCGTCGCGGGGCCGGCCGACGACGGGACGTCGCGGGTGCAGGTGGGCGTGCGGGACAGCGGACCGGGCTTCGAGCCGGCGATGCTCGGCGAACTGGTGGGCGACTTCTCCCAGGCCGACGCGTCGGAGACCCGGAGCGTCGGCGGTCTCGGCCTCGGGCTGGGGTTCGTCAGCCGGGTGGTCGAGCGGTTCGGGCTGGAGCTCCTCGTGGACACCGAGCCGGGCAAGGGCAGCCATTTCATCCTGATGCTGCCGGCGGCCGCCGAACCGCCGACGCCGCCAAAGCCGCGGCTCGCCCGCCGCCCGCGATCTAGGCTCGGCGCGTGAGCTTCCGCGTCCAGCCCCCGCATCTGCCGCGGTTACCCGCGCGCGCCCGGCTCATCGCCCCGGTCCTGATCGCGATCGTGCTGCTGATCGTGGCCATGACGGCCTTCGTCGGCCTCTACACCGACCTGCTGTGGTATCGGTCGGTCGACTACTCCGGGGTCTTCACCCGGCGGCTGACCACGCAGGTCCTGCTGTTCGTCGTCTTCGGCGCGCTGATGGCGATCATCGTCGGCGTCAACATCGTGATCGCCTACCGCAGCAGGCCGCCGTTCCGGCCGCGCTCGCCCGAGCAGCAGCAGCTGGAGATGATCAGCGAGGCGATCGCCCACTTCCGGCGCTGGGTGTTCGTGGCGGTGCTGCTCGTCGTCTCGTTGTTCACCGGCGCCGCGGCCGCCGGCCGGTGGTCGACGTTCCTGCTGTGGCGCAACGGCGTCGACTTCGGGGTCAAGGATCCGCAGTTCCACCGCGACGTTTCCTTCTACGCCTTCACCTACCCGATGCTGCGGTTCTTGCTCGGAATGGCGTTCGCGGCCGTCATCGTGTCGCTGCTGGCCGTGCTGGTCGTGTCGTACCTGTACGGCAGCCTGCGACCGCAGACACCGGGACCGAAGGTGACGGCCGCGGCACGAGCACACATCTCGGTGCTGCTCGGCGTCTTCGTGCTGCTCAAGGCGGTGGCCTACTACCTCGACCGGTTCGGGGTGAACTTCTCGACCCGGGGTTTCGTCGACACCGGGGCGTCCTACACCGACGTGCATGCGGTGCTGCCGGCGAAGACGATCCTCGTTTTCGTCGCCATCATCTGTGCGGGCCTGTTCTTCGCCAACGTGCGGATCCGCAACTGGCGGCTGCCCGCGATCGCCTTCGGTCTGTTGGTCGCGGCGGCGGTGGTCATCGGTGGTGTGTTCCCGCTGCTCGTGCAGCAGTTCTCGGTCCGCCCGAGCGAGGCGGACAAGGAAGCTCCGTACATCGCCCGCAACATCCAGCAGACCCGAACGGCCTACGACATCCAGCCGGACGGCAATGTCGAGACCCGGGAGTACGCCGGCGAGCCACAGGGCGACGCCAAGGACACCCGCAAGGACACCGCCACGCTGGGCAACGTGCGGCTGCTCGACCCGCTGGTGTTGCCGGACACCTACCAGCAGCTGCAGGGGTTCAAGAGCTTCTACAGCTTCCCGCCGAGCCTCGACGTCGACCGCTACCAGGTCGGCGGGCGCGAGCAGGAGCAGGTCGATGCGGTGCGCGAGCTCGACGTCTCCGGACTTCAGCCCGGTCAGCAGTCGTGGATCAACACGCACCTCGTCTACACCCACGGGTTCGGTTTCGTGTCGGCGGGCAGCAATACGGTCGGTGCCGCGGGAACGCCGGTCTTCACCCAGAGCGACATCCCGCCGCAGGGTGATCTGGCGAGCGACTTCGAGCCGCGGATCTACTTCGGGGAGCAGTCGCCGTCGTACTCGGTTGTCGGTGCGGGCAAGGGCTCCCCGCCTCGTGAGCTGGACTTCCCGAACAACTCCGGGACCGGCCAGCAGAACACGACGTACACCGGCAAGGGTGGCGTCGGCATCGGGTCGACGTGGCGGAAGCTGCTCTACGCGTTGCACTTCACGGACAAGAACCTGCTCTTCTCCGGCGGCGTGAACAGCGCGTCGAAGATTCTCTACATCCGCAACCCGCGCGACCGGGTGGCGAAGGTGGCCCCGTTCCTCAAGCTGGATGCGGATCCCTACCCCGCGATCGTCGGCCAGCGCATCGTCTGGATCGTCGACGGCTACACGACCACCGACGGCTTCCCCTACGCCGCCCGCACGTCGCTCTCGGAGGCGACGGACGACACGTTGAACCAGCGGCGGGGCGGCGCGCGCAAGCCGGCCGGCCAGGTCAACTACATCCGCAACTCGGTGAAGGCGACCGTCGACGCCTACGATGGCACGGTCACGCTCTACCAGTGGGGGACGCGCGACCCGGTGCTGGAGACCTGGAAGAAGGCGTTCCCCGGGATCATCAAGCCGACGTCGGACATGTCACCCGAGCTGCGAGCGCACCTGCGCTACCCGGAGGACCTGTTCAAGGTGCAGCGGGAGCTCCTGACCAGGTACCACATCACCGACCCGCACGCGTTCTACACCGGCACGGACTACTGGAAGGTGCCGGACGACCCGACCAGCCCGAAGTCGCCGCAGCCGCCGCAGCCGCCGTACTACCTGACGATGGCGCTTCCCGACCAGGTGACTCCGTCCTTCCAGCTCACCTCGGCGCTGTTGCAGAACAACGGTCGCAACCTGGCGGCGTTCGTCTCCGTCGACAGCGACCCGGCGTCGTCGACCTACGGGCAGATCCGGATGCTCCGGCTCCCGAGCAGCTCGCTCATCCCCGGGCCGGGGCAGGTGCACAACGACTTCCGGTCCTTCCCGCAGGCGTCGCAGCAGATCTCGCTTCTCGACCAACGCGGGTCACAGGTGACCGAGGGCAACCTGTTGACGCTGCCGCTCGGCGGTTCGTTCGTCTACGTGGAGCCGATCTACGTGCGGTCGTCGGCAGCGACGTCGTTCCCCACGCTTCAACGGGTCCTGGTCTCCTGGAACGGCACGATCGCCTACGAGCCGACGCTCGACCAGGCGCTCGACGTCGCGTTCGGGGCGAAGGCGGCGGCGCCGCCGGCGCAGGGCGGAGGGTCAGGCGGCGGCACGAGGGGCGTGAGCGCACAGGTGCGGACGCTGGTCGCCCAGCTGGAGGCGGCTCAGGCGGATGCCCAGGCCGCGCTGCGATCCGGAGACCTGACCGCGTATGCCAAGGCGGAGAAGCGCATCGCGACGCTCATCGCGCAGCTCAGCGCGGCCACCGGGGGCTGAACTCGCGGTTTGCCCGCGTTTACCGGCCCGACCTATAGTTGAGAGCACCGACGCGGGGTGGAGCAGCTCGGTAGCTCGCTGGGCTCATAACCCAGAGGTCGCAGGTTCAAATCCTGCCCCCGCTACCAAATTCGCGGTCCGCCAGATGCGCATTTTCTGGCGGACCGCGGTCGTTTCCGGACCTACTGAGGCCCCCGGACCAGGATCGATTCTGGTCAGATTCTGGCGAGGGCGACCTCAGGGCTGAAAACCCAGAGGTCCAGGATCGGAAGCGGTTACAAACGCCCAGGTGAGCCGCGTCCGGACGTCGGCTCTCGCGGCGTGGTCGCCGTCGACGAGGCCTGTTTCTGGCCTGAACTGGCAGTAGCTGTTGCCTGGGTAGGCCCGAAGCGGCACGAGCGGGACGCAGTCAGGGCTGAGAACCCAGAGGTCAGTCGGTCGTCAGCACTGGGCGGCATACGGCCCATTCGTTTCTGTATTAGTGACCATGCGGCGTTGGCTGATCGAGAAATGTCGGTCCCGATGGCTATGACTCTCGGCAACGATTCGAGAGCCTCGTCGGCCATGACTGGGGTTTGGTCGTGGGTTACCGAGCGGCCTTCGAATGGCCCGAGCGCGTTCGCCGCTTCGTCGCCTTGGGAGGAATCCACCTCTGGGCGCGCGACGGCGGACCAACATTGAAGCTGGCGTTTGCTATATGCGAGTCGGTATCAGCTGGAGTCAGAGCTGGCATTACCGCGCGCTCGGGGCATGTGCGCCCCGTTCCCCGCGGATGGGATCAGGGTGGCGTTTGGCCGGGTCTGACGCGCCCCCGGTTTCGTGGGCACGGGCAACGGCTTGGAGCGGTCGCCTCGCCGGGGCTTCGTCAGGATGCGGCCGATCTTCGCGCTCGATCGCCCCGGTGTGCCGCTCGCTCGTGTCGAGGAAAGCGTGATCAGGGGTCCGTGCTCGACTGCCGCGACGGCTGAGCGTGCCGTGCGATGACGTGCTCCATACTCCCGCGCGTCGATTCGGGCTGCCGAGGGACGCTCGGACCCAGGCTCGCCGGGCGCTCGGCGGTCAGTTCGCGCAATCCCCACAGACCGGCTGCGATGACCCAGATGGTGGCCAGCGTGGCCCCTACGGAAGCGATCACGATGACCGCCCGGTAGCCGATCACGCCGCCGGCGACGCCGCCGATGATGAGCCCGAGGCTGCCCAGTCCGACTGAGACGAACCGCGCCGTACCGGCGACTCGTCCTTGCATCTCCTTGGGCACGGAGGCATGTCGGATCGCGACGGCATGGACGCCGGAGACGTTCCAGCTCGCGTACCAGACGAACATGCCGACCGCGATCGTCAGGTTCGCCGCAAGTCGGCCGCCCCCTGCCAGGGCGATCAGCAGCATCCCCGGCCCCGCCGCGAGCTGGCTCACGACGATGCACCGGCCGACCCCGAGGCGCGTCGCGACCGCCGGAGCTGCGAGCGCTCCGCTCAATGACCCGAGACTGGCGAAGGCGAAAGTCACGCCCAGCGCGAGGCCGCTGAAGTGGTGCGTTCTCAGCGCGAAGAGGACGAACACAGCATTCAGTTGGTTGCCGAACAGGTTGCCGAATCCACCGGCAAGCGTCAATGCCCGTACGAGCGGCAGCCGCCACAATGTGACCCAGCCGGCGGTGAGGTCGTGTCGAATCCTCGAACGCCCACCTGCCTGGGGCGTCGTATGTGGAATGCGAACCCGGCGAAGAAACCACGCTGACATCAGATAACTCGCCGAGTCAGCGATCAGTGTCAAAGGTGCGCCGACCAACAGCACGGCGGTACCGGCGAGGCCGGGCCCAAGGAGTGCGCCGGTCTGCTCGACGCTGATGAGGTTGGAGTTTGCGTGGGTGAGTTCTGCACCGCTCACGAGGTCGGGCAGGGTCGCCTGATAGGCGACCGTGAAGAGGACGGAAAGCGCGCCGACCGACAAGGCGACGGTCAGCAGAAGGGCGTAGGACAACCTTCCCGCCAGCCAGGTCGCGGGCACCGCGGCGACAAGCAGTGCGCGTGCCACGTCGCAGCTGACCATGACGGTCGTGCGATTCAGTCGGTCAACCAGCACCCCCGCCGGTATCCCCACCAACAGCCACGGGCCGAACTGCGCGAAGCCGAGCAGGCCCATCTGAAGGGAGCTCGCATGTAACAGCGTGGCCGCGGTCAGGGGCAGGGCAAACATCGTCACGCGCGAGCCGAGTACGGACACTCCCTGAGCCGCCCACAGCCGGCGGAACATGCGGTTGCGCCACAACGTCCGGCGGCTAGGTCGCTTCAGCACGTGCATTCCTCGGCGGCGGGACGGTGAGTGGCTGAGCGGAGGTGCTCAGGGTCTCCGGGGTCCCGGAGTGCGATGGACTCGGCTGTTGCCCCGAACTGCGGCGACGGGCGACGACCACGCCCACGAGGCACATCGCACCGCCGACCAGCGACAACGGCGGCGGCACCTCGTCAAGTGCTGCCCAGCCCAGCAGGACGGCGACGAGCGGACTCAAGTACGTGAGCGCCCCGAGACGTCCGACTGTGGTGCGGCTCAGCGCGAAGCTCCAGGTAAGGAAGCCAACCGTGGTCGGGCCGACGCCGAGGTACGCCGTCCACAGGACCGCCCGACCGTCGTTGGCGCGAGCCTGCTCGACCAAGCTGGGCGCGAACGGCAGGCAGACGATCGTCGCGGCGGCACAGCCCAGCCACGTGACGACCAGCGGCGAGACACGTATCAACAGCGGCTTCTGGATCGTCACGGCAGCGGCGTAGGCGAAGGCAGCGAGGATCAACAGGGCGATGTCGGCCGCGCCGTCTGTATGGTGTGCCGTCGTCGTCGCTGCAATCAGGCCGCACCCTAGGAAGGCGGTTCCGTACCCGGTCACAAGTCTCCTGGAGAGCCTCTCGTGGAGCAGCATGCCCGCAGCTGCGGCGACCAGGATCGACCCACTGTTGATCACGAGCGACGCCGTTCCCGCGTCGACGTGACGCTCGCCGGCGTTCAGGGCCACGCTGTAGACGCCAAGCCACAGCACGCCGAAGCCGGCCACCCCCGCAAGATCGCGGCGCGACGGCCATGAAACTCGTCTGGCGCGCGCGAGTGCGGTCAGGATGACGAGGCTTACGAGCAGTCGCTCGAGCGCCATCGGCCCCGGTGACAGGTCGTGGCCGGCTGAACGGATCGCGACGAATGCCGAGCCCCACAAGGTGACGCTGATCAGCCCGGCGACGAGGCCGGCGACGTCGGACGTCACTCAGCAGTCGCAGGCCGCGGCCGTCGCCGGTCCGGTGAGCGGGTCAAGAGGCCGCTGCCCGAGTCCGGCAGCGCTCTCGACGGGCCGTCCCTCCCGCGCCCAGTACTCGAGCCCGCCGATCATCTCCTGGACGGCGTAGCCGAGGCGCGCGAACTCGAGCGCGGCACGGGTGGCACCGTTGCACCCCGGCCCCCAGCAGTACACGACGACTGGACGGTCGCGGCTGAGGAGCCCGGGTGCACGGTCGCGGATCTGCGCGGTCGGCAGGTGAACCGCCGCGGGGAGATGCCCCTGCGCCCAGGCGACGTCGTTGCGACTGTCGACGACGACCAGCCCGTCCGGATCCGCTGCGAGTGTTGCGGCGACATCGGATGGGTCGGTCTCGAAGCGGAGCTTGGCCGCGAAGTGGGCGACGGCGTTGGCGCTGGCGCGGCTGTCGGTCGCGGTCATGCAGTCACTGTCGTGGCGCCGCGCGTCCCGCGCGAGTGGCAGAATCGACAATGTTCGGGTAAAATCTGCCACCGGCATTGGGGGTGGGTGGCGTGGTCCGGGACGTGGTCGCGATCGTCGCCGAGCCGGTGGCGGCGTTCGAGCTCGGCGTTGTGTGCGAGGTGTTCGGTCTCGACCGCTCGGGTGACGGGCTCCCTCGCTTCTCCTTCGCGGTCGCGGCGGCCCGTCCTGGTCTTCTCCGCACCTCGAGCGGTTTCGAGATCAAGGTGAAGCGCGGGTTGCAGCGGCTCGGGGCCGCCGACCTGATCGCAGTCCCCGGCTGGTCGACCGACGGTGCGCCGGCGCCGCCCGCGCTGATTGCCACCTTGCACGCCGCGGTGGCGCGTGGAGCGAGGGTGCTCGGCATCTGCTCAGGGACCTTCCTGCTCGCGACGGCCGGCCTCCTCGACGGCCAGCGGGCCGCGACGCACTGGCGGTATGCCGCGCGAATGGCCGAGCTGTTCCCGGCGGTGGACGTAGACGCGGCGGCGCTCTACGTTGACACGGGCCCCGTCGTCACGACCGCAGGAACGGCTGCGGCGATCGACGCCTGCCTGCACTTGGTGCGAGTTGACCACGGTGCGGCAGTAGCGAATGCGATCGCGCGGCGAATGGTGGTACCGGCGCACCGCAGCGGCGGGCAGGCGCAGTTCATCGAGTCAGCCGTGCCGAACGACGACGACGACCAGTTCGCCGCTGTTCTGGACTGGGCGGCGCAGCGACTGGACGCGCCCGTAACCGTGGACGCGTGGGCAGCGCAGGCATGCATGTCACCGCGGACGTTCGCGCGCCGGTTTCGCGCCGCAACGGGTACCACTCCCCGGCAGTGGCTGATCGACCAGCGCCTCCTGCAAGCACAGCGCTTGTTGGAGGACACCCGTCTGTCCGTGGAGATCGTCGCTCGAGCCGTCGGGTTCGGCTCCGCGGACGCGTTGCGGCACCAGATGGCGGCTCGCCGCAGTACGACGCCGACCGCACACCGGCGAGCCTTCGCGACGGCGGCTGTCGATGGCGCTGCCACGGACGGCTCCCACGCATCCCCTACCAGTTCCGTCGCATCCGCGCGACGAAGCGGGTAGCCGGAACGGGGCCTGGACGCGACGTCGCGCCGCGGGAGCACCAGCGACGCCGGTGGACTGTCCGGCCTCGTTACGAGCAGGTCCCGGAGCGGAAGGCCCTTCCGGCATTGCTCATCGCGCGGTCGTGGCGCCTTCACCAAGATGTTGTCGACGCCTTCGCGGACTCGCTCCTTCCTGTGGCAATACCGCTATGGGCAAATCGTCATACGTGACGCAGACAGCCGGGTGAGCTGACCTCCTGCGCGCGGGCGCCAATCAGTCGCCGTTCACGGTGGCTCGTTCGTATTCGACCTGCTCGAGGGGATTGCCGTCGCCGAAGTCGTGGGCCCGGACCGCGCCGGATTCGCTGAAGCCACATTTGGCGTAGAACCTGCGCGACCGGGCGGTGTCGCGCAACGTCCACAGATGGATCCGGGCGAACCTCTGATCAGATGCCTCGCGCAAGGTTTCGGCCATCAACGCCAGAGCCAAGCCGCTGCCCCAGCTTTCTGGATGGCAGTAGAAACTGTAGATCTCGGCGTACCCGGGCCGAGCGCCGGATGAGAGAAAGAAGGACAAGGCGGCCGGGCGGTTGTCGAGGTCTGCGACCAGGATGGTGCCCGCTTCGTCTGCAATCCTTTTCTGCCATCGAGTGCGCCTCTCATTGACGGCACGTCTGGCGAACTCTGGTTCGAAGAACGGAGAGTAGGCGGCCTCCCATGCGGCGGCGTGGATTTCGCCCAACAGACGCCCCTCGTCCGACCGGGGACGACGAACCTCGATCACCTTCCCAACCGTAGTCGGGACGCAACTGAGTCGCACGTTACAAGGAAGTTACGTGCAACATGATCCGCGGTCCTGCCGTCACCTCTGCATCTGCCCTCACACCAGGCAACCTCACCCGGTCAGTTGTACGAGTTAGCCACTCGATCGCGCCGAACATGTTGCGGGGGTAATCGCGCGTCGACGACTGCAACCCGCCGGGCGGAGTTTTTAGACATCGGAGTCGACGCGTCCGTCGGCTGCCCCGACTACCTTGAGCGCCGCGAGTTGGTCATCCGGGTTGAGGGGTTGCACCGCCCGAGAAGGCGGTGGACGCGAAGCCGCGCCACGTTCTCCGGGCGCTTGAACCGGGAATAGATGAAAGTGCGGCGCGGCCAAAATGATGGGTTGATTCCGTGTGCCACCCGTGACGGACGCGGACGGAGAGCTCACGTATCGGCCAGTCCTCGGTGGGGTGCTGCGCTCTCCGGGTCGTGAAAGTTGCGCCTCCTACCCGGTAGCGGCGTTGCCGACCCCCGCACGGGGCCGGCAACGCCGTTGAAGCTTGTCTCAGAGGACGACGAGGCCAGTTGGGGCTCCGCCAGCCGGCAGCGCGACAGGCGAGTTGGACAACTCGGTGAGGTTTCCGCCGTCGACGGCGAACGTGCTGACGAGGTGGCTGCTTCCGCCGGTGACGGACAACGTCGAGCCATCCGGTGACAGCCGCGCGTCGACCGCCCCGGCCCCGTTGTTGAAGGCGGTGGACCCGAGCAGGGTGAGGGATCCCTCAACGTTGATGGCATACCGGGACAGGCTCGCCGACGCAGTGTTGACGGTGAACAGGTACTTGCCGTCGTGGGTGATCTCGACCCAGCAGGCTGCGGTCTGGTTATCCGCGAACGGGGAGTCGCCGATCGAGGTCAGCACACCGTCTGGGCCATCCCGGAAGGCGGAGACGCTGCCTTGGCCGGGTCCGGCGTGAGCGTTACTCACGAACAGCTGCGACGGGTCTGTGGGACGGAACTCCGAGCCGATCGGGCCGAGGGACTGGGCGGGGAACGGCGAGCCGGCCGCTGCGGTGAGACGACCGTTGGCCCCGACAGTGAAGCTGTCGATCAGAGAGGTGTTGTCGCGGGTGCCGACCAGGCGGTCTCCGATGCCGTTGAACAGGACGTCGCCAACCGCGGAGCCCTCGGGGACAGCAACCACCGATTGCGGGATCGGGATCAGTGTGCCCGCGGGGTTCAGACGGAAGCCCGCGTAGTTGCTGCCGCCGTTGCCGATGTTGGCGACATAGACGATGCCCCTGGGCGAGATGGTGATGCTGACGGGTTCAACACCTCCCGAGGGCACGGGCGAACCGACAAGACTCGGCGTGCCGTCGGCGCCGATGCGCAGGACGGAAATCTCACTGCTGCCGGCGTCGACCGCGAGAAGGTACCGCCCGTCCGGGCTCGCTTCGATCGCACCCTGTGAGCCGAGGCCCGCGCCAAGACCGGCACCGCCGATAGCCACTGGCGATACGGCTGCCGGCGTGAGCGAACCGTCCGCGTGTCGGTCAAGGACGTCGACGGTGTTGGTGCCGGCCGTGTTTCCGTTCACGTAGGCGTGACCGACGACGGGCGAGCCCGTGTCTGCCTGCGCTGTACCTGCGGCGGAAACCCCTGTGATGGACACGACCGCGGCGACCGCGGTGCTGCCGATGCCGAGACTGGTGAGCCTTCTCATGACTTCCCCTTGGGTTGAGGGGGATCGCTTTGGACCCCTGGTCGGTCGACAGCAAACCCCGGCGACTCGTGTCGCGGCCACAGCCAACCGGCCCCCGTCACAGCCACGTAAGACCTGGCTGACAACCCGCGTCCGGGCAGCCGTCCGCTGCGCCGCACCCAGACCGTCACGGCGGCGACGTCACTCCGACGTAATCCTCGGACCGCTATCGGATGGCGTGAGCAGCGCGTTGAGCGGGTGTGAGCATTCAGACACCCGCCGCTCTCTCCGCGACGTCGCGCGAATGGGCCTGGCAACAGGCCGCCGCGTGCCGCGGCATGGACGTCGAGGTGTTCTT
>Ga0066652_100001549_pt1 | contig 12001 bp, 11 predicted proteins | sample GraSoiAngelo_101_FD_71413 | JGI IMG/M metagenome (GOLD analysis project Ga0066652, IMG submission 71413) | Grasslands soil microbial communities from the Angelo Coastal Reserve, California, USA - 14_0903_02_30cm | ecosystem: Environmental > Terrestrial > Soil > Grasslands | place: USA...
TGCCTTTCGCGCCGACCCGGATTGGATCGCCGCCCGCAAAGCGTCGGAAGACAAAGCCGGCGGCTCGCTCACGACAAAGGTGGATTCAATGTTCATGAAACCAACCGATTATTCGCCGTCAAAATGAGCACGCAAACTTCACGGCGCGCGTTCATTTCTGGCCTCTCGCGCGGAGTGGCATGCGTGAGCATCCTGCCAGTGGCGGCAACACGGCTTATGGCACAGGAGAAGAAACTGGGATTCGCGCTCGTCGGCCTGGGCAGTCTCAGCACGAACCAGATCGCCCCCGCGCTGCAGAAAACGAAGCTCTGCAGGCTGGCGGCCATTGTAACGGGCACACCCGCCAAAGAAAAAATCTGGGCTGACAAATACAAAATCCCACAAAAAAATATCTACAATTACGACGACTTCGACCGGATCGCGAACAATCCGGACATCGATGTCGTTTATGTGGTGTTGCCCAACGCCATGCATGGCGAGTTCACGATTCGCGCCGCCAAGGCCGGCAAGCACGTGCTCTGCGAAAAGCCGATGGAAGTGTCCGCCGAAAAATGCCAGGCGATGATCGATGCCTGCAAGGCGGCAAAAGTGCAGTTGGCGATCGGCTATCGCTGCCAGTTCACGCCGCATCATCTGGAAATGATGCGCCTGGCGAGCCAAAAAACTTTCGGGCCCGTGAAATTAATCGAGGCGAGCTTCGGCTTTAGGATCGGCGATCCCAACCAGTGGCGATTGAAGCACAGCCTCGCTGGCGGCGGCGCCTTGATGGACGTCGGAATTTATGCCTTGCAAGCCTCGCGCTACGTGGCGGGCGAAGAGCCAATTGAAATCAGCGCCACCGAAACGAAATCCGATTCGGTCAAGTTCAAGGAAGTGGATGAATCGGTCGTCTGGTCGATGCGCTTCCCAAACGGCGTCATTGCGAATTGCGCGACGACGTATCTGGTGAATGGCATGAACCGTGTGTGGGCCGGCGCCGAGAGCGGCTGGTTCCAGCTCGATCCCGCATACAGCTACAGCGGCCTTAAGGGACGCACCAGCAAAGCGGAACTCGATTTGCCGCAGGTGGACCATTTCGCAACGGAGATGGACGATTTTGCAGATTGCATCTTGAGCCGGCGGCAGTCCAAAGTCTCCGGTGAGGAAGGGCTCCGCGACATAAAATTGACGACCGCAATTTATCAATCCATTCGTGAAGGAAAGGCGATAACATTATGAGCACTCCAATTTATCCGCGCAGCCCGCGCGAAATGATGGACGGCTGGGTGCACCTGCCGCGTTTCGTGGACAAGATTCGACTGCACTTCGCGGGGAAGCTGCCGCCAGATTACCAGGAGAATTTCACCAAGGGCTTTGACGGGTCGTGGCTAAAGGCGGCGGGAGTGACCGCCGAGCAGATGATCGATGTGGTGAAGAACAGCGTCAGCGACGGCGAGGTGTGCGATTGGGTCCGCAAAAACGTGAAGAAATCGGCCACCGAAAAGGCGGAGTTCAACAAATTCGTGTTGAACCGCGGCACCGAGCCGGAGCCCGAATTGCAGGCGCGCTTGAAGATGCGCAAGGAGCAGGCCGGTTTGGGCCATCGCGCCGACGTCAGGACCTTCGTGGATTTCATCGATGCCGACGAGAAGCGCATCTAGAGAGCCGCTCCGTAAGCCCTAAGTTGGTTCAAAGCTTGCTGCCAATCAGCCGATGAAGCAGCGAATCCTGGTGGTGGATGACGAGCCGCAGATGCGGGAACTGCTCAGCATGTACTTGACCCAGAAGGGGTTCCAGGCGGCGGCAGCGGGCACTGCGGACGAGGCTCTGCGGAAAATTCGCGAAAAGCCAGTGGATTGCGTGGTGCTGGACATCAATCTGGGCGGCGAGGACGGGCTTCAAATACTGGCTAATTTAAAGGCATTTGACCCAAAATTGCGGGTAATCATGCTCACGGGAATGGGTTTTGTGGAAGATTTTCTTCAGGAAGCTCAGCAAAAAGGCGCCGATGGATACGTCAGCAAGGCACTGCCGCTGGATGAGCTGGTGCTGGCGCTTAAGAAAGCGCTTGGGACCAAAAAACACCCCGAAGCCGCCCGCGCTTAGGAGTCCCCTTTCACCTGTCCCGAGCCGCTTTTGGGGCTAATTGCAAACCGTTTGCAAATAGATTTTCCCGCTGTATCTTGCCTGCATGAGACAACTTTGGCTGGCGGTCTTCGTCGCCTTTGTCGCTTCGGCCCATTCCGCCGAAGCCCGCAAGCTGAAAGTCCTCACCAGTTTTCTTCCGGTCTATTGCTTCACAGTCAATATCACTGGCGATCTCGCGGACGTCGAAAATCTGCTGCCGCCTGGGGCGACTCCGCATGATTTCCAATTATCGCCTCCCGATACCCGCAAGTTTAACGCCTCGGACCTGCTGATCGCCAATGGCTTGGGCGCTGAGTCGTGGCTGGACAAACTCGTGCGACAGGGAACGAAGCAAAAGCAGGTCGTGCTCATATCGGCTGGCCTCGACAAAGGGACGAATCCGCACATTTGGCTCGACCCGGTGCTCGCGGCTCACGCGGTCACAAATATTCTGCGCGCATTGCAAGCGGCTGATCCGCCCAACGCCGAAGGCTATGCAACCAACGCGCGCACGTTTGTCCAGCGGCTGTATGTGTTGGATCGCGATTATCAAGAAGCGCTGGCGCCTGTGAAACGGTCGTCGATCATCACCTATCATGATGCCTTCCCGCATCTGGCGCGGCGATACGGATTGCGCATCGCGGGCGTCGTGGAAGAGACAGCGGAGGTCGAGCCCGGGCCGCGGCATTTGGCGAAGTTGCGACAGATTGTCCGGAACGAAGGCGTGAAGGCGATGTTTACCGACGCCGAACATCCGCAAAGGCTGGCGGCACAGCTTGCGGATGATTTCGGCGTGCGCATCGCCGCGTTGTATACGATCGAGAATGGCGAACTGAATCGCACCGCGTACGAAGAAGCGATGCGCAAGAATTTGATCGTGCTGAAAAATACATTAACCGACCATGCATCTGCGAACGCCAAATAAGGAAGAACCCCTCGCTATCGAAATAACCGACTTGCGGCTGACCCTCGCGGGCGTGGCGATCCTGCAGGGTGTGAACCTGAAAGTGCCGGCCGGGCGGCTGGTCGCGTTAATCGGGCCGAACGGCGCGGGCAAGACCACCCTGCTCCGCTGCATGCTCGGACTCCAACGAGATTACTCCGGCGAGGTGAAGCTGTTCGGGCAAGCGGGGCTCAAGCGCGTGCTGCCCCGCATCGGCTACGTTCCGCAGCGATTGAACCTGGAGCGAACGTTCGTTTTGAGCGTGCGCGAATTCCTTTGCCTGCGTCTGCGGCAGACCCGCTCCTGGTTCTGGCGATCGCATCGGAGTAACGACGCCGCCTTGCGCGGCTCGCTCGCCGAAATCGGCGTCGAGTCGCTGCTCGACCGTCCGCTCGCGAATCTTTCCGGCGGCGAACTGCAGCGCGTATTAATTGCTTATAGCTTGCTGACAAATCCTGATCTGCTGCTGCTGGATGAACCAACCGCCGGCGTTGATCTTCCCGGCGAGCAAACCTTTTATGACCTGATCGGTGAAATCCACAAGAAGCGCAGGATCACTGTCATGCTTGTGTCGCACGACCTCTCGATGGTTTACCGCCACGCGGATTGGATTTACGCGCTGAACGGCGTGATTTGCTGCGAAGGCCCGCCGCAAACGATCATGAATGCCGAATCCTTGAAACAGGCCTACGGAATCCACGTTTCGCCGTACGAACACCATCATCATGGCCATGACCATCACCATCACTGATAATGTTTAGCGAACCCTTTATGCAACGCGCGCTGATCGCGGCCCTCTGCCTCGGGCCGCTGTGCGCGTTTTTGGGCGTGTTCGTCACGGCGCGGCGCATGGCGTTTTTCAGCGACACCATTTCACATGGCGCCCTGGCAGGCGTGGCGATCGGTTTGTGGCTGGGTTTTCCTGATCCGACGATTGCGCTGATCGGTGTAAGCTTGCTGGTCGCGGGAGCGATTTTTTGGCTGAAGGAGAAAACGGATTTGCTCACGGACACCATCATGGCGCTGCTGCTGTCCGGATCGGTGGCGCTGGGCATCATCATTCTGAGCCTGCTCAAGCGCCGGCCCGGAGACATCCATAATTATCTCTTCGGCGACATCTTTGCGATCCGGTGGTGGGAAGTCGGGCTGATTCCGGCGCTGGTGCTGGTGGTCGGGGTCGGGCTGTTCCTGATGCTGAACCGCGTCAGTTTGATCACCGTGCACGAAGACCTTGCGCACGTGAGCGGCGTGCCGGTGCGCTTTATGAATTTTCTGTTTATCGTGGTGCTTACGTTGACGGTGGCCGTCACGATTCGCTTGCTCGGTATCATTTTGGTGACGGCGCTGATTGTCGTGCCGCCTGCCGCCGCGCGAAACCTGAGCCGCAACTTGCGCCAGCAGATCGTGCTCAGTTTTGTGTTTGGCCTGCTGGGCGCCCTGGGCGGGACCGGGTTGTCGTACCAACTCAACCTGCCCTGCGGCCCCGCGATCGTAATGACGTGCATCGTCCTCTTCATCATCTCGCTGCTGCCGCGTACAGCCTTGCGCCCGCGTCCGGTATGAAACGCAAAACGCCACAACCCGAGTTACCGGATCTCGCGCAGAAATTGCGCCGCGGCGCCCGCAAGCTCACGGGCCCCCGTCAAGCCATTCTTGACGTCCTCCGCCGTCAACACCGGCCGTTGAGCATTAAAGATATTTTTGCAGCCCTGCCCGCCGACGATTGCGATCTGGCAACCGTCTATCGCTCGATGCACTTGCTGGAAACTCTGCACATGGTTAAGCGTTTCGACTTCGGCGATGCCGTGGCGCGTTTCGAATTGCTCACCGAAGGCGACGACGGCCACCACCATCATCTGGTGTGCACTAATTGTTCGGACGTTGTCGAACTGGAGGAATGTTTTCCCGATACGCTGGAAAAGAACATCGCCTCGCGCAGCGGTTTCAAACACGTCACCCACAAACTCGAATTCTTTGGACTCTGCCCGCGTTGTCAGTAAAGTGCTGGCATATGCGATGGTTCATTTTTCTTTTGCTCGCGCTGGGCGCCACGGTGCGCGCTGAAATCGTCTCGAAGGCCGTCGAATACAAGGAAGGCTCCACCACGCTTGAAGGCTGGTGGGTCCACGATGATTCAATCCACGGCAAACAACCTTCCGTCCTCGTCGTCCACCAATGGAAGGGTCTTACCGATTACGAAAAGAAACGCGCCGAGATGCTCGCGAAGCTCGGCTACAACGTTTTCGCCGTCGACATTTACGGCAAAGGAATTCGACCCGGCGATCCAAAAGCTGCCGCCGCCGAAGCAGGCAAATACAAGAGCGATCGCCCTTTGCTCCGCGCCCGCGTCAACGCCGGCCTCGATCAACTAAAGAAGTTTTCGCAGACGGACCCGAAGAAGATCGCGGCCATCGGCTACTGCTTCGGCGGAACCACAGCTCTCGAACTCGCGCGCAGCGGCGCGGACATCGCCGGCATCGTGAGCTTCCACGGGGCGGTGGGGCCGGCTGCCTCGGGCAAGCCGATCAAAGCCAAAATCCTCGCGCTGCATGGCGCGGATGATCCATTCGTGCCGCCGGATGAAGTGAAGGCTTTCGAAGATGAAATGCGCAAAGCCAATGCCGATTGGCAATTGGTGGCCTACGGCAATTCCGTGCATTCATTTACCGATTGGAACGCGGGCAACGACAATTCCAAAGGCGCCGCTTACAACGAAAAGGCGGACAAGCGTTCATGGGAAGCCATGAAAGACTTCTTCGCCGAAATCTTCCACTAGCGCCGCGCCGGCCTGAACAGAGCCGCCCGCGTCGGCAACCGGCTGGGCCGTTCGCCAGTTGCGCGCTCGACGCTCGTAGTCGAGATTGTTGCGGCTCCGCAAACATGGGCGATGAACTGGAACAGCTTCGGGAACGAAACGCCGAACTCGAGCGGGAACTAGCCGAGAGCACCGCCGCGCTCGCAGCCGTCCAACGCGAATTCGACCACTTCGCCAATTCTGTGTCCCACGATTTGCGCGCGCCGCTGCGGCACATCGCCGCCTTTGCCGGGATGCTCGAACGCATTGGCCTGGGCACGCGCGAGGAGAGCGAACGCTCCGCCGTGCAGGCGATCAAAGAAGCCGCCGATCGCATGAATCAGCTCATCGACGATCTGTTGCGGCTGTCGCGCGCCGGCCGTGCCGAACTCCATCGCGCGCCTGTCCCGCTCCAGGACGTCGTGCGCCAGGCGCAAAACGATCTGGCGCCCGAAGCGCTCGGCCGCAAGATCAACTGGCGCATCCATCCGCTACCGATCGTCCAGGCCGATCCACCGTTGTTGCGGCAGGTGTTTGCGGCGCTGCTCAGCAACGCCATCAAGTTCACTCGCCCGCGCAATCCAGCCGAGGTCGAAATCGGCGCGCGCGAAGAACGCGGGCGCTGGGTCATTTACGTCCGCGACAATGGCGCGGGGTTCGATCAAAAATTTGTCGGCCGTCTGTTCGGCATCTTTCAACGCCTCCACAGTGAGCGCGAATTCGAAGGCACTGGCAGCGGTCTGGCAGTCGTGCGCAAAATCATCGCCCGCCACGGCGGCGAAACCTGGGCCGAAGGCTGCTTGAATGAAGGCGCCACGTTTTACTTCTCGTTGCCGAAAGATTAGCTGCACTCAATCGGGTGGCATGGACTGCGGCGGCAGAGCGAAGCGCAGATGCCGCTTTGAATCCCCCGCCACTTGCATATCGCCCAATCCGACGTATTTTATCCCTAGTTCTCCGCTCCTGAGTGTTTAATCGCGGTTTTTTATGAGGTCGCGACTTTCCGGACAGGGCGGAAACGGCGGTGAAGTCGTAAATCGTTGATGGACAGGATGTTACGGGCAGAATGGCGAGCAGTTTTTGACTTCGGCAAAGGCGTAGGCCAGCTTGCGGCAGGCATGTTTTTCAAAAAAAGCGAGGTTGCACAATTAGGTAAGCGCGAGTAATAACCGACAGTTTGTTCATGGGCAAAGCGTTGATCATAGCCGAAAAACCCTCGGTCGCGGCGGATATCGCCAAGGCCATCGGCGGCTTTTCCAAGGAAAAGGACTTCTTCGAAAGTCCCGAATACGTGCTTTCCTCGGCGGTCGGTCACCTGGTGCAATTGGCAGTTCCGGAAGGGCATGAAGTGAAGCGCGGCAAATGGAGCCTGGCGAACCTGCCCGTGATTCCGCCCCATTTCGATTTGCTGCCCATCGAGAAATCGCAGGACCGCCTCAAGCTGCTGGCGAAGCTCATCAAACGCAAAGATGTGGACCTGCTCATCAATGCCTGCGATGCCGGCCGCGAAGGCGAACTGATTTTCCGTTACATCGTGCGCTACGTCGGCAGCAAAAAACCGATCAAGCGCCTCTGGCTGCAATCCATGACGGCTGGCTCGATCCGCGATGGGTTCAAGGCTTTGCGCGAAGACCGCGAGCTGCTGCCGCTGGCGGATGCTGCAGTCTCCCGGTCCGAAGCGGATTGGCTCGTCGGCATCAACGGCACCCGCGCCATGACCGCCTTCAATTCCAAGGGCGGCGGCTTTTTCCTGACCACCGTCGGCCGCGTCCAAACCCCCACCTTGGCCATCGTCGTCGATCGCGAGGAAAAAATTAAACGCTTCGTCTTCAAGGACTACTGGGAAGTGCTCGGCACCTTTGGCGCGAAAGCGGGCGAATACGTCGGCCGCTGGTTCGACGAAAATTTCCAGAAATCCAAAGAGGCCGAAGGCGCCGACCTGAAGGCCGAACGCCTTTGGGACCAGGCGAAAGCCGAAGCCATTCGCGCCAAGTGCGAGGGCAAGACCGGCGTCGTCACCGAAGAGAGCAAGCCGACCACGAGCCTTCCTCCGACGCTCTACGATCTCACCAGCTTGCAACGCGATGCGAACTCGCGTTTCGGGTTCTCCGCGTCCACAACCCTTAAAATCGCCCAGGCGCTCTACGAAAAACATAAGGTGCTGACCTATCCGCGAACCGATGCGCGCGCCCTGCCGGAAGATTACATCCCCACCGTGCACAGTACCTTGGAGATGTTGGTCCACACCCCATACGCGATGTTCGCCAACCAGATCCTGCAGCAGGATTGGGTTAAGCCGAACAAGCGCATTTTCAACAACGCTAAAATCTCCGATCATTTCGCCATCATCCCCACGTCCAACGAACCGAAGAACCTTAACGAAATCGAGGCCAAGCTCTACGACATGGTCGCCAAACGCTTTCTCGCGATCTTCTTTCCGGCCGCTGAATCGCTCGTCACCACACGCATCACCCGCGTGATGGACGAAGCCTTCAAGACCGAAGGCAAGGTCCTCATGAAACCGGGTTGGATGGCCGTTTACGGCCGCGAAGCCGAGCAGGACGAACAATCGCCTACCCTGCCGAAGGTCGAGCCGAACGAAACCGTGAACACCATCAAGGTCGAGGTCAACGCGCACCAGACCAAGCCGCCCGCTCGCTTCACGGAAGCCACCCTGCTCACCGCCATGGAAGGCGCGGGCAAATTGATCGAAGACGAGGAATTGCGCGACGCCATGCAAGCCAAGGGTCTCGGCACTCCAGCGACCCGCGCTGCGATCATCGAAGGTTTGCTTTACGAAAAATATCTTCTGCGTAATGGCCGTGAATTGGTCCCGACGCCGAAAGCCTTTTCGCTCATCGCCCTGCTCCGCGGACTGCAGCTTCCGGAATTGATCGCTCCCGAACTCACTGGCGATTGGGAATTCAAGCTGCGCCAGATCGAACGCGGCCAACTCCAGCGCAAGGAGTTCATGGACGAGATCGGCGGCATGACCAAGGCGATCGTCTGGAAGACCAAACAGTTCCAGGGCGATACCATCCCCGGCGATTTCGGCACGCTGAAAGTCCGCTGTCCCAAATGCGGCGGTGAAGTCCGCGAAACCTACAAGACCTTCCAATGTGAAAAAGGCGATTTCTCGATTTACAAAATTCTAGGCGGCCGCATGCTCGAGCCCGCCGAAGCCGAGGAACTGATCACCAACCGCACCATTGGGCCCTTGCAAGGCTTCCGCAGCAAAGCGGGGAAGCCTTTCGCTAGTATTCTGAAACTGGGCGACGATTTTAAAATCCAATTCGACTTCGGCCAATCGAACGAGAGCGATGAGCCGGTCGATTTCAGCGGCCAGGAGCCGGTCGGCAAATGTCCAAGCTGCGGCGCGAATGTTTACGAGCACGGCATGTCCTACATCTGCGAGAAAGCCGTCGGCAAGGACCGCACCTGCCAGTTCCGGTCCGGCAAGGTCATCCTCCAGCAGGCCATCGATCGCGCACAGATGCAAAAGCTCTTGAGCACCGGCAAAACGGATCTGCTCCCGCGCTTCATTTCGAAGAAGAACCGTCCCTTCCAGGCCTTCCTCGTCGTGAAAGACAAGAAAACCGCCTTCGAATTTCAGCCGCGTCCCGAAAAGCTCGGCCAAAAGGGCGCCCGCGGCGGAAAGCCGAAGGAAGAAGAGAAATACGATTTCACTGGCCAGGAACCCATCGGCAAATGCCCCAAATGCAGCGGCAAGGTTTTCGAGACCGCTAACAATTACGTCTGCGAAAATGTCCAGGCTGAAAAGAAGCCCTGCAAGTTCAAGTCCGGCAAAACCATTCTCCAGCAGCCCATCGACCGCGAGCAAATGGTCAAGCTGCTTTCCAAAGGCAAGACCGACGTCATGGACAAGTTCGTCTCCAAGGCCGGCAACAATTTCGCCGCCTACCTCGTCGTCAATGAGGACGGCAAAGTCAGCTTTGAATTCCCGCCCCGTGAAGAACTCGAAGCCACCGGCACCTTCGGCCGGAGTTAGCTCCCTCTTTCCTGATCCTCCCAATTCCTAATCCTGCTCCTGCTCCTATCCGCGCTCATCCCTGTTCTCCCGTCAGCTTTCGCGCCAGGATTTCCTTGGACATTCGTTATGGGTCATTGGACATTTGATTGCGATTGAGCACGGAAGCCAAAGACAAACACGTTCACGACTTCCTCCAACACCTCTCCGTCGAACGCGCCGCCTCGATTTACACCCAGCGCAACTATCGGCAGGCGTTGACCGACTTTTCCAAATGGCACAACCACGAGCGTAAATCAGATCCAAACTGGAAATCATTGGACCGAGACACTTTTCGCGCCTACCTCCGCTACCTCGGCCGCCATCAACTCAGCCGGGCCGCCACGCAACTCCGCTTCAGCGCCCTGCGCTCCTTTTACAAATTTCTCATGCGTCGCGGCGTCGTCGAGCAGTTCCCCATCAGAGGCATCGCACTCCCCAAACTCGCAAAACGTTTGCCGCGCTTCCTCACACCTCAACAAATGCTCGATCTCCTCCGCGCACCCTTGAAAGAGGTAGAGCGAGGCGTCCCCGCCCAGCCACAGCCACCCGACACCGCGCGCGATCCAATCCAAAATCCAAAATCCACAATCCAGAATTCTAAGGCGATCGCCTATCGCGACGCCGCTATTCTCGAAGTCATTTACTCCTGCGGCCTCCGCATCAGCGAACTATGTGGCCTCAACGCCGAGGACATCAGTCGGAACCAGCAATGCATCCGCGTCCGCGGCAAAGGAAAAAAAGAACGCCTCGTCCCCATCGGCGCCCCCGCCCTGCAGGCCATCGAAACGTATTGGCGCGAGCTCTCACAGCCGCCCACCCCAGGTATGCCCGTCTTCCTCGCGCATCCGAACAAGCCCGGACCAATGTATCCGCGCCTCGTCCAACTCCGCCTCAAGCGCCACCTCGCCGCCGCCGGTCTCGATCCGAACCTGACCCCCCACAAACTCCGCCACAGTTACGCCACACACATGCTCGATGCCGGCGCCGATCTTCGCAGCATCCAGGAACTCCTCGGCCACGCCCACCTCGTCACCACTCAGGTCTACACCCACGTCACTACCGATCGCCTCAAAAAGGCCTACGACAAATCTCATCCCCGCGCCTGAGCGGCACGCCCAAATCCCCATTTTTCGCGTAAATTCGCGTATTTAGCGGTTTAAAAACTTTTTTCAACTATTTCGAGAGTTGGACAGTTTTTGTCCTACCCTCTCTGCGAAACTTCCATCCGTAAACAGGCCGTCCGGCCAAATGCACAGTGAGGTTCGCCGGACAACCTGCAACGCGGTGCTCCGCGTCGGGGCGGAGCGCCGCGACATCGTTTTACATTTGACAACCACAAATGGACCGCATACATTATCAGCACCATCCCCGACGCCAGAAGTGTCTCTCGCCAGAGCCACGTACGGCCAACCACAACCATGACCTTTTAAATGATGAATACTGAACTGCTTTGTAATGCTGAACCGCACCGGGGCTATGCCGCCAGACCAGCCGTAGCCGTCGTCAACCCGCCAGCATTCACAAGCCGTTTCACAAACCCTTCACAAGCCAATTACAAACCAATCCACAAACCAATTACAAACCAATTACAAACCGTTCACAAACCGATACAAGCCGATTACAAACCCATACAAACCGATACAAACCAATTCACCCTTATGAAAACTGAAACCATCACTCACAAACCAAATCCACTCGATCCTCTCTTCAGCAGCCCGAACCCAGCCGACACGGCCCTTGCCCCTTCCGCGCCGGATGCTCTCCCCAAAACCCCGGTCTCCCTCGAAGTGCCCCCATCCCCCAGCAAGCGCCGCAACGGAAAAATCGCCCGCCTCCCCAAACCCGTTCGCGACGTCATCAATCGCATGCTCTTTCAAAACATCTCCCAGGACAAAATCGTCAAGGCGCTCGACGAACTGCGCATCGTCGTCAACCAGCAGAACATCTCCAATTGGAAGAATCGGGGCGGCTACCGCGAATGGTGCCTCGCCCAGGAATACGCCACTCACCTCCGCCTCCACCAGGACAACCTCATCGATCTCCTCCGCCGTCACGACGCCTCCGAACTCCCCGAAGTCGGCCTGCAAGCCGCTGCCACCCAACTCTCCCGCTTCTTCCTCACCCCCGC
>Ga0066652_100001550_pt1 | contig 11999 bp, 9 predicted proteins | sample GraSoiAngelo_101_FD_71413 | JGI IMG/M metagenome (GOLD analysis project Ga0066652, IMG submission 71413) | Grasslands soil microbial communities from the Angelo Coastal Reserve, California, USA - 14_0903_02_30cm | ecosystem: Environmental > Terrestrial > Soil > Grasslands | place: USA...
CGGCGCGCAAGCGCGCTAGTGAGAGTCGTCGTTGCGTCCTGGCTTGCAGGTGGCGTGACGCAGCCGTCGTAGCTCGGCGGAGCGCTCACCCACGGCGGTCAGCGCACGGGCCTCGCCCGAGTTCCACGAACGCCACGCCCCGAGCTCCTGCCGCCGTGCCAGCGTCCTCGATGCGGGCCCCCATTCACGGAGCAGGAGCGACGCGGCGGCGCACCGCGCATCGGCGTCGAACGGATCGCGTCGCTCGCGCTCGCTCGGCGGCGCCAGCGTCGCACGAACTGCGAGTGGGACCGCGTCGCCGCTCAGGCTGGCGAGGTATGGCAGGTCGAGGTGGTACGTCGCCGTGTCGACACGCGCGATGTTGAGGCGGGCGACGATCAGATCGGGCACGGCGACGTGCAGTCCGATCAGAAGCGTGAGCCCGGCCACGACGCTTCCCGCGACGAATGGCCGTCCTCGGCCTCGCAGCACAGTCGCGGCGAGCAGCGCCAGCACGATTGCGAGCCAGCCCATGAAGACCAGGGCGTACAGCCGCTCGGTGGTGAGTCCGTAGTACTGCACGTACAGCCGCATGCGGAGCGCCGCGGACGCGATCATCGCAGCGAGCAGCCCGACGATCGGGAGCGACAGCACCGTGTGCCGTCGCGCGAGCGCGGGCTCGGGGGCCAGCGAGGCACGCGTCGCGAGCAGCAGCGGGACGACGAGCGCGACGACCCACACCATCTGGAAGAAGCCCTGTCGTGCGTACTGCGCGGCGGTGAGGCCCGTCGTCGCATGCAGGAACCGCTCTCCGCCGAAGAACCAGCCGAGCTGCGTGAGCACGTACGCCGCGAACAGCACCGTCAACGTGACGAGCGCGGCGGTGAGATCGAGCATGCCGAGCGCGATGGGGAACCGGTCTGGCGCGCGTCGCAAGGTCGGCGATTCGACGAGGGCGCCGTACGCCCACCCGCCGGCGATCCACGCACAGAAGCCGATCAGGAAGACGTGCGAGACGATCGTCGCGACGTCGAGATCGGGAAGCGAGACGAGACTCGCGAAGATCGGGTCGGCGCTGCGCAGCAGCGAGCCGAAGACGAGCAAAAGCGCCGTGACGATGAGCGTGAGGCGAAGCGTGGTCCGCGCGCGTCCGATCGCGCCGGCGCGACGGTCGCCGGAGAACAGCTCGCGCAGCGCGAGTGGCACGATCCCGCGCGCCGTCGCCAGCACGATCGCCAGGCCGGCCCACAGTGTGTCACGAAGACGGGGCGCGGTGATGGCCTGGGCGGGGTCGCGCAGGGCGATTCCCGCGAGGCCGAGCGCCCCCATGGTCGCGACGAGATCGAGGAAGCGGAGCGCGCCCGCGTCGCGCCAGGCGAGGCAGGAGGCGAGAAGAACGGCGATCGCGAGCCAGATGACCGCCTCGGTCGACACACGGCGGCCAGCGCTCCACACCAGCGACAGCGCGGCCAGGGAGAGCACGGCGACCCAGATCGCGAGGCCGGGCCCGGGGGGCCCGTCGCGAAGAAGGGCGTCGCCGGAGAGCCCGAGCAGCGCTGCCTGCCAGAGCAGCGTCTGCACCGGCGGGTGATCGGGCCGGGTGCGGGCACTGCGCGTCGCGGCCGGAACGTGCTCGCGGTCCTTCGTCGCGAGGCCGGGGTCAGCGGGAGTCGTCATGAAAAGCACTTTACAACACAAAGTAAGTTCGCGCAAGGCCCGGTTGTGCCCTGGCCGCGCGCCGTCACTGAGCGGCGTGCGCGACCGTACCGATCCCGAGTGGTCCCCCGCGCGCATCGCGCGAACAGCTTCAGGGGAGTCGCGGCGCAAACTATCTTGTGAGACGCTCTACCTCGCTCGCGTCCCGTGTGCGTCGCCCGCCGGACGCGCTGCCTGCCCGCCCTAGTCGGTCCACATGAAAGTCGGATTCATCACACTCGGCTGCGACAAGAATACGGTCGACAGCGAGCGCTATCTCGCGCAGCTGGCGGATCGCGGCGCCGAGTACACCGACGATCTGGCCGACGCCGAAGTGATCGTCATCAACACCTGCGGCTTCATCGACGCGGCGAAGAAGGAATCGCTCGACGCAATCGTCGAGGCGGGCCGAATGAAGGATGACGGCCGCTGTCAGGCGGTCGTGGCCGTGGGATGCATGGTGCAACGCCACAAGGAGGAGCTCGCCGAGGCGCTTCCCGAGGTGGACCTCTTCCTCGGCTCCTCGGAGATGGATCGGCTGCTGCCCGAGCTCGAGGCGCGCGGATTGATCGAGGATCAGCCGGTGGCACACCCGGGTGTGCGGTTGTTCACCGGCGACGTCCGGCACATTCGCTACCTGAAGGTGAGCGAGGGGTGTGATCATGGATGCGCCTTCTGCGCCATTCCGCTGATGCGCGGCAAGCATCGCTCGTTCGCGCTCGACGAAGTGGTACGCGAGGCACAGCTGCTCGAGGCGCAGGGAGCGCGCGAGGTGAACCTCGTGGCGCAGGACCTGGCGCACTACGGTCGCGATCGGCGGGACGGGTTCACGCTGCCGGAGCTCCTCGAATCGCTCGTGCGCGAGACCGGAATTCCGTGGCTGCGCATGCTCTATCTCTACAGCTCGGGAATTACCCCCCGGTTGCTCGAGGTGGTGGCGCGCGAGTCCCGCATTCTCCCGTACCTCGACATGCCGATGCAGCACGCGTCGGACTCCGTGCTCGCGCGCATGCGGCGCCCCGAGCGCCAGCGGACGATCCGCGATCGTGTGCGCACGATTCGCGATGTGGTCCCCGACATCGCGATCCGGACGACGTGCATCGTCGGATTTCCCGGCGAGAGCGACGAGGATTTCCAGCAGCTCATGGGCTTCCTCGAGGAGATCCAGTTCGAGCGCGTCGGCGCGTTCACGTACTCGCCGCAGGAGGGGACGCGCGCCGCGGAGATGCCCGACGACGTACCCGAGTCGGTGAAGCGCGAGCGGCTGGAGCGATTGATGGAGCTCCAGCGGCAGGTGACCGCCGAGCGGTACGAGCGGTTCGTCGGACGGACGGCGCGCGCCATGGTGGACCGCATCGTGGACGGTGAAGCGCAGGCGCGCACGGTGTGGCAGGCCGACGACGTCGACGGCGTGACGTTGCTCGACGGTGCGGAGGCACTCGCGCCGGGCACGATCGTCGACGCCGTGATCGAGGGGATCGAGGACGACGTCGACTTCCGGGCGACGCTGCTGCGCGTCGTCGACCGCGCCGTCACGACGGTCGCGCCGCGCGTGCGCGCGCTGCCGGTGGTCGGCGCGAGCATCGGGAGCTTCGGTCGGTGACCGATGTCGTCGCGGGGCGCCCTGCCGCGGCGTCACGGGCGTTGATGGCGCGCGCGAGAGAGCTGTTTCCGGGAGGCGTCAGCTCACCCGTGCGAGCGTTTCGCGGCGTCGGCGGAGAGCCCTTCGTCGTGGAGCGCGGGGCAGGGGCGCGCATCTGGGACGTCGACGGCAACGAGTATCTCGACTACGTGCTCTCGTGGGGGCCGCTCGTGCTCGGTCATGCGCCGGCCATGGTGCTCGATGCACTGCGCGAGACAATGGAGCGCGGCACGAGCTTCGGCATCCCGACCGGGCTGGAGGTCAGGCTTGCCGAGATGGTTCGCGCGCGCATGCCGCACGTCGAGATGCTGCGGTTCGTCTCGAGTGGCACCGAGGCGACGATGAGTGCGCTGCGTGTCGCGCGCGCACACACCGGGCGCGACCTCCTGCTCAAGTTCGACGGCTGCTATCACGGCCACGCCGACAGCTTCCTCGTGCGTGCCGGCTCGGGGGTCGCGACGCTCGGCCTCCCCAACTCACCGGGGGTGCCGGCGGCACTCGCCGCGCTGACGCTCACGGCGCCGTTCAACGACGTGGCCGCAGTGGAGGCGCTCATGCGCCAGCACGCCGATCGCGTCGCGGCGATCATCGTCGAGCCGGTGATCGGCAATGCTGGATTCATCCCGCCCGATCCGGCATTCCTTCCGGCGCTGCGCCGCATCGCCGACGAGCACGGCACGCTGCTGATCTTCGACGAGGTGATGACCGGCTTCCGCATCGCGTTCGGCGGCGCGGCGGAGGCGTTCGGCGTCACGGCGGATCTGACGACGCTCGGCAAGGTGATCGGCGGAGGTCTGCCGGTCGCGGCGTACGGCGGCCGGCGCGACCTGATGTCGCAGGTCGCACCCGACGGGCCGGTCTATCAGGCGGGGACGCTGTCCGGGAACCCGCTCGCCATGGCGGCGGGAATCGCCACGCTCACGGCATTGACGCTGACGCTGCACGACCGCATCGCGCAGCGCACACGCGCGCTCGTCGAAGGCCTGCGCGGGATCGCGGCCCGCCAGGGGGTGCCGTTCACCGCGGACTGCGCCGGCTCGATGTTCGGATTCTTCTTCCGCACCGAGCCGGTTCGCTCGTTCGCGGATGCGCGCACGTCGGACGTCGAACTGTTCAAGCGGTTCTTCCACGCGGCGCTCGCACGAGGCGTGTATCTGGCGCCGTCGCCCTACGAGGCGGGATTCACCTCGGCCGCACACGGCGACGCGGAGATCACGCTCACGCTCGAGAGGTTGGATGCCGCGCTGGCCGAGGCGCGCGCATAGCCTCCGCCGCGGCGCAGCGCTCGCGTTGGCGGTAGCCGCGCTCGCGGCTGCGTGCGCAACGGCGAGACGTCGCGTCGGCACGACGACGGTCGCGTCCGCAGGGGATGTCGATCGGCCGGTCCGCAGCCCGCGAGATGCCTCGGAGCGCACCGTGCGCATCCTGCTCGCCTCGAGGCAGTCGTCGGTCCACCTGTCCGCCGCCGGCGGATGGCGGATGTTCGCATCCGATGGCGTCACTCCGCTCGCCGTGCCCAACCCGGGCGAGCGCTGGATCCTCGAACAGGATGGCCGGCTCGTGAGCGCCAGGCGCGAGGACTCGCGCCCCGTGCCGCTGCGCGACGCGCCGATCGTCGTTCGTCCGAGCGATCCGGGAGGGACGCTCACGTTCAACGGCCGACATTGGCGCGGCGAGCTGCTCGTCGCCACGGGCGACGACGGAGTGGTCGTCGTCAATCGTCTGCGCATGGACGACTACGTACGCGGGGTCGTGCCGCTGGAGATCGGCACGACGTCGCCGGGCGATGCGGCGGCGGTGGAAGCCCAGGCGGTGACGGCCCGCAGCTACGCGGTCACTCGCCTGGGCGACTCGCGTCGCGGCTTCGACCTGACGGCGACGACGCAGGATCAGGTCTACGGCGGAGCGGACGCCGAGACGCAGGTGGGAAACGCATCGGTCGACGCGACACAGGGACTCGTGCTCCTGTACGGCGGCGCCGTCGTCAACGCACCGTACCACGCGAACTGCGGCGGCAGCACGGCGGCGCCGCAGGACTCCTGGCGTGCCTCCGCCGAACCGTATCTCCAGCGTGTGAGCGACCAGATTCCGGGGACGAATCGCTACTACTGCGATCAGGCGCCGCACTTTCGGTGGACGCGCACCTTCGGCGCCGACGAGCTGCGCGACGCAGTCGCACGATACGTGCGCGCGCTGCCCGGAGGCGCGGGCGGGATCGGTGTGGTGACGAACGTGGCCGTCGCCGCGGTGACGCCGGCCGGACGTGTCGGCACGCTCACGGTGGACACCGATCGCGGACGCTGGTCGCTGCGCGGCAACGAGATTCGTGCGGCACTGCGCTCACCTGCTGGCGAGTTGCTGTACAGCACCTATTTTTCCGTCGACGTCGTCTCCGGCCGCGGCGGTGTCGAGCGGCTGATCCTGAACGGCGGCGGCAACGGACACGGTGTGGGCATGTGCCAGAGCGGCGCGATCGGTCGAGCTCGCGCAGGGCAGGACTTCCGAACGATCCTTCGCACCTACTATCCCGGCACCACGATTGGCACGATCCAGTGATCCGCAGATGGGCGCCGCGCCGTTGCGCATCGGCGTCGTGGGCGCGGGTGCGATCGCGCAGATCGCCCATCTGCCCGTGCTGTCGAAGATGCGCGGCGTGGAGCTGATCGCGCTGTGCGACAACGATCGTCCCAAGGCGCGTGCGCTCGCCGACCGGTTCGGCATCCCCGACGCGTACACCGACATCGAGGATCTGCTCGAGGCGGACGGGCTCGAGGCCGTCGTGATCGCGACGCCGAATCATCTGCACGAGCCGCACGTGCTGAGCGCGATCGCGGCGGGAATGGACGTCCTGTGCGAGCGGCCGATGGCCATGACGGCGCGCGGCGCGGAGCGCATTCTCAACGCGGCCGCCCGGAGCGAGCGGAAGGTGCTCGTAGCCAACAACCACCGATTCCGAAGCGACGTGCAGGCGCTGTCGGGATTTCTGCGCGGCAACGAGCTGGGGAAGCTCACGGGGATCCGCGCTGGCGCCTATCACCATCGGCGCGCCGATCAGGGGTGGCGCCAGCGGCGCGCGGAGTCGGGCGGCGGCGCCTTCTTCGACTACGGACTCCCACTGCTCGACCTCGCGCTGTGGCTCGCGGACTGGCCTGAGCCGGAGCGCGTCGTGGCGCACATGGATCGCGCAGCAGGGAAGAACGCGGTCGAGGAATCGATGCTCGTGCACGTCGGGTGCGCGAACGGCGCCGTCTTCAACTTCGACGTCGTCGGCGCGTACATCGGCGAGGACGAGCGCTGGTGGTTCGAGACGCTCTCGACGCGCGGGAGCACTCGGCTCGCCCCGCTGCGAGTCGTCAAGGAGCTCCACGGCCGGCCGACCGACGTGTCGCCGCGCGGTGCGGCCGCGCGCGAGAGTGCATTCATCCAGTCCTACCGCGCCGAGCTGGCGCATTTCGCCGCGGTGATCGCGGGCGATGCGGAATACGAGGCACCGGCCGATCAGGTCCTGCTGCACCGGGTCGTCGAAGGGATCTACAAGTCGGCCGAAGAGGAGAAGGAGATCCGGCTGTGACGTGGCGGTGGGGCGCGCGCCGCGTGTGGCAGACCGCGGCCGCAGCGCTGCTGTGGTCCACGGCGGTCGGGGCGCTGCGCGCGCAGGCGACGGGCGCCGTGACGCCAGCGCGCCCGGAGGCCGCGCCGGCCGGCATGTACGACCTCGACATCCTGCTCGTGACATTCGGACAGGGCGAGCAGGTGTTCGAGCGGTTCGGTCACAACGCGATCTGGGTGCACGATGTCGCGGCCGGCACGGACATCACGTACGACTGGGGCAACTTCAGCTTCCGGCAGCCGGCCTTTCTGCGCCGCTTCCTCACCGGCGACAACCGGTACTCGATGGAGGCGAAGGACGCCAATGCGATGGTGGACCTCTACCGTCAGCTGGGCCGCCCGATCACCCTGCAGCGGTTGAATCTCACCCCTGAGCAGAAGCAGCGTCTCCGAGACGACCTGCGTCGAAATGCGCTCGAGGAGAACAAGTACTACCGGTACGACTACTTCGTCGACAACTGCTCGACACGGCTTCGCGACGCGCTGGATCGCGTGCTCGGCGGCGCGCTGCGCGCCGCGACGGACTCGATCCGCACTCCGCTCAGCTATCGCAGCGAGAGCGTCCGTCTCACCGACGGCGACCGGCCGATCCAGACCGGCATCGACATCGCGCTCGGGCGCCCGGCGGATGAGCGACTGACCGCCTGGAAGACGTTCTTCATTCCGATGCGGCTGCGGGACGCGGTGCGGGGGGTCAGCGTCGCCGGAACCAGCGGTGGACGCATCCCACTCGTCGAATCGGAGCGGATCATCGAGCCCTATCCGGGGACGCCGCACATCGTCGAGCTGGGGACCGCACCGCATCTCGAATGGCGGCTGCTGGTCGTCGGGCTGGTGCTGGCCACGCTCGTGGCAGGAATCCGCATCATGGCGGTGAGTCGGCGGGGTGCGGTATGGGGGCTCGCGCTCGTCGGGGCCACGTGGTCGCTGCTCTGCGGCCTGATCGGCGTCATCCTGGTGCTCGCGTGGACGGCCACGCGGCACGTGTTCTGGTCGTGGAACGAGAATCTGTTCCTCGCCTCTCCGTTTTCGCTGCTGCTGGTGGTGCTGCTGCCGATGACATTTCTGCGCGGGCGCGCGACGGGCGCGACGCGGGCGGTGGCGCGCGGCGTGGTCGCGCTCTCGATCCTCGCTCTCGTGCTGGCGCTGATCCCCGGCGGGCAGGACAATCGCGCGATCGTCGCGCTGTTCCTGCCGGTGCATCTGGCCATCGCATGGGCCGTGCTGCGACCGGCCCTCGCCCCGCCGGGCGCGCCTCGGGCGCGCCCGGCGCCCCGGGCGCCCTAGTCTCCGCTCGAGAGACCGGCGGTGGTGTCGAACACGCGCGCGCCGATGAAGGTCTCGAGCAGCGCCGGATCGATCGTGCCTTCCTTCGCCTCCATCGCGAGGATGTCGAGCGCGCGGTCGCGCGGCACGGCGCGCTTGTACGGACGGTCCGTCGCGGTCAGCGCGTCGTAGATGTCCGCGATGGTCATGATGCGCGCCTGCACGGGAATCTCGATTCCCGTCACGCGGTTCGGGTAGCCGCGTCCGTTGAGCTTTTCGTGGTGCGCATACGCGATGTGCGGGATGGCGCGCAGCTCGCGCGTCCACGGAATCTGCTCGAGGAAGCGGTAGGTGTGGGTGACGTGCGATTCGATCTCACGCCGCTCCTGCTCGTCGAGATTGCCGCGCCGGATCATCAGGAACTGCAGCTCGTGATCCTCGAGGAGCGCTCGCACGCGCCCGTCGAAGTCGACGAAGGTGCGCTGCCCGATTGCCTCGAGGGCCTCGAAGCTCCCCTCGGCGAGCACGGTGGGCTCGTTGGCCTGGACGATCGTGTCGAGGAATCGGGCGAGCTCTTCGCGGCGCGTGCGCCGATCACACTCGAGCCGCGCGAGCCCCGCCTCGTACGACGCGCGCCCGCCCGTCAGCAGCAGCTCGGCGCGCGCGCGCTCGAACTCGAGCTCCGTTCGCTGGTCGAGGTACGCGAAGCGATGCCTGATCAGGTCGAGGTCGTGCGGGTAGAGCTTCTTTTCCTTCACGAGTACCTGCTCGCGGACACCGACCTTCCCGAAGTCGTGCAGCAGACCGGCGTAGCGCAGCTCCCGTAGCTGCTCGCGGGTGAAGGACACGTCGCGATACGGCCCGCTGCCCAGGCCGTCGACTGCCTCGGCGAGTGCTACGGTCATCGTGGCGACACGCCCCGAGTGCCCCGACGTCGCGGGATCACGTGACTCGATCGCCGTAACGGCGGCGGTGACGAATCCTTCGAACAGTCGCTCGATGTCCTCGTAGAGCCGGCCATTGTCGATCGCGACCGCCGCCTGCGACGCGAGCGCGCTGGCGATCTCGACGCAGCGCGCATCGAAGGGCACGACCGTGCAGGCGACGTGTTCGGCGGTGCTGAGCCGGGCCTCGGGATCACGCTTGCGGTTGATGAGCTGCAGCACGCCGATGATCTCGTTGCGGTGAGTCTTCATCGGGAGCACGAGCATCGACTTGGTGCGGTAGCCGAACGCGTCGTCGAAGCTCCGGTTCTGGCGGTACGTCGCGCCGTCGGGCAGGAGATGGACATCACCGATCACGAGCGGCTCGCCGGTGCACGCCGCGTAGCCAGCGAGGCTGGACGAGTCGATCGGTACCGCGTACGACGCGAATGGAATCGACGGCAGCGAGTGGTTCTGCGAGTGGGCGAACCGCAGTCGCACCGGGGCGCCGCTCTCATCGCGCTCCACGAGGTAGAGCGAGCCGGCATCGCTCTCGGTGACGCGTCGGGCGTGCGAGAGAATGAGAGCGAGCAGCTTTCCGAGATCGCGCTCGGCGGTCAGTGCCACCCCGATCGCGCCCAGTTCGGCCAGCTCGCGTCCGCGTTCCACGGCCGCGTTGCGGGCACGGCGCACGGCGGCGAGCGCCGCGGCGTGCCGGAAGGCACCCCGGAATGCGGCGAGCTTCGTGCCCGGCGATGCATCGCCGGGCACGAAGCTCGAGAGCAGGTCGATGGGAAAATCGTCACCCGGCTCGTCGTCGCCCCGCTCCCCGATACCGACGATGGCGATCAGCGCCGCGAGTGCGCGCAACTGCGCGCACGCACCGTCCCCCGCGCTCGCGAGGAGCGCGCGATCCAGCGCCAGCACCGTGGGGCGCTCGAGATCGAGCGCGTGCGGAACGGGGAGCGCGGGAATCGCTCGCACTTCCACGTCGTCGCTGCGGCGACCAAGCGGCGCGTCCGAGAGCGAGCTCCCGAGCGCGATGAGGAGAAGGGGTTTCATCGGGGACGACGGACGACGAGGCGGGAGACGACGAACCCGCCGACGCTCGAATGACGAGCGTCGGCGGGTGGTGTTACGAGAGCACGATCACGGGCGCGAGTTCACCTTCGCCATGCCCCTGCGGGCTGGCGTGTAGTCGGGGAACTCCTTCAGGACCGCGCCGAACAGCTCGACGGCGCGGGCCTTGTCGCCCCTGTCCGCCATGTCGAGCGCCTTGCCGTAGAGTACCGCCACGCGCATCGGGAGTCTCGTCGGCGTGGGCGATCCGGCCTGCTGCGCCCCGGCGGGTGCGCTCGCGTCTCCGGTGCGCGTCGACGAAGCCGGCAGCCTGAGTCCCGAGTTCAGCCGCGTCGCGAGCTGACCGATCAGCCCGAGGACGTTGTCCGACCGGTCCTGCACGCGATCGGTGAACTCGACGGCGCCGGTCTCCACGTTCACCGCACGCGCGTCGATGCGGAAATTGCCCTTCGGGTCGGCCATGAAGCCTCCGAAGATCATGTGCTGTGCGCCGAGCAGCTTTCCGACCTTCACCGCCGTCTCGCGATCGACCTGACCCGCGCCAACGAGCTTCTGCTCGTCGATGAGCTTCTGCACCTGGTCACGCTCGATCACGCGGATCGCGGTATTGGATGACATCTCCGTGATCAGGAAGTCGGGCACGCCCTTCGACAGTCCGTCGTAGTCCCGGGCGTCCTTCGTGAAGACGTTGTTGTTGAAGTACATGATCGCGACCGTCGGCCTGACGGCCTGCGCGGCGGCCGAGCCGAGCGGCGCGACGATGCCGGACACGGTGACGACCAGGATGGCGGTGCGGATAAGTCGGGTCATGGTCTCCTCCGAGACGTCACACGTGCAAAGACATGCCCTCTGCGGCGGCGATCACCTCGAGGGCGCGCCCGCGCCGAGCCACCATGGCCCGACACCGCTCCACGCAGCGATCGACTTCCTCGTCGGTCCGCTCGGGTCGATGATGGAAGAGCACGAGACGTTCGACATCGGCATCGAGCGCGAGCTCGACGGCCTGGTCATGGGTCGAATGGCCCCACCCCACGAACGAGCCGTACTCGCTCGAAGTGTACATCGTGTCGTGCACGAGCACGCTGGCGCCGCGGACGAACTCGACGAGCTTCTCGCGCCACCCGGGCGCGTCGTCGTATCGAGCCTCGGCGCTCAGCTCGTTGTCCGAAACATAGACGAGCGCCCGACCCCCCGCGTTTCCGGTCGAGAAGCGGTACCCCAGCGCCCCTCCCGGGTGCCGGACGGCGACGGCGGACACCTCGTACCCATGACCGGCCCGCCGCTCCTCGGCTAGCTCCTGGAACTCGATGCGCGCCTGAAGCTCCTCGAACGATACCGGGAACACGACCGGGGACATCTGGTCCCGTACGACGCGGCCGATGCTCATCTGGAGCGAGCGGGAACCCCAGATGGTGAACCGGTTGCCCTTTCGAAAGAGGGGCGCGAAGAAGGGAATCCCCTGGATGTGGTCCCAGTGTGCGTGGGTGAGAAAGATGTCCCCCGCGATCGGCTCGCCATTCCCGCGCGCGAGGAGGGCACGCCCCAGCTCGCGAATTCCAGTGCCCGCGTCGAGGATGATGAGCCATCCCTCGCCCGTGCGAAGCTCCACGCATGGGGTGTTTCCACCGTATCGGACCGTCGTCGGCCCGGGGGTCGGTATGGAGCCGCGCGTGCCCCAGAAAGTGAGCGTCAGGCTCATCGGCCTGCGATCACATTCGGACCTGGGCTCGCTTCTCCAGCGCGTCCCGGTTGGCGACGGCAATACGTCGCCGTTCGACGCGGATGAGGCCCTCCTGCTGGAACTC
>Ga0066652_100001551_pt1 | contig 11998 bp, 9 predicted proteins | sample GraSoiAngelo_101_FD_71413 | JGI IMG/M metagenome (GOLD analysis project Ga0066652, IMG submission 71413) | Grasslands soil microbial communities from the Angelo Coastal Reserve, California, USA - 14_0903_02_30cm | ecosystem: Environmental > Terrestrial > Soil > Grasslands | place: USA...
GTGACTGCTCTCACCCCCGGGCGTCCTTCACCCGGGTCACGAATGCCCGCGCCCGCGCCGTCAGGTCCGCGGCCCGGTCCGGGCCGAGCATGTCGGGGCTGACGAGCGCACCGCCCACGCTGACCGCGGCGGCCCCGCCCCGGATCCAGTCCCCCGCATTCTCGAGTGAGACACCACCTGAGGGCACGAGTCGGAGGAAGGGCAGGGGCGCAAGCAGGTCACGGACGAAGCCGGGAGCGAGCGCGCCGGCCGGGAACACCTTCACGAGCGGCGCGCCGGCCCGGCAGGCGTTGAAAATCTCGGTCGGTGAGAACGCGCCCGGGATACACGGCACGTCGCGCTCGCGACACGTATCAAGCACGGCCCGGTGCAGCACTGGGCTCACCACAAAGCGCGCGCCGGCATCGATCACGTAGCGCGCGGCCGATGGGTCGAGCACCGTGCCCGCGCCGATGACGCACCCCGCCAGGCTCTCGTCCTCCGCGAGATCGCCGATCGCGTCGATCGCTCCCGGAGTAGTGAGTGTCACCTCCACGGCGCCGACGCCGCCCTCCGCCAAGGCGTGGGCGATGGCCCGCAGGCCTCCCGCCGCCGCCTCGGACAGTCGCACGACGGCGAGCACGCCGCTCGCGAACAGCGGCGCCAGGCCGTTGAGCGTCGTCGACGGTTGCGTCATCGTGTGCGTTCCGTACCGGCCGCGCCGGCCATGCGGGCGTCCCCCTCCAGCGCATTGTGCGCACCCCACGACAGGTGTGGTGCGCGCGCGACACTGCCGCGCGCCGCCTCCTTCCTTTCGTGGGGCCCTCGTGGGGCCCTCGTGGGGCCCCGACCTACCACCGCGAAATCGAGGCCGCAGGGCTCGACCGTGTTCCCCGCGGGCTTTCCTTTACAGCCGGGTGGGAGGCGTCAGCGGGGGCGTGGCGACCGGCGTGTCTGGCTCGGGGGTGAAGTCTTCACCCGGGTTCACGAACACGTCCTGCTCGAACCGGTACTGCTTGTCGTACAGCTGGCGGTACCGGCCGTGTTTGGCCAGGAGCTCGGGGTGGGTGCCACGCTCGACGATCTGGCCGCCCTCGAGCACGAGGATTTGGTCGGCGCTACGGATCGTCGACAGGCGGTGCGCGATGACGAAGGTCGTACGCCCCCGCCGCAGCGTCCGCAAGCCGTCCTGGATGGCTGCTTCGCTCTCCGAGTCGAGGCTGGACGTGGCCTCGTCGAGGATCAGGATCCGCGGATCGGCCAGGATGGCCCGCGCGATCGAGACGCGCTGGCGCTCGCCTCCCGACAGCTTCACCCCTCGCTCCCCGACCACCGTGTCGTAGCCCTTCTCGAAGCGGCGCACGAACTCGTCGCAATGGGCGATGCGCGCCGCCTGCTCGATCTCCTGGCGCGAGGCGTGGGGCTTGGCGAACGCGATGTTCTCGGCCACGCTGCCGTCGAACAGGAAGTTGTCCTGCAGCACCACGCCGAGTTGGCGACGGTAGTCCGCCAGCCGCAGGCTCGCCAGGTCGCGGCCGTCGACGAGGATCCGGCCCGACTTGGGCCGATTGAAGGTGAGCACGAGGTTGATGAGCGTGCTCTTCCCCGCGCCCGACGAGCCCACCAGCGCCGTGGTGGAGCCCGCAGGCGCGTGGAATGAGACGCGTTTCAGGACTTCCGTCCCGGCGACGTACTCGAAGCTCACGTTCTCGAATACGACGTCGCCCTCGACCTCGGCGAGCGGCGCCCGCGAGCCGTCCTCCGCATCCTCGGTGGCGAGGCGGCGGATTTCGCGAATCCGGTCCAGGCCCGCGAACGCCTCCGTGATCTGCGTGCCGATCGACGCGATGTTGATGAGCGGCAAAGCCACGAGCCCGATGAACACGCTGTACATGAAAAAGTCGCCGAGCGTCATGGCACCGGAGAGAATGGCGTGCCCGCCCTCGAGGATCATCAGGATGCCGATCGCGCCGATGATGATGGTGGCGAAGGCACCGACGGCCGAGATGCCCGTCATCGTGGTGGCGATGTTCCGGAACACGCGATTCGCGCCCCGGGTGAAGACCAACCGCTCGCCGCGCTCCGCGCGATAGGCCTTCACGATCCGGATGCCGCCGAGCGTTTCGCCCAACCGGCCCGTCACATCGGCGTTGAGCTTGCCGCGGTCCCGGAACAGCGGCCGCAGCTTCGCGAAGGCGTACGCCATCCCGCCCCCGAAGCACCCGAGAATCAGGATCGCGATCAGCGTGAGACGCCAGTTCAGGTAGAACAGCACGCCGAGCGCGATAGCCGCTGTGACGAGTCCGCCTACCAGCTGCACCAGCCCCGTGCCTACCAGGTTTCGGATGCCCTCGGCGTCCGTCATGATGCGGGAAATGAGAATCCCGCTCTTGGTCGAGTCGAAATAGCTGATCGGGAGCCGCAGCACGTAGGCCTGGACCGTGCGCCGCATCTCGGTGATGGCGCGTTGCGCCGCCACGCCCAGGACCTGGGACAGGCCGAACCCTGTGATCGCTTGGACGAGGGTCGCGCCGCCGGCCGCGAGCGCGAGCGGCAGCAGCAGGTCGGGGCGATGCCCGTTGATCACACGGTCGATCACCCACTTGGACGAGGACGGTAGCACAAGGCCGGCGAGCCGGTTGACGAGCAGCAGCACGAGCCCCAGTCCCAGCCGGCCGCGGTGCGCGTACACCAGCACCCGCGCCTCCTGCCAGGCGCCGGCGGTGATGGTCTTCTTGGGAGACGGGGGGGCGGCATCAGCCATCGGTGTAGGGCGAAATGTAAGCAGGGGCTGGGTAAGCGGGGGGCCCCGAAAGTACTTGACAGAGTCAAGTATCTGGCGGACATTGAGCGCATGGCACACGGTGTGCTGGAACGGCGGGTCGAGGCGGCGCGCCGCTTCAACCGGTTCTACACTCGCCGGATCGGCGTGCTGCACGACGGGGTGTACGACAGCTCGTTTTCGCTCACCCAGGTGCGCGTGCTGTACGAGCTGGCGCACCGCGATCGGCCGACGGCGACCGCGCTCGGCCGCGACCTGGGACTCGATGCGGGCTATTTGAGCCGCCTGCTGCGTGGCTTCGAGAAGCGGGGGCTCGTCACGCGCACCCGCTCCCCCCGCGATGGCCGTCAGAGCCACCTTGCCCTCACTGCCCACGGACGCAAGGTGTTCGCGCCCCTGAACGCCCGCTCGCACGACGACGTCGCCGCCATGCTGGGCGGTCTCTCGCCGGCGGCCCAGGCCCGGGCGACCGAGGCCATGCAAACGATCGAGCAGCTGCTCGGCGACCCGCCGGCCGCTCCAGCTGTCCGCGCGTCCTACGTGCTCCGCGAGCCGCGGCCGGGCGATTTGGGGTGGGTGGTGCACCGGCACGGCGCTGTGTACGCCCTGGAGTACGGGTACGATCAAACGTTCGAGGCCCTGGTTGCCGAGATCGTGGCCCATTTCGTTCGGTCCTACGACCCCAAGCGCGAGCGGTGCTGGATCGCGGAGCAGAACGGCGAGATCGTGGGCTGCGTGTTCCTCGTGAAGCAATCCCGCACCGTGGCCAAGCTCCGCCTGCTCCTGGTGGAGCCGCAGGCGCGGGGCGCCGGACTGGGGTCCCGACTGGTTGCCGAATGCGTGCAGTTCGCGCGCGAAGCGGGGTACCGCACCCTCACGTTGTGGACGCAAAGCGAGCTGCTGGCGGCCCGGCGCCTGTACGCCGCGGCCGGATTCCGGGTGGTGCGGAAGGACCGCAACCGCAGCTTCGGCAAGGCCCTGGTCTCGGAGACTTGGGAGCTGAAGCTATGACGGGGGAGTACTTCTCCGACGTCGCGAGTGCCTACGCGGCCCATCGGCCGTCGTATCCCGCCGCACTGGTCGATTTCCTCGCCCAACACGCGCCTGCGCGGCGGTTCGCGTGGGATTGCGGCTGCGGCTCGGGACAGCTGTCCGTGGTCCTGGCCGGGCCGTTCGAGCGGGTCTGGGCGACCGACGCGAGCCGCGAGCAGATCGCGCGCGCCGACCCGCACCCGAACGTGACCTACAGCTGCGCACCTGCTCAGTCGAGCGGCCTCGCCGATGGCGTAGTGGACCTGGCCACTGCTGCCCAGGCAGCCCACTGGTTCGATCTCCCGTCGTACTACGCGGAAGTACGGCGCGTGGCGCGGCCGGGCGCCATCGTCGCGTTGATCACCTACGGCGTGATGACCGTAGACGCCGAGCTCGATGCGGTCATCGAGCCGTTCTACCATGATGTGCTCGGCCCGCACTGGCCGCCCGAGCGGCGCCACGTCGATGAGGGATACCGCTCGTTGCCCTTCCCCTTCGCCGAGATCTCGGCGCCCAGCCTCGAGATCCGCCGCGAGTGGCGGCTTCCGGACGTCATCGGATACGTCGGGACGTGGTCCGCGGTGTGGGCGCTGCAGCGCGCGGAGGGACAAGCCCCGCTCGAGGCGTTCCACCGCGTGCTCGCCGGCGCGTGGGGGCCGGCGGATCGGGTGCGCACCGTTCGCTGGCCCCTGACCCTGCGCGTGGGTCGGGTATGAGCAGCCGTCGTTTGATACCCTAGAGACTCTTCAGGAACTGGAGCAGCGCGAAGCGGTCGCGCGACGACAGGCGCTGGAATCGGTCGCGGGCTTCCTTTCCCTGACCGTCGTGAGCGAGAATTGCCGCATCGAGGCTCGTCGCACGGCCGTCGTGGAGTAGCAGCGAGCGCGTGCGGACGCCCCAGAGGGGCGCGGTGCGCATCTGGCGGGCGGTGGCCGAGCCCTGCACGATCCCGTCGCCCAAGCTGCCCATGTCGTGGAGCAGGAAATCCGCAAACGGCTGGAACGCCTTACGCGATAGCGCCGCCACAGGGCTCTTGCCGGTGACCAGGGCCGGTGTGTGACAGTTGGCGCAACCAATGTTGGCGAAGATTCCGCCCCCCGTGAGCACCGGTAGGGAGATCTCGCCGCGGGGCGGCGGCGCGAGCAACGTCATGAAGTCGGTGAACCTCGTCACGCCCGTGCCGTCGTCATTCAGATCCGGGCGTGGGTTGTGCGCGAGCAGCGAGCAATCGCCCTGAGGACAGTTCTCGTCGGGGAATTCGGGGTTCGTGATCCCCATCTCGTTCAGGTACGCGTCGCCGGAAAACTGATGGAGTGTGGGAACCTGCGCTTTCCAACCGAAGCGACCCACGCGGGTTCGGCCGGTGCGGATCTCCCTGGTCATGCTCGGCGTGCCCGCCGTCGCGGGCGAGGTGGCAGCCTCGAGCTGCGCCAGCTGCCGCAACTCTTCGTCAGGCACGGCGTCGACCAGCCCGAGACCGAAGAGCGGAGTGGTGATGCGCTGCGCACTCACCGTCGCCCCGGCCGGGACGACCTCGCCCGTGAAAGACTCGATCCCCCGGTCCTGGATCAGCGAGCCGCCGAGCTCGAACATCGGGTCGAACGCGCCGTTGAGGACCCTCCCAAAGCGCGTCTCCTTCCGGCCGGTGGTGCCGCCCACAGGCTCGTCGTGGCAGGTCGCGCAGGAGGCGTCGTTGAAGATGGGACCCAGTCCCGCATCGATCGCCTCCACTTCCTCGAACTCGTCCTTGCCAGCGATGAATCGGTCAGATTCTGCGGCCGTAAGGTTGGTGAACGGCTCCCCGTGCGTGGCCGAGGCAGACAACGTGGGTGGTAGTGGACTCGTCACTCCCGGGGTGGGAGATTCGCACGCAGTTAGCCAGAGAGACAGCAAAGCGCTCCGGGTGATGCGGCTGCAGTGAGGCATGAGCGCCTCCGTTGCCTGGCAGCCGTGTGCCACATGTCGCAGTCTCGAATCGGCGGGAAACGGACTCTAGGGCGGCGAGCGTGACCCACGCTTCGTCCACATCGCCGTACACTACGTGGGACGTGTACTACGAACGTCGCACAGCGATAGGATCGCACGGCGAGAGGTCACGGGCCGTGACAGGGCCCACCCGGTGACCGGGCGCATGCCGTTCAATACACATTGACCCGCGGCGCGGGTCAGACGCTACTTGACTGTGAATCGCACCGTGTCGGCGACGGGTGGCTTGAGCGGCACGTGCTTCCAATCGGCCACCAGCGCGATCACGCGATGCGGGCCGGGCGAAAGCGAGTCGAACACGAACTCCGTTTGCCCACGGCCCAGATGCAGGATGCCGGTCACGCCGCGCGGAATCGTGTCGTCGAGTGGCGTCAGGTCGTGATCCACGAACAGATGATGGTGTCCCGTGCCCGGTCGCTCCACGGTCGCGGCGACGATCTCGACGCCGGTCGCCTGGAGCGTGACCTTCACGGGGTTGTGCACGGTACTGCCGTTCGCGGGCGACGTGATCTTCACCGTTGGGGCCTGACCGATGAACGCGGCGAGGGCGAGGGCCAGGATGAGCCAGGGGGATGAGAGTGTCATGACCGGTAATCTACCGCTGCGTCCTGCCATTCCGCATCCGGTCGTTTGCGGGAGGCACTTGGCCGTTCGGGGGCCCGCGGAGGAGCCATGCGTGCGGTCATGATCGCGGCTGGCTGGCTGTCGCTCGGCCCGCCGCTCACCCTGGGCGCCACCCAGGCGACGCCCGGTCGGGTGCAGGAGCGCGTCGTGAGTGTGACCGACACGGCGCAGACCTTCGCGGTCTACGTGCCCCCCGGGTACTCGAGCGTGCGTCGTTGGCCGGTGCTGTTCGTCCTCGACCCGCGGGGGCGGGCGCTGCTGGCACTCAATTTGTTCCAGGATGCCGCCGCCCGGCTCGGCTGGGTGGTGATGAGCTCCTACAACTCCCTCAGCGACGGCCCACCCGAGCCCAACGTCAATGCGATGAACGCCATGCTCGCCTCAGCGTGGCAGCGCCTCGCCGTCGACTCGTCGCGGATTTACCTCGCCGGCTTCTCGGGCACGGCGCGGGCGGCGTTGGGATTCGCCGTGATGCTCCGCGGGCACGTGGCCGGGGTGATCGCGGTGGGTGGGGCGCTGGGATTCGCGTTGGGTGGACCGGAGACCGCCTTTGCCGGTGACTCGACGTTCGCCGTGTTCGGCTCCGCCGGCACGCGGGACTTCAATTACGAGGAGGTCTTGGCGCTCGGCGATCGGTTCCAGAAGACGCGCGTGCCGTATCGTGTCGTCACGTTCGAGGGACCGCACAGCTGGCCGCCGCCCGACGTGTGTGGTGACGCGCTCGATTGGCTGGAGCTGCGCGCGATCGTGGGTGGGCGACGAGCGGTGGATTCGGTCTGGGTCCACATGCATCTCGAGGCGGAGGTAGCGCGCGCCGTGGAGCTGGAACGGGTCGGCCGCTGGGTCGAGGCGATCCGGTTGAACGAGGCGATCGCGCGGGACTACGCAAGCCGGCCCGAGGCGGCCACGGCGGCGGAGCGCGCTGCGGCGTTGCGACGGACCGCCGCGATGACGCGCTACGAGGTCGAGGCCCATCGCCTTGCCGAGGCCGACCTCCGCCAGGGCATCGAGCTGCCGAAGATCTTCTCCTGGGCGCGCTCGCAGCGCGAACCGCCCTCGCTCGAAACCCTGGCCGACAAGCTGCACATCGCCGACCTGCAGCGGCGGGTCGAGCGGGGGGACAGTCTCGACGCGGCGAGCGCACGCCGCCTGCTGGCGCGCGTGTGGGTGAATCTGGCGTTCTACGAGCCGCGCGCCTACCTCGCGAGCGGCTCACCCGGGCGAGCGCTGCGCATGCTCGAGGCGGCCGTGACGATCGGACCCATCCAGGGCGAGGGGTGCGGGCTGCTGCGAGAGGCGCTCAGCGCCGCGACGGCGGAGCAGCGGGAGCGGCTCGGAGACGAGTGCTCGCCGTCCTAGGGACTACGATACCCTCGGCGCGGGCAGCGCGAAGCGAGAGCGGTGCCCGGCCGCCGCCAGGTGTTATCATTTGCATCGATGACGTCCTCGCTGCAGCTGTCGCGTCCGGACGACGCTGCCCGTCAAGCGCAGCTCGACGCGATGAAGCGCCGGGCGACGGGGCTGCTGGCCCTCGCGGCCGCCGTGTTCGCCGGGGCGAGCGCGTTCGAGAGCCAATACCCATGGCTCGGGTACGTGCGCGCGACGGCTGAGGCATCCCTCGTGGGCGGGCTCGCCGACTGGTTCGCCGTCACGGCGCTGTTCCGCCATCCGCTCGGATTGCCGATCCCGCATACGGCGATCGTCGCGACGCGCAAGGATCGGATCGGCCGGATCCTGGGAAACTTCGTGCAGAATCACTTCCTGTCGCGCGACGTGGTCGCCGCGAACCTGCGCGCGGTGCGGCCCGCCGAGCGGGCTGCGCGCTGGCTCGGCGATCCGGAGCACAGCCACCAGGTGGCGCGCCAGGTGGCGAGCGGCCTGGCCAAAACCCTCGAGGCCCTGCCCGACGAGGATGTCCGGGCGCTCGTGCACGAAGTGGTGAGCGCGCGCCTCCGGGCGACGCGGGTCGCTCCGGCGCTCGGCAAGACGCTGGCGCTCGTCCTCGCGGACGATCGCCACCAGACGATTCTCAATGAGGCGGTCCGCCTGGCGGCCGAGGCCGTGCGTGACAACCGGGACGTGATCCGGGACAAGGTCCGCACCGAGAGCCCGTGGTGGGTGCCCGGTGTGGTGGATGAGCAGATCTTCCAGCGCATCATCGTCACCGTCGAGAGTCTGCTCCGCGACATCGGGGCCAATCCGTATCATCCGCTGCGGGCGGCGTTCGACACCGCCCTGCGGGACTTCGTGGACCGCCTCCAGCACGCGCCGGAGGTCATCGCCAAGGCGGAGGCCCTCAAAGAGGAATGGCTCTCGGATCCGTCCCTCGCGGAACTGTCCGCCCGCCTGTGGGAAGGCACCCGGCGCGCGATCGTGGCCTACGCGACGCGGACCGATGGCGGCGCGACGCCGGGAGCGCTGGAGCGCGGCTTGAGCGAGTTCGGTGCGGCACTCGCGACCAACGGGTCGTTGCTCGCGGAGATCGACGACGTCCTGATCGACCTCGCCGCCACCGTGGTGGAGCGGTATCGACACGAGATCGGGGACTTGATCGCTCAAACGGTCGCGGGGTGGGACCCCGAAGCGACGTCGCGCCGGTTTGAGCTGGCGGTCGGGCGCGACCTGCAGTTTGTTCGAATCAACGGCACGCTGGTCGGGGGACTAGTGGGCCTCGCGATCTACACGCTGTCGCGGCTCTGGCCCTGAGCCGGGCCATGACCCCCCGGCAGCGCTTCCTCGCCGCACGTCTGGCGTACGTCGCGATCGTGCTCATTGCGACCCTGACCGAGCTCGACTTTTCCTGGAATCCGGATGCAGTGGCCGAGCGGCTGCAGCGGGCCCTCATGCCATCGCTTCGCTGGAGCGACGCCATCGACGGCCTCCGGAATGTGGCCCTGTTTGCAGGGCTCGGCGCGGTCTGGGTCGTGACGTCCTTCTCCGGCAGGGTGCGGGCGGAGATCGTCCAGGCGGTTCAGGTTGGGCTGTGGCTGAGCGCGACCGTGGAAGGGCTGCAGCTGTTCTCGCCCGTACGCACCTCGAGCCTGCTGGATGTGGCGACCAATACGGTGGGTGCCGCCGCGGGTGCAATCACGGTGGCGCTGCTGATCGCCGAGGTCACCCGTGCAAGGGGCGGGCGTTCCTATCTCGGCATGCCGACCATCCTGGTGGCGGGTGCCTACGGCCTGTCGGTCCTGTGCGAGGCGGTGACTCCGTTGTTCCGCGCCCAACTGATGGCTGGCCTGAGCGGCGGACCGCTTGCGCGGCTGCACACCGCTCTGCGGTGGGCGGGCGCTCCCTCCCTCTCCCTAAGCGACGTGCCGGTGCTCGACATCCTCCTCTTCGCCCCTGCCGGATTTTTCGGAGTGATCGCGCTTGCCGAGCGGGGCCGCGCCCCGAGGGCCACGTGGTCGGTGGTAGCCGCTGGCGGAGCGGCGGTCGCCTGCGTGGCCGAGCTGGCGCACGGCGTCGTCGGAATCGCAATTCGGTGGGACGCGGCGGCGACCCACGCTCTGGCGCTGGGCGTCGGCGCATGGGCGGCACGACATTCCCTCGCCCAGCTGACACAGGAGCTGCGGGGTGCCGTGCGGGCGCGCGCCATGATCCTCGCCTACATGGGCCTTCTGGTCCTGTGGGGGTGGCGCCCCTTTTTCCCGCAGCTCGACGGATCGGTGATCGCCGCGCAGTTCACCGCGGTGCACCTGGTGCCGCTCCGCTCCCTGTTCGAGCGTGTGGATGTCTTCAGCGCGCTCCACGTGACACAGCAGTTCCTGCTGTACTTGCCGCTCGGCAGCCTCCTGGCCGTGTGGCCCCTCCGCTCGAGTGGCCCCTGGTCCCATCTCCGGCCGGCGCTCTGGCTGGCCGCGGTGATCGAGGCCGGGCACGTGCTGATCGTGGACCGCTACTTCGACGTGACCAACGCCCTGATCGCGGTCGCGGGAATCGCGATCGGGTGGGTGGTCATGCGCCGTTCCGGCTACGTGCCGTACGGGGAAGCGATGGCAGCGGTACCTAGGTAGGTCGCCCGACGAGGATCAGCAGGCTTCGCTGGCCCGATCGTGGACCGCGGCGCGCGCGGCCTCGATGGCGTCGCGGGTGCCGGCGAGCGCCAGGACATCTCCCGCTTGTAGGCGTTCGGTCGCGTTCGGGATGATCACACCTCCCTGGCTACGGGTGATCGCCAGCACCGTCGCGCCGGTGCGCCCCCGCAGATTCAGCTGCGCCAGGGTTCTCCCGATGGCCGCGCTGCCGGAATCGAGTCGCACCGTCGTCAGCGTCCCGAGGCCCGGAAGCAGCTGGTGGAGCCGGTCGAGCGGATCGCCCTCCTCGACTGTGGTGCGGGCGCGGGACTGTGCGACCAGCGCTTCGAGGATGACTTCCGCGCCTGCCCGCACGTGTCCCTGGAGATTCGTCGCGCTGCGCCAGAACGCCGCGCCCAGCACGACCACGAGGAGAGCGAGCAGCACCGCACCCTGGACGCCCGGGAGGAATGGTTGCGTGAAGGCGAGCAGCGGCATCCCGACGAGCAGGACGCCGGCGAGCTGGAACGTGACCACCAGCATGCGGCGGGGCGCGGCCGCAAAGTCGACGCGCTTGTGCTTCTCCGCGGGGAGCGCCAGCCGGGCCAGGATCAAGCCGAGCTTCCGGCTCACGCGGACCACTCCGATGCAGAAGGGCGCCGACAGCGCGGCGGCCGCAGCCACGACGAGCCATCGGGCCAAGGCCCCGGACATGCCGAGCTCGCCGCTGGCCACGGCGGCGACCCGTGCCATCGAGGCCGACGTCACCACGATGATACCGGCGAGGAGGAGCGCATCGAGCACGAGCAGCCGGAGGAGGCGGCGGAGCTCCGTCGCCGCGGTGGCGGCGGGGCGCCGCGCGCGGAGCTCCTCGAGCCAGCTCCCATACAGCGCGGCGAACGTCTGGATTGGGCGCGGCAGCCTGCGATCGACCCAGGCCGCGATCGGCTCTGACGCGCGAATCATCCAGGGGGTGAACAGCGTGGTGAGGGCGGAGACCGCGACCGCCACGGGGTAGAGGAACGCGCCCGTCGCGTGGAGCGCAAGACCGAGTCCGGCGATAATGAAGGAGAACTCGCCGATCTGCGCGAGACTCAGCCCGGCTTGCAGCGAGATTCGCAGGCCGCTGCCCGTGAGGAAGGCGCCGAGTGAGACGCCGACGACCTTGCCGAGCACCACGGCTGCCGTGAGCACGCACACCGCCGGCCAATGGCGCGCCACGAGCACCGGATCGATCAGCATGCCTACCGACACGAAAAACACGGCGGCGAACACGTCGCGCACGGGCTCGACGAGGCGCTCGATCTGCCGTTCCTCCCCTGACTCCGCGACCAGTGAGCCGGCGAGAAACGCGCCGAGCGCCACGGAGTACCCGAACGCCTGCGCCACCAGGGCGATGGTGAAGCAGAGCCCGACGCTCGCGACCAGCGTGGTCTCGCGCCGGTTGAGGCGAGCGACGGCACGGATGGCGCGCGGCACCAACAGCAGGCCGATGGCGATCAAGCCGACGAGGAACGCGGCGAGCCGCCCGATCGTGGCGGCGAGCGGCCCGGCAGCCAGCCCGCTGCCCGATGCGACG
>Ga0066652_100001552_pt1 | contig 11996 bp, 5 predicted proteins | sample GraSoiAngelo_101_FD_71413 | JGI IMG/M metagenome (GOLD analysis project Ga0066652, IMG submission 71413) | Grasslands soil microbial communities from the Angelo Coastal Reserve, California, USA - 14_0903_02_30cm | ecosystem: Environmental > Terrestrial > Soil > Grasslands | place: USA...
ATCGCCGATCTCGATCTGGACGGCGAGAAGGACATCCTCGTCACCAACGGCATCGCCAAGGACCTCACCTCGCAGGACTACGTCGCCTTTCTCGGAAAGACGCAGACGATGCGGGACGCGACGAACGACGGGCGGTCGCGTGTCGACTTCCGGAAGCTCATCGGCATGATGACCTCCACGCCGCTGTCGAACTACGCCTTCCACAACCTGGGCGGCAGCCGGTTTCTCAACGAATCGAAGAGCTGGGGCCTCGACACCCCCAGCTTCTCCAGCGGCGCGGCCTACGGCGACCTCGATGGCGACGGCGCACCCGACCTGGTGGTGAACAACATCGATCAGGAGGCATTCGTCTACCGCAACAACGCGCGGGTGTTGCACCCGGAGCGCCACTTTCTCCGCGTTCGCCTCGTCGGCGACGGCAGGAATCCGTTCGGCATCGGCGCGAGAGTGACGGCGTATTCGGGCGCGGATGTCGTCATGCAGGAGGAGTCCCCGGTGCGTGGCTTCCAGTCGAGCGTGGACTTCGTGCTCGACTTCGGGCTCGGTGCGCATGCGTCGCTGGATTCGCTGCGCGTCGTGTGGCCCGACGGCCGCGTGAGCCTCCAGCGCGACGTGCGCACGAACCAGCTCGTCACCGTGACGCAGGCGACGTCGACGCGATCGACGTCGCCTGCGGAGGCGCCCGCGCCCCCGCTCATGACGGACGTGACGAGTCACGCCGCGATCGACTTCGTGCATCACGAGAACGACTTCGTGGACTTCAACCGCGAGCTCCTCATTCCGAAGCTGCTCTCCACCGAGGGGCCGATGGCCGCGGTGGGCGACGTGAACGGCGACGGACTGGACGACGTGTACATCGGCGGCGCCAAGGAGCAGGCGGGTCGCCTCCTCCTTCAGCGGCGCGACGGCACCTTCCTGCCGAGCGACGACGATGTCTTCCTGCCCGACGCGATCTCCGAGGACGTCGGGGCCGTCTTCTTCGACGCGAATGGCGACGGACGACCGGACCTGTACGTCGTGAGCGGGGGGAGCGAGTACTCGGCCGGCGCGCCGGCGCTGCAGGACCGCCTCTATCTCAACGACGGTCGAGGGCACCTCCGCCGAGCGGCACAGGCGCTGCCGCTCGAGTCGTCGAGCGGCTCACGCGTCGTCGCGGCCGACTACGATGGCGACGGCGCGATCGATCTCTTCGTGGGGGGCCGCGTCGAGCCGTGGCACTACGGTGCGTCGCCGCAGAGCCTTCTGCTCCACAACGACGGTCGCGGACACTTCACGAACGTCACCGCCCAGCGCGCACCGGAGCTCGAGCGCGTCGGCATGGTGACCGACGCCTGCTGGCGCGACGTGGACGGCGACGGCCGCCTCGATCTCGTCGTGGTCGGCGAGTGGATGCCGATCACCGTGTTCCGCAACGAGGGGAGCGGTCGGCTGAAGCGCCTCGTGGTGCCGGGCCTCGAGCGGAGCGACGGCTGGTGGAACCGGATCGTCGCGGGCGATCTCACCGGCGACGGCCGCGTGGACTTCATCGTGGGGAACCTCGGTGAGAACGGCGGATTGCACGCCACCGCCAGCGAGCCGACGATCATGCTCGCCAAGGATTTCGACGCCAACGGCTCGTTCGAGCAGATCCTCTCGGCGGTCAATCAGGGGCGCCGGTACCCGCTCGCGCTGCGCGACGACCTCCTGCGCGCGCTGCCGATGCTTTCGCCTCGGCTGCCGACCTATGCGTCGTATGCCGGCAAGACCGTCGAGGACATCTTCACTCGGGTCGAGCTCGAGGGCGCCGTGGTGCGGCAGGCGTACACCTTCGCCACCACGCTGGTGCGCAACGAGGGAGGCGGTCGGTTCACGCTCGTGCCCCTTCCCGACGAGGCGCAGCTCGCCCCAGTCTATGGGATCCTCGCCACGGACATCGACGGCGACAGCCACGCCGACCTGCTCCTGGCCGGCAACTTCGACGGATTCAGGCCGGAGATCGGGCGCATGGCGGCGAGCTACGGACTTCTCCTGCGCGGCGACGGCAGAGGGCGATTCACTCCGTCGCGCGCGCCCGAAAGCGGGTTCGTCGTGCCCGGTCAGTCGCGCGACGTCGCGCGCGTACGCACCGCCGCGGGTGACGCGTACCTCGTGACGCGAAACAACGACCGCCCGCTACTCTTCCGCTCGACCGGGGCGCGCAGCCGGCTGGCCGTACGCTCGCGGCCTGCGCCGTGAGTCACTGACGCGCGTGCTTGGTCTTGATGAGGATCACGCCGTTCGCGCCGCGAACGCCGTACATCGTGATGTCCGTGGCGTCCTTGAGCACGCGAATCGACGCGACGTCATTCGGGTTGATCCCGGAGAGTCCGCCATCCGTGCCGGGCGAGAACGGCACGCCATCGACGATGTAGAGCGGCGCGGTGTTGCCCTGCAGTGTCGGGCTTCCACCCCGGATGCGGATGGTGAGGTCCCCGCTCGATGTGCGCCCGATGACGACGCCCGGCGTACGCGCCATCAATTGCTGCTCGATCGGTTCGTTGGGCGACTGCCGGATCTCGGCCGACGTCGCGCCCTGTGGCGCGCCCGCCTGGCTCATCGGCGTTGGCCGTTCGGTGGCCTTCGGACCGGAATGCGAGCAAGCGGCCAGCAAGGCGGCCAGCACGAGGCCCCCACTGACGTGGCGGCGGGGGCGGGACGATGTGACGGTGCGAACTGACGTGTCGGACATGAAAGCATCCTCGCTGGCGCGACGAGACCCACGAAGCCATGCTCCGCGCCGCGCAGCGAAGAGCAGATGGGCAGAACGCCTGGTTTGTCTGCTCGCGTTCGCGTTCGCGCTGGATGGGTGTCGGCGCCCCGCCGAACCTCCGGCGCTCTTCGAACGTCTCGCGCCCGCGGCGACCGGCGTGACGTTCGAGAACCGCGTCCCCGAGGACACGGCGCTCAACATATTGAACTTTCTCTACTACTACAATGGCGGCGGCGTGGCGGCCGGAGACGTCGACGGCGACGGGCGCCCCGACCTCTACTTCACGTCGAACCTCGGCAGCGATCGACTCTACCTCAATCGTGGCGGCTACCGATTCGAGGACGTGACGGCGCGTGCCGGTGTGGCTGGGCCGAGCGGGTGGAAAACCGGCGTCACGATGGCGGACGTGAACGGCGATGGCAGGCTCGACATCTACGTCTCCACGGTGAGCTATCGCGGTCTGCACGGTCGCAACGCGCTGTACCTCAACAACGGCGATGGCACCTTCACCGACCGCGCGCACGACCTCGGGATCGACTTCGAGGGCTACGGCACGCAGGCAGCGTTCTTCGACTACGACGGCGACGGCGACCTCGATCTGTTCGTGCTGAGCTTCTCGACGCACGACGATCAGATGAGCGGCGCGCCGAGACGCGACGTGCACGCCAGTCGTGGCGGCGGACGGCTGTACCGCAACGATCGCGGCCACTTCGTCGACGTGAGCGCCGACGCGGGGATATACGGGGGCGCCGACGGCTTTGGTCTCGGCGTCGTGGTGAGCGACGTCGATCTCGATGGCTGTCCCGACGTGTACGTCGCCGACGATTTTCAGGAGAACGACTTTCTCTACCACAACAACTGCGACGGCACCTTCCGCGAATCGATCGCTCGGGCGACGGGCCACACCAGCCGCTTCTCGATGGGCGTGGACGCGGCCGACGTGAACGACGACGGTCGTCCCGACATCGTCGTGGCGGACATGCTCCCCGACGACGAGTCGATCCTCAAGACGTCGGCAAGCACGGAGGACTACGCGCTCTCCGAGCTGCGGACGCGCGCCGGATACCACCCGCAGTACGCCCGCAACACGCTGCAGCTCAATCGCGGTGACGTCCGGTTCAGCGAGATCGGGCTGCTCGCCGGCGTACATGCCACCGACTGGAGCTGGGCGCCGCTTCTCGCCGATCTCGACGATGATGGACGGAAGGATCTCTTCGTCTCGAGCGGGATCTATCGTCGGCCCAACGATCTGGACTACATCGAGCTCGTCGGCCAGCCGTCGGTGCAGGCCACGCTGTCGGACACGATCACCTCGGCGAACCTCGCGCTCCTGCGCCGGATGCCACACGTCGCCGCCCGCAATCACGTCTTCCGCAATACGGGCGACCTGCGCTTTGCCGATGTGACCAGCGCGTGGGGGCTGGACCAGCGGGGCTTCTCGAATGGCGCGGTCTACGTCGATCTCGACAACCGCGGGACGCTCGACCTCGTCGTCAACGAGATCGACGCACCAGCGTCGATCTACCGGAACCGTGGACGGAGTCAGACCGGCAACGCATCGCTCACCGTCACCCTGCGCGGCGCGGGAGGCAACACCGCGGGGATCGGCGCCAAGCTGTTCGTTCGCAGCGGCGGGCGCACGCAGCTCGTCGAGCAGTCGCCGACGCGCGGCTTCCAGTCGTCCGTCGATCCGCGCCTCCACATCGGACTGGGACGCGCCACGGTCGCCGACTCGGTGACCGTGGTCTGGCCCGATCGGCGGTTTCAGGTGCTGACGCAGGTGCCGGCGAACCGGCCGCTCGTGCTCTCGCAGCGGGACGCGAGTGGCAAGTGGACGCCGCCGCCGCCACCGCCGCCCATGTTTCGCGAGGTGTCGGCCGAGCGCGGCGTGGATGTTCGCCACGTCGAGAACGCGTTCGTCGACTTCGAGCGAGAGCCCCTCATGCCCCGTATGCTCTCGACCGAAGGGCCGGCGCTCGCCGTCGCCGACGTGGATGGCGACGGGCTCGATGATCTGTTCCTCGGCGGCAGCGTACGGCGGGCGGGGCAGCTGCTCCTGCAGCGTCGCGATGGAACGTTCCATCCCAGCGAGCAGCCGTCGATCGCCGCCGACAGCATCGCCGAGGACGTCGACGCCGTCTTCTTCGACGCCAACGGGGACAGGTCGCCGGACCTCTACGTCGTCAGCGCGGGAAATCAGTTCGAGATCCCGGCTGCGCCGATGCGAGGCCGCCTCTATCTCAACGACGGTCATGGACGCTTCACGCGCGACGTCGACGCGATCCCCGAGCTGTACGACAACGGAGGCTGCGTCGCGGCGGGTGACTTCGATGGCGATGGACACGTCGATCTCTTTCTCGGCGCTCGCTCCGTGCCGGGGCGCTATGGTGTGTCGCCGAAAAGCCATTTGCTGCGCAACAACGGCCACGGCAAGTTCCTCGACGTGACGCCGGAGCGCGCGCCGGGCCTGAGCGACGCGGGGATGATCACGTCTGCCGCATGGTTCGACTACGACGGCGATCACCGGCTTGACCTCGTGGTCGTCGGCGAGTGGACGCCCGTGCGCGTGTTCCATCAGGAGCAGGGACGACTGGTCGAACGGACCGCGCAGGTCGGGCTCGAGGGAAGCGAGGGCTGGTGGAACACCGTCACCGTCGCCGACGTCGATGGTGACGCGAAGCCCGACCTCGTGCTCGGGAACCTCGGGCTCAACTCGTACGTCACCGCGTCGCGTGCCGAGCCGGCACGACTCTATCTTGGCGACTTCGCGCACGACGGACGAATCACGCCCATCCTGACGCTCGCGCGACACGACGGCGATCACCCCGTCGCCACCCGCGACGAGCTCATTCGCGCCATCCCCGAGTTGCGACGCCGCTTTCCGACCTATGCCTCGTTCGGAGCGAGCACGATCGATCGGATCGTCCCCGAGGCGGATCTCCGTTCGTCGCGCACGCTCGTGGCACGCACGTTCGCGAGCGCGATCGCCCGAAACGAAGGGCAGGGCAGGTTCGAGCTGCAGCCGCTGCCCGCGGAAGCGCAGATCGCGCCGGTGCAAGCGATCATCGCCGAGGACTTCGATCGAGACGGTCGCGCCGACCTGCTGCTCGGCGGCAACTTCTACGGCGTGCCACCCATTCAGGGACGCTACGACGCGAGCTATGGCCTGCTTCTGCGTGGCATGGGCGACGGACGCTTCGCGGCGATCGACATGACGCAGAGCGGAATCGAGATCACCGGGCAGATCCGCCGACTGCGGACGCTTCGCACCGCAGCCGGTCCGCTCGTGGCGGTCGCGCGGAACGGCGACCGATTGCTGTTGCTGCAACCCGTTCCCACTGGCACGCGGCCGCTGTCATCCGGAGCGCGCTCGAGGGATCCACAATCGTCATCCCGAGCGAAGTCGAGGGATCTGCACCTCCCGCCGTCATCCCGAGTGCCGTCGAGATGACACATACTCCGCCTCACCCACAGTCGCCCGTCGGAGAGGACATGACCATCGCATCCGCACTCACTCGGCATCATCCCGTCACGCCGGCCGCGGCGACACTCGTGGCGGCACTGGTGATTGGGTGTCAGGCCGGAACGCGACCCGAGGCGGCCACGCCGACGTATGCGCCACCCACGGTCGCGCGCGTCTACGATGCCTCGCGAGATCTCGGACCGCTCTTCCACGACGTCCAGATGGCGCGCGTCTATCCCGACTCGAAGACGTTCGTCGACGCGCGTCCTCGCTCGGAGCCGTCGGAGATCGCGGCGCGCTACGCGAAGGAGCGTGCTCGTCCTGGCTTCGACCTCGCGGCATTCGTGCACGAGAACTTCGATGCGCCACGGCCCGCGGCGGAGGGCGCGCGCTCGGACACCACGCAGTCCATGGAGGCGCACATCCGTGGGCTCTGGCCATCGCTCACGCGGCCCGCCCAACCGGCGGATGGGCACTCGTCCCTCATCCCACTGCCCGGGCCGTACGTCGTGCCAGGCGGCCGCTTTCGCGAGGTCTACTACTGGGACTCGTACTTCACGATGCTCGGCCTCATCCAGGACGGACGGCTCGATCTCGTGAAGCAGATGCTCGACGGCTTCGCCTCGCTCGTCCGCACGGTGGGCCACGTCCCCAATGGCAATCGCAGCTACTACCTGAGTCGCAGCCAGCCGCCCTTCTTCGCCGCCATGGTCGGCCTGTACGCCACCGCGGCGGACACCGCACGCGCGCTCGAGTACCTCGGCGCGCTCGAGGCGGAGCACGCGTTCTGGATGGCGGGCGCGGACTCCGTGGCGCCGGGCACCGCCGCGCGACGCGTGGTGCGGCTGCGCGACGGCGCGCTGCTCAACCGGTACTGGGACGATCGTCCGGAGCCGCGACCGGAGTCGTACCGCGAGGACTATACGCTCGCGCAGCGCCTCCCCGAGGCACAGCGTCCCGCGCTGTACCGCAACATCCGCGCGGCGGCGGAGAGCGGATGGGATTTCTCGAGCCGCTGGATGCGCGACCCGTCCGATCTGCTCACGCTCGAGACGACCGAGCTCGTGCCGGTGGACCTCAACAGCCTGCTCTATCATGCCGAGCGAACGATCGCCGCGCTGCGCCGCGCGCGCGGCGCCGCGGGGGACGCCGCGGTGGCGGCGCAGTACTCGGCCACGGCGGAGGCCCGCCGTCGTGCGCTGCTCGCAGCAGCCTACGATTCGGCGAGCGGCTTCTTCTACGACGTGCGATGGCGTTCCGGTCAGCGCGTCACGGACCGCCCGACCATGGCTGCCGCCGCGCCACTCTACTTCGGTCTCGCGACCCCCGAGCAGGGGCGCGCCGTGGCGGCCCGTCTCGGGCGCGACTTCCTCGCCGCCGGTGGGTTCGTCACGACGCTCGTGCGCTCGGGCCAGCAGTGGGACGCCCCCAACGGCTGGCCACCGCTGCAATGGATGGGCGCTCAGGGCGTGCGCGCCTACGGTCGCGAGGACCTCGCCAACGACGCGCGAACCCGATGGCTGGCGCTCAACCGCCGCACGTATCTCGTGACGGGGAAGATGACCGAGAAGTACGACGTCACCGATCTCACGAAGCGGGCGGGGGGCGGTGAATACCCGGCGCAGGACGGGTTCGGCTGGACCAACGGCGTCGCCCGCGCCATGTCGGCACAGGAAGCGGCCCAGCGCCCGCCGGCCGCCGCACGGCCGTGACGCCGATCCGCGTCACGGCCCCAGACAGCCGCGCGGTGCTACCGTGTGCCGCGCGTCAGCTCGATCACGTAGGTGCGTCGCGCGTCCAGCGTCGCGACCGGCGCGTACGCACTGAGACGTCCGTTCGCGGCGACGTCGAGCGCCGCGAGCGTCGCGTTGCCGAGCAGGTCGCGCGTGGCATAGCGCGCCGATCCGAGTGCGCCGTCGCCCGACGAGATGGTGACGCCCGCCCGCGGCGTCGTCGCGAGATTGGCCACGACCAGCACGGTCCGCGAGCCGTCGCGCCGCAGGAACGCCGCGACGGCGGGATCGCTCGACTCGAGCGGCAGGAAGTCACCCGCGCCGAGTGCGCGGTTGGATGCGCGCAGGTGGATGAGCCGGCGGTACAGGTTGAGCATGGAGCCGGCATCCGCGCTTTGCACGGCCACGTTGGCCGTCGCCGAATCCGTCTGCAACGGCTCCCACGCGGCGCCGGTGGTGAAGCCCGCGGCGCGTCCCGCCGTCCAGTGCATCGGGGTGCGCAATCGGGGATCGGGCTTGTCGCCCGTCATGCCGAGCTCCTCACCGTAGTACACGAACGGAAGGCCGGGCAGGGTGAGCAGCAGCTCGGCGGAGAGCCGTGCCGCGCGGAGATCGCCGCCGAGAGCGCTGACCGTGCGCGTCTGGTCGTGATTGCGCTGGAAGGGACTCCAGCGTGTGGCGGGCATCGCGCGCTGCATCCGCGCGTAGCTCGCGAGCAGCTTCGCCGCCGTCGCCGAGCGCACCGCGTCGAGCAGTGCGTCGGAGAGCTCGAAGGAGAAGTACGAGTCGAGCTGGTCGGGATAGTACGGCATGACCGCGCCGATGCTGTCCCACACCTCGCCGACGGTGAACGCGCCCGGTGCGGTCCGTCGCACCGAAGCGGCGAACTCGCGCAGCACGGCGTGCGTACCGGCCGTGTTGGCGACGGCGGTGCCTTGCTCCACGAGATACGGGACGGCGTCGAGCCGGAAGCCGTCGACACCCATCTCCGTGAGCCAGAACTTGCCGACGCGCGCCGCCTCGGCGCGAACCTCGGGATTCTCGTAGTTCAGATCGGGCATCTCGTGGGTGAAGATCCCGTAGTAGTATTCGTCGCGCTCCGGCGACTTGTGCCAGAGCTGCTGACCCCACGGCCCCTTGTCGTCGCGCGGCGTCGGCGAGAAACGGAACCACGTTCGGTGCGGCGACGCCGGGTCGTGCAGCGCCTCCTTGAAGTACGGATGCTCGCTCGATGCGTGGTTGAGCACGAGGTCCACGAGCACCGTGACTCCCCGGCGATGCGCCGCCGCGACCATTCGCTTGAAGTCGTCCGCCGTGCCATACTCGGGGTTGACCCGATAGTAGTTCTTGACGTCGTATCCGTGGTAGCTTGGCGACGCGTCGATCGGCATCAGCCAGATGCACTTCGCGCCGAGGCTGCGCGTCGAGCGCGGATTCCCGTCGTTGACGTAGTCGAGCTTCTGCGTGAGGCCGGCGAAGTCGCCGATGCCGTCGCCGTCGCTGTCGAAGAACGAGCGTACGAAGATCTCGTAGCACACGCCCCCTTGGCGCCACGTCGTGTCGATGGGCGCTCGCGCCACCTGCGCGGCGAGGTCGGACGAAGCGGTGGTCGCGATGCACAACGCCAAAGCGAAAACGGAGCCTGACCTCATGAATCCTCCAGTGATGAAACCGCGCCTGAGCTTCTGGCAGCTGTTCAACATGAACTACGGATTCTTCGGCATCCAGTTCGGCTGGGGGCTGCAGCTCGCCAATATGTCCGCCGTCTACGAGCGGCTCGGCGCCCGCCCCGACCAGGTGCCCATCCTCTGGTTGGCTGCGCCGATGACCGGGCTGCTCGTGCAACCCATCGTCGGCGCGCTCAGCGACCGCACCTGGGGACGACTCGGCCGGCGGCGCCCCTACTTCCTCACGGGCGCCATCCTCGCCTCGATCGCGCTGTTCGTCATGCCGACCTCCAGCTCGCTCTGGATGGCCGCGAGCCTCCTGTGGGTGCTCGACGCCTCGATCAACGTGTCGATGGAGCCCTTCCGCGCCTTCGTCGCCGACAAGCTCGATACCTCGCAGCGCACGGCGGGCTTCGTCATGCAGTCGCTGTTCATCGGCATCGGGGCGAGCCTCGCCAACGCGCTTCCGCTCATCCTCAACACCCTCGGCGTGTCGGGCAACACCGCGAGCGGGATCCCGCTCACGGTGAAGTATTCCTTCCAGGCCGGCGCCGTGGTGTTCCTGCTCGCCGTGCTCTGGACGGTGGTGACGACGAAAGAGATCCCGCCGGACGACCTCGAGGCGTTCCAGCGGTGGCGGAGCGAGCGGTCGGGACTCGGCGCGCTGCTGTCCGAGGTGAGAGACGCCGTCCGCGAGATGCCTCGCACGATGCGCCAGCTCGCGGTCGTGCAGCTCTTCACCTGGCTCGGGCTGTTCTGCATGTGGCTGTTCTTCGTCCCCGCCACGGCGCGCCACGTCTTCGGCGCGGTGGACCCGCAGTCACCGCTCTACGCCCGGGGGATGGAGTGGGGCGGCTTCGCCTTCGCGTTCTACTCGATCACGTGCTTCCTCGTCGCGCTGGTGCTTCCGAGGGTGGCCGCGGCGACGAGCCGCAAGACGACGCACGCCCTCGCCCTCGCCTGCGGTGCCGTCGGACTCCTATCCGTCTACCTCATCCACGATCGCTACCTCCTGCTGCTCACGATGGTCGGCGTCGGCATCGCCTGGGCATCGATCCTCTCGATGCCGTACGCGATTCTCTCGTCGGCGCTCCCGCCGGCGCGGATGGGCGTGTACATGGGCGTGTTCAACTTCTTCATCGTCATCCCGGAGATCATCGCGTCGCTCTTCTTCGGACCCCTGACGCGCGCGCTCTTCGGGCAGGACAACCCGAACACTCCGCTCTACACGGTGATGCTCGGCGGCGTGTGCCTGTTCGTCGCGGCGGCGCTCGTATCGCGCGTGGACGACCCGGAAAGTGCGGTCCCCGTCGAGGCCTTGCTCGAGGGGGACCGTCACGAGCCGCTCACGGTGCAGGAGTCGATGCAGCCGGTTCCGAGCGCGGGGCTCGAGCCCCCGCGCTGACGCAGCTCAGCCCCGCCGCGCGCGGTCGTCGTCGGCGGGCATGATCCAGCGCGTGAGCTGGGCCCCGTCGCGGATGACCGTGATCGTCGTCGCCCTGTCGATGCGCTCGCGCGTGAGCAGACGCTGGAGGTCGTCGATGCGCGTGATCGGCGCGTCGGCGAATCCGACGATGATGTCGCGCGGTCGGAGCCCCGCCACCTCGGCGGGGCTGTCGGCGGCGATCTCGGTGACGAGCACGGCGCCCGGCGCGGAGAGATGATTGATCTGCACGCGGCGGCGCGACAGCTGGATCGACTGACCCGACACGCCGATCCACCCGCGCCGCACGCGGCCGTCCGCGATGAGCTGCGGGATGACGAGGTGTGCCGTGCTCACCGGGACGGCGAAGCAGATTCCCTGCGCGCCGCTGATGATCGCCGTGTTGATGCCGACGACGTCGCCCCGCGAGTCGACGAGCGGTCCACCGGAGTTGCCGGGGTTGAGCGCCGCGTCGGTCTGGATGACGGCATCGATCACGCGTCCGTTCTGCGAGCGCATCGTGCGGCCGAGCGCGCTGACGATCCCCGACGTGACGGTGGACGCGAAGCCCAGCGGGTTGCCGATCGCCACGACCAGCTGTCCCGGGCGCAGCTTCGTCGAGTCGCCCAGCGTGGCCGGTGCGACGGCGGGCGCGTCGACGCGCAGCACGGCGAGATCGGTATCCGGGTCGCGTCCCACGATCTCGGCCCCGCAGCTCACGCCGTCGGCGAACGTCGCGCGCACCCGCGTCGCCCGCTCGACGACGTGGCTGTTCGTGAGCATGAACCCGTCGGGAGTGAACAGGAACCCCGAGCCGCTCCCCGTCGCTTCGCGTGGCGAGGCCTCCGGTCCGGGCCGACGCCGGCGACCCCGCCCCTCGGGCGCCGGACCCCAGACCTCGAGGTGCGCCACCGCCGGACCGACGCGGTCGACGGCCCCCATCACGGCACGAGAGTACGCGTCGAGCAGCTCCGCGTCGGAC